>Ga0194123_10007924_pt1 | contig 10390 bp, 10 predicted proteins | sample TA2MahsurfametaG_5_FD_155479 | JGI IMG/M metagenome (GOLD analysis project Ga0194123, IMG submission 155479) | Freshwater microbial communities from Lake Tanganyika, Tanzania - TA2015023 Mahale A surface | ecosystem: Environmental > Aquatic > Freshwater > Lake | place: Tanzania: Lake Tanganyika... | reverse complement strand
CTTATTCCTCTAAAATTTTTAAGTCATGAAAAAAGTTCTACTACTCTTTGTTTTAATTTCTTTTATTTATGCATGTGGTGATGCCGAAAATAAAACTCAATCAGAACAACAGACACCCAAAAACGAAGTTCTTCGCGATAAGATTATTAATATAGATTTTCACCATAATAAATTTAACAGTATTGAGAAAAAATTACTTGGTGAATTAGATTCCTTGCAATTTTTGAACTCTATGCCACAAAGAATATTTGTAGAAGTACCAGAGGATCAAAGGGATAAACTATTGTCTGAAAAGTATTTTAATTTTATGCCTTTATACCCAAATAAAACGCTTAATGATGGATTTATAATGACGGTTAGCGGGGAATTGTTCACGGATAGAAAATTTGCCACAATGACGAACCGTTCGTTTATTTTTGAACGTCTAAATAACACACTTGTATTGGTTAATTCGTTTAAAGGTTTCATTAAAGAGTTAAAAGCGGTTAATTCAATTACACCATCTGATTTGGTACTTGAGTTTAATTCAGAAAAAGAAAATGCATATTTCTATTGTTTATATTCCTGGAATAGTGGAAAATTCGAATTTAACAAGTGTTTAGGCTTTAGTGATGACAAAGGGAATACACAAATTAAGTACAATGAGGAAGACTGTCAGAAATTTAGTCCTGAAATAAAAGAAATAGTACAAAAGGAAAGTTTTGCGTTTTAGTTTATTGATATTGATTCTGATTCTAGTTTCGTCATGTTTCCATGGAAATCGTTTAGACGAGGTTAAATATGATAAGTTGTTTCATGGGGGACAATCCCGTATCTGGATAATAAGCTCTATAGCACCAAGGGAATATTCAGATAATTCGCAAAGGTTTAAGAATGAACTTCTTATTTTTTCTTCAAATGGCAATGTTTTGCTTTCCGATTTTTCAAAACTGTATCACGGCGAAGGTAAAAAAGGAACCTTTTCAGTATATTCAACAAACAAAGAATTAGATATTCAATTTGAAGGGGAACGGTGGTTCTTTACTTTTGAGGTTGAAGATGAGCACCACATCATCTTGAGGCCAAATGTAGGGAGTAGCACATCGCAAATTATGCATTTGATTTCGCTGCCCGAAATTTAGAATTTCTCGAATGCCCCCAAACCAAAAAGTGCAAAGTCGAATCGAGCAGGATCTGAGGGGTCAATTTTAAGGAAAACATCTCTTAATTCTTCATTTGCTTTCCAATCGTTTTGATTTCTATGTAAAATCCCGAGTTTTCGGGCAATATTTCCAGTATGGATATCTAAAGGGATATATAATTCGGAGGGTGATATGGATTTCCAGATACCAAAATCAACTCCTTTTGCATTCGAACGTACCATCCATCTTAAAAACATTACCAATCTTTTCGCTGCAGCCCCTGTTTCCGGATTAGAGACGTGTTTCTTGGTTCTTGCTTCTGTATTTGAGCTCAGAAATTCTTTACGAAAGCCAACAATCCTGCTCTTCAGATTTTCCGTAGGTGCCTTAAATTGTTGTTCCAATCCACCATTCAGGTATATATGTTTTAATGCTGAAAAAAAATAGTGTAAGTCCTGGGTGTTAAATGTTCTGTGAACAAATTCGTGTGCTTTCCTTGGTTTGTAGTTCATTATAAAGTCGTAAGGAGAATTGCCCATGATGCGCACTAATTTTTCACCACTTTTTATGATTGACTGGCGATTCCCCCATGCGATAGTGGCAACAAGAAATGCTACAATCTCAATGTCTTCTCGTTGTGAGAATTTCTTCGGAATCTGAATGGGATCAGAAGCAATAAAGTTAGGGTGCTCATAGAGATCGCTTTTAAAAATCAAAAACTCCCTCAAATCTGATTGCATGCTATATGAATAACCCGTCTTTCATGGTTAGCTTTCTGTCCGCCATGTTTGCAAGTTCTTGGTTATGTGTCACAATGACAAATGTTTGTTGAAAATCTTCACGTAACTTAAAAAAAAGATCATGAAGTTCTTTCGCATTCTGTGTATCTAAATTACCGGATGGTTCGTCCGCTAGAATAATACTTGGCTCATTGATGAGTGCCCTGCATACGGCCACGCGTTGCTGTTCTCCTCCTGATAATTCACTTGGTTTGTGACCTTGTCTATGGTCAACACCAAGCTCTGAAAGTAAAAAACGTGCCCTCTCTTGAAGCACTTTTTTTTGCTTTCCAGCTATCATTCCAGGGATCATTACATTTTCTAAAGCGGTAAATTCAGGAAGCAATTGATGGAATTGAAAAATAAATCCAATGTGTTTATTCCTAAAGGCAGCGATTGCGGATTGATTCAAGTTGAAAGGCGATACACCATTAAGTAATATTTCGCCTCCGTCAGGTTTATCTAATGTACCTAAAATCTGTAATAAAGTGGTTTTCCCTGCGCCCGATGAACCCACAATTGAGACAATTTCGCTTTTTTCAACATTAAAGTTTACACCTTTAAGAATGGTTAATTCTCCAAACGATTTTTGAATATTTCGAGCTTCGAGCATTAGGGGTTCAATTTGAGATTATGACCAAATTTATCTTTTTTTACTTTCAGGTAATTTTCATTGTATTCATTACTTTCTATTTCTAGAGGAACATTTTCAACGATTTCAAGTCCGTAGCCTATTAATCCGGTTCTTTTTTTCGGATTATTCGACATGAGTCTCATTTTTCTCACACCAAGGTCTCGAAGCATTTGTGCGCCAACACCGTAGTCTCTTTCATCTGGTTTAAATCCCAATTTTACGTTTGCCTCGTAGGTATCTAACCCTTCCTCTTGCAATTTATATGCTTTCAATTTATTTACCAATCCAATTCCACGGCCTTCTTGATTCATGTATACAATTACACCTTTCCCTTCTTTTTCTATCATTTCCATTGCCTTGTGTAATTGAGGACCACAATCACAGCGGCATGAGCCAAAAATATCACCGGTCAGACATGATGAGTGCACTCTTACCAAAACGGGTTCTTCTTCTTTCCATTCTCCTTTAACCAGAACAAGGTGATCCATATCGGTATTTAGGTCTTTGTAGGCATGCAGTTGAAAATTTCCGAGTTCAGTAGGCAAGTTGACATCGACAACGCGTTCAATATGCGTCTCATTTGTAATTCTATATTTTATTAAATCTTCGATGGATACGATTTTTAAGTCAAAGCGTTTTGCAATATCCATTAAATGAGGCAGCCTTGCCATTGAGCCATCCTCGTTTAAAATTTCTACAATTACTCCCGCTTCTTCAAATCCGGCCATTCTCGACAGGTCAATTGCTGCCTCAGTATGTCCTGCGCGCCGAAGTACTCCTCCTTTTCTCGCTCTCAGCGGAAAAATATGACCGGGTTTTCCTAATTCCTCAGGCCTTGTTTTAGGATTTATTAGTGCTGATATTGTTTTAGCTCTGTCACTTGCACTTATTCCTGTGGTGCATCCATGTCCAATTAAATCAATACTTACGGTGAACGGAGTTTCATATGCTGCGGAGTTATTTCTAACCATCATTTCTAAACCGAGTTGATCACAACGCTCTTCACTCAATGGAGCACAAATGAGACCTCTACCGTGTGTAGCCATGAAATTTATTATTTCCGGTGTAGCATTTCTAGCAGCAGTTAAAAAATCCCCTTCGTTTTCGCGGTCTTCGTCATCCACCACAATGATTACCTTGCCATTTTTGATTTCTTCAATCGCCTCCTCTATTTTATTTAATTTAAATTCCATAGCTAAAAGTAGTATAAATATGCGCTGTGAATTAGTTTTTGGGAATTCTTGAAAGGGTTTCAAGGTAGTAAGTCCAAAATTTCTGAACAGAGCTTATTTGAACCATTTCATCGGGTGAATGAGCAGCTCTAATGTTTGGACCAAAAGAAATCATGTCTACATTCGGAAGGTGTTTTCCGAGAATCCCGCATTCTAATCCTGCGTGACACGCTTTAACTTTTGGAATTTCCTTAAACATTTCAAAGTATAAAGACTCCATTAATTTAAGAATTTCAGAGTCAGGATTTGGTTTCCAACCAGGGTATTCGCCGCCTTGGGTGACTTGGCAACCCATATTCTCGAATGCGCAGCTTATTGCCATAGCAACCTCAGTTTTGGTACTTTCAACACTGCTTCTTTGTAAAGATTGTGTTATAAATTTACCATCTTTAATTATTACACGGGCTAGACTTGAAGAAGCTTCAACTAAACCTTCAATGTCAGGGCTCATACGAAAAACACCGTTGTGAATGGCACAGAGCAGATTTAAAATTTTCTTGTAATCAGCATCTGACAGCGCTTTTTCCGAGGAATTTACTTTTTTTGCAGCAATTTGAACACTTGGTTCAATGCTTTTGTATTCCTCTTTTATGGTTGAAATTTGCTGATTGAGTATGAATTGAAATTGTTGGATGTCCCTCGTTTGCAAAGCAATAAGCGCAGTGGCTTCGCGGGGAATTGCATTTCTCAAACTTCCCCCATCAAAAGAAATCAGTTGGATTGATATTTTCTGACTTATTTCCCATAAAATACGAGCCATCCATTTGTTGGCATTGCCACGACCTTTGTCTATATCCATACCGGAGTGACCGCCGAGTAAACCTCTCACTGAAATTTCAAAAAAGCTACTGTTTGCTGTTACGGAGTGTTCGCTGTAGGAATAGGAGGTATTGGTGTCAATTCCCCCTGCGCAACCAATAGAAAGTTCGTCGTCATCTTCCGTATCGATATTTAACAATATTTCACCGTGAAATAGAGACCCATCCATTTTCATTGCGCCAGTCATTCCGGTTTCTTCGTCTATTGTAAAAAATGCCTCAAGAGCAGGATGGGGTATTTCTTTGGATGATAAAATAGCCATTATAGCAGCAACACCAATTCCATTATCGGCGCCAAGTGTTGTTCCCTTGGCTTTTACCCAATCTCCGTCAACAAACATCTCAATTCCTTGTTTTTCGAAGTCAAAAACGGTATTGGAATTTTTTTGATGAACCATATCCAAATGAGCTTGTAGTATTACGGTTTTACTGTTTTCCATTCCGATGGTGGCTTTTTTCTTTATAATGACATTTCCTATGTCATCAACAATGGTTTCAAGTTGAAGATTTTTTCCAAAATCAACCATAAAGGCTCGAATGCGCTCTTCTTTTTTTGAAGGTCTTGGAACGGCATTCAATTCTGCAAAGTGTGACCAAAGTACTTTCGGCTCTAACTCATTAATGTTCATGTTTAAGGAAATTTCGGGTATTTTTGGAAATTCGGATCGCGTTTTTCAAGAAAAGCACTTTTCCCTTCTTGAGCTTCTTCAGTGAGGTAGTACAAGAGGGTGGCATCGCCGGCTAATTCCATCAATCCATGTTGGCCATCGAGTTCTGCGTTCATTGCGCGTTTAATCATGCGCAAGGCCAGGGGACTTCTTTTCATTATGATTTTACTCCACTCAACCACGGTATTTTCCAATTGATTCAATGGAACCACTTTATTTACCATACCCATTTTTTCGGCTTCCTCTGCTGTATATTGGTTACACAAAAACCAAATTTCTCTTGCTTTTTTTTGACCAACATGGCGCGCAAGGAATGAACTTCCAAAGCCGCCATCAAAACTACCTACCTTTGGACCTGTTTGACCAAAACGAGCATTTTCTGAGGCAATTGTTAAGTCGCAAACAACGTGTAAAACATGTCCGCCACCGATCGCGTATCCGTTTACCATAGCAATGACAGGTTTTGGCAGTGATCGGATTGATTTATGCAAATCAAGTACATTTAATCTTGGGACCCCATTTTCTGAAATATAACCCCCAATACCTTTTACGTTTTGATCTCCTCCGGAGCAGAAGGCTTTGTCGCCCTCTCCGGTAAAAACGACTACTCCAATATCCTGTCTTTCCCTACAAATAGCCATTGCATCTAGCATCTCAAAATTAGTTTCCGGTCTAAAGGCGTTATAAACCTGCGGCCTATTTATGGTGATTTTAGCAATTCCTTCAAACAATTCGAATTTTATATCTTGGTAGATTTTGATTGTCTCCCACTTTCTCATATCTTGAAAATTGAATATAAAAGTAACAAGAATGACGCTAGAAAGGTTTAAAAAGTTTAATAAGAAAAATTATGAAGGATCACCTGTTTTCGCATTTTCAGATATCGTTGAAATGAATTCATAATTTGAATATGGATTTAGTGGTAAATTTTTAATGGCATATCATCCTTAATTCCTATAATTATATTGTGAAAATTTCTTTGTTTACCCTTCTCATATTAATCTCTTGTTCGGCCGATGAGGAGGATTTTGATAACATGGCAAGAGATATTTGCCATTGTATGACGGATTCTACCGTAAATGATCCCGAGCAATGTATGTTCGAATTTCAGCAGACCTATGAGCATTTGAATAGTAATGATTCAGACAATGCGTTTCAAAAGAAACTGGTTGTCTCTATGAAAAAGGTGAAAGGCTGTAAAGAATACGCCGAATTTTACGAAAGCTCTTTGGGTAATCTGGTATTACTTGAAATTCCAACACACATTACCATCTCCAAGCTTGAATGTGAGAGAGGCTCCTGCATAAACATACCAATCTTTTGTCGCCTGATTTCCTCGCCTCTCGTTGCGAGATCCGTTGATCGATTGATTTGAAAGAAAATAACTCAGTTCGGCATCATCATGATTTATAAAATCATCAAGGCCTGCGTAGGTATTAGAGCCAACATCATCGATGTAATCGGTAAAGGTTTTACGAATGGATAAATCGATATTCATTGCCATAACTTTTCCAATAGCGCATTTATATCCCATACCTATTGGTACGCACAACTGCAAGTTATTGTATCTTTTTTTTCCCGTTTGACCTTCGGTTCCGAGAGGTTGAAGTTCTATCCATTCCCCATTGATTTCCGTTTTCGGGTTCATATAAAACATACCAACTTGTGCCAAAAAATAGAAAGTTTCTGGGTAGCGCTTATTACCAAGTTGATAGGGTTTAAAATAGAATTCTATTCCTCCAGCGATTTCGTGTATTGCAGTTTTAAAATTTAAGTTTCGAGTAATATTTTGTTGGATTTTTGACTCGGAGTCATTAGCAGCTAAATTTCCATAAGTGTAGTTAAGTCTGTATGCCGTTCGACCATTTCTATTCAGTCTGTACATGATGCCGTATGCATTTTTACTATTGTAAAAGGGAGTGTAGGGATTCAGTTCTCCAATGTAGTACATCTGTCCAAAATTTATCCCTACTTCAGAGCGCGACCAATAATTTGGCTGCTGTGCAAAGCTGCTGCAACAGACAAGAAACGTAAGAAATATGGGGTAAATTTTCATATTAGCGAAACGAAATAAAAATACAATTATTACATATTTATGATTTACCTGCTCTTTTTCTATCGGTTTCCTTCAACAAAATCTTTCGAATTCTTAGATTCCTAGGTGTAACCTCGACATATTCGTCATCTTGAATATATTCTAAACATTCTTCCAAACTGAATACGCGAGGCGGCGCCAATCTCACCTTATCATCAGATCCTGATGCACGCATATTTGTTAGTTTTTTTGTTTTAGTGACATTTACACACAAATCTCCTGCTCTCGAATTTTCTCCGATAACTTGACCTTCGTAAATGTCCTCACTCGGATGGATGAAAAATTTTCCTCTGTCTTGTAAATTATTCAATGAATATGGAATGGCAGTGCCTTGCTCCAGGGAAATGAGTGATCCATTCTGCCTGCCGGGAATATCTCCTTTGAAATGCTGGTACTCTAAATAGCGATGAGTCATTACAGCCTCACCGGCCGTTTGAGTCAATAAATAACTTCTCAAACCAATAATTCCTCTCGAGGGAATGATGAATTGAATAATCATTCTACCACCTCTGGGCTCCATATTTGTCAATTCACCTTTTCGTGAGGTTACTGCCTCAACTGCTGTTCCACTGAATCCCTCTGGTAAATCAATGGTGAGTTCCTCTACAGGTTCGCATTTCAATCCTTCAATTTCTTTTATGATGACTTGTGGTTGTCCAACTTGAACTTCATATCCCTCTCGGCGCATGGTTTCAATTAAAACAGACAAATGGAGAACACCACGGCCATATACGAGCCAGCGGTCCGCTTTATCCGTATCAATAACTCTCAAGGCCAGATTTTTTTCCAATTCTTTGAGTAAGCGTTCTTGAATGTGTCTTGAGGTAACAAATTTTCCGTCTTTACCAAAAAATGGAGAATCGTTTATGGTAAATAGCATGGACATAGTGGGTTCATCGAGTTGTATCGTAGGAAGTGAATGAGGATCGTCTGAGTCGCAAATAGAATCACCAATTTCAAAACCATCAATTCCGGTCACTGCGCAAATATCTCCTGCCTCAACGGACAAAACCTTGATTTTTTCGAGGCCTTCAAATACAAAAACTTCTTTAATTCTATGTTTTTGAATACTGCCGTTTCGTTTGGCCAATGAAATCATCTGGTTTTCTTTTAGTTGGCCTCTAGAAAGGCGTCCAATTGCAATACGTCCTAAATAAGATGAAAAATCCAATGAAGTTATAAGCATTTGTGTGTTGCCTTCCTCGATTTTTCTTGGGGGGAAATAAGCCAAAATAGAGTCTAAAAGAGGTGTTATAGTTTGTGTTGGTTTTCTCCAGTCTTCTGACATCCAACCATTTTTTGCCGAGCCGTAAATCGTCGGAAAATCAAGTTGCTCCTCGCTTGCATCTAATTCAAACATCAAGTCAAATACCTTTTCATGAACCTCGTCCGGGGTGCAATTTTCCTTATCTACTTTATTAATTACCAGTAGCGGCTTTATTCCCATTGAAAGAGCTTTCCCCAAAACAAAACGTGTTTGAGGCATAGGCCCTTCAAAAGCGTCAACCAAAAGACAAACCCCATCTGCCATATTTAGTACGCGCTCCACCTCACCACCGAAGTCGGCATGTCCGGGAGTGTCGATTATATTTATTTTTGTTTTTTTATAACTGACGGACACATTTTTTGAGACAATGGTAATTCCGCGTTCTCTCTCGAGATCATTACTATCCATGATGAGTTCACCGGTTGGACGATCCCTTTCGTTTAAAAAGTTTCCAGCCTCTATCATTTTGTCAACCAGCGTTGTTTTTCCGTGATCGACGTGAGCAATTATGGCGATGTTTCTGATTTCCAAATTTTGAATTATCGTTTTTTTCGTTTTGATTTAAAATTTTCTTTATTTCTGTTTTGATCAGATCGGGTATTATTTTTTTTTGTGTCACCTCCAAAACGCCCACGGCCTCTCGGGGAATCAAATTTTCTACCTCCTTTTGAGAATCCTTTTGATTTTACCGGGGTAGATGAGGAAACCTCAACCAAGACCTTGTGCCCCTCAAAAATTTGACCGTTTACATTGCGTAAAATTCGCTCTGTATATTCCTCATCTGCTTCAAAAAATGAGAAGGATGTCATCAAATCAATTCTGCCAATTTTGTCTGACTTAAGTCCGCTAGCATCGCAAACAACGCGAAGTAGAGCTCCTGGATTCAGGCCATCACGCTTGCCGATATTTACAAAAAACCGTGTTTTACCCGCTTCTCTTGGACGTGAACTTTTATCTCTTTCTCCGCGCCCATCCTCTTTTCCTGGTTTTGCATTCAAATCGCCAGCACGTCGGTAATAATCAATGAAACGATTGAACTCAGCCGATACAAATTTTTTGATGACCTCCTCTTTGGTAAAAGCTTCAAATTCAGTAAGAATTTTCGGCATAAATTTCTGGATATCTCTTTCTTTTACCGAGGTAGTGATTGTTTTTTCAATTAAACGCATCAATTGGATTTCACATATTTCCTCGGCATTCGGTATGGTTCCCAGGGTAAAAGTGGTGCGCATCTGTTTTTCAATTGCCTTAATTTTGAACAACTCCTTGCCATTAGCCAAAACGAGTGATTCTCCTTTTTTTCCTGCGCGCGCTGTTCTTCCACTTCGGTGTGTGTAATTTTCTATATCATCAGGAAGATTATAATTAATTACATGGGTGATATTATCTATGTCCAAACCTCGCGCTGCAACGTCTGTTGCTACTAAAATTTGGAGTTCTTTACTTCTGAACCGTTCCATCACCTTATCCCGCATTGTTTGCGTTAAATCACCATGAAGCGGTTCGGCATTGTAGCCTTCTTTCGCAAGTTTTGCAGCAACGGAAGCGGTTTCATTTTTTGTTCGACAAAAGATCAATCCGTAAATATTCGGGTTATAGTCAATTAAACGCTTTACTGTTTCAAAACGGTCTCTTTCTTTTATGGAGTAATAGATGTGGTCTATATTCTCGTTGGTTTGATTTTTGTGCCCTATAGATATTTCTAGTGGTTCGGTCATGTACGTTTTCGCAATTCTTGCCACTTCATTGGGCATAGTTGCAGAAAATAACCAAACG
>Ga0194123_10007921_pt1 | contig 10394 bp, 21 predicted proteins | sample TA2MahsurfametaG_5_FD_155479 | JGI IMG/M metagenome (GOLD analysis project Ga0194123, IMG submission 155479) | Freshwater microbial communities from Lake Tanganyika, Tanzania - TA2015023 Mahale A surface | ecosystem: Environmental > Aquatic > Freshwater > Lake | place: Tanzania: Lake Tanganyika... | reverse complement strand
CCCCCCCCCCCCCCTCGCCACCCCCCGTGGCGAGGGGGGGTTCCTCCACCCCATCCATGCCCTGCTATCGCCAGATTTAATACAGGCGCTCTTTCACCATACGAACGTGGGTGTGCGTGTGAGGCTTCAGTTCACTTGAACACCCACAGAATAGGGGCGATGCGCCGCTCACTTTTCGTGCATGATCGGAACCACCTGCTAGTGTGGGTGGTGTCGGGGGAAACGGAAGTACCCCGACCCGACAGAAAGAGAGGTCGCTCATGAGCGACGACCTGAGTCGGGCAAGGCAGGGTGTCTTCCCCACGGGGATGGCTACCTACTGGCACCACCGCACGGTGGAGCGCATGGACCTTGAGACGGCGGCTGAGGCTGTCTCACTGGCCATGTCGCTCTCGCTCCTCGACGCTCCGAGCGTCAGGAGTGAGGGCGCTCGCTGGGGCAATCGCTCCCGTGAGACGCTCCGCCAGATGGAGACCTACTACGGGGCTTGGCTCCGTGGGGAACTCCATCGGGCGGAGGCCAAGCCTGCCCCCCAGAAGTGAGCAATGCCCCCGCCTTCGGGCGGGGGCAACTCCAATCCATCCGATACGGTCAGCTCTCAAGATTGAATATACGTTCGCAAACGTATCCCATTGCGTGCTTGGCGTGCTAGAAAGGTTTCAGCTTTCTAAACGCCAACTGGTACGGTACTCATCCATTTTCACTTTTAGTGCATCCCCAAACATACTTGCTATAGTGGTTGATGTCGGACAGTAGCGCACGCGAGCAGCGTCTCGGTGTCGGGGAACGCGACCTTTACCCCTGAGGGAACCTAGGGGGTAACGGAAATAACGGTTCCCCTGTAACGCCCGCTCCGCGGGGCGTTGCAGGAAAGATGGCGGAGACCCACGTGGGGGTGTGGCGGCTATCTTGCCGCCGCCCCCACGGGGTTTACTGCAACCCAATCCATGCGGTCTATCTGCAAAGTTGAATATATGTTCATTCACTATGCATAAGGCGCTGGTGTGCAAGGACGCTTCAGCGAACTGAAACACCAGCCAGCGTGGATACACAGTTCAGACGTTTTTAGTGCATAGTCGAACTCACTTGGTATAGTCTTTATTGTCAGTAATAACTAGACCCCACACGGGGAGAATGGACAAGAAATGGCAACAAAGGACTACACGCTCAGCGAACTACTAGCGGAGCATTACATAAGCATCGGAGCGAACGGGCACGACATCATCGTCAGCATTCTTGACGACCTGCGTACAGGTGCAGTCATGGAAACGGTTCGCAACATCGGTGAAAGCGAGACCGCCGCTATCAACGAGCTAACGAGCATCATCGTGAGCATCGTTCAAGGTAACCACCTAGACGACACACGCTCGGGAGACGGTTGGTGACAGTTCTCCCCCGCCCTGCGCCCCCCGCAGGGCGGGGGAACTTCAACCCATTCGGTACGATCAGTCGAGATGATTGAGCATATATTCTCTCACCATACAAACACTGGTGTGCAAGGCAGTCTTCAGCGAACTGAAACACCAGCGATTAAGGGGTCACCTAATGTTCTCTTTTAGTGTATGTCTAAACCCACATGGTATAGTGTTTGACATGGGGAACAACCTGGTGACCGTGAATGCGGAACCGAACCTATACCCCATCAGGCCAATCCTGATGGAGGCTCTCGCAAGGGATACCAGCACAGGCTGGACCTTGCTAGACGGGGTAATCGTCATGGAGGAAAGGAATACTCTCCAAGACGAATACGTTCGTCTGGTCGCCGACGAAAAGGCGACAGGGCAAACCCACGCAGGCAAAAAGCGAGACATTGCTCGCCGCCTGCGGACAATCGCCAGACTTCTGGCGTGAAATCGGGCGGGGTCGAAAGACCCCGCCCTTTTTCTTTGTCTTTGGATGGCGTTCATGCATAGGACACGATTCTTTGAATATATATTTCTCATTACATCGCTGGCGTGCAGAGGGTGCTTCAGCGCACTCAAGCGCCAGCCGTACTGGACTCGTTCCATTTTCACTTTTAGTGCATAGTTGGACTCACTTACTATAGTACTGGTTATGGGAAACAACCTGGTGACCGTGAATGCGGAGCCGAAAGAACACAAAAGCATCAATGAGGCACTACTGGCGGCGGTTGAGCGTAGCGGTTGGGTCAAGCCCGACCGCCCGATGTCTCGCCTTCCAAAAGGCGGGGCAACCGTGGGCGACATCATTACCCTGAATGAGGAGCGCCTAGAAGCGCTTTGGAAACTGGGCAACCTCCGAACGGAGGCGGCACGGGGCGCAAAGAATGCCACTCTTCAGGCGAAACTGGTCAGGAGAATAAACACGATTACCCGAATAATCAATGCGTTTGACGACGCACAACGCCGATAGTCTCCCCAGACGGATAACCCCCTCGCCCTGTTGCTCGGGCGAGGGGGTTCCGCCAACCCGTCCCGTGCGGTGCAATCAAAAAATTAAATGAATATTCTCTTCACTCACTATTCGGCTGGTGTGCGAGAGGTGCTTCAGTTCTCTTAAACACCAGCGTTGTTTATAATGGTCTATTTTCTCTTTTAGTGCATAACCTAGGTCACTTGTTACTATTAGTCCTGTCAGTAATAACCCCAACCGAAAGGCGATTATGTTTGGAGAAAATGCAAAGAATGAGCAAGTCGGATTAGTGATGGAAATGTCAGTAGGTGTTACGGAGTATGCCGACAAATTGGCTGCACAATCGACACCGCTTGCACGGCACGCAGCGTTGCAATTACACAATTCCATGCGGTCGGTAGCGGTTCTCACCGTACTCAACGCAGTGAGGCAGGAACCGATTACGAAAGACTACCTTTATCGCATTGTGTTCATTTTCCAAGACATTCTCAAGAATGTCTTGGAATACGAAAATGCAGGTCTGATTGTCGAAGTCGACAACCTTGACAACGAAGATGTGAAGATGAGCGACTTTCTTTCGGCACTGATGTACGAATTCACCGAATTGATGGATTGAAAAATGGGGGACTTCGGTCCCCCGTTTTTTTTGTCTTGATGAATGGTGTTCATCAACGGCATGGCTTTCTTGAGTATGTATTCTTTCAATACCTGGATGTGCTGGTGTGCGAGGAAGCTTCAGCTGCCTTAAACACCAGCGCTGTTAGGGGGTAGGTGTTCTTATTTTTAGTGAATAGCCAAGGTCACTTGTTATAGTGTTTCACATGAGCGACAAGCCCAAGGTGACTGCTAAGGCAGAACCGAACCGCAAGGTGAACCTTGCGGAACTGCAAGGAAAGATTGCCAAGAAAGGCAAGCCCCCGTACCGTGACCCTGCGTTGGCGCAAGACCTGCTGACTCTTGGTGATGGCGAGGCAATCTTGTGGGTTCAGGCAACCGTGAACGTCACGGGAACCGACCCCAAGGCAATCAACGCCGAAAAGATGAAGTGGCGCCAACGTGCTATTTCGGTTGCCGAGGGTGTGAACCTCAAGGTTCAGATCAACTGGTCAACCAATGGCGAGATGTACATCTCGCTCAAGAAGTAAAAGAAAGGAAAAAGAAAAGGGAACCCGAAAGGGTTCCCTTTTTTTTGCCCAAAGTCGCTGGCGTTCTGGTCGCGCTAAAGCGCTTTGAACGCCAGCGCTGTTGGACAAACCTTTGGTCTCTCTTTATTACACAATTACTAATTCCTTGTAATAATTTAATATTACTCACAATATGTAATCGGGCTGGCGTGCGAGCGTGTCTTCAGCGCGCTTAAACGCCAGCGGAATCGTACTCATCTATTCTTCATTTTTAGTGCATTTCCAAACCCGCTGGGTATAGTTCTAGTCGTGGCAACACAACAGCCGACCGCTAAGGCGGAGGCAAACCGTAAGGTGAACCTGAAAGACCTGCAAGGCAGTTTGTCTAAGAAGGGCAAACCTCCCTATCAGGACAAGGCACTAGCGGCAGACATTCTGTCGCTGGACCCAAACGACGCTAACGACGCATTCGTTTGGTCAAAGGCGGCGGTCGTTCTGACGGGAGACCCAAAGAAGGACAACGCCAACAAAATGCTGTGGAGACAGCGCGCCATTTCGGTTGCAAAGGCTACGGGTATCGTAATCCGTATTCAATGGACCAATAATGGAGAAATGGTTATTTCACGTAAGGGGTGAAATAATCAAAAAAGAAAGGACCGCCTTCGGGCGGTCCTTTTTTTTGCCCAAAGTTGCTGGTGTTCTGGTCGCGCTAAAGCGCTTTGAACACCAGTTTGTTTGTCTTCAAGTTGGGGTATGGTTTATTACAAATTTACAATTTACATGTAATAAATTACATGATGTTTCAAATCCTAATTCGATTGGCGTGCATGGAGGCTTCAGCTCCATTGTGCGCCAACCAAATTGGACTCTAATGGTTATTATTTTTAGTGCATATCTGGGGTCACTTGTTAGAGTAGTACCCGTGAGCACAAACAAGGTGACCGCTAATGCGGAACCAAAGAATACTCATGGCAATACCCCGAATGTCCGAGTCAACCTTTCCCAAATGGCTGGCAAACTTTCCCGCAAAGGAAAGCCTGCATACAAGGATGAGGCATTGGCAAAGGATATTCTGTCGCTAGACCCGACCGACCCCAATGATGCTTTCACCTGGGGAAAAGCAAAGGTTTCCCTTGTGGATGCCAACGGCGAGTCCCGTGACGAAGCCCAAATCAATAAGGAAAAAATGAAGCACCGCCAGCGAGCATTTTCGGTCGCAAAGCAGTTGCAAATCGAAATCCGTGTGATTTGGATGGTCGATGGTCAAATGGTCATCGCACTCAAAAACGACAAGTAATTAGAAAGGAAAAAGAAAAGGGAACCCGAAAGGGTTCCCTTTTTTTTTGTCTAAAGTCGTTGGCGTGCGGTCGGCGCTAAAGCGCCTTGCACGCCAATTAGTTTTAGAATTATCTTTTGCAAAACTTTAATATTTATTCAAATTACAATTAATAATGTAAAGACTAATTAAGTTTTTCAATATACGATGGTGTTCAAACGATAACTTTATTTATCGTTTGAACACCATTTGGATTTGAATTATTATTATCTATACTTTAGCACACTGTCAAATCAGATTCACTCTTTGTTACACAAAAGTTACAATTCTAATTAGATTCACTATTAGGCCGCCGATACCCTTGGGATAGACCTGTGATAACTATGATCTTTCCCCCCGCTTTCTACACTACAATTTTGCCGGTCTTTAGGCAACAGTTTCACCATAAGAATACCCCTAGAGAGTATTCACCATTATAAACCTCAAATTACAGCGGGGTAAGTCTGTAACTATCTATACCAGAGTCTGGAGTAGAATAAATACAATTAAATTCATGATTAGGTCCATAATTAGATTCGTAATTAAATTTGTAGTCGCCAATTATTTACCTTAACGCAAAATTCGGCCTTCACAATATATGAGCATCAAAAATATATTAAAATTCGGGTTAGATATGTCTATATTCTCCTCTAGAGATAGAGAGTAGATAGAAAGCAAACAAATGTTCGCTTTTTTGATAGAAAATGATAGCATTTTGCTATATTTTTACTATAAATATTATAATTTTCTTTATTTTTATGCTGTTTTTAGGCACAAAAAAAAGGCTTAAGAATAAGTTTTACCTTACTCTTAAGCCTTAAATTTGGGCACGCACACCCATATAAATATAATAAATATATTTATAGTTGTGTACGCTTCACTTGCTTTTGATTAGTTATCCACAGGTTTTGCTAGTCATTCACAGTCATCCACAGGTATATCTATATCTTCATCTAATTCACTGAAGTAAAAATATTCGAGAGTATCTCTATTCATACTCTCTACTTTAGCGATAGATTCATCTTCAGACCCCGCCGATACATAGATATTAGCTATGATTGTTACCCTATAGTTATTCATCAGTACCCGATTTTTTCAAACACCTATGGGTAAAGATATCATCTATGTCTAATCTCTCCTTGCAACGACTACAAAAGAACCCCATTAACCTTTGTCCCGCGTCTGGAGGACTAACAGAATTAACCTTTGCATTTCCCTTAAGGATTCTCATCTCTTCAGGGGTAGCAAAATCCAAGAATCCGTTTTTATAAATAAGAGTAGTCATTTCCCGCCGTTATCCTTTCCGATAATTGAAAGCCTACTGATAAGCTCAGAAGCAATTTCAAGATCAAAATTTTCAATTTGATCCCATATATCTGGACTGGTATTAATTGTAATCCAATCATCTTTGGAAAGGTCAAAAATAAAATTTCCTCCCCGCAATTCTTGCTCTGTAGCAATCATAAAACGAATCTGATCACCATCAAAATAGCCGACTACGGGGAAATAAAATTGGTAGTTTTCCTTATTGAAATCACTTGAAATGGACATAGTATTTTGCCACCCTTCGCTGTCATTTTCCTAATGATAATTAACCCTGAATATTGGGACATTAAATTATAGAATCTTGGTATTGAATTTGATTCATTTTTTCCAACCAAGCCTGTGTATTGAGACTTCTGCAATATGTATTAGCTTGGTACTGCCAGTCAAATACTTTTTCTATTTGAACTTTTTCCTTATTAATACACCTCCAGACTTCCCATTGGAAAGCCGCTGGGCTTTTATGTACTTCATAATAAATACGCGATATTTCTTCTGTTATCATATCTTTCCTTTTTAAGAATTTAAACCGCAGTTTTGATATTAAATTTCATAATTAAATCCTATCATCATATCTGGCAAGATAGGGGTTTATTCTAGCCTCAAATTCTCTATCATCATATTCTTTTTTCTGGAATCCACCATCGTCCTCGCAGTCATGACCATAATAAAATTCACTTGCTTCTTCTTCATTAAGAAGATCAAAAATTCTTCCACACTCACCGCATACTGTTTTTGTTTTCATTGGTACACATCCTCAGTATTTTTTCTAATATCTCCGTATTTCCACTTAGGCAAATCACTAATTGGGTATTTATTTATCCAAGATTCATGAATTCTCGTATAATACATATTGTCAAAATATTTGAATTCTCCATTTTCTGCAAAAATCCAGTTCTTTTCATCTAGAGCAACTTTCCATTGCCAAATATGAAAACTGTCATGGATTCCCTGCAATTTCTCAAGCATTGAAAGTGCTTTCTTACCCATATCCCATTCTGGATTAGATTTTATAACAGCATCCTTAACCGGGGTTGCATAAACTGATGCATTTTCTAATTCAGTGTTATACCAATTCTTGTCAATAATGCAGCCAACTGCACACATTAGTAATGGACCAGTTTCACCATTAAGTCCAGGTCTTGCTCTATATGAGCAAGAACCTTCAGGATTAATGCTTTTTTGATTTTGAGTTAAAAGGTGATTTTTAACCTTAAGAAAAATATCTTTATCTGTTATTGTTTTCATTGATTAATACTCCCTATGATAATTAATTGTTACTTCTAATTGTTTAAATACAAAATAACTGCACAAGATATAACAACAATTACTCCATATTGCGATAAAGTACGCAACATGAATACCTCCTAATTTAGCTGGATTAGCCTGTATTTTGCCGTCTGGCTGTTCTAATTAATCTTCTCTGCTGATGAAGTCAAAAAGATATGGTAGAAAACTATAAACTTTATTTTTACTATAAGTAGTATAATTTTCTTCAATTGATGCATCAATTTTACCACTACGTTTCATAGCACTTTTTGATGAATCCAATACAAGCCTGTCGAGGTCGAACATGCTTTCAGCAGTAAAATACTGCTGCATTTTGTTAAACGTTACCTCCCAATTTTCAACAGGAGACGTATCATGGATTCTTTGAACAAGAGTAAGCATAACTCTAGATTCATGGTTTGGGCTCCAGTTAGGATTTGAATTACAAATTGCATCCCAAACTAATCCATCATCAATGTTCACCCCCTCAAGACCTGCACTATAATACCGACCAGAAATAATTTGACCAATAGCACACTTTTTCAATCGATTATCATCATCAGGCATATGTTCAATGTATGAATTAATTCTGTCATTGATATTATCAAAATAACTGTCAGACATTTGGTAATCATTAAGGTCTTCATAAACTGAATCTTCGATAACTTCAGCAGTCACCTTTGCTTCAATTGCTTCGTATGTTGATTCAGATAAACCGCGATAAGAGCAATCTCCATTCCTCATTACAGACTTGCAACCTTGCACTAAAAGACCATCTTTAATCTTTTCAAAAATGTCATAATCAGTAACTACTTGAACGCTCATTTTGCTTCCACCTCTTTCTTTTGGAACTGGTTTAACCACTCTACTTTGTTCATAAAAGCCTCTCTGCCTTTTTCGCTGTAGACACCTAAAAGATTTCCATCAAGAAGGCTGTTGATTTCTTGTTTGATTTTATTGATATCACGGGTTGACCAGTCTTCAGACTTTGAATCTGAAATCATCTTGTCAATTTCTATACGACCTCTGTTGTATTTGCTGTAGTCATCGCTCATTTCATGTGTCCAGTCAGCACCAACAATTCTCTTTGCCCATTCTTTATGATCCACTTTATGCCTCCGATAGAGTAATTACAAAACTGTTTTTGTCTTTGTTGCCAAAGAATTGACCAGGCCCATTACCTTCAAAATCGCGTGAAGGATACAGAACTGAACCATCAGATAAAACAAGACAAGTTGGGTTAATTCTTTCATAATAAAAAGAATCCCATCCCTCTTTTCGCATCTCGGTATCAGTCATTGTTCTAATCATTACAATACTTTCACCACAAGGCCATTGTGAGTCTGTTCTAAGATTAATAGTGTCTTTCATTTTATCCTTCTGTCTTTAGTCTTTCGATATAAATTTGTTGATACTTGTCTGTTTGTATTTCTCCATCTACAGAAACGAGATAAGCAGTAGCCGTAATAATCTTTTTATGCATATAAAAATTAATATCTACTTGATCACAATACGCACACCATTCATCAAATTCATCATCTAATGAATAAGATTCAAGCTTGTCTCTATAGGCAGAGATATAACCTCTAGCGAATTGTCTTAAATCAAAGGTGGAAATATTTTTATGCAACCGTTTGAACTGGCTCTCCACTAAAACAACCTTTCTGAACAAGAATTTCAAAAAGCAAACCCCAGGCTGGGTCAGTATTTTTTGTAAGATTATTAAAATCTTTTACAAGTTTATCGCCAAGACCCATATTTGAAAGATTTTTCAAATACTCAGTCAAACCTGACTTTTCAATCTTCTCAGTTGTTGAGACATCGAAATGCTTTAAAATTCCACTCACAGGATTCTTTACATAAAGAGCAACACAATTCTGAATAGGAATGATTAAACTAAATGAGCCATTAATTGCACTTTGAATTAATTGTTCCGATTCTGCTTTTTCATCTTTTTTTGCAACGAATTTCTTATTTGCTGGTTTAGTTGCCATTTACTTTTTCCTCTTCTTTCTGCGTCATTTCTTTAAATTCAAACTTATAATAAAAAAGCAAGCCTTTTGCATCACTAAGTGAGAGTGACGGCCTACGCTTAACAAATCTTTTAATCCAATTAGTAGATGACTCATATCCAACATTGGTAGAAAGATTAATATGCTTAGTAATAACTTCTGGAGAGAGATAGACGCGAGACGTATTCACTCCATCGAATTTGCTATACAAAAAGAAGTCATCAAACCTTTCATACATCTTCCATCTTGCATACCATTCAGAACAATTTGTCTCAGTAATATTTCCAATACCTACTGATATAGAGCCAAAAATAAGACTCTTTGTTTCTGCATTAACATCTGAAACTTCTTTTCCGTTTTCCTGCCAAGTGACCCAAAGTTTATCTGGATTGTCTTTAAAAAACTTAACTTCTTCGGTACTCCAATTAAGGCTCATGAGTAAATCTTTTCCCACTCATAAGAAATTGCATCAACAATTTCAACAGGTACTTCTGTATTATTTCCCTCTTCATCAACTTGACCAAAGAGTACAATGTCGCCAGCAATATAATCTCCAAGCAAAATTCTTGCACCAGAGTTATACCAAGCATTTGTTGCTAAAATATTCTCATCAAGACTAAGAATTTTTCCCTCTTCGTTTATATAACCCTCTGCTTTGTAATTGGGAAAATAAACTGCTTCAATCAAACCTCCTACTGCTTTATTGATTTGATCATAATTCCATTCTTTATTAATTACTTCATATGTGCCATCTGTTCTTACCAGTAAAGCTTTCATTTATTACCGCTCCTGTCTCATATGTTTAAACATTTCATCCATTGCAAGCCTATTTGCTCTTTGATAACTAAGTTCGTGATTCCTAAACTCTTTTATAACAACACCGTCAACAATAACGTTTGCATCAAAAGAGTTCCATTCAATCAGGATTCTATCCGTTATTTGCTCTACAGCCATATCATCCATTTGTTAACCTCCAAT
>Ga0194123_10007916_pt1 | contig 10397 bp, 8 predicted proteins | sample TA2MahsurfametaG_5_FD_155479 | JGI IMG/M metagenome (GOLD analysis project Ga0194123, IMG submission 155479) | Freshwater microbial communities from Lake Tanganyika, Tanzania - TA2015023 Mahale A surface | ecosystem: Environmental > Aquatic > Freshwater > Lake | place: Tanzania: Lake Tanganyika... | reverse complement strand
TAACTCCTTTATATTCTTCGTCGTATTTAGGAATACGTTTATTTTCCCTAATAAAATCTAAAAGTAATTGTGCTTTTTCTAAAGGAGTCAATGAGATTAATGATATACTATTAAAAATAAGGTTATATCTGTGATCCACAAAATCTATATTTTTCTCTTCTTTTATATCATCGTTGTTATCAATAATTTTTGTAAAGTTGATATAAGTTCCTTGTTTTTTTGTTGAGATTGAATCTTTTATATTTTTGTCAGAGTTTGCGAGGTATTTTATAAAATTGTAAATATCTTTTTCGTCGCCTTCTTTATTAAATGGAAAATAGATGTTTGAAATGAGTTTATTATTATATTTTCTCAGAGTTCTTCCAATTGCTTGTATGATAAATATGTCATTAGATGGCATATGAAGGAATAAAATAGAGCTACATATAGGGCTATTAAACCCTTCAACAAGAACTCTGACATTTATTAGAAATCTTATATTTCCGTCATTAAAATCTTTTATAATTTGTTCTCTTTGTGTTTTATTTATATCTGAATGAATAGATTTTGCACTATTTGGTAATAAATTATTTAAAATTCTTGAAAAAGATTCACATTTATCTATGGAAGATGTATATATAATCATATTAGTTTCTCCTGATTTGATGATAAATTCTGCTATATTTTTATCAGTTGGGTCGTCTGAAAATATAGGAAAAACGAGTTGATAATCAGTTAGATAATTATTATTAATAGCATCTCTGACTGAATAAGAATAATATTCAAAATTGTTATATTTATCAATTGTGGCAGACATTAATATAGTGTTTTTGTTTGACTTGATAAATGTGTTTATAGTTTTTGTATATTTATCATCTTTATCATTTTTTTCATTTTTTTCATTCTTTTCGTCCTCTTCGTCCTCTTCGTCCTCGTTAGTATAGATTGATGGTTTAAAAATACGATGAGCTTCATCAATACATACCTTTTTAAAGTCTGAATAAAAAGGTGATATAATATCAAAAGAATTATTGACGCATATAAAAAGGGAGTTATTTTTAAAGTTTTTTTGTGTTATTTTATTGTTAGATTCTGAACCAATAGTATAAATAATATTTTCGGGGAAACCTAAATAAATTGCTTCTTTTTTCCATTGATCTAATAGAACAAGAGTAGGGACTAAGATTAGAAATTTGTTTTTTTTATTTTTAATGTATTCTTCTAAAGAATAGTATAGAAATACAATAGTTTTTCCTACTCCTGTTGGGAGTTGAATAATTCCATTTTTATCTTTTTCTATAATTTTTTTAGCATCTTCTTGAGGTGGTCTTAATTTAAATTCGATTTTCTCTTCATCTTCTGAAAATATTTTAGATTTAATTTCTTCGCAGTATGATAAAAAAGTTGATTTATTAATTGGCATATCAGTTAAATCATTTCTTAAGATGATTGATTTAATGTCAGATGTTAATATAGAGTTTTCAGTTCTTAGTAATATATATGTTAGGTCGTATCTCCCAACTAGAGTTTTAGTTGCTAAAAATGTAGCTAATTTACCGTATGATATAGAAGTTAATTCAGAATAATATTTGGATTGGCCAAGTATACTGAATGATTCTTCTGCGATATCTACTCCTTTATCAGTGTTTGGAAAGTTTGAATTTTTCTTTTGAGTGGGTGAGAGATCTTTCCAAACAAAGAATGGTTTATTATAAGATTTAGAAAGATGAATAGCGGAAAAATATTCAAAAATAGATGGCCAAGTAAGGTTATTAGGTGGAATAGATAGAAGTTTTTGAATAGATCGTTCGAGATATAAAATGTGATTTTGTAACATATTTATAAGTTTTTATAACTTATAAAACATTTTATTGCTTATTCATTTTTATAATGAAGATTATAATAATTGGGTTGGTATATTGATTCTATGTTTTCTTTCATATAACTCTTTGAAAGTATTACGAAGTTCGTTCATAATTGTGTAAACAAGTATGAAAATTAAAATTATTTTCTTTTATAAATCAAATTATGAGGTCAAAGGGGAGATAATGGTATTTATTTTGAACTTAATTCTATCAAAGTATTATCTTGAGATTCTATTAATTCAATCTTATTATTACCTACATAAATATCTAATTTATATTTTCCAGAAGAATCTAATTTTAATATAATGCCAGGTTTAATATAAACATTTGAATTTGAATTTGTTGTAAAAGAAGGGATCAAACCATTTTTTTGATTTATTCTAAAATCGTATAAAGTTATAATATTTGAACCATCGATAACATATACACAATTATTTACAAGTTTAATATTATCTATTCCATTAGATGTAACTGATTCTTTTTTTACATCTAATCTAATCTCTCCTTTATTAAGATCAGGTTGTGTAAATGAATCAATAAGAGTAGACGGTATAAATTGGACAGATATTAACAAATTAGAATATATTCCGTCCCTATATGCTCCTCGAAATGTTTTTATTAAGCCTGTGCAGACTCCATTTGTACATTTCATAAAAGGATTTGTTATTATAGGAGAAGCTGGTATAGAAGTTATTATAGGAGAAGCTGGCATAGAAGTTATTATAGGAGAAGCTGGCATAGAAGTTATTATAGGAGAAGCTGGTATAGAAGTTATTATAGGAATATTAGGATTAGGAATAAATGGAGCTAAAGTTGTTTGTGTACAATTTCTTGTTTCTTGTGTTGAAGAACAATCTAACCCATTATTCCTTTTTTGATATCTAATTGTTCTGGATCTATTTTGTATGCCATTTTCACAAGGAGACCATTGACCCCATTCATTTAATACACAGTCAACTTTACAATTTCTTATTTGTTGCGTTGGAGGACATTCTGTTCCTCCATTTTTCTTTGGAGTTTTTATAGTTGTATATCTTATTTGTTGACCATTGTTCGGATCACATGAAGACCAATCATCCCATTCATTTAATGCACAGTCAACGTCTTTATTTTTATTAGTATAAAGATATATTTATAGCTGTTCCGATAATAATTATACTTAATATATATATATATCATAATTTATATTATGATAAATTAATAAATAATATTTTTATTAATATATCAATTTAATTTATATATATATATAATAATAAAATGAGTAAAGATTCTGATAAAGTAAATATATTAATGTCATGTACATCATTTAAAAAGGATTCTGATTTGATGTTAAATTTAGAACAAATATTAGAACCTCTTGTAGAAATGTGTAAAGACAAATTAGTTATTTTGAATCTTATAAATCCATATAGAAATGATCCTGAGTTTGACGATAATGAATCAAAAAAGCATATAAAAGAAGTAGCGAAGAAAATGGGAATAGATATTATTATAAATCCTATAATTTACAATAGAGTTTTTGATCATATTTTTGAGAGACATCTTGAATTTAAAGATTCTAAGGAGAAAGAGAAAGATTATGACATTATTATATTTGTAGGATGTAATAATTATATGTTTGTGTTTTCTCTTCAAGAAGAAAATTTAAAATTATATAAACAGATTAATAATTTAGACGTAGATGAAGATGAAGACGATCCACACGATCATTTTAAACAATATTATTTATCAAAAAATTTTAAAGACTATATAAAACCAACTACAAAACTTTTATTTTTCGAACCTAAACACGGTGGATATAGTACGACTTTAAAATTTACTCAAAGATTTGAAATATCGAAGATTCATCTTGGTAATATTTTAGATACATTTGAAGTCAAAGATAATTTATATTTCGTACAAAAAGAACAAATTAAAAATATAGAGTTTTTGATAGATAAAGAAATAGAAATAGACGAAGATGAAAAAGATGATGTTATTACAAAGACAGATAAGATATTAGAGGGATTAAAGATGTTTCAAATATTGTATCCTTATTTTTTAAACATATCTTCAAGATTAGATTTTGTAGAATTTTACGAAAAAAATTACAGTGTTCCTTATTTTAGTCGATGTTCGACAGGAGATATCAATTTTAGTCGAGATTCTGAGATATTAAGATGCTCAGCAACAGCCATTTTAAATAACTTTTTTATATTTCCTCATAAAGCAATTGATTCTGTATTGTATGACATACCAACAGGAGGATCATTAAAAAGAAAGGAATCTTTCTCTGATTTATCTCATTTTAGTTCAAAATATGATATAACAGCAACTAGATATTATATGAATGGATGGTCCTATCCAGATCATACGTTCGTTACAATTAGAACTGGAAAATATTTAATAATTATTCAAAGCTTTTATTATGCTTATACAATAAATAGTAAATATGGAATTGTTTTATTATCAGGAGATGAGATAACAGAATTTGAAAAATTAATGAGCGATTATGAAAGATTTGCTCAAGAATTTAAAGTTCCTATGGTAATAGAAGATTATACAGAGAATTATCTTCCAAAATTAGCTGTTCTTTCGGAGAAATTCTCTAAGTATACTGGAATAGCAAGTGATAAACATTGTGTCGGAATGATGAATTTTGATAAAAACCCGCAAGTTTCCCCTCCTACTGTTACTAAAACTACACATAATTATTCAGAAACAGAATTTTCCGAAAATATATGCAAAAAATTAAGTATTATTTTAAAGTTTATTAGTAAAAACACATCTTTTGATAAAGAAGACTTATTTATTATTTTACAAGGATCAACTAAAGAAATACAAAAATATTACGAAATTTTTAATGCTTTTGTTGACGATGTAGATTTTAGCACTATAAATTCTAATTTTATAAGATATACAGGATTAACTTCTGCTATAGAAATAGAAAAAGTTCCTGAAAGTATGCATAATAAAAATATAGGAGGAGCATATGATTATTGTTTATCAAATAATGATAATTTATATAAAATAAAATCTTTAGAAACATTAAATATCAACCTTTTCTTTACAGGAATAAATTACATGTTTGATCTTTTTAATTGTGGTGAATTTATGATTCATAAATACGGAGACATTTTAGATTTGTATACAGGAAATACATGGTCAAAAGAGTTTTATAAAAAAATATTATTTACATCTAAATCTATTAGAGATATCTATAAACGTAATAAAAGTATTCCTCTTGAAAAAATAGTAGAAATGATAGAGAAGAAAATATTATTAAAAGAAGTTCCTATTCAAAACTTTCATATACAATCATTTCCTTCATTTCCTTTAAAAGAGTCATCAGGTTATCCGAAAAGATCTGTTCCATTAAAGGAAAAAACGAGTTATTTTACAAAAAAACCTTTAGCTAAAGAAACAATGTTACTCTTTCCTTCTTCGTCTTCATCTTCTTCTCCATTTCCTTCATTCCCTTCTTCATCTTCTCCATTTCCTTCATTCCCTTCATCTTCTTCATTCCCTTCTTCATCTTCTTCTCCATTTCCTTCATTCCCTTCATCTTCTTCATTCCCTTCTTCATCTTCATTTCCGTCATTCCCTTCATTTCCTTCATTCCCTTCTCTAAAGGAAAAAGGAGGTTATATTGTTCCAAAGCCTGGTGATATTATGCATTTTGAAAAAAAAGAGGAAAAAGAAGAAAAAGATTATTGTCCTTATTTTTGGACTTGTGAAAATGATTGCAGAATTTCAGAGAGAACAGGCAGACCAAGTGAATATTCAAAAGTATATAAAATGTGTTGCAATGAAAAAGGAGTAGAAGAAGAGAACTGTAAACATATTATAAAAGTAATTAATTTTACTTATGATTACACTATACAGGATTTTTACAGAGAAGTAGAATATCAAAATAAAGCTCATGAATTAGGAGTTTCTCCAGAAGTAATCGAATTTTATACAGATGATAAGAAAGGATTTATTGTTATGAAAAAGTTAGACTTATCTCTCCATGATGTGCTCCAATCTATGGAATTTGATCCAATAAAATTATCAAATCAAGTCATTAATATTATTAAAAAATTACATTCTAACGGAATTGTACATAATGACACACACAAAAATAACTTTATGTTTGATAAAGATGGAAAGTTATACATAATTGATTTTGGAAAAGCAAGCGATCTTAAAAATATTAAAGATGGAAATATCGATTATAAAAAGGCAGTGGATTTATTTGACGATTTAGAGAATATTCCTGAAATATACAATATTTATATATCAAATATTCTAAAAAACGTAGAATAAAAAATAAAATTGAATTATATATTTTAGATATATCTAAATATATAGAATTTATTAAAGAATGACCAAAAATATTCAAATTATTCTCCCAAATTCTAACATTATTAATACAGCCATAGAAGAAGATGATGGCGCTCTATTTATCTATAAAAAAATCCAAGAAGTAAATCCTGGTTTCACTCCAGAAAATATTAAACTCAAAAAAGATTTAAATGAAGATGATATCAAGTTAGGAGAAAAAGAATATGATTTCGGGCGAATTAGAGAAGGAGAAAGATTTCTCACTTTTATTATTGAGCCTTCTTATGAGAAACTAGAAGAAGTTGTATACATAACACGTCTAGCTGGACTTAATATTAATTCTAGCGAATATATCCAGTCATGTCGTTATCACTTTAGAATTATAAATCCTATTTATCAAACAACTAATTCTTTTTCTATACTTTATGATTTTGACTTTAAAAAATTTGCATTAGAGCCTAAATTTCATAAAGGAAATTGGTCTGTAATAATCGACCTAAAACCCTTTATGTCATCAAGACGCCCTATTTTTAATGATCAAAGTGGATGGTCTATTAATTATAACACGAAATGGCATAATACATTAAAAGAACTTTTAGAATCAGTTTCTTTAAACGAAAATGAAGAAGGGTCTGAAACATATCATTTGTCACAAGAATCAATTGAAAACATTGAACAATTATACGAAAAACATAAACTTAGATTTTATAATTAATTTATAATTATAAAAAGTTACATTCCCTCATCAATTTATATAAAGAAAGATCTAAGATGGCAAAATGAATGTAGATGAAACGTTAGAAAGTAGCCTTCACGAGTACTACGAAAAACATGCGTCTTTTGTAGATTTCAAGTGTTATAGCAATTAAAGATTGGATCTTACTTAATACAAACCATAAATTCGAATGCGTAAATAAAATTGATTAAAATATGTAAAATATTTAATTAAGCCTAAATGCCAAATATGAACGAATCTCAAATTGAATGGTTCAACGACCTAAGTACTAGATATATGAAGTACAATGTGTCTCTCTATAACTATAAAGGAATAGATATGTCTAATGTAGAATTTGGAGAAGTTGATTTTTCTCTAAAAGTAACTAAAGAAGAAACAGAACATCGTTATATTATTTTATCATATTGTGGTGATGAAAAAAAATATGATTTTGACAGTCCATTTTATCAGACATTTCCATTGTCTGGAACACCTCGCGATCGTATTTTGAACGAAATAAAAGATAAGTTTATCTCATATTTAGATGAAAATAAAAATATTAGAGTCTCTATTTACAGCGATTTTGTAGATTATCCTTTATTATTATCTACATATGAAGAAGAGGGTAAAAAAAATAATTACATGTATGACGATTTTATTTATTCTCTTTATTATATGATTAGATTTCCTAAATTAGATTATGAAGGATATTATATCTTAATGGGGATGATAAGAGATTTTAAAAAAATTAAGGATAAGTACGAGATGGATGTTTCGTATTTTCCTTCCGTAAATAATCTTTAATAATTAAGTTTTCTCTTTTTACTTCTAATAATCTATTCTTCAATTCTAAAGTATAAAAAATATTTATACTAAATCCAATAAAAATTCCTAAACCTTTCATATTTATAATTATATTTATAGTTTAGTCTATAAATATATCATTCTTAAAAATTAAATATATACATTTATTATAAATATAAAATATGAAAACAAAGTATATTTCTGAATACGAGATCGGAATAGACGAGGCCGGTAGAGGACCTCTTATAGGAAGAGTTTATGCTGGAGCTGTAATATTAGGACCTAATATAAATAATATTATTGTTCCTGATTTTATAACTGATTCTAAAAAATTGACACCTAAAAAGAGAAAAAATGCATTAGAATGGATTAAGAATAATGTTTATGCTTGGTCTGTAGGATTTGCAGAGCCTGAAGAAATTGATTCTATAAATATATTAGAAGCAACAAAGTTAGCAATGAATCGTGCTATACAAAATATACAAAATATACAAAATATACAAAATATACAAAATATAGAAAATATAGAAAAACAACTAATCATAGATGGTTGTAGATGGGAAAATAAATTTGATGGATATAATGTAAAGTCTTTTGTTAAAGGAGATGCTAGTTATCTTTCAATTGCATCTGCTTCTATTATAGCAAAAGAATATCATGACATGCACATTATTGATATTTGCAATAAAAATCCAGAATTAAATGAAAAATATGATCTTCTTAATAATATGGGTTATGGCACAAAAAAACACATGGAAGGTCTTTCTAAATATGGGAATAGTATATATCATAGAAAAACTTTTACACCTTGTTGTAATTATATATAAATTATATATTATATATCAATCATATCTCTAAAAGTCTTATTAGGATTAATTCTAGGTCGTTTTTGTTTAACCAACTCGTAAATTTCTTTTGTTGTCTTGTTCTCACTTTTAGCAAGATATGCAATAGCAACTGTAGCGCTTCTTGATATTCCTCCGTAGCAATGGAATAAAATATTTGGATCTTTTTGTGTTTCACTTTTAAATTTATCGATTCTATTTAATAAATCGTCTAATTTATCAGAAGTTAGACCACTTTCTTTAATAGTATCATTATATCCACATTTTATTACATATGTATCTCCTTCATTAGTACAAACTACTTCTCCAAACTTAACTTCATTTTCTGGATAATCTAAATTAATTACTAAATCAAAAGGTTTATAAGAAGCTTGATAAGATCCAATAGCAACTTTATCTGTGATCATATCATAAGTATGTCGTTTTTCACAATCTTTGCAAATTCCACTTAGACAACATGTAATATTTTCACATTCTAAACACTTTTCGTGCTTTTTCGATGGGTATAAACAAGAGGGATTTCTAATCATATATTGAGGAATACATTTTTTATTTGGACAAATCTCTACATGACATCTTTGACATGTAATAAGCTTTGTTTTACATTTTTTATACACTTCTCCTCCGTTACATTTAACTTTTCTAACACAAACATTTTTTATGTGTAATGGTGTATACCAATTTGGATACATCTGGTATATCCAGGTTTCAGTTGGTTCATTATCAGGAAAATCGTATTCATTGTCACTGAAATCGTATTCATCATCACAAGCCATTTTATTAATTTTAATTTATTATTTTATATAAAAATATTAATTACAAGAATAATTACATTATCTTCATAACAAAACTGGCTACCAAAACAATCTTTATTCTCACATTTATCGTATCCACATCGTTTGTAGCTACCTCCGCACTTTTCACAAGTATAAGGAAAGATGCCCATATTCTTTATATCTCTTAAAATCAATTTTAAGTACTTTTTATACTTAAAATTTAAATATCTTAAATATCTTAAATATCTTAAATATCTTAAATATCTTAAATATCTTAAATATCTTAAATATCTTAAATATCTTAAATATCTTAAATATCTTAAATACTATGTTCTTCATATTCTTCAATAAGTTGAAATAAGCGCTCTTGGTCTTCAACCGAAAAATATTTTTTGGCATAAGAAATTATATTACAGCCTTTTTTTGTTTCTAAAAAAGGATCCGCTCCCTGTTCCAACAAAAACTTTGTAGTGTTATAATTATGGTCATTGTGTTCGTCAAAATCATATTCTTCATCATAATCATACTTAATAGAAACAAAATAATTACAACCTGCATTGGCACTCATCAAAATACTATATCCGTCGTTATCCTGAATGTCGATTGAACAGCCTTTTTCAAACAGATACTTTAGAGCATCCTTCCAATATGGCACATATGGAAACATGAACATTCCTGCTAAAGAATGATGTGAACTGTAATTAACATCAATTAGACCTGACTCTACTACATCTCTTAATTTTTCCATTGTCAAAGGGGGGGAACAAATAATTGCTTCTGCCCAGTCCAGTTTATTATTCTTGTTAAGGTAGAGAGCAGCGTCTTGAGCCTCAATTGAAAATTTACCTTCCTTGATAAACATCTTTTCAATTCTATATTGTTTATTACAAGAACGACACGAACAGTCATAAGGTTGTGTCAAATATGACCACTTTTCTTCGCGAATAAGAACAGAAGTTTGATCTTTCCATGTCGAACACTTCATATTAAGTAAGAATATTCGTATTAGTTCAATACTATATCAATTAACCAAAATCAATTTTATGTCATTTATGTCATTTATGTCATTTATGTCATTTATGTCATTTATGTCATTTATGTCATTATT
>Ga0194123_10007911_pt1 | contig 10403 bp, 10 predicted proteins | sample TA2MahsurfametaG_5_FD_155479 | JGI IMG/M metagenome (GOLD analysis project Ga0194123, IMG submission 155479) | Freshwater microbial communities from Lake Tanganyika, Tanzania - TA2015023 Mahale A surface | ecosystem: Environmental > Aquatic > Freshwater > Lake | place: Tanzania: Lake Tanganyika... | reverse complement strand
TGCTGATCGGCACACTAAATTGCTATCCCAACGCGGAAACTTGGAAGAATCACCTGGGGCCTGACGACTCGACGATGGCCGGCTTCGCTGCCCTTGGCGTGAAGAACAACCCGAACTTCCGCATCGTGTGGCAGACGTATCTTTGGCCCCGCGGTCAGGCCCCGAAGGACGGCAAGAAGACCCTCCACGTGGCTGATACGAAGAAAGGCTCCGCCGGTGAGCCGCTGCAGGAGTTGGAGAAGCTGGTCGATGCCATTAACGCGAAACACGGCCGGCAGGTTGTGCTGATCTCGCCGGCCGCCGTGGCGACGATGAAGCTGGTGGAGATGGTCGCCGACGGCAAATTCCCTGGCCTCACCGATCCGGCCGAGCTGTGGACCGAATTCAACATGCACTCGAACCGCCACGTGTTGGCCCTGACTGCCTACTGCAACGTGGCCACGATGTACGGCGTCTCGCCCGTGGGACTGAAGCCGGACTTTTCCAAAGTCACATACGGCGGCGGCGGGAAGGGCCCCGGCATCCAGTCGATGGAAGGCATCACCGACGAACAGCGGGCCATCTTGCAGGACATCGCCTGGGAGACCGTGTCGAAGTATCGGCACGCCGGTTTTGGAAAGTAGGAATTGCCGCTTGCGGCTTAGCGTGGAGATTCATTCATGAAGCGATGGTTCACGTTGCTGTTCTTCAGCGGTTTGCTCGCGTGGTCAACCCATGCTGGCGCCCAGGAAGCGAAGCCGGCGGTAGCCGAGAAGCCCGCCGGCCTGCGGGTGATGTTCAACGGCAATAGCTGGTTCATCTTCGTGCCATGGGGCGTGGCCGATCAGGTCAAGGTCGCTGGCATTGAGGGACACAAGGAAGTTCGACTTCCGAAGCCGAACGACTTCAGCCCCATCGAGTCGGGCGAAGTCGATGTTTACGCACACGGCGTACATTGGTGGATGGAAGCGCCGTGGGGAAAGGATGGCGGCACCGCGGAGAAACTCGTCGAAACGGGGCTGAAAGCGAACCCGAATTTTCGGGCGTATTATCACGCTGCCTGGTTGGTTCACGATGGTCGCGGCGATGCCATCAAAACGACGGCCGATTACGACGACTCCAAGCTCGCGGATCTTCAGGCGGCTCTCGACAAGACCCGCAAGCCGGTCGAGGCCATCGTGGACAAACTGAACGAAAAGCTCGGGAAGAAGGTGGTATTTCTGGTGCCGGTCGGCGATGCCACCGTGAAGCTTCGAGAAATGGTTCTGGACGGCAAATACCCCGGTGTGAAGAAGCAATCGGAATTGTGGTCCGATGCGATGCCGCACGCCGGGCCGCATGTCTCGGCCCTGAGCGGCTACTGCCACTTCGCGGCGATCTATCGCACCTCGCCGGTCGGGCTGAAGATCTCACGGTGGAAGGAATTGACCGACGAGCAGCACGCGATCCTGCAAAAGCTGGCCTGGGAGACCGTGTCGAAGTATCCGTATGCGGGTGTGTCCAAGTAACCACTTACAAAAACATCAAAGGGTTTCACGTGTTTCGATCACCAATCATCGCAGGGATTCTGAGTGTTTGCGGCTTCTTCGCTTGGGCTGCTGGCTCCGGTGCGCAGGAACCGAAGGCGGCCCCCAAAGAGTTGCGGATGTGGCACGTCGGCAATAGTTGGTCGTGCCCGTTTCCCTTCGAGAAGGTGGGGCTTGTTCGGCCGTTCGTCCTTCACACCCATAATTTCGGTCGATCCGGAAAGAATTGGGTCGAAGAAGCTTTGGACAAGGACAAGAAAGAAGCCCTGGTGAAGGCGGAGATCGACGTCGTCTATTTGGGGTTCGTTCAGCTTGCACAACCCGTCGAGGCCCTGGACCAGATGGTGGACGTGGCGCTGAAGCATAAGCCCGATTGCCGAATCTACCTGCAACACGCATGGGCCTCGGGCGGCGGAAATTGGGCTCCCGACAACAAGAAGCGAATTTGGCCGCGAGAGGACGACGACCTTGCCGCGATCCAGGCCGAATGGGAAAAGCGTCGCAAGAAGCTCGAGGATAAAGTCGACGAGATCAACAAACGGCTCGGCAAGCAGGCGGTGTTCATCATTCCCCTGGCCGACGCCGTGATGGAGATGCGGAAGTTGGTCGTCGCCAGAAAACTACCTGGCGTGACGAAACAGTCGCAACTGTTTTGGGACAACGATGAAACGAAGAACCTTGATGATCATGCCGGGAATCAGGTCGTGGTATTGGCGATGTACTGTGCCCACGCCGCCATCTATCGAAAATCGCCCGAGGGATTGAAGCTGTCGTCTCCCGACGGTTTCTATTGGGGCCCGAAAGCCGACATGGGTAAGGTTCCCGTGGACGATGCCCAGCACGCGATCCTGCAAAAGCTGGCCTGGGAGACGGTGTCGAAGTATCCGTATGCTGGCGTGTCCAAGTAGCCACTTACAAGAACATCAACGGGTTTCACATGTTTCGATCACCAATCATCGCAGGGATTCTGAGTGTTTGCGCGTCCTTTGCCTGGGCGACTTGCGCTCAGGCTCAGGAACCGAAACCGCCCGTGGTTGCGGAAAAGCCCGCTCAGGAAGCCGTTCCCCTCAAGGAGTTCTCCAACTCCATCGGCATGACAATGGTGCCGATCAAGGCAGGCGAGTTCACGATGGGGAATAACGACTGGCACAACAACAAGCCGCATCCCGTCCGGATCACCAAGCCCTTTTACATGCAGGCGATGCTGGTGACGCAGACGCAATATACCAAGGTGATGGGGAAGAACCCTTCCAGCTCCAAGGAGGGGGATCCGGATGTCTTGCCCGTGGACTCTATTTCGTGGGCGACCGCGTAGGAATTCGTCAAAAAGCTGAACGAACTGCCGGAGGAGAAGAAGGCGGGGCGGACCTATCGGTTGCCGACGGAGGCGCAATGGGAATACGCCTGCCGGGCGGGGACGACGACGAAATACTGGTATGGCAATACGCAGGATCCGACCAAGATGAATTTTGGCGAGAGCAAGATTGGCAAGCCGACACCGGTGGACAAGTATGCGGCGAATCCCTGGGGTTTGCACGACATGCACGGCAATCTCTATCAGCCCTGCGAAGATCATTACGACAAAGACATCTTTCCCGAGCACCTTGACCGAGACGACCCGGTGAATCGCAAGGGAGACTTCCGGGTCATGCGTGGCGGAGCCTTCGGTGACATCCAGCGACGCTGCGAGGCCGCCTATCGTGGTCGAGATGCCAACCCAACGACGCCAACCGTTGCCCGATCTTATTTCGGTTTGCGCGTTGTTTGCGATGTTCCCGAGAAACGATAGTTCATTCACACATTCAACCATGAGGTTTTACATGCTTCGATCACCGTTCATCGCCAGGATACTGACTGTTTGCGGACTCATCTCCTGGGCGGCTGTCGCCGGCGCTCAGGAGCCGAAGCCGCCGGTTGTCGCGGAAAAATCCGCCGGCCTGCGGGTGATGAACGGCGGGCACAGTTGGTCGACGGAAGGCTCCGCGCCGTTGTGTCAGGCGGCCGGCATCGACGGGCACAAGAAGATCACCGGCATCAACGGCAATCGAATCGACGATGTGAAGCCGCTGCTCGAAAAGGGCGAGATCGACGTCTACGTTTGGCAACACAGTTCGGTGGGACCGGCGTTTCCACAATTTCTGCCAACGCTCGTGGAACTCGGCCCCAAGCACAATCGCAAGTTCCGCGTCCTCATGCAGATGCCGTGGTTGGTGCACGATGGACGCAAGAACCCCAAGTCGCCCGAGGAGTATGAGACGACAGACCTCGTGGAATATCAGGCCAAGATGGAAAAGTATCGCAAACAGCAGGAGGCCTACGTCGACGAGGTCAACGCCAAGGCCGGCAAGCGGATCGTCTTCCTGGTGCCGCTCGCCGATGGGATGCTCGAGGTGCGAAAGATGATCGTGGCCGGGAAGTTCCCGGGTATCACGAAAGTGAATTACCGAGATAAGCCGGGCGATCGCGGTTCCATCATGGGGGGCGACATCATGCCGCACCAGGGACATCTTGGATTTCGTCTGGGAGCCTATATGCACTTCGCGGCTTTGTATCGGATGTCGCCGGAAGGGCTGAAGTTTCCCGGCAAAGAAGGGGATGGCCTGACCGACGAGCAAAGACCGATCCTGCAGAAGCTCGCCTGGGACATGGTGTCGAAGTATCCCTATGCCGGCATCGCGAAGTTCGAGGCTCCGCAAAGTCCCAAGGAGGGGGAGAAGGCAGCTCCGAAACCCGGCGCGGCGAATGTGCCCGATGCGTTGAGGGGTTGGAAGGAGACACAGGATCTGCCCGCGGAAACGGTGGTCGACGATTACAACGAGTACATCGAGAAGCTACCAAAGGCCGAACGGCCCGGCGTTTCCAACGTGAAGTACTACGTCGACGGCAACGGCCAGTCGGGCGTGGTCGTGCTCGTCTTCGTGGAGCGAGTCGAGTGGACGCATTTCCTCACCTACGACAAACAGAACAAGCGGACCGGCGTGACAAAATTTGCGGTGGGCAAGTAGGCCGGCGGTGCGTGGCGACAGAATCACCTTCCCCTGCCCCGTCCTTGTTTTGCGACGGTGGAAGTCAACGGCACGCGTCATGCATTGCACTTGTTCGCCAGCCCGCCGGAGAGGGACGCCCCTAAGCCTACGGACCCGGGCGTGATTTACTTCGGGCCTGGCGTTCACCGACCGGGCGCGATCGTCCTGGAGAGCAACCAGACCGTATACGTGGCGGCCGGCGCAGTGGTGTATGGCGCCGTCTATGCGCACGCGGCCTCCCGGGTCCGCATTCTGGGGCGAGGGATTATCGACGGTAGCGGCTTCGAGCGCGACCAGGGCCGGGGAGGGATCGTCCGCTTGTGGGGCTCCTCCGATGTGGTCATCGACGGCGTCGTGATGCGCGATCCGAACCGCTGGTGTTGCACGCTCTTCGGCTGCCGCAACGCGCGGATCTCCAACGTCAAGGTAATCGGACTCTGGCGCTACAACGCCGACGGCATCGACATCTGCAACAGCCAGGACATCGTCGTGCGCAACTGCTTCGTCCGCGCGTTCGACGACTGCATCGTGGTCAAGGGCGTCGCCGGCAAGGGTTGGAAGGACGAGTCCTATGATGATAGGCCCGTGAAGAACGTGGACGTCGGTGGCTGCGTCCTATGGAACGACTGGGGCCGCGCCTTGGAGATCGGCGTCGAGACGCACGCGCCGGAGATTGCCCAGGTGACTTTCCGCGATTGCGACATCATCCGCACGGTGGAAGTGGCGATGGACATTCAGCACGCCCATCGCGCGGCCGTGCATGATATCCGTTTCGAGAACATCCGGGTGGAGATCGACGATTTCACGCCGGCGCCGCAATACCAGAGCCGCCCCGGCCAGAAGTACGCGGCGAACCCGAAGAGCCAGTGGTGCCCGAAACTCATGGTCGTCATGTTCCGCCAATATCGCAATTCGAGCACCAAAGAGCACGGCACGATCCGCAACGTGGTGTTCAAGGACATTTCCGTGACGGGACGCTTGTCGCCGGCTTCGGAACTCCGCGCCTTCGACGCCGAGCACGGTATCGACGGCGTCGTATTCGAAAACGTGCGCATCAATGGCAGGCTCATCACCGACACCGAGAACGGCCAAGTAAAAGTGGGACCGCACGTCACAGGCGTGAAAGTACTTTCCAGCCCATGATAGACGGCGTTCAGCAGCGTGAGTCTTGTGAACTGGGCGAGAGCGCCTCGAATGATGATTCGAGCATTGAGGTCAATTGTTCCATGAAAACACTTATTTATCTATCCGCACTGTGCGTCCTTGTTCTGCTCATTGAGCCTGCCCGAGCCCAGCCGGCTCCGAAAAAGAAGGCGTTTGAAGCGGAGCGAATTCCGGGCGAGCGGCTCATCGCGGCGAAACCGGAGGTGGCGGGGAAGACGAAGGCCTGGGTCTGGTATGCCCCCGATTGGGCCTTGGGGGATGCGGAGGAATGGATGGTCGAACAGTTTCTCGAAGCCGGAATTTCGGTTGCGGCAGGCGGCGCCGCGTACGTAGGTCCGGCGGCCATCAAGAGCCAGACCGACTTCTACGTGGAAATGACGGAAAAGCGAGGCTACGCGAAAAAGCCGATCCTGATTGGCCGCAGTCAGGGCGGATTGAGGAGATAATTGAGCACGTCGAAGGCCTCGACCTTGGACTTCTCAAAGCCGAACTGCTGGCAGTCGTTATCGCTGAAACGCCGCTTCACGAACTCGCGAAACGCGGCGACGTGAATGTCGGCCCTGGCATTCATCGCAGTAGGCGACCGCAAATCCCAGTCGTCGTAGTGAATCACGTCTGCTTTCAATACTTCCATGGCGCGGTGCCCCTTGGCGGCCTGATAGCGGGCGAACTGGGCGTCGTAGAGCATCAAGTCACCCGACTCGATGAGCCACTGACCGTCCGCACGCTGCGTGGTGATGCCTTTGAGACCGAGCGACGTCTGCATGCCGCCCGCGCCGACGCCGTGACAGTGCTTCAAGAAAGTCAGCGGTTCGAACAGATCGAACTTTGAATCTCGCTGCTGCATCCACTTGCGACGAATCCCGCAGTTGTAGGCCACCAATCCAAGCTTGCTGCGTGCCGGCGTCTCTGTAGCAAAAACTACCGAACCCGACATCGTCGTAACCGCGCTCGCGATAGCTCCCATAGCCGCGCGTCGCGTCATCGTGGGATCGGCTTCCAACCTGTCATTCGTCATGCCATCACCTCTTCGTTTGTAGTTCCAGCTTCAGCCGGTCCGGATATCTGACTCGCGATTCCGCCTGAAGGCGGGACTACGAAGCAGTGCTCTATTTCGTCTCCATGAGCTTCACGATCTCCTCGCGCGGGACAACTCCAACGCGAGTGGCCCATGACTCAAACAAACGAGCCAGCGACTGCACTCGTTCCGGGTGCTGACCGGCGAGGTTCGTTGTCTCACCGGGATCAGTTGCCGTGTCGAAGAGTTCCCACTCGCCGGTGCGCGGGCCGGTTGATGTGATGTTGCCGTCCTCGGTGCTAGCGCCGTAGGCACGCACGAGTTTCCAATGGCCTTGCCGTACTGCTTCGTTCCCCATGCGTTCCCAGCAGAGCACTCGGTCAGGCGGCAGCGAACCCTTGCCGCGGAATGCGGTCAGCAGACTGAGTCCTTCAGCGGGCAGCACGTCGTGATCGCGGAACGATTTCGGTTGTTGTGTGCGAGCGGCGTCGAGGCACGTCGCGTGAATGTCGATCACATGACCGACATCGCGGACGATCCGGCCGCGTTGCTCGCGCGGGATTCCGTTCGGCCAATGCGCGATGAGCGGCGAAGCGATCCCGCCGTCGTTGACCGAGACCTTGAAGCGACGAAACGGAGTGTTGCTCACCTGCCCCCACAACGGCCCGCGCACGGTGTCCGAGCCGTTGTCGCTGAGGAACAGGATCAGCGTGTTGTCGAACTGTCCGCGCTCGCGCAGCCGCTTCACAACACGGGCGAGGTTCTGATCGACGCAATCGATCATCGCCGCATAGGTCCGCATCCAACGGTCGCGAGTTTCCTTCTTCGCCTGCAGAGCTTCGAGCGTGACCGACTCATCGAACTGCGGCAGACGAGCCGTCTCCGGCACGAGTCCAAGTTGCTTCAGCCGCTCGAACCGCCTTTGTCGGATCGCGGAGGGGCCATCCACATAAGTCTCGGCGTACTTGGCAACATCGGCTTCGTGCGCCTGAATCGGCCAGTGTGGAGCGGTGAAAGCCAGATACCCGAACCACGGTTGCTTTGGGTCGGCGGCATCGATGAACCGCAGCGTCTGATCGGTGAAGGTATCAGTGGAGTAAAAATTACTCGGGAGCTTCTCAACCTTTTGACCGTTCTCGACGAAGAGCGTGATTGGTCCCTTCTGCTGCCACGAGCGATATCCCGTGAACTGCTCGCACGCGCCGCCGATCAGCGCGAAGCTGCGATCAAACCCGCGCGAGTGAGGCCAGCACTCCGGGGCCTTCCCGAGGTGCCACTTCCCCGCCATGAAGGTCTGATAGCCGGCCGCTCGAAGAACTTCGGGCAACGTGACAATGCCGCGCGTCTTCAGTCCCAGATACGCGGACGAACCGACTCGCTTCCAGAACTCATTGTTGGTCCCTTCTTCGTTCATGTCCCCCACACCGGCCTGATGCGGATAAAGCCCAGTCATGAGCGCAGCACGTGTCGGACAACATTGAGCACAGTTGAAGAACTGCGCGAGCCGCACGCCATTCTCCGCCAGACCATCGAGCGTCGGTGTTCGGATCTCACCGCCATAACAGCCGATGTCTGAGTAGCCCATGTCGTCGACCATCACGAGCAGGATGTTGGGGCGATCGTCGGCTGCGAGACTGGTGCAAGTAAGCAACAGCCCAATCCCGCACAGCAAGGTGAGACGTGAGCGTTGAAGAAAACTCATCGCGCGGTGCCAATCCTGTTGTGAAGATGCGTTTGATGAATCCGTAGACGTCTTGATGGGAGAGACGGCATCTGGGGCTCGGTCAGGGCGCTACGAGACCGAACGCGCCATCGCGTAGGCCCTGCGCGCCGCCTTTGATGTCGGCGGGGACGAAGGCGTGAACCTCTTGCCAAGTTTGGCCGCCGTCGGTGCTGCGTTGGATGTTGAATCGCTGCGGGTGGATGCTGATGAGCGTCCCTTTGTCGCTGGCGATGACTTGTCCTTCAGGAACAGTGGCGGGGAGATCTCGCCACGTCTGGCCGTCGGCGCTGGCGCGGGACTTCTTGCCGCAGAGCCAGAACTCGCCGTTCACGACGCTGAGCGTGGCGCGCTGCGTGCCGGTGGAGTGCGGACCGTCCCAGGTTTCGCCGGCATCGGTGCTCGTCCACACGTTTGCGGCCATCGGGTCAGTTATGACGAGCAGCTTTCCGTTGCACTTCATCTTGCCGCGACCGGCCGAAGCATCAAGCCCTTTCGGCGTGAGCCATTTCCAAGACTTGCCTTGATCGTCACTGGCGAAGAGATGTCCGAACTTCGGCCCGCCATCGCCGCGATTGTCGCCGAGCGCGAGGAATCGCCCGCTCGCGTCGCCGCAATACACCGGGCCGATGTGATGAGTGTTCAACTTGCCGCGAGGGTCGTCCTTGAACTTGCCCCACATGCCGAAGGTGGTGAATGTCTTGCCCAGGTCCGCCGTGGCGCTGAAGGTCATGTATCCGCTGGAGACGAAGACACCCTTGCCACCCGCAAGGCCCAGGGTGAAGCCGGTCATCACACGAGGGTCGCCCTTGCCTTCGGGCAGCTTCGTTGCCCCACTGGTGAGGTGCCGCCAGTTCACAGCATCATCGGAAGCGAGATAGATCGTCGGCCCACCCCAGGCCACTGGCACGGCGAAGACGCCGCTGGTGTAGGCGACGGAACTCGTGGCCCACGGGCCGTGATCGGCACCCGGAGCGGCGAAGAATGCCTGCTTCCAAGTCTGCCCATCGTCCTTCGACACAATGATCCGCGCTCCGTGCCCCACGACGACGAACGCGCCCACCTTCGGATTCGGTTTGAAGTCTCCGCCGAGCGGAATGGAGTCACGAATCTTTGCGTCCTCGGGCGATTCCTCGGCAGCAAAAGTGGTGATGGGAAGGATGAAGGCCAGAGTCAATGCGATTGATTTCATCACGAGATCACCAGTCCTTTCAGATCACCCGTCGAAGTGCCGAACGCTTTGTCGTCGAAGCCGAGCTGATGCAGCACGCTGACATAAAGATTACAGAGCGGCGTGCTACCGGGGGCGACGGCCAGATGCTGGCCATGTTGGAAGCGGCCTCCGGCGAGCAGCACGGGCAGGTCTTTGTTGCTGTGGCTGTTGCCGCTGCCGAGATTCGAGGTGATGAGGATCGTCGTGCGGTCGAGCAACGACGCATCGCCTTCCTTCGTGTTCTTCAAGTTTGTGAGCAGCGTTTTCAACTCGTCGAAGAAGGCCCGTTCGACTCGCTTCAGTTGGGCGATGTTGCCTTCATCCTGACCATGATGAGAGAGGTTGTGATAGCCGACATTCACTCCGGGCACGGCGACGGTGTCCTGACGGAAGTAACCGAAGGTGATGACGCGGGTTCTGTCGGTCCTGAAGGCGAGATACGTCAGGTCGCAGACGCCGCGCAGGTTCGTGATGATCTCGTCCGGGGCGAAAGGAGCGGGCGGTTTCGAGTTCACCTGCGGCTTCGGTTGATGAATCCATTCCTCGGACTTCACGAGCCGCTTCTCGGTGGCGCGGACCGATTCGAAATACTCACCGAGCTTCTCGCGATCGCGTTGGGACAGCCGGGTTTCGAGTTCGCGAGCTTCATCGAGCACAAGGTCGAGGATGCTCTTCCCGCGACCGATCTCGCGGAGCACTTTGGTCTTATTGGCCGCGCCCTCTTCGGCAAAGAGTCTGGCGAAGGCATCGCCGATGT
>Ga0194123_10007909_pt1 | contig 10406 bp, 3 predicted proteins | sample TA2MahsurfametaG_5_FD_155479 | JGI IMG/M metagenome (GOLD analysis project Ga0194123, IMG submission 155479) | Freshwater microbial communities from Lake Tanganyika, Tanzania - TA2015023 Mahale A surface | ecosystem: Environmental > Aquatic > Freshwater > Lake | place: Tanzania: Lake Tanganyika... | reverse complement strand
TGTCTTTCACAAAGATCATGCCGGTGGAGTTTTCGAGGTAGGCGGGGCGGTTGACCGCGTTGTACGGGTAGTCGAGGTTCGGCGCGACGGTGTCGCTCCACGTTCCCGAATACGGTACCTGAATGCCGGTTTGTGCATTCGAGACGAACAGGAGGAAGGGATCGGAGACTTGGTAGCCCTTTTCCTTTGCGTTGTTCACATAGATGCCCGAGATGCGGTCGATGAGCGGTGTGCACTGGACGAGGTTGGCACGAGCACTTGGAAATGCGGAGCTGGCCACCTGATAACGATAGACCATGAACGGCATGAGGTCCGCCAGTTGGGTCGCATCGCCGGACGACTCCCGTACCTTGAAGAGCCAGTTGTCGGCGCTGGTCGTGGTATCCACGAGGGTGCTCGCGCGAATGCTGGTGCGCTCGATCCTGTGGCGCGTCAGCCCGATGAGGATGCCGGTGGGAAACCCGTAATCGAGCGGCATCACCGCGGGCCACAGCGGTCCCTCCCCGGACGCGTAGGTTTCGATCGGACGCCGGTGATCGAAATCGCCCGGCATCGGCCGCGCGGGCCAGGGAATCACCGGTTGCGGTCCGCTTACCACCGGTTGCCAGCGCGCGGTGACGACGTTGCTCGCCGATCCGTGGGTGCGTGGATATTCACCCGGTCCGCACGCGCGCACGGCGAAAAACAACGGCTTGTCCGCGGGCGCGATGATTTCCATGCCGAATCCAGGTCCGCTGCCGATGGCACCGCCGACGCGCGGCGTTTGGTATGGATAAAACTCGAGATCCGGTCGCTCCGCCGAAAGGCCGGTGATCGCGGTGGTGTCGAGGACTTCGGAAAGTCCCGACAGGTCGGGAATGCCGCCACCATCCGCTGCACAGAGGATTTCAAATCGATCGACCCCGACGGGATCGCAGAACCACTCGAGCTTCAGTTTGATCCCGTCGGCGGATTCGGCGAGGATATCCGCCTCCGCCAGCATTGGAGTTGGCAGATCGGGGTTCACCAGTGTGACGCAGCCGAGGATCGAGAGCGGGCTCGGGTTCGCGTTTTGGTCGAGGATCTGACCGTAGTAGCAGACTTCGACGCCGTTCTCCGCGGGCAGGGCGTCGTCGACCCAGGTGCCGGGATTCGGGATGCTGTCGCCCTCGGCTTTGGCGATGAGGGAGAGCGCGCCGTCGGATCCGACGCGGCGGTAGACGCGCCATTCCTTCACGCCCTGGCCGAGCGGAAAGGTGATCGATCCGGTGATGACGTTGACACTGCCGTCGGGCTCGGATGATTCATGCACGGGCGGCGTGGCTGTCGATACCTCGACGCACCGGCGGGGTGCGTTTGCGGTGAAGAGGTGCACCACGTACGGAGTTTCCTTGCTGGCGATGGTGGTTTTGACCGCGGGTGCGGAGACGAGGCCGTTGGCGCTGATGGCGCGCACCGTGATCGTCATTGGCGTGTTGTCCGACCTCGGTTCGCGATAGGGCAGGTCGATGCGCACTTTGTTGCCCGTGCGGTAACTGAGGCGCTGGTTGCACAGTGTACGACTGATGCCGCTGACGCCCGGAACCGAGACTTCGACATCCGCCTCGACGATGGCCGGACTGGTGCGCTGCACCTCGACAGTCATTCCCGTGAATGAAGCAGGCAGACCGTTGTCGACCGCGCGCTTTTCATCGCGGCGCGTCCACGACACATCCGGCAGGCTGCGGCAGATAAGGAAGGATCCGGTGGGTCCGTCGGGCGCCTTGAAGTCGCGGAGCACGCCGGACATCGGTGCGCTGTGGCCGCTGAGAACCACGCCCGAACATGCGGTGGCGCCCACCGCGCGCACCGTGTACCAGACCGATCGATCGGCATGGGTCGCCAGCGTGGGTGCGCCCGCGCCGTTGTCGTTGAAGGTGATGAAGGTCGCGCCCGGGGTGTGCGGGATCATCGAGCCGATGCGGTTGAACACCGGGTTACCGACGTAGTTGAGGTGTTGCTGCGAACTTTCCCAGCGGTAGAGATAATAGCCGACGGCCTTTTCGGAATCATCGTCCTCCGCGACCTGGCGGATCTTGACTTGCAGGAATTGCGAGCCGCCCTGGATCGACCAGTCGGCGGGTGCGGCGGGCCGGACGAAGTTGCTGGTCACCGAAAACACCGAGGCGGGTTTGGGCGGCAGCCGGTCGCACATGGTCACCAGCGTGCCCGGCGAGAGCAGGCCGGGTGATCCGGTGATCGTGCGTGCGGCGACGAAGAAGTAGTATTGCTCACCGTCGGCGTAGGGCCGCCGCACGAGCGCGCCGTCGGCCCCGGTGTGCCAGACGCCGTCGTCGGAAAAATCAATGCGTTCCTGGTCGGCGGGATCCGCGGCTTGGGCTGGCGTCAGCAGGTCGGCGACGAGCACCGGGATGTCGTTGGCTGAGGCCGCGTCCGGATCGGGATCGGCCGGGTCGCGCGCGGCGAGTGCGGCGACGATCTGCGCCGGGGTCGGCGGGGTGGTGTGCCAGCCGAGGCTTTCGGCGACGGCGCGTTTGACGCGGAAGATGTCGAATCCGAACGTGTGCGGCATGTGGCCGCGCAGGGCGGTGCCGACGCCCCAGCGCAACCGCGCGTTGAGGTTGTCCTTCGCGTTGATCGTGTATTGCGATCCGGGTTTCACCGGATGGAAGATCTGGACCGGTGCGGCGGGTGCGGCGGGGACGATTGGTGATGCCGTGTCGAGTGTCACGCGACCGACGACGCGGATGTCGTTGTCCGAGAGATCGACTTCGCGGACCTCGAACGTATGGATGCCTGAGGCGACCGGGATCGAAAACCCGTGACCCAGCGCCTGCATCACGCCGGGGTGGGCGCGGCCGAGGAAAAACAAGCGTGCGAGCAGCCGGTTGTCGGTGGCGGCGGATTGGATGATGTACGCGAGTTTGTCGGCGGCATCGAGCGAGACGTCCGACGGTGTCGTGGGAGCGGCGTTCGATTGTAGCGTGAGGTCGCGATAAATGCCGTCGATGCGAACGTAGCATCCAGCCGCCGCGGGATCGAGTGTTTCACCGAGTTCGAGCAGCGCGCGGATCGTCTTGGGGCTGGTCTGCAGCGTCTGGATGCCGAGGCGCGTGTAGCTGCCCGCGGCGTCCGCAGTGCCGGGCTTCGAGTACACAGCGAAGCGCCGACCCAGCGTGCTGCCGGCATCACCAGGCTGCCAGAGCAGATAGGCATGGTGCTGGCCCGAGGCCTGCACAGTGGTGCCGACGGTGGTGAGCAGTTCGTTGGCCGTCTGGCCGGCACCCAATCCGACGGTGGCAGCGAGGGTCGCGATGGCAGTGAGGATCGTTTTCATGAAGTCTGGAAATCGTGAATGGTTCGCAGGGTTCGCGGGGATGTCAGAAATCGACCGACCAACTTCCGTCCTGATAGGTGATGTTCGCACTTTCGCTGAACTCCACGCACAGCGGGCACCATCCGGCCCGGCCGGTGAGGGTGCCCTTGCCGCTGAAGCGCAGGCTTCCGCCGGACATCACACCGATCATCGAGACCTGGCCGCCGATCGAGACGACGCAGAGTGCCTCGCCGCTGACCCCGAGCAGCATCTTGCCGCCGAAGGTCGGCCCCTCGACGAAGTAGAACGCGCCGGCCCCGACGCCGGCGGAGATGCGGAACAGACAGCTGGCGGGAATGCCGAGGACAACCTCCGAGATCGGGATCCACACTTCGCCGTAGACGTAGGCCCCCGTGAACGGCGCCGGACCGAGCAACGCGGCAACGTCGGGATCAACCAGTTCGAGCGGCTCGATCGAGCAGGTGCGTCCGAAGAAGATGCCGCCGGCCGCCTCGTAGCTCGAGACGATCACACGCGCGGTGGCGGCGAGGTAGCACTCGTTGACACCCACTGCGATCGCCGCTGCAAAATCGGTGATCTTGAGACTCTGGAAGTCGAGTTCGCCACCGGTCATTTCCAGGGCTCCACCGATGCCTTTCGGGTAGACCGATGGATCGGTCTGCATCGAGAACTTCACCTCGAGGTTGGCGCGGAGGTCGGGGCTGATCCAATCGAGCGGCACGTCCAGCGCGCCGATCTTCACCTCCACCTGTTGTTCGCCTGCCGCGAGGCATCCTGCCGAGCCGACGTCGGTCTCGGAATCGTAACAAAGCATCTCAAAGTACGCCTGGAGCTCCATTTCTTCGGGAATTTTGAACTGGACCTTCGCGTCGATGCGCAGGCGGCGCAGCGTGTCGCCCTGGATGTGGGCGTAGCCATCGATCGATCCGGCGCCGACATAAACGTTCACATCGCCGATGAGTTCGTTGATCGCATCGTCGATCGGCCCGAGCGCCTCCTGGATGAGCTGGCGGCACATTCGGCTGACCTCGCCGAACGCGGAGTCGATCGCCGAGTTCATCGCCATCTCCAGTTCGGAGATATGCTGGCGCAGCGTGTACTGGATCTGCTGGATGAACCCGGCGGCAAGCAGTTGGTCGCGCAACTCGTTGCGGATCAGTGCGACGAATTCCTCGCGGCTGAATTCGCCCATCAGGTCGCCGGCGGTGCCGAGCGCGGTCGCCGGACCAAAGGTGGCGGCCGCTGCAATCTCGTCGATGAACCCGTAGGCGGTCGCGCGCAGTCCGTCGACAATGCCATCGATTTCGGCGCTCGCGCCGGTGACGATTTGCTGGAAGCTGATAAAGATGTCCTGTCCGGCGGCAAGCTCGCCGCGGATCGTGACGAGATGGGCGCGGGCCTCGAGCAGCGCCTCGGTGACGCGGTCGAGCGTCGGGTCGAAGTCCGCGAGCAACGCGTTGAGCTCGGCATTCGCCTCTGCGGTGAGTTCGCCCGCCAGCGGTGTGAGGATCGCCGCGAGATCCGGCGGAGCAAGTTCGCTGATGAGCGCGCCGACGAGGTTCTGCACGATCTGGCGTTCGAGCTGGCCGGTCGATTCGTTGAGCACCTCGGCGAGAATGCCGTTGACCAATTGTGCCGTCGGCACGCTTGGCACAGTCGGCGGGTTGAGGTTGAACTGCGTGTTGCCGCTGACGACCTCGATGCGGCTGGTGACCGCGTCGATCGCGAGGATGCCCTGGTCGATCGCGCCTTGGACCTGGGCGATCAGGTCGATCGCGTCGCCGCTGATGTTGTGGAGTTGGTCGAGCCGGCCCTTGATGCTTTCCGATGCGGGTCCGATCGACCCGTCGAGATAGCGGTCGAACTCCGACTTGAGCGCGCCGGTCGAAGTGTTGACCCATGCGCCGTAGCTTGTGTTCGCTGCGACGGCGTCCTGGTAGGATTGGTCGACCGCGTCGTAGAGCGGATTGATGATTTCCGACTCCATCGCGTTGATCACCTCGTCGAGCACCGCCTCGAGCGTATCGCTGGCGAGGTCGCCGACGGCGTCGACGCCGTCATTGAGCGTGTCGGTGATGAATCCACTGGCGGCCTCGGTGAGCGCCTTGGCCGCGCCGATCTGCTCGTCGGCCGCCTCGATCGCGGTGCTCACCAGGTTGATCTGCGGCAGTCCGTCGTACTGGGCACCGAACGAGATCTCCGCGTTGTCGGCACTGAGGTAGTCCACCTGGTGTTCGACGTTGAGGACGAGCAGGGGGGTGGCGATGGTGCTCCAGGAATTGAAGTAGCGCCCGGTGGGACTCCACTTGAGCGGGTAGGAGAGCGGCACGATTCCGAAGAGCGACTGCTTGGCCACCGGCACGTACGCGTTCTGCGCGGACGGGTTGCGATAGTCCTCGACCTGCACGGCTCCGCCGGGGAAGCCGCGGTGGGTCGCATCGAAATCGGTTTGCGTGAAGAACGTCTGACCGCTCTCGGTCCAACCCGAGGTGAGATAGACGGAGGCTGGCACGCCGGCCTGCGCGCTGGTCATCACGTGCACTTTGAGGTCCTCGAAAAACGGCACGTTGCAGCGTGCCGCGAATCCGACATAGCCTGTGGCGGCGGCGCCGACCGCTTCGGGGTTGTTGAAGTAGAGTTTGCAGACCGGGGTGAGCTGGTAAATTTCCTCGCCGGGGCCTTCGAGCGGGAGTGTGCCGGGCAATCCGAGGCGGCTGTCCACCCCTTCGATCGCGTCGGCGATCGTGCCGATGTTGCCGTCGGGCATGAATGCGAGGCTGCCCGCCAGCGGGGTGTCGATGTTGGCGGCACCCGAGACCAGCCCGAGGACGAGGAAGCGGTCGCCGTAGCATCCTCCTCCGGTCTGCGGGTTAAAGCTCATCGCCAACGGTGTGAACGATCCGTTCCAATAGGTGAGGGGTTTCGCTCCGGCGTCGTCCGGATCGATCTCGGCCTGATCGAGCGCGCCGGTGCAGGTGAGCGTGAGTTCCTCGAACGCCTGGGTGAAGCCGGAGGGGTTCGGCACCTCGACGCTGCCGTTGATCCACGAGTCCTCGTTCTTATTCGAGAGATAGGTGAGCTGGAATCGGGTGATCTGGAACTCGTAGTCATACATCGTGAGCTCGCCATCGAAGCTGCCCTCGACCGCGACGTGCCTTCCCGACACACCACTCGGACGCACATAGTATTTCGACACCGTGCCCTGGAGCGTGTACGGATAGTCGGTGGTCATGTCAGCGAGCCGTGACGCGCCGGGCATGCCGCCGCTTGGCACGCTCATCGTTGCGCCCGCGTACCAGCCGTTGCCGCTCTCGTAGCCGGGGGTTCCCGGATAGACCGGACTGCTGTGCGCGGACGCCTGATAGCCCGCGAGCAGCAGGCTGCCGGGTGAGAGGACCGATGCCTTGGCGGCAAACGGACTCGACGACGAGGCAAACGGGTTGTCCGACTGGTACAACTGGTTGCCCGGTGCGTAGAACGCCGATGCTGAAAAATCATCCGTGCGATGGGCCGTGGTGCCATCACCGCGGATGCCCCAGTGCAGCTCGGCCGGACTCATCGACGCGTCGGCATGGACGCCGCCGTCGGCGGTGAACTGGAATTTGCCGGAAAGCGGCACGAGCGTCACGCCGTCGACGGCGCTGCCCGGGGGCGGACCGCAGGCATCGCCCTCGCACGACCCGTCGTAGGTGACGAGTACCGGCGATGCTCCGTCGAGTTGGCTGGTGGGATCGATATCGCCTTCGTTGATTTTGATCAATCCCGGGCCCGACCACGCCACGGTGGATTCTTTGGGGAAATGCGTCTTGTAGGATCCGGGATTCACGTCGAGTTCGCCGGTGCGCATGCGGGCGGTGCCGTCCGCCGCGGCGATGCAATAGATCATCCTCGGCGATGCCAGATGGGCGTACCGCAGATAGCCCTCGTTGCTGAGGCGGAACTGCATGTCGGGGGTGGCGTGCGCTCCCGCGGCCTGGTTGGTGTCGAGGTCGGCGTACGCGGTCTTGTGCGCCCAGCTCGCGGCGGTGGCGTTGAATCCGATCAACCCACTCTGCGAGAGGCTGAAGTTGCTCACCGGATAGAGCATTGGCCTCGCTTCATCGAAGATGCCCGCGGTGACGGGAGTGGTGAGGCTCAGGGTGCCGGTGTGTTTGAAGTCGTCGGTGAGTGCTCTGGCGCCCAGCGCGATCTCGGGAGCATAGCGGCCTGCGGACGTCGAGGCGTTTGCCGCATAGCTGAGGCCCTGCGGCAAATGAACGATCGTCGAGTAGGTGTAGGCCCCCCACGCATCGAGAATCGTGTCCGGATAAGTGACCCGCACGCCGCCGTAAGTCGCGCCCACCTCGCCGCTTGCCGCCGTGACATCGCGCGACCCGGAGGTCAGCACCGCGTCGCCGTCGCTCTCGAGCCGCACGCCCAGATCGCCTCCCGCGGCGACCGAGTAGTCGGGGAACCCGGTGATCGCCGCTGATGGCGGGTTGATCGTCGTGTTGATGAAGTTCACACCCGTCGATCCGGCCGCGGGCGTGTTGCTCACCGAGTTGAAGTTGGTGGCGACCCCGCCGAAGAACAAGCGGCCGTTGAAATGCAGCAGTCGCTGGAGCGACGTGGCCGGCGAGGTGCCGTTGTCGCGGTAGGTCGAGGTGGTCGGAGTCTCGAGATGCTCGAATTTCACCGCGACTCGGAACCTCCGGTTCGCGGAGTCGAGTTGGGCGGAGGGGGAGAACGAAAGCGTGAAATCCGAGCTGAAGAGATGCGGCGTGTTGGGGGTGCCGGCGTTCGACGCGTTGCGGCTGAACGAAGAGGTGCCGAGTCCGCCGCTCTCCATTGCCACCGCGTTGCCCAGATCATCGGTGACGATGGCGGTGAAGCGCACCGAGATCGAGGCGGTCGACCCGCCGACGTCGTAGCGGGCGAGGGAATAGGGAACCGTCACGGTGAATTGCTTTTGCGTGCCACTGCCGCTCGACACCGCATGGGTCTTCGTCCAGGTTGCCGCGCCGCGCAGCCATCCGCGTGCATTGCGGTTGGCGGTGTTCTCCGGCGTGTCGTTGAAGTGGCAGACCGTGAACGCCGCGGTCGACGACGCGGCACCCGCCGTGTCCTGCCACCAGTAAAAGGGGGTGCCGCCCACCAAGCCCACAAAGACATACGCCTGCACCTTGTACTCGACCGTGTACTGCAATCCCGCGCCGAGGTTGTTGACCGGATCGATGTTCAGCGAGAATGTCTTACTGGTGCTCGCACCCGAGGCCAGGCTCGTCACCGACTGGCTGGCGCTGTAGGACGGACTCGCGACGACGGTGCCATCCGAATGCTTCAATGTGGCCGACAACCGGTACGTGCCCGAGGTGGCCGATCCCGAGCTGTTGGTGAATTGCACCACGCCGCCACAGGCGATCTTGTCCCGCTCGTACGCCGCATCCAGATTGTCCGCATCGGAGTCGATCACGTAGAGCGGCGCGGTGGCTGTGCCGCTGGGCGAGGTGATGCTGGTGATGCTCGTGTTGATCTGGGCGTAGGCGGCACACGTCGCGGCGACCAGTAGAGCCGGAACCAGCAGTCGAGGGAACGGAATGGGATGCATGATTCGGATGCAGGGTTTCTCAATCCAATGGATCCGTTCTTCTAATGGCAACCACGAGGGCTTGTCGAGGCAATTTCCGCTACGTCATCGATTGAGTGGTGGGGGACTCGAATTTGGGCGGCCGTAGCGCAAGGCGCAGCACGCAACGGAGCGTAGCGAAGTGGAGTGCGGAGCCTGGAGCGGAGGCCGCCCAAATTCGTCGCGCCTTGGGGGAGGGCTGCCTCATGCTGCCTCCGGGGTTGCTGCCTCAGGGGTATCCTGAGGGCTTTGCGGGGCGGTTTGGTAGACCACTGCCGGGGTCAGGTTGCCGAGCGTCTCGTGGGGCCGCCAGTCGTTGTAGCGACCGATCCATTTCGCGAGACCCAAGCGCAGGGCCGGTAGCGTGGAATGTTCGAACAGATAGATCTCCTCGTATTTCACGCTTCTCCAAAGCCGCTCGATGAAGACGTTGTCCATCCAGCGCCCCCGGCCGTCCATGCTGATCTTCACGCCGAGATCCGACAGCCGGCCGGTCCATTCGGCGGAAGTGAACTGGCAGCCTTGGTCCGTGTTGAAGATCTCAGGGACCTGTCCGGTGGTGGCCAGCGCGTTTTCCAAAGCCTCCAGACAGAGGCCGGTTTCCATGGTGTTGGAAACGGCCCAGCCCAGCACCTTGCGTGAATACCAGTCCATCACCGCGCACAGGTAGGCGTGGCCGCCGGGCATCGGCACGTAGGTGATGTCGGCGCACCAGACGTGGTCGGGCCTTGCGATAGGCAGATTCCGCAGCAGGTAGGGATATTTCCGGTGGCCATGGTCCGGGATGCTGGTGCGCGGCTTGCACCAGATCGCTTCGTGGCCGATTTCCCGGCGCAATCGTTGCAAGCGTTTGCGGTTGATCGTCACTCCGTGATCGCGATTGAGGACCGTCACCAGTCGGCGGCTTCCAAGGCAGGGATCGATCATGTAGATCTCGTCCAACAAGCGTTTGATGCGGATGTCTTCCGGGTCTTCGGGCACCGCTTGGTAGCCAACCGTGGAACGGGCGACGCCGAGGAGTTCACATTGTCTTCTCATGCTCAGTTTGGGATGATTTTTTTCGACCAACTCGGCACGCTCCCTCACAGACCGAGTTGTTTCGACTTTTTGCGCAGGAAGTCCACCTCGACAGTCAACTGCCCGATCTTGGCGTGGAGTTCGTCGCGCTGGCGCTCGAAGTCCTCCCTGCCCGCCTTCTCCCGGCCCGGGCCGAAGATCCCAGTGGCACCTTCCGTCATGGCCTTCTTCCAGTCGGATACCTGTACCGGATGGATGTCGAAATCCTTGGCAATCTGCTGGATGGTTCTGATACCCTTGAGCGCTTCGAGCGCCACGCGGGCTTTGAATTCGGGTTCGTGTCTTCTTCGTTTTGCTTTCATTTTGTGTGGTTCAGGTTCGGTTGAATCCCCGAACCCGGCCACCACAATCATCGCTTAGCACCTGGCCCGATTTTCGGGGTCCACCTCACACCAGCATCCGCGACAC
>Ga0194123_10007905_pt1 | contig 10410 bp, 10 predicted proteins | sample TA2MahsurfametaG_5_FD_155479 | JGI IMG/M metagenome (GOLD analysis project Ga0194123, IMG submission 155479) | Freshwater microbial communities from Lake Tanganyika, Tanzania - TA2015023 Mahale A surface | ecosystem: Environmental > Aquatic > Freshwater > Lake | place: Tanzania: Lake Tanganyika... | reverse complement strand
GATAAAATTTAGCCCCCCCCGCGACTCCCCAGCCCCTCAATTAAATGTAATACGTATTACATTTAATTGAGGGGGGAGATTTACGGGAGGGCCGACGGGCGCGATAGCTTTGCTCTCGTTTCAGGGGCGGAGGGGCGACATCGTTCAATGGATGTCAGTGGCTTGGATGAACGCGGTGGAGCAGGCGGGCAGGAAAAGAACTCTTCAAGGCACCCAAAGAACCCTGCCGGCCGCCACCGCCGCATTGTCTTTTTCCGATAACGACTACCTCGGGCTGGCCCGGCATACCCGCGTGGCCCAAGCGGCCATTCAGGCTATCCGGGAATCCGGAACCGGCGCCCGGGCCGCCCGACATCTGGCCGGGCCTTGTCCGGAGCACGCGGAGCTTGAAAAGGCGCTGGCAAAATGGAAAGGCGCCGAGAGCGCCCTGGTTTTTTCCTCCGGATACCAGACCCCTCTGGGCGTGATCCCTTCCCTGGTTGGATCAAAGGACACGGTCCTTTTGGAAAGAAACGCCCATGCCTGCCTTTTTGACGGGGCCCGGCTTTCCGGCGCCCGCCTGCGCCTCTTTGCCCGGAATGACGACGAAAGCCTAGGCGAGGCTCTGGCCATTTCCAAAAAACTGAGCCCGGAGGCAAAGATTCTGGTCGTGGCCGAGTCGCTCCACTCCATGGACGGGGATTTCGTGGATCTCAAAAGCCTGGTGAACTTAAAAAACCGCTTCGGGGCCTGGCTACTTCTCGATGAGGCCCATGCCAACGGGGTGATCGGGCCGGCCGGCGCGGGATGGGCGGCGGAACAGGGCTTGGTGGAGTCCATGGATATCCAGATGGGCACCTTGGGTAAGGCCCTGGGCTCCTCCGGCGGTTTCGTCGCCGCCCGGGCGGCGGTCATCGATTGCCTCCTGAACGAGGCGCGGCCTTTTCTCTTTGCCACCGCTCCGGCTCCGGCTGCCATGGCGGCCGCGGCGCAGGCCCTGCAAATCATTCGCTCCGGCGAGGGCGCAAAGCTTATCGAAAAACTTCAGGAAAATATCCGGCTGTTTTCCTGCCTACACCCAAATCCAAGCCAAGGACCGATTCAGTTCCAGAGGGTGTCCTCAAACGAACAGGTCGTGTGTTTTCGCGATGCTCTGCGGCTCTCCGGGATCGAGGTCGCGGCGATCCGGCCTCCCACCGTGCCGGAGGGAGCCGCCCGGCTGCGCATCAGCCTTTCCGCCCGCCACAGCGAACCGGAGATCCGGAAGCTGGCAGAGGAGCTGGTTCGAATTGGCGCAGGGTGAGCGCAGCGGACACCATCCGGCTCGACCGGAAACATCTCTGGCATCCCTTCACTCCAAATTCGGTCTGGATGGAGGAGTCCTTTCACCCCACCAGCATTGTTGCGGGGGAAGGTAGCTGGTTGATCGATGCGCAAGGGAAACGCTACTTGGATGGGAACTCCTCCATCTGGACCAACCTCCACGGTCACCGCCATCCTCGGCTCGACGAGGCCCTCCAAACCCAGCTGGGCAAGATCGCCCACTCTTCGTTTTTGGGACTGACCCACGAACCCGCTGCCCGGCTGGCGGAGGAGCTGGTCGCGTACGTCCGGTCCGGCAGATCTTCGCAACTCCCTCGCGTCTTTTTCTCCGACGACGGCTCCACCGCCATGGAAGCCGGCCTGAAAATGATCGTGCAGGCTTTTGCCCAGACCGGCCAAGGGCAACGCACGCAGTTCGTTTCTCCCGAGGGGGCCTACCATGGCGACACGGTGGGCGCCATGAGCCTCGGTCCCAGCGCGCACTTTCACCGCCACTACCAGCCCCTGCTCTTTCCCTCCCGCCGGGTGATGACCCCCTTTTGTTATCGCTGCCGCTATAACCGAGCCCAGCCGGAAAAAGCCGATGCCCGATCCTATCGGCGATGCAATTTTGAGTGCGCCACCCAAGCTGAGGAAGAAATCACCAAAACCGGGACGAACTTGGCCGCCTGGGTGTTGGAGCCCCGCGTTCAGGGCGCCGCCGGAATGGTCATGCATCCCGAGGGCTACGCAAAACGGACCTGCGAGGCCGCGCGCAAGGTCGGGGCCAAAGTTCTTCTCGATGAAGTGCTCACGGCGTTTGGCCGCACCGGCCCGGCCCTCTCGTTCCAGGCCGAGGGGATTTCTCCGGATGTGGTCGCATTGGCCAAGGGTCTGTCCGGCGGATATCTACCGCTGGCCGCCACGCTTGCCACCGAGGAGATCTTTCGGGCGTTTGACGGCCCTCTGGAAAACACCTTTTTCCATGGCCATAGCTACACCGCCAACGCGCTCGGCTGTGCCGTGGCCCGGGCCAGCCTGGCCCTGCTCCAGGATCCGGCGGAACAAAAACGACGGGAGGCCCTGACCCACAACCTCCGCCAGCTTTCTCACGATTTTTGGAACCATCCCCGCGTCGGGGATGTTCGCCAGGAAGGCACCATCCTTGCGGTCGAACTCGTGGCCGACCGCGCCACCCGGAGACCCTTCCCCGCCGCCGAACGTCGGGGCGCCCAGATCTGCCAAACCGCCCGTGAATTCGGCCTCCTCACCCGCCCGATCGGCGATGTCCTCATCCTGATGCCCCCCTACTCCACCACTCCGGAGGAGCTGGAACAGATGGTCAGCGCCTTGCGCAAGGCTTTGACCAAAGAAATTCCTTCATGAAGGGAATTTTTATCACTGGAACCGACACCGGAGTGGGTAAGACCTACTTCACCGCTCTGCTGACCCGCACGCTACGGCGCCAAGGTATTCCAGCCATCGCCCTGAAACCGGTGGCCAGCGGCGATCGTTCCGATGCCTCGGCCCTTTCCGAAGCCATGGACGGCGCCCTCCCCATCGCCACGATCAATCCCGTCCACTTCGCCGCTCCGTTGGCACCCTACGCGGCTGGGAGACTGGAGAATCGTTCCTTTCCGTGGAACCAGTTGCGCTCCCACTGGCGGGATGTTTCCGACTCCCACCCGGGACCTTTTCTGGTTGAGGGAGTCGGGGGCTGGAGGGTGCCGATGGATTCCACACACAGCGTCCGTGAATGGGCCCAAGAATTGGGACTTCCCGTCTTGGTGGTCTGCCGGGCCTCCTTGGGCACCCTCAATCACAGCCTGCTGACCATCGACTCCATCCGACAGGCCGGGTTGCCGCTCCCCGGCCTGGTCATGAATTTTCACGCCTGCCCCGTGGACGAGGCCACGCTCACCAATCCCGGGATTTTGGAGGAGTGGTCCGGCCTGCCGGTGGCAAAACTACCCGCGGAAGCCGCCGCCTGGGAAATTCCCGCGTGGCTACGCTCCGTTTTGGACTGACCCCACCGCCCAACGCGGATCGACATCGGTCTCCCAGTCGGATGCCATTCCGTCCAGATGCCGGCGGGCGGTTACGGCTGCGATCATCGCCGCGTTGTCCGTATTCCAGCCCGCGGCCGGCGCCAAAAGGGCGGCTCCCTCGGCCCGGGCCGCCTCTTCCAGGGCCCGGGCAACCGTCCGGTTGGCGCTCACCCCGCCGCTGACCGTGAGAAGTTTTCGTCCGGTCCTGCGCAAGGCGGCCCGGCAGCGGTCGGCCAGGCATTCCGCAATCGCCGCTTGTGCCTCCGCACAAAAGTGCGCGCGCCGGACACCCGGTCGGGCGATCTCGGCGTCTTTTTCCAGAAGCAGGCGGGCCGCATTTTTCAGCCCGCTGAAACTGAAGTCTCCCTCCGGGGAGCCTTTCATGGGGCGGGGCAACGGAATTTTTCCAACTTCGCCCGCCGCCGCCTCCTTTTCGATTTCCGGACCGCCCGGATAACCCAGCCCGGCCATGCGGGCCAACTTGTCGAACGCCTCCCCCGCCGCATCGTCACGGGTTGTTCCCACCACGGTGCGACGTCCAGCCTCGGGGGCGTCCACCAACAGGGTGTGCCCGCCGCTGGCGATCAGGGCGAGATGGGGATAGTCCGGCCACCTTTCCCGGGAAACAAAGGGGCTGAAGATATGGCCCTCCAAATGGTTGATCGCATGGAAAGAGGACGAGCGGGCCCAAGCCAAAGATTTTCCGAAGGCCAGCCCGACAAGCAGGGCTGGAGCCAAGCCGGGTCCCGCCGTGGCCCCCACCGAATCCAGCGCGGCATTCTGCTCCAGCACGGTCCGGGTGAGCTTGGGCAAAAGCTCAAGATGTTGGCGGACGGTCAGTTCCGGAACGATGCCCCCGAGGGCGGCACTCTCCTCCGGGCGGGTGGCCAACTGTTGGGCGATCAGCCGCAGGCCGGAAGCATCGGCCTCCACGAGTGCGGCGGCGGTCTCGTCGCAGGAGGTTTCAATGCCCAGAGCCCGCACGATCACCGACTGCCCGCCGTGCGTCGGGCCACCACTTTCCATCCCCGTAACACGTCCACCGCCCGGTCCAGCGGTTCATCCACCACCGGGGCGACCGACTGCCCCGTCTTGCGCAACCCGGGACTGCGGCTTTCGTAAAGAGTCCTCTCCTCGGCCAGGGTCATGCGGGCCGTGATGTCCGGCTCGATGCCCACGCCGTGGATTTTTCGGCGGGAGGGGGTGGTGTAATGAGCCGTCGTGAGCCGCACGGCCACCGCGGGCGTCACCGCCGCCTCCACCGGTTGGACCGTCTGCACCGATCCTTTTCCAAACGTCAACTCCCCCACCACGACCGCCTTTCCCAAATCCTGCAAAGCCCCGGCCACGATTTCTGCGGCGCTGGCACTGTTGCCGTTGACCAGCACCACCGTGGGCCAACGCACCTGGCGGGTGGCCGCCTTGGCCGTGTACTCAATCCGCCCCGCCGAGGCTTTTCTTCCCTCGGTGGCCACCACCAAAGTGCCGGGGCTCACGAAACGGCTGACCAGATCCACGGCCGCATCCACCAGTCCCCCCGGATTGTCCCGCAGATCCATCACCAGGCCCGTGGCCCCCTCCCGTTCCAGCCGGTCGATCGCCTGGTCAAACTCACCCGCCGTTTTTTCCCCAAACTGGATGATCCGGACATACCCGATTTTTTCCCCCCCGGTTTGGGTGGCGGGCAATAGTCCCACGTCAGCCAGCGTCGGCACCTGGATCATTTCCCGGACCAACGGCACCTCAAAAGTTCTGGTTTCCGCGGGACGGTAAAGCGTCAACGTCACCGGGGCGCCGGGCCGGCCCCGGAGCTTCCGGATGGCCTCGGCCAGGGTAAGTTTCTGGGTTCCCTGACCGTCGATTTTGAGGATCCGATCTCCCGGCAACAGTCCCGCCCGGAAGGCCGGACCCCCCTGAATGGGCACGTTCACCGTGATTTGGTTGTCCACCATCCCGACGGAGATTCCCAGGCCCCCGAACTGCCCCTCCGTCTCGGTCCGGATCATCGAGTAATTTTCCGGGTCCAAAAACTGGCTGTGGGGGTCCAACGAGGAGAGCAGGCCTCGCAGGGCCGCATAGGTCATCTTGTCGTAATCCGTCTTCCCAGGCTCCAGGTATTCGTCGCGGATCAGTTCGATCACGTTCGCAAACAGCAGCGCGCTGCGGTATCTCCCCTCTTCTTCCTGGGAAGCGGTCTTGGGTTTGGTCTCCTGCGCCCACAACGCCGGGAGAATCACCCCCCCTGCGAGGGCGGCGCAGAGGACGCCCGGGATTCTCATTTTCGGACGGGGGAATCGAGGTTGGCTTGAAACCAACGGATCGTTTCGCGAAGGCCGTCCTCCAGGGCGACCTTGGGCTCCCAGCCGAGCAGTTTCTTGGCGCGGGAGATGTCGGGTTGACGCTGTTTTGGATCGTCCACCGGGAGAGGCTTGCGGACGATCTCGCTTTTCGTGCCGGTCAGGCGCCGGATGCGCTCGGCAAATTCCTGGATGGTCAGTTCCAGCGGATTGCCGATGTTGACCGGTTCGTGGAAGTCGGACTGGGACAGCCGATAAATCCCGTCGATCAGGTCGCTCACGTAGCAAAAACTCCGCGTCTGCTTTCCGTCGCCAAACACCGTGAGGGGCTCCCCTTTCAGCGCCTGGCCGATAAAAGCCGGAACCACCCGCCCGTCCCGCAGCCGCATGCGGGGACCATAGGTGTTGAAGATCCGGACGATCTTGGTGTCGACCCGGTGGTAGCGGTGGTAGGCCATCGTCATAGCTTCGGCAAAACGTTTGGCCTCGTCGTACACCCCGCGCGGGCCGATGGGGTTCACGTTGCCCCAGTAGTCCTCTTTTTGCGGATGGACCAGCGGATCGCCGTAACATTCGCTGGTCGAAGCCAGCAGAAACCTCGCCCCTTTGGCTTTGGCCAACCCCAAGGCGTTGTGCGTCCCCAAAGACCCCACCTTCAGCGTCTGGATGGGAAGCTCCAGATAGTCGATCGGGCTGGCCGGAGAGGCGAAATGGAACACGTAATCGACCGCCCCCTCCACGGCGATGAACTGGGTGACGTCGTGCCGCAGAAAGCGAAACTTCGGGTTGCCGCCGAGATGGTCCAGGTTTCGCTCGTTGCCGGTGATGAGGTTGTCAATGGCGACGACCTGGTGGCCTTCTTGCAAAAGACGGTCGGCCAAATGGGAACCGAGGAACCCCGCCCCGCCCGTCACCACACTGATTGGCATCCCTCTGGGCTAGAATCTTTCCCACCCCAAGGCAAGCCGACGGCTGGCGTGGCCCACCCGTCTGCCGCAGAATCACCCCATGGGCGGCATCAGCGCGGACGCAAAGACCTTGTTTGGAAACTACGAGTTGGAACGGGAACTGGGCCAAGGCGGCATGGGAAAGGTCTACCTGGCCCGGGACCCCGGGCTCAACCGCTTGGTGGCCTTGAAAATTCTCAAGGCGGAGCTCGGCAGCGACCCCTCCTTCGCCCGGAAATTTCTTGAGGAAGTGGAGGTCACCGCCTCCCTCGCCCACCCCAACATCATCCGCGTTTACACCCTGGGTGAGCAGGAGGGCCGCCTGTATCTGGTCATGGAGCATCTCGACCAGCCCAGCCTGGAGGAAAAGATGGACGCGCAAGGAAAGGTCCCGGAGGCGGAGGTGTTGGAGACCGGGATCGGGATCGGCTTGGCCCTGCAGTTTGCCCACGAGGAAACCGGCCTGATCCACCGCGACATCAAGCCGGGCAACATCCTGTTCGGAAGGGGGCAAACCCCGAAACTGGCCGATTTCGGACTGGCCGCCGGGGCCCGCTCCGCCCTGGGACAGCAGGATGAAATCTGGGGTACACCGTACTATGTGTCCCCGGAAAGACTGAATCGGCAGACCGAGGACATCCGGAGCGACCTGTATTCGCTGGGTGCCACGCTATTCCATGCCTTGGCGGGGCGGGCACCCTTTGAGGCCCAAACGGCGGAAGAGGTGGCCCGGAGACATCTGTCCGACCGGCCGCCCTCGCTCCGCAGCCTTTGTCCCGAGGCCAGCGAACAGACGGTTTTCACCATCGATCGATGCCTGCAAAAACGCCCCGAAGCCCGTTGGGAAAATTACGAGGAGTTTTGCGAGCAACTCCTCGACGCCCGCCGGCGGCTCAGGGGATGATTACTGCACGATGGAGTTGGTGAGGGTCAATTCCTCCAAGCCCAACTTGACCGAACCTACCGCTACACCACTGGCACCCGACCGAAGAAATTCCGCCGAGTTGCCCACGCGATACACCACGATCCCCTTTTGTTTCCATCCGGTGGTGATGGAGGAAAGAGAAACCACGTCCTGCAAAGTGTTTACACCTTTGGAAATTAAAAGCGGGATCATGCCATTATCGGAAGTGGCTAACCCAGTAACATAAGCCCAGGCAATGTTGTTGGCCGTGATGTTATTGGTTCCACTGGCCGCCCGATAGCCGTTCCCGGAAAGAACCTTAACATTGTTTAACTGACCGTTGCTGATGAGAGACTGAAAAAGGGCCAAGGAGGTTGAAGAATTTGTTGAAAACACCCCCTCATTGTCGTTGGCATCGGCAAAAAGAATCAGGCCGCACTGCCGGGCGTTGGACACATCCACCTGCTGTTTGGCCTTATCCAAGCCCGCTTGGATGGCTGGAATCGCCAAGCCGGCCAAAATTCCGATGATGCTGATCACCACCAGCAGTTCCACCAGGGTGAAAGAGTTCGCCTTGTGTTTCTGGGACGGCCACACGATGGTTTGCATCTTTGAAACCTCCCCCAAGCCCCCACCCCTGTCAAACCGGAAGCACTTCTGCTTTGGAACGGCTTTTGCAGTATCATCTTCCTCCCGATCAAATCGCCACCTCCCCGGCCCGGCCACGCGACTCCGCCCGGCTGCTGGTTCTCCATCGGGGCGAAGACCGGATCGAAGACCTCCACATCCGGGACTTGCCCCGCCTTCTGCGTCCGCAGGATCTTCTTGTCCTCAATAACTCCAAAGTTATCCCGGCCCGGCTCCTTTGCTCCACCAACCGCACCGAACTCCTTCTTTTGGAGGAAACCAGCCCCGGCTGGTGGACCGCCCTCGGCACCCCCGCCAAACGTCTTGCCCCCGGTACGGACCTTTTTCCGGACCCCGTCCAGGGCCCGCCCCCCGCCTCTCCCGTGCTGCGGGTCGAAAAAACCATCCCCGGCGGCCAGCTCGTCGTTCGTTCCCTGGTGGAAAATTTTGATTTGAACGCTTTCGGTCGCCCGCCACTTCCCCCCTATATCCTGAAAAGCCGGAAACTCCGGGGCCAGTCCGACCTCGATCCGGACGACTACACCGCCTACCAGACCACCTATGCGAAAGTCTCCGGATCCGTGGCCGCCCCCACCGCCGGACTTCATTTCACTCCGGAACTTTTGGCCCAGCTTCCCCACGCCTTTGTCACCTTGCACGTGGGCCTGGGCACCTTCCGCCCCGTGAAAACGGAAGATTTTCGTGACCACCCCATGCACGAGGAAAAATACGAGATCGGTCCGGGTCTCTCTGAAAAAATCGGGGCCGCGGGCCGGGTCATCGCCGTCGGCACCACCTCCGCACGCGTTCTGGAATCCGCCCCCCACCTCCGTCCCCACACCGGCGCCACCCGGGCCTACCTCTACCCCCCGTATGAATTCCGGCGGATCCACGGACTTCTCACCAACTTCCACCTTCCCCACTCCACCCTGCTCCTCCTCGTCGCCGCCTTCGCCGGACCGGACCTGGCCCTGCGCGCCTACGAACACGCCATCCGGGAAAAATACCGCTTCTACAGCTTCGGCGATGCGATGCTCATCCTTTGATCAGGGCGAGACGATGGGGGCGCTTTTCTCCCCGGGATCCATCACGTGCACCAGTTCGATCGTGAACACCAGCGTCTCATTGGGGCCGATGTTCCCGAAGGGATTTCCCTTGGCTCCGTAGGCCAGGTGGGAGGGAACCACCACCTCCCATTTGTCTCCCTCCCGCATCAGGGGCAACACCTCCTGCCATCCCGCCACCGTCCGGTCCACCCGGAACTCCTGGGGATCCTCACCCTTGGATTTGTCGAAAACCTTCCCGTCCACATGCCGGCCTTCGTACCGCACCTTCACCCGGTCGCTCAATTTTGGCGTTTTGCCGGAGCCACTCACCTCCACCTTGTAAAGCAGTCCGCCCTTTAACTCTTTCACCCCATCCTGTTGCCGAAACTCCTCTTGAAACATCGCCCCCAGGGTGATGTTTTTCCTCCCCCCCTGCTCCGCGTTGATCGCTGCCGCCATCGCCCCATCCAAATCCTCCGCCCAACCGGTCCCCGCGATCAGGCCCAGCCCTAGGCACAACAGGATCTTCACGGGAACGATTTTACGGCCTTCCTTGGCCCTGACAACTGCCCCGCCACCGCCACCAGCCCGCCAGCAGGCTGCCCAACAGCGAATGCACCACGCTGCTGATCGCCGCCGGCAAAGCGCTCAGGGGATCTGGAAAGTGCCGCTGCGCCAGCACCACCCCCAGGCCGGAATTCTGCATGCCCACCTCGATCGAAATCGTCCGCGCCGTTTTTTCCTCCTGTCTGGCCAGCCGGCTGAATCCCCACCCCAGGGCGAATCCGCCCGCATGCAGGATCAGCACCGCTCCCAGCAGCCGAGCCCCGGCTTCGCGCAGTCCCAGCGCGTTCTGGGCCAGGATGGCTGCCACGATCATCGCGATGGCCGCCACCGCCACCAACGGGGACCAAAGCAACAGGGGTTCCGTGGCGCGGCCCGCCTTGGCGCGTAACACCACCCCCGCCAAAACCGGCAACACCACCACCTGCAGGGTCGAAAAAGCCAGCCCCCAACCATCCACCTCGATGTAACACCCCGCCAGCGAAGCCGTCAGCCAAGGGGTCATCACCACCGCGGCCAGCGTCGAGACCGCGGTCATCAAAACGGAAAGGGGCACGTCCGCCCTCGCGAGGTAACTCACCACGTTGGAAGCCGTCCCCCCGGGACAACACGCCACCAGGATGACCCCCGCCGCCAAGGCCGGCGGCAGCTCCAACCACCGCGCCGCCATCCAACCCAGAAAAGGCATGACCGTGT
>Ga0194123_10007900_pt1 | contig 10412 bp, 10 predicted proteins | sample TA2MahsurfametaG_5_FD_155479 | JGI IMG/M metagenome (GOLD analysis project Ga0194123, IMG submission 155479) | Freshwater microbial communities from Lake Tanganyika, Tanzania - TA2015023 Mahale A surface | ecosystem: Environmental > Aquatic > Freshwater > Lake | place: Tanzania: Lake Tanganyika... | reverse complement strand
GCAAAAGTTCCTACAGTTGCTCTCGATGTTAGTGGCGCTATTGCTTCTAACAATACTATTACCGGTACAACCTTAACATCCACAATTGGCTCTGGAACTGCTCCACTTACAGTTTCTTCTACAACTCTTGTAAGTAATTTAAATTCTCAGTTTCTTAATAGTTATTCTGAACCAATTTTATCAGCTTCACTCAAAGCTAATCGTAATATTGCTGGTGGTGGTACAATTACTGTTAATGCAAGTAATAGAGTCTTCTGGTCTAGTAGATTTATTGTCATCTCCAATGGTAACGGAAGTCATTTCAGCACTACCGGATATTTTGATATTAATTGCCCAACATCAGGAACAATTACTGGAGTTGGTGGGGCTGGTGATGTTACTGCTGATGGCAATGGTATTCCATTAGGTTCATGGCAAGCATTATATTACATTCTCCCTATTGGAAGTAATAACGCAAGTGCTGCTTCTAATTTTAGAGTTGCTTCTTTCGTTAGTGGTCTTGTAGTCCCACCACAGTGGGTCCTTATTTGTGTACATAATGGAGATAGTTCAGTATTTACTTTTAATAATGGAATTGTTTTAAGTCCTGGAGAGAGTATTCAATCAAGACAACAAGCTAGTACAAATACTGTAAATACCCTTGTACGAAGAGATGGTTCTGGAAACTTCTCTGCAGGAACAATCAGTGCAAACTTAACTGGTAATGTAACTGGTAATGTAACTGGTAATGTAGCCGGAAATGCAACGGGTCTTTCTGGAACTCCTAATATTACTGTTGCTACTGTTTCTGGTACTACTGGCACATTTAGTGGAAATCTTACAGTCTCTTCAGGAAATGCTAATGCTGGCGGCATTATTCTTGCAGATGATGGTGATATTGTAGATCTTAATGATGGATTCTGTTCCATGAGATTCTCTTCTGGAGTAAGAATTTTTTCTGCAAACAGAGGTGGATCTGCTGTTATTACTTTATCAAATGGTGGTGCTGGTACTTTTGCTGGTACAGTAACCGCAAACTCCGATATTAAACTTAAGAAAAACATCTTTACGATTGAAAATGCTCTTGATAAAGTTCTTAATCTTCGTGGTGTTGAATTTGATCGTATTGATTCCGGTGAACACCAAATGGGTGTAATTGCTCAGGAGATTGAAGAAGTCATTCCATTCCTTGTTCGTGAAGATGATACTGGAACTAAGTCGGTAGCTTATGCTAATATGGTTGCCGTTCTAATTGAAGCAATCAAAGAACAACAAATTCAAATTAATGAACTCAAAAAAATCTGTGACAAGTATAAATAACTCTAGTGATAAAGTAAAAAAGTAATTAAGAATTATGAGTATACTTTTAGGCAAAGGTGTGTCACTAGGTTCTCAATCAACTGCAGATCGTAATGCAGGTGTTGGTACTGAGGTAGGTACTTTTATTTACAATAGCACTACAAATAGTTTGCAAATTTATACTACTGCTGGGCAGTGGGAAGATGTTGCAGGTGTTTTTACTGCTAGCGGTGGAAATATTTTAAATGCTGCTGCACCTGGAAATGGATTTAAATATCATACCTTTAATTCCCCTGGGGCTTTTACTGTAAGTTCTGGATCAAAAAGTATTGAAGTTCTTGTAGTAGCCGGAGGTGGTGGAGGAGGATCTCATAACAACGGTGGTACTGATGGCGGTGGCGGCGGTGGTGGAGGAGGAGTTGTTTTGGCAACAAACTTTCCAATAGCGCCAGGAACTTATAATGTCAATGTAGGAACTGGTGGACCAGGAGGGGCTTCAAACACTAATAACAATACACAGCCTCCTGGAGCTTCTAGACCTGCACCTTATTCTGGTGACCAGGGAAGAACAGGCGGGGATAGTGTTTTTGGAGCATCATCTCCAAATTTATTTAAACTTACCGCAAAGGGCGGCGGCGGTGGGGGATCTGGACCTAATGCAGGTAATCAAGATAATGGAGGATCTGGTGGTGGTGCCGGATCTGGTGGAAATCCTTTCACTCCAGGTGGTGCTCAAATACAAACTCCACAAAACCCAGGCCATTTAGGTAGTTTATCACAATATGGAAATGCTGGTGGAAATTGTCCTGCTTCACCAGAATTCTTAGGCGCCGGCGGCGGTGGTGCTGGTAGTGCTGGTGGAAATGGTGGTCCAGGAGCTCCAGGAAGAGGTGGAGATGCAGTTTTACTGCCTGTTGCCTGGGATGCTCCAACTATTGGATTACCTGGTCTTAATCCAGTAAGTAGATATTTTGGTGCTGGGGGATCAGGTGGAAGACAAGCAAATGTCACTAACTCTCCAGTTAGTGGTGGAACTGGAGGAGGCGGTGCTGGGGCTGGTGGGCCAGGATCACCAGCTGGCACCGGTGCCGCTAATGGATCAGGTGGCGGCGGCGGTGCTGGTACTCCTAGTAGTCAAACTGCAGGGGCTGCAGGTGGCGCTGGTTTAGTGGTAATTAGATATCAATCATGATATAAAAAAAATGGCAAAGTTTTCTAAATTAAATTTAAAGTACATTGTTGTTCAAGTTTTAGTGTCAGAAGAGACACTTGAAACCATAGAGTCTCAGAATGGTGGTCTATGGGTTGAATATGATCAAAATGGAACTTATGGAGATGTGAATAATAGGTATAATGCAGAATATGATATTTTTGTAGAACCACAACCAAAAGACATGAATGGATTGTCTTGTTGTTCTTGGGAAATCAATAAAAAAACAGGAAAATATGATCCACCTATTGCATATCCAATTAATTATGAAAAAGAAAATGATGATGCGGGGTTGATATGGATGTGGGATGAGTCTTTATATCAATCTGATAATACTAAGGGGTGGATTTTGAAAAGTTATAGTTGACATTTTTTTCATATTACATTATTATTGATAATAAAAGCTATGTTTTATGATCCAGAGGCAATTTATGTTGTAGACAATTTTTTATCCGAATCACAGAAAGATTTTTTAGAAAATCTAATTTTAGATAAAAAAGAAGACAATTACATTTCTTCAACAATACCATTTTATTTCAATTCAAATACAAATGGTAAAAATCAAAAAAATAACCCAAATATTATCTCAAATAAAAACACATTTGATTATTATCAGTTTACACACAAACTAGTAGAAGAAAATGAGTTTATTTCAGATTGGGGAATACCTATCGTAGATTTATTTTCATATTCTTTTAAACAATTTTTTGGATGCGAAGATTATAATATTTTTAGAGCAAAAATAAACATAAGTACTACTTCTCCCAAAAATAGAAAAATAATGTCTCCACATATTGATTCATATCAAAAAATGTGGTCAATAGTATATTATGTAAATACTGTTCCAAATTCTTATACTTTGATTGGAAAAGAATTTTATGATGGGTCTATAAAAGAAAAATTTACCTTAAGTAGAAAAATAGAAAGTCTAAAAGGTAGAGCAGTTCTTTTTGATTCCAGGAGATATCATTCTACAGGAAAGTGTCCAAATGGAATGGTTAGGTCGGTAATTAATTACAATATTGGAAAATATGATGACTTATGAAGTAGCTTTAAGTACATGGCATGACTCTTCTATTACTTCACTGAAAAATGGAAAACTTGATTTATTGGTAGAGTCTGAGAGAATAACACATAAAAAACATGATTTTTTTTCTGTCAAATGTCAAGAGGAGTTTTTGAAACAAAATTGTGGTACACTTAATAATGCCTCTATTTGTGGATTGAACAGAGATTCTTCACATCACATTTATCATGCTAGTCATTCTTTTTATGATTCTGGATTTAAAGAAGCTGTTTGTGTAGTAGTTGATGGTATGGGATCTGAAGTGGAATTAAAAGATAAAATGTTTTTAGAGAATACTTATGGTAGAGAATCTGTATCCATTTATAAAATGAGTTATCCAAACAATATTGAATTAATTGATAGAATAATTTCAGTTTCATTTGATGGTTCATATTTGAGTGATGATGGAAAAACTATTGTCAGGAAGAATATTAGTCCCGCATTAATGTTTCAAAAAACATGTGAACAATGGGGAATGAATTGGTATGACGCTGGAAAACTTATGGCTATGGCTCCATATTCCAATTCAAATCTAATATTTTCAAATCATCTGTGGGAACCATTTAGTGAATCAGTTTTTAAAATTGATCCAAATGATGTTAGAAATGTAACTTTAAATTATGAATTTAATACTTTTCAAGAAAAATCTAATTTTTGCAATTGGTTGCAAACTTATACTCAAGAATATGTTAGACAATTGATTATTCGAGCAATTGAACTTACTAAATGTAAAAATGTTTGTTTATCTGGCGGATATTTTTTGAATTGTGTTGCAAATACATACCTCAGAAAAAATTTATCAAAAAAAATCAAAATTTTTATTGAACCCATTTGTAGTGATGCCGGAGTTTCAATTGGTTTAGCAAAACTTGTTTGGTATACAAAAACTAAAAGTAAAAAAATATTTCCAATTGATACCATTTATAATGGAATAACAAGAGAAATTAATATTTCAGGAGATAAGGTTTCGAGTTCAGATGTTGCAAAACTTTTAGCTGAAAAAAAAGTTGTAGCAATATTTCAAAGTAAGTCTGAATCCGGACCAAGAGCTTTGGGAAATAGAAGCATTTTATATGATCCTAGAGATCCAGATGGAAGAGAAAAAATTAATAATCTTAAAGGAAGAGAAGATTATAGACCTCTAGCTGCAACAGTTTTGTATGAACATTCTCATAAATGGTTTGATTTAAAAGAAATTGGAGAATCTCCATACATGTTGTATGCTGTTGATGTTCTTTCTGATACTGTTCCAGCCATTTGTCACATAGATAAAACTTGTAGAGTTCAAACTCTGAGAAAAAATTTTAATAAAAATTACTATGATCTTATTTTTGAGTTTTACAAACTAACTCAAACTCCATTACTGTTGAATACTTCTTTTAATTTAGCTGGAGATACAATTGTGGAGACAGTTGATGATGCTATTAGAACTTTTAATTCTAGTAACATTGATGTTCTTTATTTTCCAGAAAAAAATATTATACTTAAGAAATAAAATATTATGATACAAGTAGTAAAAAATGCTTTACCAAAAAGTTTATGTGAATATTTAACTATTAATATGGAAATGTTAATGCATTTAGCAAATTATCCAGAAGATAAATGGACGAAAAATTCTACTGGATATTATGCTCCTATTTTTTTAGAATCATTGTTATTATATCTACAACCTTTAATCGAAAAAAAAGTAAAGAAGTCTTTATATCCTACATATTCCTATGGTAGGATATATTATAAAAATAGTAGTTTAGAAAAACATACAGATAGACCGTCTGGTGAATATGGAGTAACATGTTGCATCAAAAAAGATATTGATTGGCCAATATACTTTGAACTAGATGATAAACAAATAGTTTCTCATGAGTTAAATGTTGGTGATATTTGTATCTATGAAGGGATAAAATATCCTCATTGGAGAGAAACATATTATGGGCAAAAACAAATACAAGTTTTTTTGATGTATGTAGATATGGATGGAAATTTTTTCGAGTGGAAGTGGGATAAAAGAGCTGGATTGTGTCACGAATGTACCGTATCTCCTCCTGGAACTTAAATGATTATGTTTCAATCATTAGAAAAAAATTTTATTTTTAGACAACAAAAATGTTTGTCTAGGTACTTTTGTTCTGAATTAATAAATTATTTTGAAACAATTCCAGAAAAATCTCCAGGATATGTTGGTGGAGTTAAAGGAAACTCTGTTGATAGAAAATCTAAAAATAGTATCGAAATTTCTTTAAATATTGATGAAGATTTAAGTCCACTAATATTAACTTTAAAAAATAAACTTGAAAATGGAGTATCATTATGTTGTGAAAATAAATATTTTTCTTTTTTAAAAGATTGTCCAACTTGGAAAATAGAGTCTGGATTTAATATTCAAAAATATCCACCAACTGGAGGTTATTTGATAGATCATTGCGAACATGGACCATCCGAGTTATTCTCAAAAAGAATCTTAGCATGGATGATTTATTTAAATGATGTTACTAATGGTGGCGGGACTAAATTTTCAAATCAAAATATAACTATTAAAGCAAGAACCGGAGATTTGTATATCTGGCCAGCAAGTTTCACTCATATTCATCGTGGAATAGTTTCTTTAACGCAAACAAAGTATATTGCAACTGGTTGGTGTTCCTATAAATAAATTATAAGATATTGATTTGAATATCTAATTTTACATTACATTTGAAAAAAATTATTCTTATGGCATATATTACTACATGGTATCATACCAATTTACCAAAAGACATTGTAGATATCTTAGAAAGAGATCTAACACAATTTGATTCAGAAGTTGATGAAGCTAAACTTCATGGAGATCAAGTAGATCATATAATTCGTGATAGTAAGACGGCCTGGATTCCGACTAGTCATTGGATTGGTGGATTTCTTTGGCATTATATTCAAAGAATAAATCGAGAAAACTATTGTTATGATTTAACTGGAATAGATGGAGAAACAATACAATATACTCAATATGGAACAGGTCAGTTTTATAATTGGCACATTGATGGAAATATAGATACTGCATATAAACCCAATTTAATAGTTGGTTCTGGAGTTAATATTTCAAATGATTTAATTACTTTAGAAGGGGAGTATGTAAGAAAATTATCTTTTTCTTTACAACTTTCCGATCCAGAAGACTACACTGGAGGAGAAGTTCAACTTTTAGATCAAGGCAGAAAAACATATTTTGCACCTAAACAAAAAGGCACTTTAATTATGTTTGATTCAAGAACTTCTCATCGTGTTCGTAAAGTAAAATCTGGTATGCGTAAAAGTCTTGTTGGTTGGGTTGTTGGTCCGAGGTGGAAATGATGAAAATTAAAGAATATAAGTCTACTGGTGGTGTTTATGAATCTGGATATAACAGACGCCATATCAAAACAAGTAGAAAAATGTCGAATAGTGAAACTTTTGAGTCTAATGGGTACTTATTTGTACCAAACATGGTTTTAGATCCAGAAAATTTAAAGGTTTCAGTTCCAGAACAAAGAGGTCGTTTTACTTACCTTAATAACAGAATTGATAAAGTTCAATATGATCCGGTTGAATCTCAAGTAAATGGATCTCTTTCTAGATATAATATTCCAATCTATAAAGAACTTCACTACCTTGTTAAAGCAGAACTTAAATCTATCTTAGGTATGGATCTATATCCTTCTTATTTTTATGACCGTTTTTATTTTGTTGGGCAACAATTAAGAAGACATACTGATAGACCTTCATGTGAAGTAAGTGTAACTTTGCAAATCAGTACTAATAGGAATGAACCTTGGCCCATTTGGTTTGAAAGACCAGATGAAACAGAATCTTGTGTATTGATGAAAAATGGTGATGCGGTCATTTATAAAGGATGTGAAAGAGAACATTGGAGGGATCCACTTCCATCAAGGTATAACAAAACACAAAAATTTTGGAGAAAACTGCAAAAACTTCCAGATGATACTTATCATCATCAAATATTTTTACATTATGTAGACGCTAATGGACCCTATGTACAACATGCTTTTGATGCAACATCTTAGTTAGTATAAACTATAAATACCTCTAGGAAACTAGGGGTATTTTTTTTATGGCGCAACCATCTAGTAGAGCGGAGTTGAAAGATTATTGCCTCAAACAACTAGGTAAGCCAGTTTTAGAAATAAATGTAGATGATGATCAGATTGATAATCTGATTGATGATGCGATTCAATACTTTCACGAGCGTCATTATGATGGTATTGATCGCGTATTTTTAAAACATAAACTTACTCCCGCAACTAAAAATATTTTAAAGCAGTCTGGCCCAGTTGGATCTTCAACAACTTCACCAAATGTTGTTGGCGCTGGAGTAACATCTCTTACTTATGTTGAAGGTGTAAATTATTTACCTTTGCCCGATTCTATTATTGGTGTTAATAATATTCTCAAGATAAACTCAACAAATACTGCATCTGCTGGATTGTTTAATATAAAATATCAATTATTTTTAAATGATGTTTATTATTATGGTGCGTTAGATCTTCTAAACTATTCAATGGTTAAAAGATACCTAGAGGATTTAGACTATCTTTTGAATCCACCCGCACAAATTCGTTTTAATAAACTAAATCATAAATTGTATTTGGATATTGATTGGAAGGAAGTTTCAGATGATGATTATGTAATTATTGATTGTTATCGAATCGTAAATCCTGGAGATGCTCCAAGACTTTATAATGATTGGTGGCTAAAGAAATATCTCACTGCTCTTATCAAAAAACAGTGGGGGCAAAATATGATTAAGTTTAATGGTGTTCAACTTCCAGGTGGAGTTCAACTCAATGGAAGACAGATTTATGATGATGGAGTCTCCGAAGTAGAAAAACTTGAACAACAACTTAAGAATGAATATGAATTACCACCATTGGATCTCATAGGTTGATATGGCACCACTTAATTCCTATTTTTTACAAGGATCTCCGAGTGAGCAAAGACTTATTCAAGATCTAGTCAACGAACAACTTAAAATGTATGGACAAGATGTTCTATACATGCCAAGAAGAATTGTTGGTGAAAAAACTGTCATCAAAGAAGTAGTCGCATCAAAGTTTGATGACAGTTTCCGAATAGAGGCTTATCTGATGAATTATGAGGGATTTTCGGGTAATGGTGATTTATTAACAAAATTTGGAGTTCAATCTAAAGATGAAATAAATTTGATTATTTCAAAAGAACGATATGATGATTTTATTTCACCTCTATTAAAATTATGGCCAGAAAATGAAAGAAAAGTTGCATATAGACCACAAGAGGGAGATTTAATTTGGTTGCCTCTTGATGAATCTTTATTTGAAATTAAATATGTTGAGGGCAAACGACCTTTTTATCAACTGAATAATCTTTATGTTTATGAATTAAGATGCGAAAGATTCGAGTATGAAGATGAAGTTATTGCTGTAGAGGAAATTGATCCTACTGGAATTGAAGTTAATGAATCTATCAAAGATTTTGGAAATGTTTATACTATTCAAATGGTAGGTTCTGCAGCAACAACCGCTGTAGCTACAGTTGGTCTCGCAACCACAAATCCAAATTCTAAGTCAGTTCAATTTATTGATTTAATTAACGATGGATTTGCATATAATTCTGCACCAGTAGTTTCAATATCTACAGCTCCAGCTGGAGGATTAACTGCCACTGCAGTTGCAATTATGACAAGTAGAACTCCAAATCAAAAACTTGCAATTGATCGTATCTTAATTACTAATCCTGGATTTGGATATACTCAACCGCCAGTTGTTACAATATCTGGAGGTGGTGGCCAAGGAGGAATTGCCACAGCAGTTATTAATACAAAAGTTCTTGGTATTGTTGGATTATCAAGTGGTGGTGTTGGATATACTACTCTTCCGCAAGTTACGATTCAAAAAATCTTTATTCCATCTAGTGTCGGCGTTTCTTCAAATATTAATAATGCTCAAGCAGAAGCTGTTCTTAACTCAAATGGAGTTGTAGTTGCAGTTAGATATTCTAATGCTGGGGCTGGATATACATTTACTCCTACAATATCTTTCACCAGCCCAACCTCAACAACATTTGGTGATTATGATTATAATGAAGTTGTTACTGGAACAAAAACTGGCACCACAGCCTATGTTAAAAGTTGGGATGCCGCAACTAGAGTTCTTAAACTTTCTGTTGTTGATGGCAACTTTGCAAAAGGCGAATCTATTGTTGGAGCAGCGGCAAGTTATAAAGTATCTACAGTGCAATCAAATGAATTTTTAGATGCTTATGCAGAAAATATTCAGATTGAAAATCTAGCTGATACTATTTTAGATTTCAGTCAACGAAACCCATTTGGTGAATACTAAATAATTATTACTCCTATTTGACTCGTAATGATATCAAATTATTTTTACCACGAAATATTGAGAAAGACCATTGTGTCTTTTGGCACACTTTTTAATGATATTAAAATTAAACATAAAGATAATGCAGGTGATGATTTTAGTATTTTAACTGTGCCTATTGCATATGGTCCAGTTCAAAAATTCTTAGCAAGAATTGAACAAGTTCCCGATCTGAAAAAAAGAGTAGCCATAACGCTTCCAAGAATGTCGTTTGAAATGACAGGAATTCAATATGATGCTTCTAGGAAGTCTTCAACAATGCAGACTTTTAAAACTATTGATAAAAGTAATAATAATGAACTAACAAAGATGTTCATGCCTGTTCCATATAATGTGAACATTAGACTTTCTATCATGTCTAAGTTAAATGAAGATGCGCTACAAATTGTCGAACAAATAATCCCGTATTTTCAACCACATCTTAACTTAACTGTAGACTTAGTTTCAAGTATTGGGGAAAAAAGAGATA
>Ga0194123_10007895_pt1 | contig 10414 bp, 7 predicted proteins | sample TA2MahsurfametaG_5_FD_155479 | JGI IMG/M metagenome (GOLD analysis project Ga0194123, IMG submission 155479) | Freshwater microbial communities from Lake Tanganyika, Tanzania - TA2015023 Mahale A surface | ecosystem: Environmental > Aquatic > Freshwater > Lake | place: Tanzania: Lake Tanganyika... | reverse complement strand
GCCAACCAAAAGCCTGAATAGGGGCGGGTAGATCAAGAGGGCATGGCTGCCGGCTCCGGCCCAGGGCAGATCACTCCACGTCGGCCAGAGCCAGCCACCCTGGACGGCCTTGGCCCAAGCCACGGCCCAGCCCAGATGCAGGAAGCCATCGGGAGTATCCAGGGGAACCCCGGCGATCCCTAGGGGCAGCCAGCTGATGAGCGCCAGGCCCACTGCCGCCAGCAACAGTGCCCGTCGCCCCATCGCCCCTCAAAAATCTCCTGGCATTCTGGGGCGATGCGCCTCGCGTTCTTTCTCGACAACCGAGGTTTTGCCGCCAAGGGCCCGCTGGAGGATCCCCGCCTTGGGAATCCCGGCATTGGCGGCACGGAATTCGCTTTTTTGGCGTCGATTGCACTCCTTGCTGCGGATCCCGACGCCTACACCCCTCTGCTTTTCCTCACCGCTCCGCAGCCCGTCGCTGGGTTGGAGCAAACCACCCATCAGGTCGCTGGGTTGGCGGACGCGCTCGTGACGGCCAGGTCTCTGGGGGCTGTCGCCTTGGTGTTTCGCCCCGGTTGCGTGTCGCCGGTTGATCAGCAGGCGTTATTGCAAAACACCCTGCCGCTTGTGGCCTGGTGCCACAACCTGGGTTGCGACCAACAGGGCTTCTTTGAGGGACTCCCGTCCCTGAAGCGCTGGGTCTTGGTCAGTGGCGCCCAACTAGATGCCTTTCGTCACAGCCGCTTGGCACAGCGGGCTTGCGTCATTCCCAACCCGGTCCTGGTTCCAGGAGACGCGCAGCCAGGTCCAGCTCCAACGGATCTTGCTTATGTCGGTGCGATCACGCCCTTCAAAGCCTTTGATCGCCTTGCACGGATCTGGCCTGAGATCGCCCGTTCCTGTCCAGAGGCGCGGTTGCGGGTGTTCGGTGGCGCTGATCTCTATGCCGGAGGTGGAGCATCTGCGCTGACCCCCTATGAGCGCTACTGCCGGGATCTCTTGGATCGGGGCGGTTATGGAGATCGGGTCGTCTTCGAAGGCAGCCTTGGGCTGGAGCGTTATGCCGCCTTCGCGGATGTCGCCGTTGGGGTAGTGAATCCCTCGGGTCGGGATGAAACGTTCTGCTTAAGTGCCACCGAATTCAGCGCCTGCGGGATCCCTGTGGTGGCACCCCGGCGCCATGCCCTCGTTCAAACCGTGCTGGATGGCACCACCGGTTTGCTCGCGGGAAGTGATGAAGAGTTTGCGCAACACTGCATCACCCTGCTTCAAGACCCGGCTCGCCGGGCGTCTCTTGGTCAGGCAGGTCGGAGTCACATGCAGCTGGCCTATGGCTCGGGGCAATTGACCAACCTCTGGACCCAGTTGGCCGCTGAACTTAAAGCCGATCTGCAGGTCGTTCCAACACCGCCATCCACGCCCTGGTGGCATGAAGGACGTTGGCTCCGGCAGCTTTGGGGTCTGCCCTTGGCATTTCCGCTTTGGCCCAGTTGGCCGGTGCTCAAGTCCGGAGTGAAGCAGCTGGTGCAAGGGAGTAGCCGGGCCATTACCCCTGTGGGCGTTGGTCTGCTTTCGAGCTTGGCGGCATTGACCGTGATGCTGCTGGTGGTCGTTGGCAAGTACGGCGGCAACCCGACCGGTTTGGCCAGGGTGGGCGACCAATTCCCCCTGTCTCCGCGGGTCGCGCAGCAGCAGTTGGTGGTCTTGGCGGGCAAGCGGGGTAATGACGGGCAGCAGTATCTCGCGTTGGCTCTGGATCCCTGGCAAGCGGACCCGGGAACGAGTCAGGCCCTCGATAACCCGATCTATCGCGGCAAACGGTTGCTTTATCCCCTGCTCGCTTGGGTCTTGGGTTTGGGTCAGCCTGGGTTGATCGCTTGGTCCTTGGCCGGCCTCAATGTGCTGGCAATTGGAAGTGCAGCGGCGCTGGTGGCCCTTTGGGCGCAGCAGCATCAACGCACGCCCCAATGGGGTTTTGCTGCGCTGCTTCTGCCGGGTTACTGGATCACCCTCAGCTTGGACACCGCGGATCTCTTGGCCACGGTTGGGTTGCTGGCCGTGGCGGTGACGTGGTCTACCAATCGAAGGGGATGGACCGTGTTCGCGCTGGCTTCTGCATTGCTCAGTCGAGAGACCTCCCTGTTGGCTTGGGCTTCGACTGGCTTGACCGCCCTATGGCAGCGCCGTTGGACGTGGCTTCTCCCGTTGGCCTGCGTCCCACTGCCGTTGTTGTTGTGGACCCAGGCCTTGAACAGCCGCTTTGCTCAAACCCAAGACGGTTTGCTGGCCTCGGTTCATTTCGGCTGGCCTGGAGTCGGGTTGCTCCAGAAACTCGGCCAGTTGTTGGGTCTCTACGCCTTGCCAGGGCCTGTGCCGTCGCTTCTCGAGCGCCTTTTCGACGCCGTGAGCCTCGCCCTTTGGGGTGCCACGTTGCTGGTGCTTTCTGCGGTTGCCCTGAGCACTCGGGCCTCCCGTTGGTTGCGGCTCACTTCCGCGGTCTATCTACTTCCTGCGCTGTGTACGAGCACCCAAATCCTGTCTCGTTTTCCGGACTACACCCGGGTGTGGATTGATTTGGCGAGTCTGGCCCTCTTGGGCTTGCTGCAACTCCGCAGCCGTTGGTTGAAACCTTGGCTGGCGGCCTGCGGTTGCATCAGCCTGGGCTACTGGGCGGGCTACTGCTGGTTAGCGCCATGAGTTTCAGCACTCCCGTTCTTTTGATTGCGTTTAATCGCCCCGAGAGCACCGCCCAGGTGTTGCGGTCCTTGGCGGAGATCAGGCCGCCAAAGCTCTACGTGGCTTGCGATGGTCCAAGACCCGAGCGGCCGGATGAAGTCCGGCGCTGTGACGCCGTTCGCGCGTTGGTGTCTCAGCTGGGTTGGCCCTGCCAGTTGCGGACCTTGTTTCAGCCCATCAACCTGGGCTGCCGCGCTGGTGTCACCGCCGCGCTGGATTGGTTTTTTGAGCAGGAGGAGGAGGGCATTGTTCTGGAGGACGACATCGTTGCCGACCCGAGCTTTTTCCCCTTCTGTCAGGAGTTGCTCGAGCGCTATCGCCATGACGAGCGCGTTGGCGTGATTGCGGCCAATAACCATCAGCGGCTGCCCCCCAGCGATGGCAGCAGTTACCGGTTCTCGATCTATAGCCATTGCTGGGGTTGGGCCAGCTGGCGTCGGGCTTGGCGTTGCAATGACCCCGAGCTGACGGGTTGGCCGGCCTTCCGCGATGGTCAATGGCTCGAGCAACTGGGGGGAGAGTCCTTGGCGCGGCGCTGGGGCCAATGGTTGGATCAGCTCGCGGCTGGGCAGATCGATACCTGGGACATGGTCTGGCAGTTCAGCTGCTGGCAGCAGGGGTTCTTGACCGTGATCCCTGCGGTCGAGCTCGTTGAGAACATTGGTTTTGGCGTCGAGGCCACCCACACCCTCGATGAGCGCTCTCCCCTTGGGACGCATGGATCTCTCAGTTTCCCTTTGCGCCATCCAACGGTGATGCAAGCCGATCGTCTCCGCGACCAAGACACGTTTCGGCGGCTCTTCCAGCGCAGCCGCAGGGCTGACTGGTTGCGTAAGGGCCGAAAAGCGCTGCGCTTGCTGGGCTGGAGGTCCTGATGCGCGTTGTTCAGGTCTCCACCTATGACGGCGGGCAAGGTGCAGCGAGGGCAGCCTTCCGCTTGCATCGCGCCCTAAGGGATTACGGCATCGACAGCTCCATGCGCGTGGCCTACGCCAGCAGCGGCGATGCCTGGGTGCAGGCCCCCCGCTCCAAGCCGCGCCAGGCTGCCGCCTTGCTGCGAAGCACCGCCAGCTGGTGGCTCAGTAAGCCACAACGCAGCGCCAATCCCATCACCCATTCGGTCGCAGCGTTGCCATCAAGCCTCGACCGTCAGCTCAATGCCAGCGGCGCTGACGTGCTTCATCTGCATTGGCTACAGGATGAATTCCTCTCGGTGGAGGCCATGGGTCGTCTGCGCGGGCCGGTGGTTTGGACCCTGCATGACACCTGGCCGTTTTGCGGCAGTGAGCACTATCCCTTTGATGCAGAGGATCAGCGCTTTGCCTTGGGCTACCGACGTGGCAACCGCTCTGCGTTGGAGTGGGGGGTGGACTTGGATCGATGGACTTGGCGGCGCAAAGTCAGGACCTGGCGGTCGCTCTTGCCTCGGCTGCAACTGATCGCTCCGTCCCGCTGGATGGCGGAACAGGCCTCACGTTCTGCGTTGTTCTCTGGGATGCCTTGCCAGGTTCTGCCCAACGCCATCCCCCAGGTCTTTCAGCCCAGGGATCGCGTACAGGCTCGGGCCACTTTGGGGTGGCCTCAAGCGAAGCAGTTGATTTTGTTTGGAGCGATCGATGCAACTGATCCCCGCAAGGGGGCTGATTTGCTCCAGGCGGCGCTGCGACGGTTGGCGCCCCAAGACTCCGAGCCGCTGATGGCAGTGATCCTTGGCCAATCCCAGCCCAAGCAGCCCCAGGACTGGGCGATACCCGCCTTCTACAGCGGCCGCCTCCATGACGACGTCAGCCTTGCCTTGGCCTATGCCGCGGCGGATGTCGTCGTGGTCCCTTCTCGGATGGACAATTTGCCCCAATCGGCCACCGAAGCGATTGCCTGTGGCACACCCGTGGTGGCCTTTGACCAGGGGGGAATGGCGGATGTCATCGCCCATCGCCAAACCGGTTGGTTGGCTGAGCCCTTCGACCCTCAGGCGTTGTCTCAAGGCATGCGTTGGGCTTTGCAGCGTCCTCAGTGGCAACCTGTGGTCTCACAGCACCTGTCCCGGTGGCGTCCTGATGCAGTGGCCAGGGCGCACGCGGATCTTTATGCCGAGGTGTTGAGCCGGTGATCTTGCTGGTGACCTACGACGTTCGTCGACCTGGCGGCATCGAGCGCCTGAGCTTGCAGGTGTTTGAGCAGCTCCAGCAGTTGGGTTTGAAGCCGCGGCTCTTAGCAACACGTCACCTCGGTCCTGGAGTGCTGGGGCGCTGGCTTGGTCGATTTTGGTTCTTGCTGCAGCTCCTCTGGTGGCTTCCCCAGGCCAAGAGTGTGTTCAGCATGCATGTGCTGTTGCTCAAACCGCTGAGGCTCCGCGCGCTTTTCCCTGGTCTGGACGCAAGGCCCCTCTATTGCTGGCTCCATGGAATAGAGGTGTGGGGCAAGGCGTTGGCCGCGGCGCGCCGGGATCTACGCGCCTGCACAGCGATGGCGGCCAGCAGCAGCTTTACGGCTCAGCAGGTCAGGGAGGGCCTTTCGGTTTGCCCACCGATCACCGTTGTCCATCCCTGTTCGGACCTGAAGTTTCCTGAAGCGATCCCTGCGCCGGGGTTACCCCTACGCCTGTTGACAGTCGCCAGGCTTGATGCGGGCGAGCGATACAAAGGCCATGACCAGATCCTGGATGCCTTGCATCGGCTGCAGCAGCAGGGGGACTTGGACCCCGAACTGCGGTGGATCGTTGTTGGCGACGGCAATGACCGCCAGAGACTTCAGGACAAGGCTCTGCGCTTGGGTCTGGCGGCTCAGATTGATTGGCGCGGTCGCTTGAGCGACCAGCAGTTGATTGAGGAATTTCTGACCTGCAGCGTCTTCGTCATGCCCAGCGGCTTTTCCATCAACGCTGCAGGTCAGGCCACAGGTGAAGGTTTTGGCATTGCGTATCTGGAGGCAGCCATGGCTGGCCGTGCCTCGATTGGTGCGCTTTTCGGTGGTCAGCAGGATTTAATCATCGATGGTGAGACCGGTTGGCTGGTCCCGGCCGTTGATCAGTCTCTGCTGGAGATCTTGCGCCGTCTATCCACTGATTCACTTCAATTAGAGAAAGCTGGCAGTCAGGCATACAAGCGGGCCTCTGCCCTCTTCTCTGGAGAGGCTCAACGCCAATCACTCATGAGGCTGCTGGAATGAACCTGGCGTCAAGATTCCAGCAACTGACATTGCGTTTTGGCAGTTGGCTTGCCATTGCAGGGGCTTTGCTCCTTGGACTGGGGCTTTATGTCCAAAACTTGGCGGCTTTTCCCTCCAATGTGGGCGTCAGTGAATGGTGGGGTTCTGAGCTTGCCATTCGTTACTGCAGCGGCTTTGTACGCCGAGGCCTCTTGGGCCAAATCAGTTGGCTGACGACTGGTTGGCTTGGTTATCAAGCTTTTTACGTTCAGGTCTTGGCCTTGTTGATGGCGGGAGCTGTTCTTCTGCTCGGGTTTGCTTTGGGTGTTGGTCTTGTGCGTCGTTGCGGATGGCGTGTTGGGCTGCTGATCTTGATGGCTCCCGTCGGTTGGCCAGTGATGCTCAACCATGCAGGAGCTTTATTTCGTAAAGACGCATTGCAGGTGGTTTTGGGCGCTGTTCTTTTGGCTGTATGGCGTTGGGGATGGATTCAGTCTGTCGGCTTCAAAAGAGTTTTGATCGGTCTCCTGCTCACGTCCATTGAGGTTTTTGCGGTCTTTAACCATGAGCCCTTTGCGTTGCTGATTCTTCCGGTCTTGGCAATCGCTGCATTTGCAAGAAGTCGATCTTTCTGGCAGAGCCTTGTCTTGATCGGTCCTGGGTGTCTAGCGTTCTTGATTGCAGCGTGGAAGAGGGGGGATTGGGCGCAGGTTCAATGCTTAGGTTCTGATCTTCAGCGTTTGCAGTTGCTTTTGCCAGGCGCGCTGCCCGGTTCTTCAATTACAGAGTTGGCCCTCAGTAAGCCAAGCTTATTTACATGGGATTTGCTAACTGGTCAGCTTTTCTGGTCGCTGGTGCATGGTCTTGTGATGTCATTGGCGGCCGTTTCTGCCTATGCAATCTTGATGCGCCGCTCAGGCCTTCAGCGTGCGTGGTTCGGAGCGCTGGCCCTATGGCTTTTGCAATGCTTATGCGCCATGCCCCTCTTTTTAGCGACGATTGACTATGGGCGCTGGTTTTCGATGATATTCGGAGCCGGCTTGTTTTTGATTCTGATTTGTTTGTCGCGACCTTCAAGGGAGCTCTATGGGGCTGGGACTCTCGAATGTTCATTGCCTTCTCAGTGGACCCTTCTTTTGCTCGAGCTTGTCGTGATTCCGACCCATTGCTGCCCCTATTCCTTTGATTCAATCTTTGCCCCTATTCCCTATGCGGCTTTGGGCCTACTCAAGAGGTCTGTGTTTTGAGTGATTCTTTGCTTTGGTCTGTCAAGCACGCGATTAAGCAAAGGATTTCAGTGGTCTCCTTGGGTGTTGAGAGAGTCCGTTTCTCATCGGCTTTCCTCGGTTTGCTGCCCGCCGAGAAGGTAAGTGAATGCATCGCCTCTAAGATTTTGGCTTCGGAGCCATTCTTGGCGGGCAGGTTGGGATCAGTTGAGTCACGTCTTATTGGGGAATGGCTGTTTCGTGGAGGTAGGTTTGGTCGTCTGAGTCGGCTGCAGGCTCATCAGAATGCAGGTATTTTCCCGGTTTCATCATCTGGTTTGGAATCTGCCGCATCAAGGTTGTATTCAGCTTTCTTGCAGGTTGATTTACTGGCTCAATGGCAAAGTCCCTATCAAGCAGCCTTGATCACATCGGGCTCGCTTGGGTCAGTTGCGCAGCGCTGTGAGCTCGCTGCTTTGGAGCCATGGTTGTCAGATCAGCCTTGGACCTTGGCATTAGAGGGGAAGAGTGTGCTGGTTGTGCACCCATTTGCGGAGACGATTCGTCGGCAATACCTTCGGCGTGAGGCCATCTTTTCAGGGAGGCCTGTCTTGCCTGACTGTTATCTTCTGACGTTGAAGCCACCTGTGACGCTTGGCTGTGAGACCCAACGATATGTGTCTTGGTGTGATGCACTGGATGACCTAACTGAGTGCATCGAGAGCTGTCATTTTGATTTGGCTTTAATTGGATGCGGGGCTTATGGCTTGCCTGTAGGAGCTGCTGTTAAGCGGATGGGTAAGCCTGCAATCCATATGGGAGGTGCATTGCAACTGTTGTTTGGAATCAGTGGGCGTCGCTGGGAGGCCATGCCCCAGTACGCAGCGCTCATGAATGATTCCTGGGTCCGCCCGTCTCCGGATGAAACCCCTGTTGCAGCGAACAAGGTTGATGGAGGTTGCTACTGGTGAGCGGATTCAGGGAGCGCTCTGGTGACATTGCACGAGAACTTTGGCTGCGCCTCGCCGATACGGGACTTCTTGGATACCGCCACGTTCTTGAGGGTGATCAGTGCTTTCCAACTGTCTATGCTCAGACAATCCTTGCGGATCCATCCGAGCTTCCCTCTTTTTCTAGAGATGTGCGGCTGGTCAGTCATGCCTACCGCAGCTCCTCCGTTCCTGATTACCCCTGCATCGAAGCCTGGGCCTTGGTCGACGATAAAACCAGAGGTCAAGCGTCTGCCTATCGGCGGATTCAATTCCACACCATTCGCAAGCAGCTCAAGAAGCGTGAACAGCCATTAGCCGGCGCCTACGCAGTGTTCCCCCATCTCACCAGTCACTTTGGCCATTGGGTCGGTGACCAATTGGGCGCCTTTCTTTGGTATTCGTGCCGGCTGCAGAGTCTCCCTGACCCGCCTCGGCTCCTAGCGATTGCACCTTCTCCGGACTGGGCAACGTTTTTGACTGAACTTTGCCAAAAGGACTCCCTTGCTCTGATGACCCCTCAGCAGTACTTGGAGGTGAACTGGGTGCTTGAGAGGGCGATGCTGCTTCCCCGTATGAGTCCCTGGCAGAACCTTTCGCTGTTACGCGATTGCCTGTCGGCATCCATGCCGAGCTTCGACTCGTCTTTCTCTGAATCTGGCCGTCCGGAGCGGATCTTTCTCTGCTCGCAACGCAAGGAGCGAATCCTCAATCTTGATGCCGTTGCAGGTCTCTTTCGGGATTATGGTTATGCCGTACTCGATCCAACCTCGATAGCGCCGCACCAACTTCTGCCGCGGCTACGTCAGGCGTCAATGCTCTGGTGTGAGCATGGTTCGATGGTGATGAATGCCTTGCTTGCGCGCGATCGCCCCTATCGACTGTTAGAGCTCGATCCGTTGCATTCCTCTTGTTACCCCCGTGGATTGCAGATGTTGGGCGGTGGCATCTACAACAGCTTCCATCTGGGTTTGATCAAACCATTTTTCTGTCAGTCGGCTATTCATTCCGATCGCCTCAACCGCGAGGTACATCCCTACCAGCGTCAGTTGGTCGTTGACCTAGCCGCTTTGGAGCAGGAGCTGATCAGCGAAGTGAGGGGTGTCTAGTGGCTCCGTGCTGGATTCCTCTTTTGCTCGTGTTTTTGGTTGGTTTGCACCTGCCAAAGGCTTTCACGCTGCTCTATCTGCTCTACGCGGTCGTGTTCTGGCAGACGCGCAACGTGCCACCCCTGGCACCTGTTCGGCTCTGGCACCTCCTTCCCCTGTCAGTGTTCAGCCTGGGGTACGCCTGGGCGTCCTTGCACTACGGACTGTGGTCACTTCAGGGTCGTGACCTTCTCGATTTGATCTCGATGTTCGCGCTTCCCTGTGGTGGCCTCTGGTTGGGGGCGCGTTTGGCTCAACGTTGGACCCCATGTCAGCTCAGTTGGCTTTGGCTGGCCTATGGGCTTGGTGCGTTGGTCTACGTCTGGGCCGTGTTGCTCCTTGGGCGTGACGTCTTCTCTAGTTCACCGCTCGAGATCTGGAGACAGCACAGGGACTTGAGCATTGCCGTGCCCTGGGGGGAGCAAGGAGTGATGAACGTGCGCTCGGTTGAGCAGAACGCCTCATTCGCCGTTGCTTGGTTCTTCCCTGGGGTCTGGTTGTTGCTGCGCAAGGAGCAAGTGCGACTGTCCCAGTGCCTGATCGCAGCGGGGCTGTTGGGCCTGCTGGCTGTTTTGGCTTTCCATGGCCGGATTGCGCTGTTGGTGGGTCTGTTGTCGTTGCTGCCCCTGGCCTGGGTTGCTGCTTTGGAGCGTCAGGAAGCTCGACCAACCCTCAAATTCAGTGCCTGGGCCCTGGCGGGGCTTGGTGGTTTTCTTCTTCTTTCGCTTGTCTCGTTGCTTTGGGGGCGAGGGGACATCACCTCCCGTCTGCTGGCTCGCGTCTACGACGAGCGCATCGACCGCTTTGTGGCTTTCCTGTCGCACCTCCCGGGCACGTTCTGGGGCGGCCAGCAACTGAGTTTTCAGTATTTCGATCAGCAACGTCAGGTCTGGGTGGGCTTCGACGCCTCGGCTGGCGACCTGCTGCACAACGTTCCTTTTGATCTCGTCGTCAGAGCGGGGCTGATTCCTGCGTTCGCCCTCTTGCTGGCGGTCGTCCCGCTCTTGGTTCGCTCCCTACGGTCGCTGGGCCATCTGCTGCAAGAGCCGTCGCGTCGCCCACATGCATTGATTGCGGCAGGCTTCTTGATTGTGCTGACAGTGCAATTGCTGTTCCAGCCTCTGATCTATGCCGACGGCCTGCTCTTCTATTTTGGGTTCTTCAGCTTGGGGGCTTTGGCCTTTGTGCCGGGGGATCCACAGCGGTT
>Ga0194123_10007887_pt1 | contig 10422 bp, 7 predicted proteins | sample TA2MahsurfametaG_5_FD_155479 | JGI IMG/M metagenome (GOLD analysis project Ga0194123, IMG submission 155479) | Freshwater microbial communities from Lake Tanganyika, Tanzania - TA2015023 Mahale A surface | ecosystem: Environmental > Aquatic > Freshwater > Lake | place: Tanzania: Lake Tanganyika... | reverse complement strand
CAAATTTATTGCGTGAGAATTAAAGCCCATTTTTAAAAAAAATTGCACTTTTCCATATTTATTTTTTTAATTGTAGTATTTTGTCATGGAGTAAATTTTTAAATAAACATTTTTTATTTATTTTTTATTCAATCTTTATTGTAACTTAAATCTACCATTGACTATTTCCTCTTTGTCGCTGTATTATGTATTGCATATAAGTCATTGAGAGTGAAAATACATGCTTTTAAGTAATAATTTAGCGATCGGAAACCTCAGAGAACAAATGATAGAACCGGAAATAGGCCTTTTTGAAAACACTCCTGCTATCAACCGAGGTGCTCAACAAGCCAATTTAGATCAAAATAGAGAGATTACTGTCATTGAATTGTTTCCTGATTCATTACAAGATGATTGCTGCATAGATATGCAGGCGTGTGTAAAAATTGCTCTAGTTGCAGCCACCTTGATGGTTTGTATAGTTTTTGCGCCGGTTACGCTGGGATTATTTTTTGTTTTTTGCACAATAGATGCTCTATGCGAAACAGAAATTCTGAATAAAATAGCTCAATTTGTAGATAGATTCTTGTCTGCACCTGAATTTTGTCCTATTGAACATGAGTCTTTAGAAATGGCAGCTTTAGAAATGGCAGTAAGACCGCAAATACGCATTACACCCCCTTTAGCCCAAGAACAAATTTTACAAGCAGATTCAGAATGTCAAAAAGACTTTAAGCGTTTTAAAAATAGCTTAACTGATAGTACCAGAATCGCAATATCACCTGCCAAATTAGTAGGTTTTAATCAGTTGCTTCAGCCATACCTCGATCGCAATATACCAAATTTAACAAACTATTTAAGAAATCTTCCTAATGATCTTTTTGATACACAAGAATCGAGAACCTTAAAAGAGTATGTTATAGCTAGTATTCCCGGAGATATTTCCGATGAAGCAGAGAATTCACCAACCTTTGAGACTGCAAGACTTATTCGGATTATATTCAATATTTTTGCTAAGTACAAAGATCATGTAGATCAAGCTACTGATGGTCAAGAGGAATTGAATACGCAGTACAAAAGAGATTTTATTAGAACCCTTGACCATATAAAAATGACGATTGACTCAGGGTGCGTTTATAACAGAGCTACCAATTTGCGTGCCGAAATTGAATCAACGCTTAATTTACAGCCTTTTTTAGTTCCTGCGCAAGTCCCAGTTATGGATTTTTCTTTTGCGCTTCTTATGTTGAAATTGCAAAACCATATTATCGACCAGCAAATCATCAACATCAATGCAGGCTGTGATCTTCTAAATGAAGCAAATGGAAATAGAGCAGTTCTAAATGAAGAAGTAATGGTCAAATGGCATGTTATGTCACGCTTAGGTTTAATCAATGACGTAGGTTATACGCCAGGCTATTACGAGGGCCATGTGCAAAATGTAATTAGAGGATATCAAAACGAATTCAAACCGATCCAGTTTTTATTTGAGCAGCTGACTGAAAGCACAAGTGAAAGCAGATTGACCAACAGGTTTCACACTCTAATATGGCAATGGTTTGAAAATGAGGGCTTTGATTTAATGGACGAAGAGAGTGTAGAGGATCGAAGATTGCTTTTGGATCTTCACAATACCAGTGGGTTCACTCCATGTTTTAATGCGTATGCAATTGCCTATTTTTTAACAAAAAATCAATTCGCTCTTTGCTCATAAGGTCTATTCGTTATGTCAGAAATAGGGGTTGAGTTAAAATTGGTTTTACAGAGCCAAAACAATTAAAAATTAGTGATTTGAACAGGAAGAAAATGAGAAACACTTCTTGTTATTTAACAGTAATATTTTTTACTAAAGGTTGATTTTATGTCTAACGGTGTGAGAAATGCAGGTGTGAATGACAATCTCTTTTACGACGAGCTTTTGCAAGGTTTACAATCTAATCTTCAAGGGGGACATGGTTTTGCACCTGGAGCTGAAAGCTTTATCTTAAACGTATCTGGTTTTGGCGCTGAAACGGGGGGTTCTGATCATGAGGAGTTTTTGCGAGTTTTACAAGATTTACAATCTAATCTTCAAGGGGTTACTCGTCTTGCACCTAGAGCTGAAACCATCAGCTTAGACAGAGCTGGTTTTGGCGCTGAACTGGGTGAATTTGATGACGATTATGAGTGCTGCAAAAAGTTTGTAAAAGTAGCAATCATTACCTCAAAATATGTCGCTGTGATCCTCGCATCGATTCTAGCAATAGCGCTGTTTCCTATTACGATATCAATCATTGCAGGTGTAGCTTGTGCTTGTGAAGAAGATGGTTCTGAGCTAGCCGCTATCACGAATATTTTTTGTAGCTGGTTAAATGACTGCACTACCTGCGAAATCAATTTTGATGAATCAGAAAGAAATTCATCAGTGAGAGCTCCTCAACCTAGAGATCTAGGCCGCTTTGATGAATCAGAAAGAAATTCATCAGTAAGAGCTCCTCAAGCTACAGATGTAACACATCCTAATCGATTAGAAAAAAATCCCTCACAAAAAGATTTAACGATTGAATTTCCAAAAAATCAGCAGGTGTATGTTCCAAAAGAAGAAGATGACGAGAAAACAACGGAATTCTGCACATTTTTTAATCAAACTTATAGAGATGTAAGTTTGAACGAACTTAGCGCATATCCTTTTGAAGATTTATTTGTAGGAGTAAATTCTTTTTTCGATCCAATTCAAAACCCTTGTCAATATTTTACAGATATTCCTCTGGAAGATTTTGTTGATATTTCAGGCGGTAATGGAAAAGAGCCTGTTAACGGCCCTCAAGTAAGAGAGGATTTAATAAGCCATAGGAGATGGCAAGCTTTGGCTAGTCATACTACAGTTGAATCTGAGCTTCTTTCAAAGTTTTACGTAAATACGATATTCAATACGCTCCGCTTTTTAAAAAGTATTGAAAACACACCGGGAGTACAGGACGGTTTATCAAAATATAGAGAGACTTTCACTAATGTAGTAAAAAGGATGTATGAAACATTCAGTGATGGTTGCGCGTTCAATCAAATTTCTCATTTAAGGTCGATAATTGCAGATATTTTATATGAAAACATACCCATCGGTGTACACATGGGATTTAACAAAGAGACAGTGGTGTTTTCTTTAGCTTTATATATATATCAGAGTGCGCAAATCAAAGAACTTACAGCAAAGGTTTTTACTCAACCACAGTTTCGATCAATTTTTCAAAATCATGAATATTATAATGGGGAAGGAGTAGAGCTTGAATATGTTGTTTTGAGAGAAATGCAGCTCATTCAAGCAAAATTTAAAGCACACTTTTTTGAAGGAGCACAAGCTAAACCTATGATTGATTGGGTGATTAGTGAATTTTGGAAAATTCATAAGCCCCTTTCATTTTTTTACGAAATGCTCAAACAAAAACCCGAAGCAGGATTTATAACTGCTAATTTTCATAGACAAATTTGTGATTGGTATAATGAGCAGGGGTTTGATATAACTTCAGATGAGCACGCTTTTTTAAGAAAAGAGGGTTCTGAATCTTATGATTACTGGCTAAGCGAACAAGCTGTGGTCTATTATTTCATGAAAAATGGATTTCTCAAAGCTACTAATTAATAGCTATAAATTTTCATCAAATATTTATCTACCCCCTTTTCTTAAAGAAGGGGGTGCAAAGTAGATGAGTGAGCTGGTTTTGTACTGATTCATGCTATCTAAAGAGCCTAAAAAAACTTTCACTTCTAGTCAGTTTAGCGATTTTATCGATAATGAGATGATTCATGTATGTTTAGCATTTAATGGGTGAGGATCCTTATCCATTTAGCCAATGAATCACTTTGCTTAGGCAGCTTCATTACGCTAATTAAATTTTTGATATTAGAATCGTAATTTATTCCTCGTCTTCTTTAAGAGGAGCTTTTTTCATAAATTGGATATTCGTTTCTAGATTATTTAGCACCTCTTTTGCTCTTAAATCTTTAGAATTAAAACAGTTGAAAAAATTAAATTCATAAGCTTTGCGTCTTAAAATTATAAAAAAACAAACATTGAATTTAATAATTTTTATTTTAAAAATATAATTACATCTAAATTTAGATTATTTTATAAAAAGGCATTTTTATTTTGTGTTTTTTTCCTTTTTGAAAGATATAATATTAAAGATTAAGTGATTTTTATTTTGTTAAAACTTAAATATAGCAAAAATTTTTATTAAAAAAAGAGGTGCCAATGTCGTCAGTTTACATAAATTTTTCAGGGCCCCAATATCATCAAATAGCTGCATTTCCTAGTAGTAATCAAGATGAAGAGGAGTCCGTACATTCACATAAGAGTGAATCTCGCTCTCTTGAACAAAGCGCTATTGTTTCTATAGAAAACGATCCATCATATACAGGTTGCTGGCATTTTTTAGGTCTTGCAAATCTTTGCACGAAGCATGTTGTTGCTCTGCTAGCTTTGATAGTGGCTGTGAATATTTTAGCTCCTATCTGTATTGTTTTCTCTCCAGCCATAATTATTGGAAATGCGATGATGAATCGCGGATATGAGGGGATTGGCGAAAGAATGGGAGATTTTGTTAAAAACGTATTTATTTGGTTAGGGCAAACGTCTTGGGCATGGCCTACAAATGATGTTTGATATTAGAAATCGCACGTTACCCCTCTTTTTCGCAAAGAGGGGCTTTTTTCATTATGTCGATGTGTGTTTCTAGATCATTTAGTACCTCGTCAGCTTTTAAGCCCTGAGGCATTAAATTAGGGGAAGTAAAAATGAAATCAATTTGCTTGGCGTAAAGGTCGTATCCGATATTGGTAGGATAGCCTGTATGACAGCATGTAAGCTCTAGAGAAGATTTCAGAAAACACTCCTCCATTTCCCACTGGTTAAAATTCATATCTCCCAAGACAAGCATTTGATGTGAAGGGTGGTTTTCGATGTATTTAGCTAGTTCATAGCGACTTGGTAGTCTTGGATCTGCTGGTATATGCGTATTGATCACGCGGAATTCTTCATCATGATGATTAAAAATTGCGTCGATGATTTCATGGTGCGTATCTAAAAAAAATGGGTATTGAAAGGAGAGGGTTTTTAGTGAAAAAAAGCGTTTATCATATATGAGAGCTAAGCAGCTTTGGATACAAAAAGTCTCTTTATGGAGAATTTCATAGTAAGAAGGTAGTTTTTTTTTGACTATTTCAATGAGCTCTACAGAACACTCTTGTAAAGCGAGTAATTGCTTAGGGGCTGTGTCGTGTAAGAGTGTTTGAAAAATCTTTTCTACAATGAGTTCGGTTCTGTTTTTGGCTTTAAGCACTGAAGAATTAGCAAGTCCTTGCTTATCTCTTAATATCCAAAAGAGGTAGGCGGGATTTAAGACATTCCAAGTTGCAACATTAAAGGTGCGGCAATTCGCACCTACTGGCAAATGGTCTGAAGGGAATGTCCACTTATCACCCAGCTTGCCTACATAATATCTTGGCAAGGTCAATGTTTGGCATAAGGAGATGTTTTTTTGACAGATGGTTGAATAACGCATCTGTCTTAGTGATTGTCGTCTTGTCGATTTTTGCTTAGGTGCAAATTCTTCTTTTAGAAAAGAGAAGGAATCGTCCATAGGCTTGATCGCTAATCAGTCTCTTTCAGAACGGAAATAAAGGCAGATTGAGGGATATTGACTTTGCCAATTTCCTTCATCTTCTTCTTACCTTCTTTTTGTTTCTCCCAGAGCTTGCGCTTACGTGTGATATCACCACCGTAACATTTTGCTGTTACGTTTTTAGCAAGGGCTGAAATGGTTTCTCTTGCGATAACTTTTCCGCCGATAGCAGCCTGAATAGGCACTTTAAATTGCTGCTTAGGGATTACATCAAGAAGCTTTTTGCAGATCATTCTTCCTTTGTACTCAGCTTTAGTTCTATGTACTAAGCAAGAAAAAGCATCTACGGTTTCTTCGTTTACTTTAATGTCGAGCTTGATGATATCAGATTTTTCATACTGGTCTACTTCGTAATCAAACGAAGCATAACCTTGCGTAATCGATTTGAGTTTGTCGTGGAAATCGACGATCATCTCATTTAACGGAACGCGAAGCTTGAGCAAAAGTCTTTTTTCATCAAGGGTCTCTGTGCTTGCAAGAAGTCCTCTTTTATCATTAGCTAAGCTCATGACAGCCCCTAAATAGTCTGTAGGGGTTAAAATGTTGCACATTACCCAAGGTTCTTCAATGTATTCAATCCTTGAAGGATCAGGGAAGTGGGTAGGGTTGTCCACATCCAAAGAGGTCCCATTAGAAAGATGAACACGATAGGATACGCTAGGCGCTGTTGTAATAATATCTAGGTCAAACTCTCGCTGCAATCTTTCAAAAATGATTTCTAGGTGAAGAAGGCCTAAAAAGCCGCATCTAAATCCAGTTCCAAGAACTAGTGAAGTATCAGGCTCAATTTGAAGAGCGGAGTCGTTAAGGCATAATTTCTTCATTGCATCTTGTAGCGCTTCAAGATCTGAGGCATCCACTGGATAAATACCTGCAAATACAACAGGCCGGATCAGTTTAAAACCTGGAAGGGGTTTATCGCATGGGTATTTAGCGTGGGTAATCGTATCGCCAATCTTGACATCACTTGTTTCTTTGATGTTAGCGATTACATAGCCTACTTCTCCAGCTCCGAGGTAATCAACGGGCTTTTCTTTTGGAGAGAATATTCCTACTTCAATAACTTCAAATGTTTTGCCTGTAGCCATGCAGAGAATAGGGGTCTTCTTTTCGATCCTGCCGCTAATGACTCTGACGTAGGTCATAACGCCGCGGTATGTGTCGTAGTATGAATCAAAAATGAGGGCTCTAAGAATCTCATCTTCAGGCTCTTTTGGGCAAGGAAGGAGAACCACAATTTCTTCCAAAATATTTTTGATGCCGATCCCTTGTTTCGCTGATGCCAATATAGCGTGGTTAGCATCAATGCCAATTACATCGTGGATTTGTTTTTTAACTTGATCGGGATCTGCAGCAGGCAGGTCTACTTTATTGATTACTACAATCAGTTCTAGCCCTCTATCGATGGCCAGGTGAACGTTTGCTAAAGTTTGTGCTTGAACACCTTGAACAGAATCCACTACTAAAAGCGCTCCTTCACATGCTGCTAATGATCTGGAAACTTCGTAAGAGAAGTCTACGTGGCCTGGGGTGTCAATAAAATTGATTTGGTACTTTTCGCCGTCATCAGCGATATAGTTCATGGTAACAGGGTGAGCTTTGATCGTAATGCCTCTCTCTCTTTCAAGATCCATGGCATCAAGGATCTGCTCTTTCATCTCACGCTGAGAGATTGTTTGGGTAAATTCAAGAAGTCTATCGGCTATCGTAGATTTGCCGTGGTCAATGTGCGCAATAATCGAAAAATTGCGAATTTTGGTAATGTCTCTTTTTGTCATGGGTACATTGTACGGATTTTTGTAAAAAAGAGAAATAGAAAAACCCCTACTTTCGCAGGGGTTTTTTCATCATACGAAAATCGTATTGATATTAGGTGCGAACTGCTTCGCTTCTAGCGAGTGTATCAGCAGCGTCTGCTTTCTTTTTAGCAGCAGCTTCTGCATCGCGTGCATCTTTCTCTGCGCTAGCAACAGCAAAAAGTTTGCTGAGGTTGTTAGCAGCTAAAAGCCATGCAAAGATGATGATGAACAAGATGATTCCGATGTAAGGAGTAATTGCAGCGATCGAACCGAATCCGAGAATGAGAACCTGTTGGATAAATGCTCCACCAGATTTTCCGAATCTAGCACCAACCACGTCAATAGCAGCCTTTCCTTTTACTTTATACTCTTGATCTAGTGGGATGTAGGTCATCTCTTTTGTAGGATCGAAGAGAGAGTATTTAGAAGACTTACTTGCAATGTTTTGGATTGTACCAAAAACTACAGCCATCATCAATGGAGTTGTTCCGAGGTAAGCAACAAACCCTTTGAGCATGTCGCCGAAGAGCATGAATCCAAAGAATCCTGCTCCTGTTACAAGAAGAACTACCGGAGTGATAAGAGCTGCGATTCTCCATCCAAGCTTACGTACAACGTTACCTGTTACGAAGAACATCATCAAGATTGTAGCAACTCCAGTCATTCTAGAGAAGTTACCCATGAAAATGCTGTACTCGTTTGGTGTTGGGTATGCCAATTTAAGCTGGCCTTTCCAGGTTACTTCAACTAAGTTGATACTTACGCCGTATGCAATAACGATGATCGCTACGCAAAGCATGTATCTTGACTTGAGAAGGAACATTAAGCTGTCTTTTAAGCTCATTTTCGGCTTTGATTTTTTCATCGCCTTTTGTTCGTTTTGATCGTAGAACCGTGTGTCTGTTAGAACGTAACGGTTGATCCACCAGTAGATTCCGAGGATCATCAAAGCTGAAACAACAACCATGAGCATCATCCAGTTAAGAGATACTTGCCATGGGTCTACTGAAGAACCAGTAGATACCAAACCTTTACGCAAGTCAGATGCCCATACAATACAGGTACCTGCTGCGAGAAGAGAGAAGTTCGCTCCCAATCCGAAAAGGTTGTAGAATCTTTTTGATTCGCTTACTTTTGTAATATCATTAGCAAATCCCCAGAAAAGTAGAGAAAGTGCAACGCTGCCCCAAAGTTCAGCCATGATATAGAAAAGTGAGTATGTCCAGCAGCGTAGAATTCCAATAAGTCCCATAAATCCAGATGGCAACACAGTCTGCAAATAATCGCAGAAAGCGTGTGGGTGAAGTTGCTCTCTTAGAGGGTATAGAACTGTGGAAAACAGTGCGAAGAACACGATAAATGGTGCCACAGTTGTGTAGAACAGAGCTGGTTTTGACAGCGCGTTACTCATCTTGGCATAAATGAACATAAATAATACGGCAAACGGCAATACTCCCCATACTTTTAGGAAGGGAATAGCTTCTGCACCTGCAGCTGTAACAATCAGCGCATCCTTTGTATCTCTTAAAATTGTGTAATTAAAGAGAATGAGGAAGAACAGCATGAGCATAGGAATTAATTTCTTAAGCTCGAATGCGTGAACAGGCCAGAAAAATGACCGCAGCTTTCCAAATTCAGCTGCTTCTTTTTGCTTTACAGATTCACTCATAGTTTAATCCTTGAATGGTTTATAAGTAATTTTCCGACCCTACATTTTACCCTGAAATGGATATAATGCAACAGAAAATAGGTGGGGTTTTTTAATAAACCCCATATTTTTAATGCCCTTGACCTAGGTCTAATCCACCAAATTGGGTCGAATTGATGAGAGCATTGTGTGCCTGAATGCTTTCGCAGTAAGCTGTCCAGAGTTCTTGATCAGCAATATTTTGACGAATCGATTGGATCAATTCTCTTTTGTATGTCGCTAAAGATTTTTTTGGACTTAAAACGGAAATCATTTCTTTATCGCCAGCAAGTCTTGCGATGTTAAGAAGTCTTTCTAATTGGAACTTTGTAAACATCATTTGATCACGACGTTTTCTTGATCCTCTTGCAGCGCGCTGCTTAGGAGCAATCACAACAGGTTTAGAAGGGCTAATAATGAATTTTTCAATCAGAGTAGAAAGTTCACTTGGTTTTCTGTTTTTTAATTTTTTTAAAGTAAAATGGTGCATATATCCGCCGGTTGAAGCAGGAATAAATTTGCAAAGATCATTTTCTTTATTTCCACCAACTTTTTTGATTGCTTTTGCAATCACATCTTCTACTTCTTCAAGAGCTTTCATTTTCATTTCCTTCGCACTTGTTAAACTCATATTGGCCTTCCTTTGTTATTTGTAGAATAAACAATTATTGAATAATGGGAAAAATCTAACAAGGATTTTTTTAAAAAGTTCTTCAAGCGTAATTGTTTCTTCGTTTTTCTCTAGAATTTTAGAAAAGAAGATCCTTTTCTGCAAGAACGAATTAGTTTTGAAAAATTGTTCAATTGAGTAATCATATCATTTATGAAATATTTAGCAGTGATTGCAGGAAAAGGGGGAGTTGGAAAAACGACAATATCCCTTTTATTATCTAGAGCTTTTCAGAGAAATAAAATCAAAGTGGGCTTGATTGATGCCGATATTTATGGCCCTTCGGTAGCGAATTATTTTATAAAAGGGGAGTGGCCTAAAGAAATAAATGGGGGTATATCTGCTGCAAATTATGAGGAAATAAAAAATATTTCGCTTGGTTATTTTCAGCAAAACTCTAAAAAAATATCCCATTTAGTGAGAGCTCCTATCGCAAATGCTATAATAGAAAGTTTTTTACATGAGGTGATTTGGGATGATGTAGACCTTTGCCTTGTCGATTTTCCGCCAGGCACCGGCGATGTCCCTTTAACATTAATGCAATCAGTTCCTTTTGCTGGAGCTGTGATTGTCACTACGGCAGATGAAATGGCCAAATGGGATGTTGAAAAGGGGATAGAAATGGTTCTT
>Ga0194123_10007884_pt1 | contig 10424 bp, 8 predicted proteins | sample TA2MahsurfametaG_5_FD_155479 | JGI IMG/M metagenome (GOLD analysis project Ga0194123, IMG submission 155479) | Freshwater microbial communities from Lake Tanganyika, Tanzania - TA2015023 Mahale A surface | ecosystem: Environmental > Aquatic > Freshwater > Lake | place: Tanzania: Lake Tanganyika... | reverse complement strand
GGTTGCATCAAATAACGAGGTCACGCCGGAGGCCGCCAGCGCGCGGTTCAGCCCCACACGACTTTTGCCCGTAGCAACCGCAAGGAAGTATCCCTGCTCGACGAGATCGTCCAGCATCTCGCGCGCACCCGCAAATAAAGTTAGCTGATGGTCTTGCGACAAATAGTGATGACGGTAGCGCTCGGCCATTTTCGGGTAGTGGCGCGGATCAAGATCGGGCACTGCCGCTTGTAGCGCGTCTTGCAAGCCCAGACCTATAACGTACGACGCCGCGCGCTTGTCTGGCACCGTCACCCCCAGGTCGCGAGCGGCGGCTTGCATGCTGGCGATAATCGCTGTGGTGCTATCCATCAACGTACCGTCCCAGTCGAAAACAATTAAATCAAATTTTTTGCGTGGCATGTCTAAGAATTCACCCCGTTAGGCCGCTTGCGGCGTTGCCAGCATCTTGCCGGTTGTCTTGCACTGTCTTCGGTGCTGCCGCATTGCCATCAACCAAACGAGGTGGGTATTCAGGCACTTTCGGTCGCATTTACCGCCTTCGGTTCGAGTGACTGAAGGAAATCGACGCATGGTTTAGGTAGCGTGGCCTCTACATCAACTGGCTCACCCGTTATGGGATGAGTAATTCGCAGCCGATATGCGTGCAGGAACATACGCCTGAATGCGATTCTCCGCCCATCCGGCTTTTGTAAATCACGGTTGAGCGCATAGTCGCCGTACTTGTCGTCTCCTACAATCGGGAAACCCGACGACGCGAGATGAACCCGAATCTGATGGGTACGACCCGTCTTCAGCTCTGCTTCCAGCAACACATACACGCCGTATTTTCTCAATAAATTGAATACCGTGTGCGAGGGCTGCCCATCGGCCTGCACCCGCACACGGCGCTCGCCCTCGAGCGTGGTGTATTTGAACAGCGGTAGTTTGATGTGCTGACGCCGGTGCTGCCAGTCGCCTTTGACAAGCGCGAGATAACGCTTGTCGAGTTGGCCAAGGCGAATCTGCTCATGCAAGGCGGTGAGCGCGCTGCGTTTTTTTGCCAGCATCAGGATGCCGGAGGTCTCGCGGTCAAGACGATGCACAAGCTCGAGGAAGCGCACAGCGGGCCGAGCCGCGCGTAGCTGCTCGATGACGCCATGGCTCACCCCGGAGCCGCCATGAACCGCGACACCGGCGGGCTTGTCGATGATCAGCAGCGCCTCGTCCTCAAACAACACGGGAAACTCGGCCGCGGGCGCCTTGTGATCCGACGGCGCGGGCAGTCGCATCGGTGGCACCCGCACAGTATCGCCCTCCAGCAGCCGATAGGTCTGATCGATGCGCCCCTTGTTGACCCGGATCTGGCCCGAGCGCAGTACCTGATAAATGTGGCTCTTGGGCACGCCCTTGCACACTCTTAGCAGGAAGTTATCGATGCGCTGACCCGCCTCGTCGGGCCCGATGGTGATCTGCCGCACCTGCGCCAGCCCGGCGGTGGGCGAAAGCTGCGCTGATTTTGCTGCTGCGCCCACGGAAATTCTCGCTGAGTCTCTCATGGGGTATGTATAATCGCACGACGGACTCGGTCCGTGATTGTGTTGGAAGAATTAAGGCATTCTACACAGGGGTGGGTTCATCGACCTCGCAAGGTGATTGCAAAACAGATGAACATAGCCGTGTATGCAGCACCCTGCTGCGGTCAGAGTCGCACCGACGATGCGACCGGACCATGCCATAGGGTGCTGGAAACGAGAGCCTGGAACCCAAGGATAACTCTGGCCAGACTGCCGCAGATCGGTAGCCTGGCCGGAAAATGATGCAGTACTGTTTGCCGATTGATCGAAAGCTGTCGCTGAAAAAGACAAGATGATCCTCAGCCCCAATCCCAGCCATGACACCGCGCGCGCTTTGCGCGCTGGTCGGCGGCTGCGCGCGGACTGATCGCTTCGGCAGTACCTGCAGCATTAGCGCCCAACGAGGCCACGCGCATGTCGCGTGAGCTTCGCTCAAAGCGCCCCTCCCTCCAGCCCCCGTCCCTCGCATACATTCCTGAATAAGTCGCGCCCTGCTTAGTTGGCGCGACATGAAGGCCCCGAGGGGCCGCGGAGTAATGCATCATGAAACGAATGTTGTTCAATGCCACGCAGCAGGAAGAACTGCGCGTCGCCATTGTCGATGGCCAAAAACTGATCGACATCGATATCGAGGCCGCCGGCCGCGAGCAGCGCAAATCCAACATCTACAAGGGCGTCATCACGCGTATCGAGCCTTCGCTGGAGGCCTGCTTCGTCAACTACGGCGAAGAGCGCCACGGCTTCCTGCCGTTCAAGGAAGTGGCGCGCAGCTATTTCCGTGAAGGCGTTGATGTCCGCAACGCCAGCATCCGCGAGGCGCTGCGCGAGGGCCAGGAAATCGTTGTCCAGGTCGAAAAAGAAGAGCGCGGCAACAAAGGCGCTGCGCTGACCTCGCTCGTCTCGCTGGCCGGTCGCTATCTGGTGCTGATGCCCAATAATCCGCGCGGTGGCGGTGTGTCGCGCCGGGTTGAAGGTGAAGACCGCCAAGAACTACGCGAAACCATGGACAAACTCGATCTGCCGCATGGCATGTCGGTGATTGCCCGTACAGCGGGTATCGGTCGCACCGTCGAAGAATTGCAGTGGGACTTGAACTACCTGATGCAGCTTTGGAATGCGATTGATGGCGCGTCGAAATCGGCGCCTGGCGCGTTCCTGATTTATCAGGAGTCGTCGCTCGTGATCCGCGCGATTCGTGATTATTTCCAGCCTGATATTGGCGAAATCCTGATCGATACCGACGATATCCACGAGCAGGCGCAGCAGTTCATGAGCCACGTGATGCCGGACATGGTGCCGCGTGTAAAACGCTATCGCGACGATGTACCGCTGTTCTCGCGTTTCCAGATCGAGCATCAGATCGAAACCGCCTACTCGCGCACGGTACCTTTGCCGTCCGGGGGTGCAATCGTGATCGATCACACCGAGGCTTTGGTATCGATTGATGTCAACTCGGCGCGCGCTACGCGCGGTTCCGACATTGAAACCACCGCGTTCAACACCAACCTCGAGGCGGCAGAAGAAGTCGCACGTCAGCTACGTCTGCGAGATCTGGGCGGTCTGATCGTGATCGATTTCATCGACATGGAAAGCGCGAAGAACCAGCGCGAAATCGAGAACCGCCTGAAAGACGCCCTGCACTACGATCGCGCCCGGGTTCAGATGGGCAAGATCTCGCGCTTCGGTCTGATGGAGCTTTCTCGTCAGCGTCTGCGTCCCTCGCTTTCCGAGGGCAGCCATGTGACCTGCCCACGCTGCAACGGCACCGGCCACATTCGTGACACCGACTCTTCCGCGCTACAAGTGCTGCGTATTATTCAAGAAGAGGCAATGAAAGAAAACTCGGCAGCGATTCATGTCCAGGTACCGGTCGATGTTGCTGCTTTCTTGCTGAATGAGAAGCGCGGCGAGATTCTCAAGATCGAAACCCGTCATCGCGTGACCGTCGTGCTCATCCCCAATAAGCACCTCGAGACGCCGCATTACAAACTCGAGCGCATCAAGCACGATGATCCACGCCTGGATGATCTGCATGCCAGCTACCGCATGGCCGAAGAAGTCGACACCGACATCGGCTACAGCAAACGTAAAGCGGAAGAGGCAAAGCCACGCCAGGAAGCCATGGTCAAGGGCATCACACCGGATCGCCCTGCACCCATCGTCGAGCGTAAGCCAGAGCCAGCTGCAGCGACCACCACCGATGAAGCCGCTGCAGAGGGTTTCCTGTCGCGACTGTTCGGCTTATTCCGTAAAAAATCGAGCGCACCCGCCGAGCCCGAGGCCGCCAAGCCTGTCTCGCGCGAGCGCTCCGAGCGCGGTGAGCGCGGTGGCCGCAATCGTCGAGGTCGTGGCCGTGGTCGCGATCGTGATGAACGCAGCGCTGAGGCAAAACCCGCCAAGGAAACCGCGCCGAAAGTCGCAAAAGACAGCAAGGAAGTCAAAGAGCCCGAAGAGCCGCGCCAGCCCAAGCCAACGCGCGAGCAGCGCGAACCGCGTGAAGCTCAAGAGACGACTGAAGCAAAGCGCGAGCGTCCGCAGCGCCAACCGCGCCCGGAGCGCAAACAAGAGGAGGAGCATGCGCCTGTCGAGCAGCAGGTTCAAGCGAGCCTGCAACTTGGTGCCGCGAGTGAGTCTGCCCCACTGAGCTCATCACAGGTGGTGAGCGCTGAATCCGAAGACAGTGATGACCAGCCACGCCGCCGTCGCCGTCGCGGCGGGCGTAATCGTAACCGTCGCGACCGCGATCATGTCGTGAATGATGCGGCTTCGAACGGACAAGCCGAACTGACAACAGATCATGACGTGTCGCTCGCTGGGGCTTCGCATGATGTGGGGTCGCACGAGCCTTCGCATCATGAGCCCGCGCATCATGAGCCTGCGCATCACGAGCCTGCGCATCACGAGCCGTTGCATACAGCGGCTGCCTCAGTTGTGTCGAGCCATGACTTGCACCCAGTTACACCGGTGGTTCCGGTGTCGGTCTCGGTTAATGAAACTACGTCACCGGCGCCGCTCTCCGCAGAGTCACATGAAACTGTTTCAGCAAACACCGAGCATCACGACCAAGGTGCTGCACCTGAACCCATGGTGGAAGTCGCAACAACGGCTGAGCTACCGAATTTAACCGCGACCGCAGCACCAACCGCAGCACCAACCGCAGCACCAACCGCAGCGCCAACCGCAGCGCCAACCGCAGCACCAACTGCAGCACCAACTGCAGCACCGAAAGAAGCACCTTATCTCGATATCGATGCGATGCTACGTGCAGCTGGTTTGCAAATGACCGAGACCGATCCGGAACGTCTGCGCGTGGTGCAAGCCGAGCAATCCACAACCGCACCCGCTCCGCGTGCGCCACGAGAACGCCGGCCTGCAGCACAGCTATCGGATGAGCCTCTGCAACAAGTGGAGACACGTCACTGATTGGTGTAGCTCATTAAAAAAACCCGCCATCCCCTGGCGGGTTTTTCTTTTTATACGGCACTGCGGCTCACCACCTATTCACGCTTGGGCAATAGCGCTTGTACGATACGTGTAAATTAATGGATTACCCGGGACCTTTTGGAGAACACCAACATGTACGAGCTAAAAGTTGACGGTATGACCTGCGGCGGTTGTGCGGCTAGCGTGAAGCGCGCATTACAAGTACTGGATGGGAATGCAAATATCGAGGTCGATCTACACAGCAAGGCCGTGAAAATTGAAACCAGTGTAGCGCTTGATGCCGTGAAGGCTGCTGTCGAGGATGCAGGCTATGACGTACTGAGCGCTACCTGAACAAATGCCTCCGCTAAGGCTGCCTTGCAATGAGCCTGCGCAGCGAAAGCCTTCAGCACCTTCAAGCGGCAGGTCGCCAGCGCTTCAATAGTATGGCATTCGTTACCACACTCACTGAACTCAATGCCATCGCGCCGCCAGCGATCATTGGATTGAGTAAGCCCAATGCCGCTAGCGGCAATCCAACTAGGTTGTAGACGAAAGCCCAAAATAGATTTTGTCGGATCTTGGTGGTCGTTCGCTGCGAAATAACAATCGCATCGGCGACCAACGTAGGATCAGCACGCATCAAGGTAACACCAGCGGTATGCATCGCCACATCGGTACCCGACGACATCGCGATGCCAACATCAGCTGCGGCAAGTGCCGGCGCATCGTTAATGCCATCACCCACCATCGCAACAGTGCCATGTGCTTGCTTTAAGCGAGTAATGAGCGAAGCTTTATCACCCGGCAGCACCTGAGAATAAAACTCCGTGATACCAACCGCTTGTGCAACCGCGCGAGCAGCCCCTTCGTTATCGCCCGTAATCATGACGGCGTTCACACCAAGTACCTGAAGTCGTTCGATGGCAGCGCGCGCGCTCTGCTTGACCACATCACCAAAGGCCAGCACACCCACTACCCGAGTACCCGCGGCATCGTGCACAGCAAGCCAAGACACGGTGCGCCCTGCCGCTTCGTGTTCCGTCGCAAACGGCTGACCGAGTGAGGTGTCAATCGCTAAGTCGGCCATGAGCCGGGTGTTACCAAGGTAAATCGTTTTATCGTCCGAATTCGCCTGTATGCCACGCCCCGGCAGAGCGTGAGCGTTGCTCACTGCGTACGGCGCAATACTTTGCTCAGCAGCGTTCTGCACAACCGCTTTAGCCAGCGGGTGATCGCTGTGCTGCTGCAATGATGCGGCAAGCTGCAGCACATCATGATCGCTGATCGTGATGCCTTTAATCTGAACTACTGACGGTCGTCCCTCGGTCAGCGTTCCCGTCTTGTCAAAGGCAACCACGCGAATCGCATGCGCAGTTTCAAGTGCTTCCGCATCCTTGATTAGGATGCCATGCCGTGAAGCGACACCCGTGCCCGCCATGATGGCTGTGGGCGTTGCCAGACCCAGTGCGCATGGGCAGGCAATCACTTGTACTGCTACAGCGTTAAGTAAGGCCTGCTGCCAGTCACCGCTCAGCCACCCCCATAGCAGTAGTGTGATGACCGAGGCCAGCAAGACGACCGGTACAAATACGGCGCTGACCTTATCAACGATTCGTTGAATCGGCGCTTTCGTAGCCTGAGCGTCTTCAACGCTTCGGATAATGTGCGATAGCATCGTATCGCGACCAATAGCGGTTACCCGCATGATCAGCACACCCTCTTGATTGATTGCACCACCCGTCAAGCGATCGCCGATCTGTTTAGGGATGGGCAGACTTTCACCGGTCAGGAGTGATTCATCCAGGTGACTATCACCTTCAATCACAATGCCATCAACCGGCACCCTATCCCCGGGGCGTACGACGAGCGTATCGCCTAACTGCACTTTCTCTATCGGTACTTTCTGGTCGACACCGTTGCGTCTGACGATAGCCTTGCTAACACGAAGTACTGAAAGCGCCTGTAATGCAGCGATCGTTTGCTGCTTTGCCCTGGCCTCTAGCCATTTACCAAGTAGTACCAGCGTAATAACGACCGCTGATGATTCGAAATACAACTGTGCATGTGAACTATGCCGCAACAGCAAGTACACCGATAAACCGTAGGCAGCACTCGTACCGATGGCGACTAACAGATCCATGTTGCCGCTACCCGCCCTCAGCGCGCGCCAACCAGCACGATAAAAACGTCCTACCAACCAGAACTGTATCGGCGTGGCGAGCGCGAACTGCAACCAACCCGGCAGCATCAGATCGCGACCGAACAACATGCCGAGCATTGGCAACAGCAACGGTGCTGTCAGAGAAGCCGATACCACTACAGGCCATAAGGATGATGCCGATGAATAGCGTCGTCCACGACGAGCGCCTTCAGAAGTGGAAGGTGATGCAGTGAACGATGAATCTGCCTTTGAAGTATCGACAGAAGAATCAGTCACGGAACCAGCAGAGGAACCGACTGGTGCGGTCAGCATCGTCGGCTCGAGCTGCGCGTCAAACCCTGCTTTTTTAACCGCAGTGATTAACGCCGATACGGGTACGCCCAAAGCGTGAATGCGAGCCTTTTCAGTGGCAAGGTTGACCGAGGCGTCGAGCACGCCGGGTACCTTGTGCAGTACCCGCTCCAGCCGCGACACGCAAGAAGCGCAGGTCATTCCCTCGATGAGCAGCGTATATTCGTCGGTATTCTTCGGAACAATACGCGTGTCATTCATAGCCTACCACTCGCCGCGTAATATTTTGTCAAACCAAAATGCGCCAATCAGCGTCTTCACATCGGTGATTTTTCCTTCCCGTACCCATGTCATCAACTCATCGGGTGAGACACTGATCAACTCAAGGAATTCACCAGGATCGAGTTGCTGCTCACCCGACACCAGCCCTCGCGCAAGAAAAATATCGAGATGCTCATCTGAGTAAGCAATCGCATTGTGGATAGTGCAAATGAACTGCCAGTCGGACGCGCTATAGCCGGTTTCTTCGCGCAACTCTCGCTGCGCACACAGCAGCGGGTCTTCGCCATATGCCAGCTTGCCCGCAGGTAGCTCGATGAATACACGATCGTTGGGATATCGGTACTGTCGCTCCAGCAGCACGCGGCCGTCATCGAGTAGCGGGATGATCACTACCGCACCGGGATGACGGAAATACTCTCGAGTAGTTTCTGATCCATCGGGCAATCGCACCACATCGCGGCGAACTTGTAAGAAGCTACCCTCGTAAACAAGCTCGCTGCTAATTAATGTTTCCTTGAGGTGCTTATCCATGCGTTGCGATCAGTACGCTTTGAAATTTTTCCTTGCGAGTATGGCTGTCAAGCGACCACAGTGACACCAATCAGCTGGCTCTGCGACGCAAGTAACGGTGTACGAAACCAGGAAAGCCGAGCACGAGGTACAGGCAGACGGTAACTGCATAGAATTGCCAGGCTTGGGGGAAGGCATTGCCGATCGACGACTCGATGGCGTAGGCGACACCAAGCACCAGGAAGTACAGCACGATCAGCTCGAGTATGCGAACTAACGGTGATTTCGGTCCGTGTTTCAGACGGAAAAAGCCAAACAAGGATTCGGTAAAGTAAGGAAAGTTCGCGCAAACCGCCATTAGCGCGATGACCATCCAACTAGCGGAAGTAGAATTCACTGAAGATACGGGATCAAGAAGCGAGTGCTTGCGTCATGGCGTAGACACAAGCCGCCATCAAAGGCCCGGGCAACACACCAAGAAGCACGACGGCGATACCGTTGAGTGACAAAGCCAGTCGCAAACCGCCGTTGGCCTCGATGACTTCGGCATCCGCCGGCTCATCGAAGTACATCAGCTTCACCACGCGTAGGTAGTAATAGGCACTGACCAAGGACGCCAGTACGGCGAAAACAACCAGGCCGAGATGCCCTGCCGCCAACGCCGCCTGCAAGACTGCGAGCTTGGCGTAGAAGCCGACCATCGGGGGCACACCCGCAAGCGAGAGCAGCAACACCATCATGATCGCCGCGAACCACGGGCTGCGCTGGTTGAGTCCTTTGAAATCATCGAGATGATCTGCCTCAAAACCGCTGCGCGACAAGAACAAGATCACTGCGAAGCTACCCACGGTAGTCAGCACATAGGTGATCACATAAAACATGGCAGAGCTATAGGCATTCGCGGCTGATGCAGCATCGCTGCCATCGAACACGCCCGATAACAAACCGAGCAGCAAGAAACCCATCTGCGAGATGGTGGAATACGCCAGCATGCGCTTGATATTGGTCTGGGCGATTGCAGTGATATTGCCAACAATAAGCGACACCACCGCCAGCACAATCATCATCTGCTGCCACTCGCCCGCCAAGCCGCCCAGCCCCTCGACCAGAATTCGAATGATCACCGCAAATGCAGCGAGCTTGGGTGCGCCACCAATCAGCAGCGTGACCGAGGTTGGCGCACCATGGTAAACATCGGGCGCCCACATGTGAAAAGGTGCGGCCGACAGCTTGAACGCCAAGCCAGACACCAAAAACACCAAGCCAAGCGCAAGCACTGTCTTGTTGGCGCTGCCGCTCGCAACCACCTGCGCGATCTTGCTCATCACCAGCGAACCGGTCGCGCCGTAAATCATCGACATGCCGTACAGCATGAAACCAGAGGCTAAGGCACCCAGCACGAAATACTTCATTGAGGCCTCGGTAGAGATAGCATGATCGCGCCGCAAAGCCACCAAGGCATACAGCGACAACGACATCAGCTCCAGACCCAGGTAGATCACCAGGAAGCTATTGCCCGAGATCATGATCATCTGACCCAGAAGGGTAAGCAATGCCAAGACATAAAATTCGCCGGACAGATTGCCACCCAACATGCCGCGTTGATTGGAGTAGGTACGCGCATAGACCAGCGTGAGGAAGGTTGCGACAGCGGCACAGCATTTCAGCAGGCTTGCCATCGGATCGAGCACATAGCCATGATCAAATGCGTACACGGAGCCCGGCACCGCAAAGTCACTGATCGTAAGAACGGCAGTCACCGCGATAACGAGTAAAGACAGGCGGTGACTCAGCGGTGTTTTTTCTTCATCGGCGAATAATCCAGCCACCATCACGACCATGGTCGCAACCGCAAGGAAAATTTCTGCGCCCGCTAATTCGTAGTTCAACTCAGTCATTGTGATTTCCTGACTTATTGCGGGATCTTGCTGATAGCGATATGCCTCAGCAGATCGACCACCGAGGTCTGAGTAAGACCAGTGAACGGTGCGGGATGCGCACCCATCCAAATCGTCGCGATCGCGAGCACACCAAGAATCAGAAATTCGCGCATCGATACATCTTGCAGCGTAGCCACGTTCTCGTTACCCACCTCACCGAACACCACGCGCTTGACCAGCCACAGCGAATACGCTGCACCAAGAATTAACGCAGTCGCCGCCAGTAAGCCGATGGCGAAGTTGTACTCGACGGCACCG
>Ga0194123_10007871_pt1 | contig 10436 bp, 15 predicted proteins | sample TA2MahsurfametaG_5_FD_155479 | JGI IMG/M metagenome (GOLD analysis project Ga0194123, IMG submission 155479) | Freshwater microbial communities from Lake Tanganyika, Tanzania - TA2015023 Mahale A surface | ecosystem: Environmental > Aquatic > Freshwater > Lake | place: Tanzania: Lake Tanganyika... | reverse complement strand
GTTGAAGGTGGGCTGCCCCGAGGAGGTGGCCTGGCGCATGGGCTGGATCAGCGCCGATCAACTCACGGCCCTGGCGGAACCGCTGCGCAAGAGCGGCTATGGCGATTACCTGCTGCAGCTGTTGGAGTTGGGCCATGCGGGCTGAGCGGCTGCAGAGCTCCGCGGGGCACACCTTGGAGGGCCCCTTGCTGCTCACGCCGCGCGTGTTCGGCGACGGCCATTGGTGAGCTCGGGGTGGTGACGGGGCTGCTGGAGCGGGCGGCGCGGGTGCTGCCACTCACCACGGCCGACTACCCCACCCCGGCACAGCGCCCCAGCTATTTCCTGCTCGACTGCAGCAGCAGCCGTGCGGCTCTGGGGTTGGAGCCTGTGCACTGGCGAGCGGCCTTGGCGGAGGTGCTGGGCTGCATCACCTCGAGTGCCACCTGAGCTCACTGCAATGATGACGTGTCTTGGCGCGTCAGGCCGGCTGTAGCAGCTAAGGCAGTGATCAGCCACACACTGCAGAGACGCCGCAGGATTGCAATGCTCAGGGCGAGCGCGGAGGGAATGCCGACTTGTTGCAGCAGCAGAGTGGTTGCAGCTTCATTTACGCCCACCCCCCCGGGAAGCAGCGAAGCCATCCCGGCTGTGCCGGAGAGCAGGTAGATGCTGATGGCCTGACCCGGGTTGATGCTGACGGATGGTTCGATCGCCTGCACCAGCAGCAGCAGGATCATCGCTTCAAGCCCCCAGATCGCCAGGCTCACGGCGGTGGCCGGGAGGCAAGCGCGTCCGAGGCGGCGGCTTGGTAAGTGATGGCGCCAGCGTGAGCGTTGGCGCCACAGCCGGAGGATCAAGATGCCTGCCAACAGGAGCGTGAGGCCAACGATCCACGATGCTTCTGGCTTCCATCTGCTGAGGCGTTCTTGCCATTGCCCGGGTACTAAGAAGGCCAGCCAGATCACCACAGCAGCTACATCACAGAGGCGCTCTGCCAGGAAGGCCTGCAGCAGTGGTGATCGGGGGTACCCCAGCTGTTGATGCAGTTGCTGCACTCGAGCGAGTTCCCCCAGTTTTCCTGGCGTGGCTGTAAGCGCAAAGCCTTGGAACCACAGCCAAGCCTCGTGGCGGCTGGAGCGTCCGATCGTTTCGGCGTTGAGCAGCAGTCGGAAGCGCCAGTAGCGGCCCGCGTAACTCACGGCCAGCACTGCGAGGATGGCGGGTAACCAAGCGGGAAGCCGTGTGAGGCCGTGGATCAGGCTGCTTTGGGTGGCTGGATCCAGTTGCAGAAGGCCTGCCAGAGCCGTGGAGATGCTCGCCAGAGCGCCAAGGCGGCGACTGTGCAGCCAGGCGCAGGCCACAAATGCCACGGCTACAGCCAATCCCTGCCCTGTGCTGCTTAGGGCGATCCAGGGCACCAGGAGGGCGCAGACGCTTTGCAGCCTTGAGCCCTTCGCGGAGTGTTCTGTTGTTTGAACGCTTAGAAGCACTGCGCTGGCCAACACCAAGGCATTGATCAGAAACCAGGGCGTTTGAAATTCCCAGCCCAGGTTTTCGTATTGCCAGGGATTGAGCAGCAGCAGCCAGCCAGCCAGGGCGGTGATCAGGCGTAGATCTTGTCGCTGCAGTAGGCGCTTGCACAGCCAGCACCACAGACCGGCGCAGCCCAGGAGTAGAGCCAGGTTTTGAAACAGGGCGCTTTGGCCTGGGGGGATCTTCAGAACTTCGGTTTCAAACAAGCTGGCCGCCTTGGCCCACACGATGCGGTGTTCGTTGTGTTGGGCCGTGGGCCAACCCAGCAAGCTCTGCGCACCGTCGCGTTGCACGAAGGCAAAGCTGTCGCCGAAGAGATTTGGTTCCTGCCAGTGGGCTCGGGCCAGGTCGAGGATTTCCACCAAGCCATGGAGGATTCCTGCCAGCAGAAGCCCAGCAACCAGCAGTGCCGCTGGTTGTCGAACCAGTTGTCTCGGCAGAGCCGAGCGAAAGCGCTGCATTGTTCGGGGCTTATGGCGCCTCGGTGACAACCATCCTCTCGGAGTGCGGCAGCATTCCCAGCCTGATTCTTGCTTTATGTACGGAATGTACAGATCAAGGGTGGGATGGCTTGTTTGTCTGCGCGGAGGCTCCTACTAACCCCCACTGAGCTCAGCTGTTGCATCGGTGCAGGATCTTTTGCCACTGGGCACTGAGCGAGTGCTGGTCACCGGAGGTGCCGGCTTCATCGGTATTGCCATCGTGCGTCGCCTGCTGGCCGAGACCTCAGCCCAGGTGTTCAACCTCGACAAGCTTGGCTACGCCAGCGACCTCACCAGCATTGGCGACCATCCCCATCACACCTTTTTGAAGGTGGATCTGGCCGATCCCGCCGCCACGGCTGATGCGGTGGCGGCGGCCGATCCCGATCTGGTGATGCACCTGGCGTCTGAGAGTCACGTGGATCGCTCCATCGATGGACCCGGCGCGTTCATCGAGAGCAATGTTGGCGGCACCTTCAACCTGTTGCAGGCGGTTCGGGCCCACTGGGAGCAGCTACCGGAGGAGCGGCGAGAGCGCTTCCGCTTCCACCACATCAGCACCGATGAGGTGTTCGGCTCGCTTGGGCCCACTGGTCGCTTCTCGGAAACCACTCCCTACGACCCGCGCAGCCCTTACTCGGCCAGCAAGGCGGCCAGTGATCACCTGGTGAGCGCATAGCACCACACCTATGGCCTGCCGGTGGTGCTCACCAACTGCTCTAACAACTACGGCCCTTGGCAGTTCCCCGAGAAGTTGATCCCGGTGGTGATTCTCAAGGCGGTGGCCGGCGAGCCGATTATCCTCTATGGCGATGGCGCTAATGTGGGCGATTGGCTCTATGTGGAAGCATTGCTGCTGGCGGCCACCCGCGGCCGGCTGGGGGAGAGCTATTGCGTAGGCGGCGCTGGTGATCACGGCAGCCCCAGTGAGCGCACCAATCGCGATGTGGTGGAAATGATCTGCGCTCTGATGGATCAGCTTCGGCCTCAGGGCGCCCCCCACGCCCGCTTGATCACCCGCGTGTGCGATCGCCCGGGCCACGACCGCCGCTATGCGATCGACGCGGCCAAGATCACTGCCGAGCTTGGCTGGACGCCCCGCCACAGCTTCGAACAGGGGCTGGAAGCCACCGTGCGCTGGTATCTCGATCATCTGGATTGGTGCCAGCAGGTGCGCAACCGAGCCGGCTACAGCGGTGAGCGCATCGGCACCCAGGCCTCAGCCGCTGCAGCGGGATGAGGCGGCAGCTGCTGCTGCTCTTGGTGAGTTATCGCTCGTCGCTGCAGGAGGTGGAACAGCTGCAGGCCTGCCTGGCGCAGTTGCGGCCGGAGGTGGGTTATGCGGTGGTCGTGAATTCGTACCAGCACGGTGAGCCTGTGGAGCAGCTGGCAGCCCTAGCTGATGGCTTTCTCACCAATTCAGACAACCCTGGTTACGGCCGTGCCGTGAACCGTCTGGCGGCACAGCTGCGTGAGCTCCCGCTTTACATCGGGGTGCTCAACACCGATCTTTCCTGGCGGCCGGGCACGTTTGAGAGGTTGCTGGCCTGGCTGCAGGAGCATGCCGAGGTGAACCTGGCGGTGCCGCAGATCCTCGACCCGGCGGGCACACCCCAGAAGCTGTGCAAGCACAACCCCACGCTGCTGGGCCTCTTCAGTCGCCGCTTTCTGCCCGCCTGGCTCAAGCCTGCTTGGCTGAAGCGCTACGACCGCTGGTATGTGATGGCGGATCAGAACTACCAGGAGGTGTTTGAGGCTCCCTACCTCAGTGGTTGTTGCATGTTGATCCGCAGCGAGGCCTTCCGCCGCGTTGGTGGTTTTGATGAGCGTTATTTCCTTTACTTGGAGGATGCCGACCTCACCCGAAGCCTGGCCCGTGATGGCCGCTGCGTGCATCTGCCGGTGGCCGCAGTGATGCACAACTGGGGCCGGGGCAATTACCGCAGCCTCGGGTTAATGGCGGTGAACTTGGTTAGCGCTTGGCACTACTTCTGTAAGTGGGGCTGGGCGCTGTGGTGACTACGGCAGCACCCATTGATGTGGTGCTGCCCACCTACAACGGCGTTGCTTATCTCGAAGCCCAGCTGGCCTCGATCCACGTTCAGACCCTGCGGCCTGCACGGGTACTTCTGCGCGATGACGGCTCCAGTGATGGCACTGTTGCGTTGATCAGCCAGCTGCAGCGGCGTTACGGCGCCTGGTTGGAGCTGCTCCCAGCAAACGGCAATCTTGGTTGCGCCGCCAATGTGAGTTGGCTGTTAGAGGCCACCACAGCCCCTTATGTGGCTCTGGCTGATCAGGATGATCTCTGGCTACCGCGCAAGTTGGAGCAGGCCCTGGCTGTGATCCAGCGCCTGGAGGCCCGCCTCGGGTCTGAAACGCCACTGTTGGTGCACAGTGATTTGGAGTTGGTGGATGGCCAGGCCCAGCTGTTGGGTTGTCGGTATTGGCACCATCAGCGCCTGGATCCCCAGCGCACGGCTCTAGCCGATCTGGCTTTCACCAATGTGGTGACGGGCTGCACGGCTCTCTGCAATCGGGCGCTGCTGGAGAAGGCCCTTCCGATTCCGGCGGAGGCGTTGATGCATGACTGGTGGCTCGCGTTGGTGGCCAGCGCCTTTGGGCAGATCGCCCTGGTAGCGCAACCTGGTGTGCTGTATCGCCAGCATGGTGGCAACGTGCTTGGTGCTCAGGGCCTGGGGTGGGCCTACTGGCGTCAGCGGCTGAAACAATTACTTGCTCAGCCAGCGGCTGGTGGCTCCATCCGTGGAGCAGTGCTGCAGGCCGCGCGATTTGAACAGCGCTTCGGCCGGCCGATTTCGGTGCTGCCTGCTCTGATGCGGTTGCCTCGGCGGCGGCGTTGGTTGGCTTTCTTGCAGCTACCACCAGCCCAGTGGCCTTCGAAACATGGGCCCTGGCGCACGCTTGGGCTTTACGGTCTGTTGGCTTGCTTGCCCCGATGAAACTCCGTACCCGGCTGCGCACTTCGGCTCAAATGGCTTTGGCCGACCCGGATGTCTTGGTTGGTGCGCTGCGATTTGTCAGCTGCTCGTTGCATGAGGGGTGAGGTGGACTGGTTTTTCTGGACAGGCCCCATCGTTAACCTCTGAGACGGGGTACCGCTCTTGATCGGGGCTCCCACCAATGAGCAAGCGCCGTACCCACAGCCCTGAGTTCAAAGCCCGAGTCGCCATGGAGGTGATCAGTGGCCGCAAGACGATCCAGGAAATCGCCGCTGATCACGCCATCCACCCGATCCAGGTGAGCCAGTGGAAGCGGCAGCTCCTCGATGGCGCCAGCGAGCTGTTCACCAGAGGCAAAAAGAGCAAGGACACTGGCGAGAGCCAGGTCAAGGAGGCTGAGCTGTTCCAGCAGATCGGCAAGCTGCAGATGGAGCTGGAGTGGCTCAAAAAAAATCTCAGCTGCGCTGATGCCCGTGAACTGCGCAAGTTGGTCGATCACGACCAACGTGAGCTCAGCGTCAGCAGGCAATGCGCGTTGTTGGGACTGCCCAGATCGACGCTCTATTACCGGCCGATATCGGTGTGTGAATCGACGCTGCGGATCATGGCCAGGATCGATGCGCTCTACCTGGAGGATCCATGCAGCGGTAGCCGCCGGATGGTGGAGTAACTGGCAACGGCAACGCCATGCGTGCGTCCACGCTGGAAAGCCGGCAGGTGACTGCCAGCAAAGATGACGCCCCTGCTGCTGTTCCAGCAGCCATTCCAAACGTAGCTGTACGGGGATCAAGTTCTGTTGGAGGTGGATTGATCCAGACCACTTCTGGCTGACGCCAGCAGCGTGTTGATCGTGACCAGCGGCGTGGGTTTCGCTTGCGCGCCTTCTCGTAGACGACAGCTCGGTGATGGCAGATCTCGACGGCCTGACCGCTGTGGCGCTGGTGGGGTGTCACGAATTTGATACCGCTATGGCGGTGCCGGTGGTTGTACCAGTCCGCAAATGACGCCACCCACTGGCAGGCGGCCTTTTGGCTGGTGAACGGCCTGCTGGGGTAGTCAGGCCGATATTGCGCTGTGCGGCTTAGGGATTCCGAGTAGGGATTGTCGTTCGATACCCGTGGCCTCGAGAAGGATCTGAGCAAGCCCAGTGCTTCCAGACGGCACTCCAGCGTGGCCGCGCGCATCGCGTTGCCGTTATCGGCATGCAGGATCCCCGGGTATCAGGAAAGTTGTCACCCCTGTGATCAGTACACCCGGGGGCTTGAGGACATGACCAATGCGTCGTTACAGCGAGGCCGTTAAAGCTGATGTGAGGAGGCGGATGAGTCCGCCTCACAGGCAGAGCGTGGTTCAGATCTCACCAGAGCTGGGCATTCACGTGGTCACCCTCTACAACTGGAGGAAGACCTGGCGGTTGCAGGGAGAGGTGGTGCCGGCATCCGAGAAGGAACCAGAAGGATGGAGCGCTGCTGACAAGTTCACGGTGGTTCTGGAGACCGCTGGCCTGAATGCCACTGAGCTCAGCGCTTATTGCAGGGAGAGGGGCCTGTTCCCCGAGCAGGTGGAACGTTGGCGGCAGGCCGCCCAGGATGCCAACGAAAAGCCAGTGCTGACCTTGAAAGAGCAGAAGGAGCTTGAGAAGCTCCGTGCCCAAGACCAGCGGGAGATCAAGGCCCTCAAAAAGGAGCTGCAGCGCAAGGAGAAAGCCATGGCGGAGATGGCAGCCTTGCTGGTGCTGCGAAAAAAGTGGGAAGCTTTCTGCTCGGAGGACGCGGAAGGCTGACCAGCGCCTTTCACCGGCGCAAGGCGCTCGAGCTGATCGGTGAGGCCCATGCGGCTGGCGCGGGTTTGGTGCGTGCCTGCAGCGAGATCGGCATCTGCTTGCGCACGCTTAAATGGTGGCGAAAGGCCTTGATCGCTGATAGCGATTGTCACGATCGCGGCAAGGGCAGCCCAGGAATGACACCTTTCCTGAAAGTCACCGGGGGCGACAGGGGCTACTCTTTAGAGAAATCTTAATCCCATGGTAGATAAATTCTGCCGCCATGTGAACGCATGAACGAGATACGCATGGCCAGATCAGAGGCCAATTCGGTATCATCATTTCTCCACCAGTAATCTAGCCAGTGTTTTGAAATAGTGTCCGATAAATCTGTGGAGTACGCCAGGCGCTGAATGGCTGCAAGATTGGCAGATTTAACAGAATTTAGATAAGCTACTTGAAATTGAAGGGCAAGTGCGTAAGACATGCCAAATATTACAACAAATATCCCACTAAAGTACTTCTTCGCTAGAGAGATTCGCTCAAGTAGAAGAAGACCTAGAGGTATGAGCATAGCTGTACTTATACCATAATGGACCTTAAGATGTGGGTACCATGCGGTAAACTGAGAGCGACCAACCGCTATGCTTAAAATGACAGAAAATAATGAAAAGATTGACGTGGCGAGCACTATTTCTTTAGGGCAAACTCGATTTTTCCCTAACATGAGCGATGCTGAGTAAAAAAATAATAACCAAAATAATTAACAGGCAGAAAACATTCTTCCACTCTTCACCAGGCAAGCCCCACCAATATACAGAGCTTCCAGCAAGGCCTAAAATAAGCTGAGGAATGCGATCAAGCGAAATCCCCGACGCTGTTGATGGTTTAAATAGAAACCATGATAAAGCGTTGATGGCAGTGGCTATAAAAAGACCGATAAGTGGGAAGGGGAGGTGAATATCCTTTTTGTAAATAGATATAAACCATAAACACATGCACAAAACAGTGGTTGCAACCGCGCCACCGGCTCCGATAAATGGGCCGGAGCACAGAAGGACTACAGATACAAACTCCAGAAATCTATCCACACCCACTACTAATGATCTCATTAGTATAAGTGTAAATGTAGCGACAAGGAAGTTTGTTGCGGGGAAAGCAAATGTGCTGCTCCATGTCACAGCATTGGGCCCAACACAGAGAAGGGCAAGTATGATAGCTATGTCAGATAAAGACTTTTTACCCCGTATGTATTCGGCAGTTTTGAGGACCGCCCATGCAGAGCCGACTATTGCAGAGATATTGAGAAGAATAAGAGACCTGAAGTCATAACCGCTGATGCTTTTATAATGTATTGAAGTAGTTTCTGGATTGGGATTACGTGGTCATTATGGCGCTCGAAAAGCCAATGTAGCCATTCTGTGAAACTAATTGAACTTAATGGAAGCATGTACCATTCGTCGGCCCAAGGCGTTACCCTTGAGGTCAAAGAGAAAATAATCAGAATTGCAAAAGCTGCTCCCAAAAAAAGTATGTCTAAAACAATATTGGAGGAGAGGCGTGATCGAAATATTCTCATTTTTCCACTTTACCGTCTGCTCGGCCATGGTCAGCAGCGGCTGTGCATTCGCATCCTGGGCGGCCTGACGCCAGCGGTCCACCTGCTCTGGATACAAGCCCCGCTCCCGGCAGTAAGCGCTCAATTCAGTCGTGTTCAAGCCAGCGGTTTCCAGGACCACCGTGAACTTGTCTGCCGGCCCCCAACCCTCTGGATCCTTCTGAGAGGCAGGAACCGCCTCCCCCTCCAACCGCCAGGCCTTCCTCCAGCTGTAGAGGGTGACCACGTGAATGCCCAGCTCTGCTGAGATCCGGGCCACGCTCTGCCGCTGTGGCGGACTCATCCGCCTTCTCACGTCAGCTTTGACGGCCTCGCTGTAACGACGCATAGCCCTGCTCCATCAAGCCCCCTGGTGAAAGACGTGATCGTGATGGAGAGGCATCATCTTTCCTGGCAGAGGGGGCAATGGCCTGGTGGTGGCCAGCGAAGTCAGTCAGGCCACAGGCAGAGCTGAGCGAGAAGCCGCGGTCCGGATGGCTCGATCCCTCAAGGGTGCGCACCAGAAAACCCTCGGTGCCGACAAGAGCTACTACACCAGGGAGTTAGTGGCTGACCTACGCATCAGCAGCATCACGCCCCATGTGGCTCAGAACACCAGCCGCAGCGGTGGATCAGCGATTGATGGCCGCACGGCTCGCCATCAGGGCTAGGAGTTTGTTGCGGATAGAGCTTCACCCCAGTTCCCACGACGAATGCCGCCGATCCGTCGAGCGCGTGTGGCTCACTGCTCTGCATCGGTGCTCACTGGTGCCGGGCGATCAGCCCTGGTAGCCATCACCACCATGGCCATAGCCTCCCCCTTATCCGCTCGCCAGTGCCAGGGGCTGCTGCTGCGATCGCCTGTGCCTGAACAACTGGAGCAGGTTGTGCGTTGCGGCAATCAGGTGCCATTCCGCATCCACCTTCTCCAAACCCCGCAACAGCAAGCGGCGTAGGCCCCTGGCTTCCTTGATCTGACCGTTTACCGGCTCCACGATCGCCTTGCGTTGGGCGTAGATCCTTGATCCTGCCTTGCTTCTCAGCTTGCGGGCCATCCGAGCTTTCACATCGGCCTCCTTGGGCATTGGACCGCGTTTCGGCGGCAGGGGCTGGCCATGGGGCAGTCGGCCAGTGGCGATGTAGGCATCAATCTCCTGCTCAGCGCAGAGCTCAGCGATGGACTCGCTCCAATAGCCGGCATCCGTCGTGAGTACATCCGGCAGAGCACCTGCTGTGGCCGCGATGCGCTGAACCATTGGGGCCGGGTGTTCTACATCCGGCGCCTGGTTGCTCACCCCCAGCGTCACGATCACCTGATAGTCGCTACCAACGGCCAGCTGGCAGTTGTAGCCCTGGATGTAGTGGCCATCGGACTTCAACCGCTCCGCGGAAGCCTTCGGCTACAGGTGGCTGCCGGGATCCGTGAAATTCCGCTGGCTCTTCTGGGTTGGCGTGCCGTTGGCCTTCCTCGCCAATCCACGACGCGGCATCGCTTCCGCCGTCAGCGGTTCCAGATCCGGTGGCTCCAGGCCTGCTTCCTTGGCGGCCTCCATCGCATTCTCTCGTGCGGCTTTCGCTTTTGCCGCTGCCGCTTCAGCTCTCTTGTTCAGTTCCGCCTGCTCAACCGCTGGTGCGTCGGATTCTTTGGCGGCATCAGCCTCGGCTCTGGCCTGATCGGCCTCCTCTTGCCGTTGACGCGCAGCAGCAGCAGCGGTCTCCGCTTCCATTTCCTTGCGCGCCTGACGAATCCGCTCCAGACGGTCCTGACGGCGGCGCAGTTCATCCGGCAGATCACTGCCGAGGTTGGTCTTGCCGTAGCGCCGATCTTCCTGGGCATCGAGGATCTCGGCCTTGCGCATCAGGGCGTTGATCTCCTGCGCCAGCTGCTTCTCAGCCCTGAGCATCCGCTCGTGGCTCATGGCCTTGTGCTTGCTGGCATTGGCTTTCACCTTGGTGCCATCCAAGGCCACATGTCCCAGGCTCACCATCCCTGCCTTCTGGCACAGCCGCAGGATCTGAACAAACAGCCCCTTGAGGGCATCGAGGTTGCGGCGGCGGAAATCACTGATCCGGCTGTGGTCCGGCTGCTGATTACCGGTGAGCACGCGGAAGGCCAG
>Ga0194123_10007869_pt1 | contig 10437 bp, 9 predicted proteins | sample TA2MahsurfametaG_5_FD_155479 | JGI IMG/M metagenome (GOLD analysis project Ga0194123, IMG submission 155479) | Freshwater microbial communities from Lake Tanganyika, Tanzania - TA2015023 Mahale A surface | ecosystem: Environmental > Aquatic > Freshwater > Lake | place: Tanzania: Lake Tanganyika... | reverse complement strand
GACACCTGCGTTGACCGAAGAACGCCGCAAGGAAATGGTGAAGCTGGTGCGTAGTGAAGCCGAAGACGCGAAGATCGCCATTCGTAATATCCGTCGCGACGCTAACGAGAGTTTGAAAAAACTTTTTAAAGACAAGGCTATCTCTGAAGACGATGAGCGTCGTACGCAAGACGAAGTTCAAAAGCTGACTGACAAGTTTGTCGCCGAGGTTGACAAGCTAGTGGTTGAAAAAGAAAAAGATGTGATGACGGTTTGAGTGAAGACAATTTCATGCTACGCCAGCGCGTAATCACCGCAGTTGTATTGCTTGTTGTGCTTGGCGCGGTACTCGGCTCGGGTTCGGCGATTGCTTTCAATCTGACGCTTGCAGTTTTTTTTGGTGCGGCGTGCTGGGAAGCGCTGCGCTTGTCGGGCGTTCGGTTCGTGCTGCCGCTGGCCTTGATATCGGCGGCGTTTTTACTGCCAATGATCAGTCGTGCCACCGATGAATGGATACCTTTGGCGTCGATTTGCGTGCTGCTCTGGGGCTTGCGATTTTTTCCGGCGCTCAGGTTTGGTCTGCCGGCCAATGTCGGCTTGCGCGGTGCGTTGTTCAACTCTCTTTATCTGATCGCACTGCTGGGTTGTTTTGTTTCCATCGCGGGGCTTTGGCATCGCTCGGCCGTGTTTCTTTTGTCTGCGATGACCATCGTCTGGGTGGCCGATATTGGTGCATATTTCGCTGGCCGCGCATTCGGCAAACGCAAGCTGGCGCCGAGTATTTCGCCCGGTAAGACGTGGGAAGGCGTGATCGGGGGTTTGCTTGCCGTATTGATTCTGGCTGCTGTGGCGACCCAATTCCCGCAAACTTTTCAGGCGCAGTTGTTGATGCGGTATGGCTGGATCAAGTGGGTACTGTTGCTCGGCTTGATGGTGTTCGCCAGCGTGGTTGGTGATTTGTTCGAATCCATGTTGAAACGACGCGCAGATGTCAAAGACAGCAGCGGTTTGCTGCCGGGTCATGGCGGCGTGCTGGATCGCATCGATGCACTGGTGCCCACCATGCCACTGGCCTACCTGCTGGCTGCACAGATGTCTATCTCGGCCTCGTGAAATAATCACTTCATGCAATCAATCACCATTCTTGGCGCAACCGGTTCGATCGGCGTATCCACCTTGGATGTCGTGGCGCGTCATCCTGACCGCTACCGCGTGTATGCACTCACAGGACAGACACGCATCGAGATATTGGCTGATCAATGTGCGCAGTTCCGTCCGCAGGTGGCGGTTGTCGGTACGGCCGAGGCTGCAACGCAACTGCAAGTCTTGCTTAAAGCACGTGGTGCGCAAACCGATGTGCTTCACGGTGAGCAGGCACTGTGTGATGTGGCGACTGCTGCAGCTTGCGACACGGTGATGGCGGCCATCGTGGGTGCCGCCGGTTTGCGCCCAAGTTTGGCCGCAGCACGAGCAGGTAAAAAGCTACTGCTCGCCAACAAGGAGGCCCTCGTTATCTCGGGGCAGTTGTTCATGGATGCAGTCGCGGCAAGTGGCGCAACCTTGCTGCCGATTGACAGCGAGCACAACGCAATCTTCCAATGCCTGCCAGTCGGTTATCAACGCGTGCCACCTCAGCATGGCATACGTAAAATCCTGCTCACTGCATCGGGTGGCCCATTTCTTGATCGTGATATCGCCAGCTTTGAGAGCATCACGCCGGAGCAGGCGGTTGCGCACCCCAACTGGCGTATGGGTCGGAAAATCTCGGTCGACTCCGCCACCATGATGAACAAAGGGCTGGAAGTGATCGAGGCGCACTGGTTATTCGGCGCAAGCGCTGAGCAGATTGAAGTGGTGATTCACCCGCAAAGTGTCATTCATTCCATGGTGGCGTATGCCGATGGTTCAGTATTGGCGCAACTCGGCAATCCTGATATGCGAACACCTATCGCTCATGCATTGGCCTACCCGGAGCGGATTGACTCCGGTGTTAACGCGATTGATTTGGCGCGCATCGGTCAGCTCGATTTCCGGAAACCCGATACTGTGCGTTTCCCGTGCCTGCAACTCGCATTTGATGTATTGCACGCGGGTGGTTGTACGCCTGCCGTGTTGAATGCGGCGAATGAAATTGCAGTGCAAGCTTTCCTGGATGGGCAGATCGGGTTTAGCAAAATTTCAAAGGTGATTGCAGAAACCCTCAGCCGCGTGCCATCAGCATCGGTCGATACGCTAGAGAGCTTGCTCGATCAGGATGCTCGGGCGCGCGAACACGCTCGCACATTGCTGCATTAACTCGCTGTTCAATTTGAATCAACTGTAATTCGAATAAATATCCATGCCACTGCTGCAAACCATTCTCGCTTTTGCCGTCACCCTCGGCGTACTGGTGATTTTTCATGAGTTGGGGCATTACGCAGTAGCGCGCTGGTGTGGTGTGAAGGTCGAGCGTTTTTCGGTGGGTATGGGTCGGGTGATTTGGTCGAGGCGATTTGGTAAAGACCGGACCGAGTGGGCCTTATCGGTACTGCCGCTGGGCGGTTACGTCAAGATGCTGGATGTGCGTAACCATGAAGGCGAAATCCCGCCCGAAGACATGCCGCGAGAGTTCACCAGTCAGTCGGTGGGAAAGCGTATTGCGATTGTGATTGCCGGGCCGCTCGCCAATTTTTTGCTGGCGATCGCCATACTCGCTGGACTTTATTCTTACGGCATGCCTGAGCCGATCGCGCGTGTCACAGTAACCGAGGCCGGTCATGCGCATCGTGCAGGTTTGCACAGTGGTGACTTGATCACCGAGGTGAATGGCGAATCAGTGCGCTCGTGGACGGAGTTTCGCTGGCAGTTGATTCAGGCGGTATTGCGTGAGCAAGCAGTGCGCTTGACTCTGCAGCGGCCTGATAAACAGGGTGGCAGTTGGATGAGCGAGGTTATGCTGCCAGCGCAGGATTTACCCGAGCAAGATATTGATAGCAAGTTGTTCGACAAACTCGGTGTGTCGCTGGCACGTCCACCCGCAATCATCGGGGAGATTTTGCCGGGTGGGCCGGCTGCTGCTGCCGGTTTGCAAGCGGGTGATCAAATCACCGCGCTGGATCATCAGCCAGTGACCGATGCGATTGCGTTTATCGATACGGTGCAGGCTGCCGCAGGAAAAAGTTTAATCATTGAAGGTTTGCGCCGTGGCGCACCATTCTCCACAACCGTCACCCCGCAGGCTGAGCGCGACGGTGAGCGTGTGGTTGGTCGTATTCAAGCACAGGTGGATATGTCGAGCGCCATGGTACTGGTGCAATCCGGCCCGGTCGAGGCGATCTTGCGCGCTGTACGCAAGACCTGGGATACCTCGGCGATGACGATACGCATGCTTGGCAAGATGTTAATCGGCGAGGCATCGCTCAAAAATATTACAGGTCCGATCACGATAGCCGACTATGCCGGACAAACCGCGCGCATTGGTTGGATTAGTTTTCTGTCATTTATTGCCTTCGTTAGTATCAGCTTGGGCGTGATGAATCTGCTGCCGATCCCGGTTTTGGACGGCGGGCATTTGCTGTATTATGCGGCGGAACTTTTTTCAGGACGGCCTGTCCCCGAGCGCGTGGCTGATGTGGTGCAGCGGGCCGGGCTGGGTGTGCTGATGGCCTTAATGGCTGTTGCGGTATTCAACGATATCAATCGGCTGATCGGATAGCGGCGCACCGATACATATAACAACTCATCAATGAAATCTCGAACCGCGCGCACATCGCCATTATTCATCCCCAAACTGATTACAGCCGCTATCGTTTCTGCTTTTGCAGTGAATGCGTTGGCGATCGAGCCATTTACGGTACGCGATATTCGGGTTGAGGGCATACAACGCACCGAAGCCGGTACCGTGTTTAATTATTTGCCGGTACGGGTCGGCGAAGTGTTCAACGATGAAAAAGCCGCTGCTGCGATTAAAGCGCTGTATGCCACCGGTTTTTTCAAGGATGTTCGGATAGAAGCGGAAGGTGATGTGTTAGTGGTGGCGGTAGAGGAGCGCCCTGCGATCGCCGCGGTCGACTTCACCGGTACGAAAGAATTTGAAAAAGACAAGTTGCGCAAGGCGCTCAAAGACCTCGGTCTGGGCGAATCGCGCATTTTGGATAAATCGCTGGTAGATCGCGCCGAGCAAGAACTCAAGCGGCAGTATCTGTCGCGCGGTTTGTATGGTGTAAAAATTACCACGACCGTGACGCCGATCGAGCGTAATCGAGTGAATGTCAATTTTGATGTCGACGAGGGTGAGGTCGCGCGAATTCGTCAGATCAAGATCATTGGTAATCAAGCCTTCAAAGAAGATGAGCTGCGTGATCAGCTAAAAATGAGTACGCCCGGTTGGTTTACCTGGTACTCCAAAGCCGACCAATACTCGCGCCAAAAACTTGCGGGCGACATTGAAGCATTGCGTTCATATTATTTGAATCGTGGCTATCTGGAGATGCAGGTCGATTCGACCCAGGTATCCATCTCGCCGGACAAAAAAGATATCTTCATCACCATCAATATCAGCGAAGGCAAGAAGTACAAGGTCACGAGCGTCAAACTTGATGGCGAGATGCTGGGGCGTGAGCAGGAACTCGCTGCCTTGGTGACGTTGAAAGCCGGCGACGCTTACTCTGGCGAGCGCATGACCGAGAGCACCAAGAAAATTAGCGAGCGAATGGGTGTGTTCGGCTATGCATTTGCCAACGTGAATGCGGTACCTGATATCAATCGCGAAAAAGCCGAGGTGGCGTTCACCATTTTTGTTGATCCCGGTAAGCGTGTATACGTCCGAAACATAAACATCGGCGGTAACGACAGAACGCGTGATGCCGTCATTCGCCGCGAATTCCGGCAGTTGGAAAGTGCCTGGTACGACGGCGACAGAATTCGTTTATCGCGTGATCGTTTAGGTCGGTTGGGCTATTTCACCGACACGACCGTTGATACGGTCGAAGTGCCGGGTTCGCCAGATCAGGTCGATCTGGATGTGAAAGTGACAGAGAAGCCGACCGGCGCCATTATGGTGGGCGCTGGTTTCTCCAGTGCCGAGAAACTGGTGCTGACTGGTTCGATTAATCAGGCTAACGCGTTTGGTTCGGGTAACAACATCGGCATTAACGTCAACACCAGCCGGGTATTCAGAACGATTTCTCTCAGCCATACCAACCCTTACTTCACTGAGGATGGTGTGAGCCGAACGGTAGATTTGTTCTACCGCACGTCGCGGCCACCGATCTTCTTTACCGACATTAACTACCTGATCGTCACCCGCGGTGGCTCGGTTAACTTTGGTGTGCCGTTTACCGAGTTTGATCGTGTATTTCTGGGTGTTGGCTACGAAGACACGACAGTGACGGCGTACTCGAACAGTCCGCAGCGATACCGAGATTTCGTCACTGACAATAATGGGCCCGCCAGTGGTGTTGGGTCTGCCCAAACTTCAGCCGTACCGTTGACAGCTGCATGGCAGCGTGACGAGCGTGATAGCGCATTGATCCCGACCAAAGGTCGCTATCGGCGTGCGAGCCTTGAATTGTCTGGTGTGGGTAGTTCGCGTTACTACCGCTCTTCCTACCAAGATCAGTATTTTTGGCCGGTAGCGAGCGCGGTAACGTTGGCCGTTAATGGTGAGGTGAATTACGGTGACGGTCTCGCCGGTGATCCTTTTCCAATCTTCAAGAACTTCTATGCCGGTGGCATTGGCTCTGTGCGTGGTTTCGCGGCGGGCACATTGAACGTATCCGGAACCCGCCCGTCCGGTAGCATCTTCAGGCTACCCATCGGCGGCTCAGCCCGCCTGATTGGTAACGCCGAGTTGCAGTTTCCTTTCCCCGGCACCGGGGTCGATCGCAGCCTGCGCTGGTTCACATTCCTCGACGCGGGGCAGGTGTGGAGCCCCAATGAAGGTGAGAACATCCGCCTCAGTGATCTTCGCTACAGTACCGGCCTTGGGATTTCCTGGATCTCACCGGTTGGACCACTCAAGCTGTCATTGGCCTATCCGATCAACGATAAGCCGGGTGATTATGTGCAGCGCTTCCAGTTCCAGCTGGGTACCGGCTTCTGAGGCGCAGTGGCATAATCGGGGTTTCCGTTATGGAGAATGAAGTGAAATCTGTGCTTAAAAAAGCAACTTATTTGGCACTGGGCTTTTACGCCTTGGTGGCGGCGCCGCTAGCCAGTAGTGCTCAGGAACTGAAAATCGGCTTTGTGAATACCGAGCGTATTTTTCGCGAAGCCACGCCTGCCAAAGCAGCGACTGCCAAGCTGGAGCAGGAATTCTCCCGCCGCGATAAAGACTTGCAGGATTTGGCCGCGCGCGTGAAGTCAGCGGCAGAGAAGCTGGATAAAGATGCGCCGGTGCTGTCCGACGCAGAACGTGTCAAGCGTCAGCGCGAGTTGTCCGAAATGGACAAGGACTATCAGCGTCGTCAGCGCGAGTTTCGGGAAGATTTGAATCAGCGCCGCAATGAAGAGCTGGCAGCAGTACTAGAGAAAGCCAACAAGGTGATTCGTCAGCTGGCCGAGACAGAGAAATACGACATCGTATTCCAGGAAGCGGTTTACTTCAGCCCGCGCATCGACATCACCGACAAAGTGCTGAAGGCACTCAACGCAAAATAAGACAGGATCACCGCCATGGGCACTCGACTGGGCGACTTGGTCGATAGCTTGGGCGGGGAGTTGATCGGCGATCCCGAGCTCGACATTGTCGGGATCGCGCCATTGGACGCTGCGGGTCCTTCGCACATCACCTTTCTGTCCAACCCGAAGCTGCGCACGAAGGCGGCTGAGACGCATGCTGCTGCATTGATCTTGTCACCCCGGGATCACCCGCAAGTGTCGAGCTATGCCGGTGCAAGGGTACTGACAGATAACCCATACGCTTACTTCGCTCGTGCCGCGCAGCGTTTTGCGGCAACTTCAGCGGTATCTCCACCGCTCGGTGTTCATGCCAGTGCATGGGTTGACCCATCGGCCACAGTAGCGGCGAGCGCCAGCATCGGCCCGGGCGTCACGATTGAGGCGGGTGCGCAGATCGGTGAGCACTGCGTGGTTGGCGCCGGCTGTCATGTGGGTCGCAACGCGGTCATTGGTGCACATACTTTGCTGCATCCGCGTGTGAGTTTCCTGGCGAACTGCCGGATCGGTGAGCGCGGCATCATTCAATCTGGCGCGGTCATTGGCGGTGATGGTTTTGGCTTTGCCAACGAAGCTGGCCACTGGATAAAAATTCCGCAAATGGGTGGTGTGCGGATTGGTCATGATGTAGAAATCGGCGCCAACACCACCATTGATCGTGGCGCACTCGAAGATACCGTGATCGAGGACGGCGTCAAGCTAGACAACCAGATTCAGATCGCGCACAACTGCGTGATTGGTGCGCATACTGCAATGGCCGGCTGCGTCGGCGTGGCCGGCAGTACAAAAATTGGCAAGCACTGCACCTTTGGTGGTGCGGCGATGATTCTGGGGCATTTAACGATTGCCGACCACGTACATATCTCGTCTGGCAGCTTGGTATCGCGCTCGATTCTTGAGCCGGGACAGTACACCGGGTTTTACCCCTTGGCCAAGAACGCTGACTGGGAGAAAACCGCCGCCGTCGTGCGTCAACTCGATGGTATGCGCGACCGCTTGCGGGCGCTGGAAAAGCTGATCAAGACGCTCGGTGTCGATCAGCGGTGAATCAATCTAACCCCAAAAAATGAGATTAGGCACAACCATAATGAAAAGCCTGGACATCAACCAAATCAAGCAATACCTGCCGCATCGTTATCCTTTGCTGCTGGTCGATCGCGTGATCGACTGGGAGGCAGGCAAGCATATTCGTGCGATCAAGAATGTCAGTGCCAATGAAGAGTTTTTTAATGGTCACTTCCCGCACAAACCAGTGATGCCAGGCGTGCTGATGATAGAAGCGCTGGCGCAGAGTGCTGCCTTGCTCGCGTTTCTGACTATGGGACAAAAACCGGACGATAACGCGGTGGTTTATTTTGTGGGTATTGATGGCGCCCGTTTCAAGCGGCCGGTTGAGCCAGGCGATCAGCTGGTGATGGAGGTCGAGATTTTGCGTCAGTCGCGCGGCATATGGAAGTTTCAGTCCAAGGCCCTGGTCGATGGTCAGCTCGCGGTCGAGGCGGAGCTGATGTGTACCATGCGTAGCATTAGCGAGCCTGAGCCGGTGACCGCAGCATGAACATGATTCACCCAAGCGCACTGGTTGACCCCGCTGCTGAGCTGGACAGCACGGTCGAGGTCGGTGCGTACAGCGTGATCGGCCCGCAGGTCAAGATCGGGCCGCGCACCAAGATTGGTCCGCATGTGGTGATTGATGGCGATACCACCATCGGTGCAGACAATATCTTTTATCAGTTTTCGTCGATAGGCGCGGCACCGCAGGACAAAAAATATGGCGGTGAGCCAACGCGTTTGGAGATAGGTGATCGCAATACCATACGCGAGTTTTGTACCTTCAATCGGGGCACGGTCCAAGACGTCGGTATCACGCGTCTGGGTAACGATAACTGGATCATGGCCTATGTGCATCTGGCGCATGACTGTCAGGTGGGTAACCACACCATCTTCGCGAACAATGCGCAGCTAGCCGGCCATGTGCAGGTCGGCGACTGGGCGATACTGGGTGGCCATTCTGGTGTGCACCAGTTCTGCAAAATTGGCGCGCACGCCATGCTCGGCATGTTTACCAGCTTGACACAAGATGTGCCACCGTTCGTTATCTTGAGCGGTAATCCGGCAGCGCCGCATGGCGTGAATGTCGAAGGTTTGCGCCGGCGCGGGTTTTCGCGTGAAGAGATCGATGCGATTCGCAACGCCTATCGTCTGATCTATAAATCGGGCCTGACGCTCGACGAGGCCAAGCTTGCAATAGCCAATGAAGCGCAGTCGCAGCCCGCAGTATCAGCGCAGCTGAACACCTTGCTTGAATTTCTTGAGAGCGTGACGCGTGGCATTGTCCGCTGATCTCACGCTGGCCCTGGTGGCCGGCGAAGCCTCGGGCGATTTACTCGCCAGCCGCATGCTGTCTGGTTTGCGCCCCATGCTGCCGGACGTTCGATTACACGGGATCGGTGGTCCTTTGATGGCGGAGTACGGCTTCGTCTCAGACTACCCGATGGAAAAGCTCGCGGTCCGCGGACTTTTCGAGGTGTTGTCACATTACCGCGATCTCAAGGCGCTACGCGACGAGCTGCGTGAGCGTTTGCTGGAAGAACGTCCGGCGGTATTTGTCGGCGTTGATGCACCCGACTTCAATCTCGATCTTGAAATTCAACTCAAGCAAACAGGCATACCTACGCTACATTTTGTCAGCCCATCAGTGTGGGCATGGCGACGCGGTCGGATAAAAAAAATCAGGCGTGCGGTATCGCACATGCTGGTGATTTTTCCGTTTGAAGAAGCGATCTACAACAAGGCGGGCATCCCGGTGACCTATGTCGGCCATCCGCTAGCTGAAATGATTCCAATGGACCCCGACCAAGATGTGGCGCGCGATGCGCTCGGCATTGCGCGAGACGCGCGCATCGTCACCATACTTCCCGGCAGTAGATTGTCCGAATTGAAGCACAACACGCGCGCATTTCTGGAGACAGCTGCGCTGCTGAAAAAACGCGATCCCAAGGTCCAGTTTCTGATGCCGATGGCGGGCGATACACAGCGCGCATTCATCGAGCAGTTGATGACGCCCGAACTGAAATCGTTGCCGCTACAGATTATGACCGGTCACTCGCATGAAGCAATCGCTGCCTGTGATGCAGCCTTGGTGGCGAGCGGTACTGCGACGCTGGAAGTCGCTTTGTTCAAAAAGCCGATGGTGATCAGTTACCGCATGAACCCGGCCAGCTGGCAGGTGTTGCGGTTGATGGCGTATCAACCATGGGTTGGGCTGCCGAATATCATGGCGCGCGAGTTTCTCGTGCCTGAGCTGTTGCAGGACAGGGCGACGCCCGCAGGTTTGTCGTCCGCGCTATGGGCACAACTATCGAATGACCAAAACCGTCAGCGCCTGCGCCGACGCTTTGTCGACCTGCACCACGATTTGATGCGGAATACTGCTTCGCAAAGCGCGCATGCTGTCATGGAGCTGTTGTCGCAGGCCGGTCGGCTTTAATTGCAGCGCTGATCTCGTCTTTGAAAACAGTCTCCTTGTTCGATGAAGCCGGCGAAGTTGTTTGTGGCGTGGACGAAGCCGGCCGAGGGCCGCTCGCGGGGCCAGTATTCGCGGCTGCGGTAATTCTTGATCCGAGCAAACCGATCGCTGGTTTGCGCGACTCCAAAAAACTCAGCGCAAGCTGGCGCGACCAACTTGCAATGCTGATTCAGCGAGATGCATTGGCCTGGTCGATTGCGCAATGTTCTGCCGCCGAAATTGATGAACTGAATATTCTTCAAGCGACCATGCTCGCCATGCGACGCGCGATC
>Ga0194123_10007865_pt1 | contig 10443 bp, 7 predicted proteins | sample TA2MahsurfametaG_5_FD_155479 | JGI IMG/M metagenome (GOLD analysis project Ga0194123, IMG submission 155479) | Freshwater microbial communities from Lake Tanganyika, Tanzania - TA2015023 Mahale A surface | ecosystem: Environmental > Aquatic > Freshwater > Lake | place: Tanzania: Lake Tanganyika... | reverse complement strand
CCGACCGTCTCCTGCAGCGTCGCCTCGAGGGCGCGCCGCAGCACCTCGGGGAGGATCGACGGCGGGCTCGGGGTCGCCGGCCACCGCACCGTCACCTCTACGTCGAACGGCGCCACGAGACGCTGGATCACCGCGCGCACCGAATCGGCGGGATCGGTGGGGACGATCCGGCAGTTCACGTTCGCCTCGGCCGCCGAGGGGATCGCGTTGGGCGCGGTCCCGCCGCGGAGGAGGGTGGAGATACAGGTGGTGCGGAGGGTCGCGTTGAGCTGTGGCGAGCGCGAGAGGACGGCGGCCGCGGCGGCATCACGTGGGTCGCGCGCCAAGGCCGCCATCGCGGCCCCCGTCTCCCCGCCCGCGAGTGGGGCCCGTTGGCGTAGGTACTCCTGCGCGACGGCGGTGAGCTGCACGGGGAAGGTGTGCCGCCCCACGCGGTCGAGCGCCCCTGCCAATCGATCGATCGGCGAGGGGCCCGCTGGGAGGGAGCTGTGCCCGCCGGGCCCGCGCGCGGTGAGGGTGAGATCGAGGTAGACCTTCTCCGCCGCCTGCACATTGAACGCCACGGGGCGCCCATCGGCGACCTCGCCTGAGCCGCCATCGGCGTTCACGACGAACTCCGCGCGTACGAGCTCGGGGCGATTCGCGACGAGCCACTGCACCCCGTTGTCCTCGCCCGATTCCTCGCCCGCGGTGAGCGCGAGGATCAGGTCCCGTTCGGGGGTGACGCGCCGCGTCACGAGGTCCAAGAAGGCGGCGCTGAGGGCGGCAGCAGTGCCTTTATCGTCCTGCACCCCGCGCCCGTAGAGCATCCCATCACGCTCGGTGAGCATCCAGGGATTCGTACGCCACGCCGCGGAATCGACCTCGACCACATCGAGATGCGCGAGGAAGAGGCGTGGCTTGGCGGCGCGATCACGTCCGCGGAGTCGTACGACGAGGTTCCGGTTCCGTGCGCCTGCACCGAGCACCATCACATCAGCGGCGGGGACCCCCGCGGCACGGAAGCGCGCCGCGAGCGACTCGACGAGTGGGGTGGTGGTCCCGCTCACCGTAGTGCGCGCGGCGATCATCTCGGTAAGGAGCGTGCGCGCGAGCGGAGCGGCAGGGGAGGGGCGCTGCGCCGTCGCCTGCGTGGCGACCGCGAGGATGAGCGCGCCACCGACGCGACGGACCATCACGGCGAGCGACGCCATCAGGCCCGTTTCAACCACGCCATGACCTGCGGCGGCGTCCCCTCCCACTTCCCGACCGGCACATTCCCACTGTAGCCCAGATCCCTCACCCCGACGCGGCTCGACCAGAACCCGCTCGCGGTGAGATTCCGCAGGTTGTTGAAGAAGTCGACCCCCGGCTTCATCTCCGGCGCGGCCTTCTTGGGATAGGCGATCGCGTCGAGCACCACCCGTCGCTGCGCATCGGTGCAGCTCACGAACCCTCTCCCGAACCGCGCCCGACACTCGGCGTTCATCCACCCGAGCCCGTTCTTCATCCAGGTGCGCATGCTCGCGTACTCACCGAGCATGAAGTCCATGAACTCGGGGACCCCGGCATCGGTGGCGCTCCCCGAGCGTGCGTCGCGCGGGATCACATAGTCCACGAGCACACGGAGGAGCCGCCACTCATCGGTGGTGAACTGCTTGGGGCTATACGCGGCGCGCGCGGCGGGCTGCGCCGCCTGTGTCTCCGCGGATGCCTCGGCCGCCACCGGCGCGAGCGCCGCCTCCACATGCGCCGCCGCGCGCTCCACCACCTCTGGCGCGATCATCATCCCCGCCGGCACCGCCAACAGCTGCTGCAATGCGTCCCGTCGATTCATCTCGGACATCAGAGGGCCCCCGCCCGGCGCTGCCGGATGATGTGGTCGCTGGTGCGCATGGAGAGCGCGAGGATCGTCCAGGTGGGATTCTTGTCCGCCTGCGAGACGAAGGGCCCACCATCGGCCACGAAGAGGTTGTCGCAGTCCCACGCCTGACAGTTGGCGTTGAGCGCGGAGGCGCGATCGCTGCGCCCCATCCGCACCCCACCGAGTTCGTGGATGATCGCCCCGCCATTCGCGATCCCGTACCCCTGCTCCTTGGTCGGCATCGCGCTCCAGACCTCGCCCCCCATCTCGGCGATGATCGCACGGAAGGTCTCCTGCATGTGCTTCACCTGGAGATACTCGGAGTCGCGCCACTCCCAGTGCACGCGGAGCACGGGGATCCCGAAGCGATCCTTCACCGCCGGATCGATCTCGACGAAGCTCTTGTCGTTGGGGATCATCTCCCCACGACCGGAGAAGCCGACCGTCGCCCCCCAGTACGTGCGATACTGTTGCTTGAGGTCGGCGCCATAGCCCCCACCTTCGGGATAGCTCTGGATCCCCCCCATGAAGCCATAGCTTGGCATCCCGAGCCCCCCCCAGACCTCGATGTGATAGCCGCGCGGGAAGTCGAGCTTCCTGTTGTCGAGCCACCAGGGCATGTAGATGTGCCCACCGCCGACGCCATCGGCGTTGTGGCGCGGAACATCCACCAACCGCGGGATGAACCCCGCGACATCGGTCCCGGTGGTGTCGGTGATGTAGCGGCCGACGACCCCGCTCGCATTGGCGAGCCCATTCGGGTGCCGCGACGACCTGGAGTTGAGGAGCAACCGCGCCGACTCGAGCGCGCTCGCCGCGAGCACGACGATCCGCGCCTGCACCTCGCGATCCTCACCGGTCTTCTTGTCGACGTACGCCACACCCGTCGCACGGCCATCGGGGCCGGTGAACACCTCGCGCGCCATCGCGTCGGTGATCAGCGTGAGATTCCCCGTCTTCATCGCGGGGAAGATCAACACGTTGGGTGACGAGAAGTTCGAATTTGTCATGCACCCGCGATTGCACTGCCCGCAGTAGTGGCAGGGGGAGCGCCCGTTGAGCGGCTTGGTGATCACCGAGAGCCGCGCGGGGATGCAGGTCACCTTCATCCGGTCGCAGGTGTCCTTCACCAGATGCTCGTAGTACCGCGGCGCCGGCGCGGGATGGAAGATCCCATCCGGATCGTTCGGGAGATTCTCGAGGCTCCCGAAGATGCCGATCAGTCGATCGACCTCGTCGTACCAGGGCTTGATGTCGTCGTAGGAGATCGGCCAGTCATCGCCCATCCCGTCGAGCGTCTTGCGACGGAAGTCGTCGGGGCCGAAGCGGAGCGAGATGCGCCCCCAGTGGTTGGTGCGCCCCCCGAGCATGCGTCCACGCCACCAATCGAACTTGGTCCCCTCGGCCTTGGTGTACGGCTCGCCGGGGATCGTCCACCCGCCGATGCAGGCATCCCACTCGCCGAACGGCCGGTCGGGGGTCGAGGCGCCACGCCGCGGCGAGTCGTACGGCATCTTGAGCATCGCCGAATACCTGGGGTCGGCGTTGTCCCACCAACTCCCGGCCTCGAGCATCACGACCTTCGCACCCGCCTTGGTGAGTTGATAGGCGGCCATCCCGCCGCCAGCGCCCGAGCCGACGATGGCGACGTCATACGTGGTAGAGCGAGACTGAGTCATGGCTGGGGAGAAGAGGGTCAGTAGCCGAGCGACTGCAGATAGGTGCGGCCGTTGCGCGCGGTGGCCCACGCATCGGCGGGAGTATCGTGCTCCACGTAGAGATGCGCGACGCGGCCCGCGAGTGCGGAGCGGAGCAGGGTGCGCCAGTCGATCACCCCGTCACCCACATCCCGCTGCGCGTACTCTGGCGCGGCGGTGGAGTCCTTCACGTGGAGCATCGTGATCCGGTCGCGATACCGCGTGAGGAAGGCGATCGGATCCTGCCCCGCCTTGAAGGCCCAGAAGCAATCCAGCTCGAGATCCACGACGGCGGGATCGGTCTCCGCGAGGAGGATCTCGATCAACGTGCGCTCGCCGAAGCGCTGGAACTCGTAGTCGTGATTGTGGTAGCCCACACGGATCCCGCGCGCCGCCGCCGTGCGTCCCGCCGCGGTGAGCGCCGCCGCCGTCCGCTGCCACCTCTCGAGCGTCCCATTCTGCGCCTTGGTCGTCGACGCGACGATCACCGTCTTCTGCCCCATCACCTCGGCGGCATCCAACACCGCCGGCAAGCGATCGGGGAGGAGATCGTCGAGCCCGAAGTGCGCCGACGGGGAGCGGAGGCCATGCGCGTCCAGCGTCGCGCGGAGCTGCTGCGGGGTGCGGCCCCAGCGGCCCCACCACTCGATCTCGGTAAACCCCGTCTCGGCGATCCGCTTGAGCGTCCCCTCGGGATCGGCGCGCATCGCGTCGCGCAGCATGTAGAGTTGCACCCCCACGCCCCTGAGCGGGGATCCATCGGTTGCGGTCATCTCCAGCAGCTCCGTCGAAGGGAGGGCTCGCAGGGCCAGCGGGGTGAGGGCCGTGGCGCCGAGCCCGAGCAGGAAGTGGCGACGAGAGGTCATCAGGAAATTCTACCGTTTAGGCGTACTGGGCGGGATACCTAGCCATCTGGGGGGTGAAGTTCGCCCGGAGCGCTGCGAGGTCGGCGTCGAGGTCGCCGGTCGGGTGGAAGAGCGGGAGAAAGCGGATCTCCTTCCGCGCGTAATCGAACGCCACGGGGAAGATCGGCATCCCACCCTGCTGGGCGATCCGGTAGAACCCCGTCTTCCACTTGGGGGCGAGTTTGCGCGTCCCCTCGGGGGAGAGGACGATGATCGCGCGGTCCATCCCCTGCGCGAGGGCCACTGTCTGCCCCACCACATCCTGGCTCGAGCCGCGGTCCACCGGGACGCCGCCGAGAAAGCGCATCAGGATCCCGAGCGGGAAACGGAACAACGTGTGCTTCCCGAGGTAGGTGCCGCGGATCCGCAGCGCGTACATCGCCATCACCCCGAGCGGGAAATCCCAGTTGGAGGTGTGCGGTGCGACGATCAACACCATCCGCCGTACGTCAGGGAAGTCGACGCCGGTGAAGCGCCACCCGGTGAGGCGCAGCAACGCGATCATGATCCGCTGGAGGAGCGGGTTCCCGCGCCGCGGCGTCCCCGTGGGGATCCGTGGGACGTTCACGCGCCCACCGATCCGCTCAGCAGGGACCATCTCACCCGAGTTCGGCGTCGCGGTGACGCTCATTCAGCGCGTCTCCCATTCGCGATGGAGTCGGCCGAGGACCCGCCAACTCACGAGCCCGAGTGCGACGAGGGCGATCCCGACGCTCGAGAAGATCGTCGCCCAGCGCGGCGCTCCCTCGGCGGTGCGGAGCGTCTCCACGAGGAGCCCGCCGATGATAGGCCCGGCGAGGAAGCCGAACGACCCCGCCACCTGGAAGACGCCGAAGAGCCCTTCGCCGGCGCCGCGTCGCGCGAACTCGCTCACGAGCACCAAGCTCGGCGAGAACATCAATGCGCTGAGTGCGCCGGAGACCACCATCGCCACCGGGAGCCAGCCGAGGGGGATCACCCCGTAGGCGGCGTAGAGGAGCCCGAAGCCGATGTTCCCGAGGAGGATCGGCCCGAACCAGCCGAAGCGGTCGGCGGCGCGCCCCGCCGGCCAGCAGAGGAGCGCGAAGGGGAAGAGGAAGAGCGACATGAGCATCCCGCGCTTGGCGGGATCGAGTCCATGCACTTCGGTGAGGAAGATCGTGAAGGTCGAGGAGAAGACGCCGATGAGGAAGCGATCGGCGAAGCCGTAGGCGAGCGGCATCCAGCTCGCGAGGCGTCGGCGATCCCAGACGTAGCGCGAGCGCGGGCGATCGTTGCGGAGCGCTGCCGTGGGGGTCCCGAGTGCGGTGACCGCGGCGAGCCCCAGGAGGGCGGCGCCGACGGGATAGACGAGATGCGGGTCACGGTTCGCGAGGGCGCCGCCCGCGGGGAGCCCCACCCCGACACCGATCATGAGCGCCGTCGCGACGATCCCGAGGGAGGCGCCGCGGCGCTCGCCCCCCGCGCGGTTGGCCGCGATCATCAGGAAGCTCAGGGCCGGCAGATGCGTGAGCCCATCGACGGCACGCCAGGCGAAGAGGGCGGCGAGGGAATCGGCGGCCCCCATCCCGAGGAAGGCGAGGGCATCGAGGGCGAGGAGGATCGCGATCCAGCGGCGGGTCTCCGTCCCGGTGGCATCGTGCCCCGCCTCGCGGCGGCGGCGCATCCAGGTCATCGCGAAGGGGACGGCGATCACCCCCGCGAGCTGGTTCAGCGCGACGAACAGGTGCGCCTGGAACCGGGTCCCCCCGTGGCGGTCGACCACCAGTTCGGTGAGCGCCGGGACGAGGAGGGTGACGGGGACCAGCGTCAGGAAGGTCGCCGCGGCGACGGCGCCGAGCCGTGGCGAGGTCCGGGGGGTATCGGACATCGCGGCAATCTAGCAGAATGCACGCAGCCACTCCCACCCCGAGGTCCCTATGCGTCCCCTCTCCATCGCCCCGCTCGCGCTCCTCGCCCTCGCCGCCTGCCAGTCGGCGGGGACGATGCCCTCACCGGCGGCCGCCCCCGCCCCGGTGGCGGCACCGGCCCCCGTCGCGGCCCCCGCGCCTGCGCCTGCCGCCTCGGTGGCGGTCGATCCTGCCGGGAAGTGGTCCTTGGGCCTCAACGCCATGGGCCAGCAGCTCGAGGTCTCCCTCGACCTCTATAAGCTCGAGGTCTCCCTCGACCTCTATAAGCTCTCCGACGGCAAGTGGGCCGGCACCGCCTCGAGCGCGATGTTCCCCCCCTTCCCGATCTCCGAGGCGACCCTCACCGGGAAGCGGATGGTGATCTCGTTCGTCGCCCCCACCGGCGACCCCGCCAAGATCACCCTCGACTTCGACGGCGATGCCGCGCAGGGGGAGTGGACGATGGCGGGCGACGGCTCGAAGGTCGTCGGGCGGCGGAACCAGTAGTCCCGCTCACTCGCGTCCCGGCCCCGAGGTGAACTCCTCCCCGGGGTTGATGAAGAGGTCGGTCTCCACCTCGTGCTGCGTATCGTGGAGCTCGCGGTAGCGCCCACCTAGCGCCATCAGCTCGGCGTGGGTCCCGCGCTCCACGATCTGGCCCTGTTCCAGCACGAGAATCTGATCCGCGCTGCGGATCGTCGAGAGCCGGTGCGCGATCACGAAGGTCGTCCGCCCCGCGCGCAGGGCACGGAGCGCCTCGCGGATCTGCCGCTCACTCTCGGAGTCGAGCGAGGAGGTAGCCTCGTCGAGGATCAGGATCTGCGGATCGGCGAGGATCGCCCGGGCGATCGCCACGCGCTGCCGCTGCCCGCCGGAGAGCTTCACCCCGCGCTCCCCGACCACGGTGTCATAGCCGTCGGGGAACCCCTGCACGAACTCTTCGCAGTGCGCGATCCGCGCCGCCGCCTTCACCTCATCGAGCGTCGCCCCCGGCTTGGAGAAGGCGATGTTGTCGGCGACGGTCCCGTCGAAGAGGAAGTTGTCCTGCAGCACCACGCCCACGCGTGAGCGGTAGTCGCGCAGCTTGAGGTGGGCGAGGTCCTGTCCGCCGATCAGCACGCGACCCGCCTTGGGCCGGGCGAAGGCGAGGATGAGCGAGATCAGCGTGCTCTTCCCCGACCCGCTCGATCCCACGAGTGCCGTCGTGGTCCCCGCCTTGGCGGTGAACGTGACGCCGCGCAGCACCGGGATCCCCTCGCGATACTCGAACCAGACCTGATCGAACGCCACATCGCCGTCAGGGTGCGCGAGCGCCTCGCGCTGCGCATCGTCGTCGTCCTCGGTGGGCGTGGTGAAGATCTCGTGGATCCGATCGAGCCCCGCGAAGGCCTCGGTGATCTGCGTCCCGATCGACGCCATCTGCACCACCGGGAACGAGACGAGCCCGACGAAGAAGATGTACGAGACGAGATCACCTAGCGTCATCGTCCCCGCGACCACCGCGCGCCCACCCACGGTGAGGATCAGCACCCCGACGGCGCCGATGATCACTGTCGAGATCGCGGCGATCGCGCTCGTCCCCGTGATCGTCGAGGCGATGTTCCGGAAGAGCCGGTGCGCCCCCTTGGAGAAGACGATCTCCTCACGCTTCTCCGCGGTGTAGACCTTCACCACACGCGCCCCCCCCATCGCCTGCCCGAGCCGCCCCGAGACCTCGGCCTGGATCTTCGACCGGTCGCGGAAGATCGGCCGGAGGTGGTTGAAGGCGTACGCCATCACCCCGCCGAAGATCGCGAGGAAGCCGAGCGTGCAGAGGGTGAGGAACCAGTTGAGATAGAAGAGGTAGCCGAGCGCGATGATCGCGGTGAGCATCCCACCGATGAGCTGGATGATCCCGGTGCCGATGAGGTTCCGGATCCCCTCGGCGTCGTTCATCACGCGGTTGATCAACACCCCACTCTGCGTGGCATCGAAGAAGCTGATCGGGAGCCGCAGGAGCCGCGCCTGCACGCGGCGCCGGAGGACGGTGATCGCGCGCTGCGCCGCCACGGAAATCACCTGCGAGAGGGCGAAAGAGCTGCTCGCCTGGAGGAGGGTCGCGACGCCGGCCGCGATCGCGATCGGTGCCAGGAGCTCGGTGCGCCCGCGGCCCAGCACCTCGTCGATGATCCACTTCACACTCCCAGGGAGCACGAGCCCGGCGAGGCGGTTGATCAGCATCAGGACGAGTCCGACCCCGAGTGCCCCGCGATGCTGCCAGACGAGGACCTTCGTCTCCGCCCAGGCGGCGGTGTAGTTCGTCTTGCGCTTCTCAGAGGGGGCGGGAGGCATCGCGGCGGATCGGGCCAAGGTGGAGTCGCTGGATGGAAGATATACGAAGCGGGGTGGGCCTCTCGGCCCACCCCGCTTCGACCAACCGGAGACCCGTGGGGGCTCTTAGAACGTGTACGAGATGCGGGTGGTGACCATCCGGCCGACCGCCGGGACCCCGATGAAGGAGTTCACGCGGTTGTCGAGGAGGTTCTGCCCGTTGAGCGACCAGCGCGCGTTCGCGAGGAAGGGGAGCTTCATCGACACACCGGCGTCGAAGAAGAGGTTTTCCGGGACCGGCGCGTAGCTGATCGGCGTGCTCTGGTTGTAGCTGTTGTAGACACCCGACATCATCGGGAAGCCGCCGGTGTAGCGCACGCGGAGCTCCCCCGTCATCCCGCTGGTCTGGTTGTCATAGCGCATGGTGACCGTGCCGCGGTGCTTCGCGGCGTTGGCGGTCACCGGGTTGAGCGGCGTCGCGTTCGGCGCCTTCTCCCAGACGTTGCGGTTGAGGTTCGAGTAGGTGGCCGAGATCGAGTAGGTGTCGTTGATCAGGTAGTCGGCGGCGATGTCGATGCCGCGGACGTCGATCTGGCCCTGCGCGTTCTGGTAGGTGAAGACCAGGTAGTTCTGATCGTAGAGCGGGTTGTTGAAGTTGAGCAGGCCGCCCGGGATCTGGGCGAGCGAGGTCACCCAGTTGGTGACGACGGTGGAGACCGCCGCCGCCGGGACCCCGTTGGCGACGAGGGTCGGGCCCATCGCGGCGCCAAGATACGAACCGAGCGTCGTCGGATCGAGGAAGACCGCGTCGTCGAGGTTCACGACCTGCGTGGCCGGATCCGCCGGGCGGATCTGATACCAGAAGTCGACCGCGAGGCGGAAGTTGTTGTTGAAGACCCCCTTGTAGCCGACTTCCCAGGTGTTCGAGAAGTTCGCGGTCAGGGCGCTGAGATCGACCGGGTTGGTCCACGGGACGATCGGGGAGCCGGCGGCGCCGAGGTTCCGGAGCACGCCGCGGACCTGCGTCGCGGTCGGCTGCAGCCCGCGGAGCGCCGCGGCGACGTTCGCCACCTGCGCGGCCGGGAGGCCGAGGGCGGCGAGGCCACCCGCCAGCTGACCACCGAAGGCCTGCATGATCCCCGGCACCATCACGTGACCGGAGGCCGTCACCGGGTTCGGACCGCCGAACGGCGAGCGCATGCAAAGGCCGCCGTTGATCGCGGCGTCACAGCTCCGATCGTACTTCCACCCCTCCTTCGACGGGTTGCCGAAGATCCGGACCTGGGTGTTCCCGAGGACCGGCCCGAGGTTCACGTTCTGCCCCGAGAACTGATCGAGGAAGAAGGCGAACGAGGCGGGGGAGTTGAAGGCGCGGTTGTAGGTCAGGCGCCAGTTCTGCGTCGGCGTCGCCTTCCAGACGAAGGCCGCACGCGGCGAGAACTGCGTCCCCTCGAGCCGCGAGTTCATGTCGCCGCGGACGGCGCCGGTGAACTCGATGTTCTCCGTGAGGTTGCGGGTGAACTGCAGGTAGGTCCCCATCTCGGTGATGTTGTCGTCCTCCTCGTTGCGGCCCATGATCGTCCCCGCCGTCACCGGCGTGGTCGCGATGTAGTCCGCCCCGGCGGTGAACTTGGTGTTCCCGAGGTTGAAGCCCTGCTGGAGCTGGCCGACGAGGACGGTCGAGTTATCGACGACCGGGAGCCCCGAGCGGAGGTAATAGGTGCCGTTGTCGTCGTTGGCGTCGGCGTTGCCGGCGTTCGACCCATTGTAGAAGACCTGGGCGAAGAACTTCTTGTGGCGGAAGCGCTGCTGGACGTTGA
>Ga0194123_10007864_pt1 | contig 10443 bp, 8 predicted proteins | sample TA2MahsurfametaG_5_FD_155479 | JGI IMG/M metagenome (GOLD analysis project Ga0194123, IMG submission 155479) | Freshwater microbial communities from Lake Tanganyika, Tanzania - TA2015023 Mahale A surface | ecosystem: Environmental > Aquatic > Freshwater > Lake | place: Tanzania: Lake Tanganyika... | reverse complement strand
ACAAAAAAGGCGACATTTCTATCGCCTTGTGCAGTGTGGCTCCCCTAATTGACCCAAAATACAACCATTTACCGATGATTGAATATGTTATTATATACAAATCAAATAGATAGGTATTTGGGGGGGTGTTTGCAAAGATAGGCATCCGTAAAAGTGACATGTTAGCCCATTAGTATTACGCGATAATCTTACAAGCGATGGCCATCTCGACGATTATATACATCCGTGAATTTTTTATGATATTCACTGATTTCAGTATTCATCAATTTGTCCCAATAAGTGAAATATAATCCATAGTTGCCGACAAACTTTTCGTGATGTAAATTATGATGTGTTGAGGTGGTTTTTACATTGAGAAGAGGGTTGGAAGTCCAGTTTTTGGGGTAGAATTCATATCCCATATGAGCAAACAGATTATTAATTAAATCAATGGTTTGCCATAAGAAAAATGCCGGCCAGTAAATGGGAATGATGAGTGGAAGGACTAAAAATGGGATGAACTCAATAACGGTTTCTAAAGGATGGAATGAGAATATAGTTAATGGTGAAGGGTCAGTGCTTTTGTGGTGTTTTTTGTGAACAAACCTATAGATTTTTGGATGGTGCATCCATCGGTGTGTCCAATAAAAGTATGCATCATAGAAAAAAATGAAAAATATAATTTGTGAGTATCCCCAAACTAAATTGTGTTGTCCCAAATTCCAGTATAATTTAGTCACACCCCGCGATTCAAGAAAAAGTAGAATAACCGTAAGTAGTGAGCTTAAAATGATTGAGTACAAAGAATACAGCAAATCATGTTTGAAAAAATGGGGTTTTGATATAGCGTGGGGTTGAATTCTTCTCCATTTTATTTTTGAAGCGAAAATTTTCCAAATAAGCAAAAAAACAAATATTCCAAGTGCTAAATAAAGTAGTGTATTAAAGCTAATTTGCTCCAGTATATTCTTACTAATATTATTCATCTTATTCATCGGCCAAGGCGTTGCGAATTTCTTGCTTTTGGATAGGTGAAATATCTTGCCAGCTTTCCCCTTGTAACCCCATTTCAATTGAATAAAATATATTGAAGTGAGGGGTAACTCCGGCATTAATCAAATTCTCTTTGATTGTTTTGTAATCCGAGGCCAACAGGTCTTCCCTTGAGTGAATCCCAATGAGTTTCATGATTTTGACCATATAAGGCCCGAAGTTCTTTATGGTGTTGAGGTCATTCATAAAAAAGGGTTACACTATACAAGTATAACACTTTTATCTTTTTACCTGCTCCCCTTATTGACGAAAGATGCAGCTATATCCCGATGATTCAATACGCAACTATTAGAAAATTGAAGGATTGAACTTTCTTTAATTTTGCAGAATCTGACTCATTTTACATCTCCTATTAAAAATAGTTGTGGTATAGTAGTTGATTTTCAAACGCCTCACACCTTAAAGGTGTTTAGTAAATAAAACTATATATTGGGTGGTATACACAGGTTGCTGCACGAAATATACTATCCTCGAAATTTGTATCTACTATTTTTTTTAGTATAATAGTATGGTTCAATTCTAATTCAAGAAAAGCTGTAAACAATCAAAAAATGAAACAGACAATTTTAATTCTTGGCATACTCGCTACAACAACAAGTTTTTCCCAGACTATTAATTTTCAATTCGACTCGACTCAGACATTTCAAAATGCTGATGTGGGTGCAATGGCATTTGCTGACGTTGATAAAGATGGTGATAAAGATGTGTTGGTAACCGGAAAAGGAGGTCCTATTAAGACCACACTATACTTAAATAATGGTAGCGGCAGCTTTACAGCATTGGCTAATCCTTCTCTGGTAAATGTTTATGATGGCGATGTTAAATTTCTTGATGCTGATAACGATTCCGACCTTGATGTATTTATTACTGGCAGTACAAGTTCTCCTGCAAATACTGCTAACCTTTATTTGAACAATGGCAGTGGAATTTATACTTTATCAACTGGGAGTAATTTCGAGTTATTGAGGTCAGGTAAAAATGATATTGGTGATGTAGATGGTGATGGTGATATTGATATCGTCACAACCGGGCAAAACCCAAGTGGCAATCCAGTGACTAAATTATATTTAAATAATGGTTCAGGAATTTATAATCCCCAATCATCTTCTCCATTTACTAATCTTCAATATGGTGCTGCGAGGTTTATTGATATGGATAAGGATGGTGATTTAGATATACTATTATGCGGTGAAAACAATTCTAGGCAGCCAAAAACAGAACTATACAACAACAATGGTTCAGGTATATTTACCTTAAATACTTCATCAACAATTGATGGTTTTACCAGCTCAGACATTGCCACTGGAGATATTGATAAAGATGGTGATATTGATTTCATAATATGTGGACAATCTGGTGCTAATATTGCGACCAAACTTTATCTTAATTATGGCTCGGGCGTTTTTTCAGAACTTACCGGAACTCCAATTGCAGCTGTATCGTTAGGCACGGTTAAGTTAGCTGATTTTGATAATGATTCTGACTTGGATGTGTATGTGATGGGGACTGGTCCCGGTGGGGGAAGTGCAGTTATTGCAAAAATTTATGCAAATATGGGAGCCAATACTTTTGTTGAAGCAGCGTCGATTGTTGGGGCTTATCTTTCATCTGCCGCTATTGCGGACGTTAATGGGGATAATAAATTAGATATAATTCACTCTGGAACTTCATTTACGCAACCTACACATGCGACAAGATTATTTTTAAACACATCAGCAATTGTTGGAGTTAATCAGTATAAACAAATCAACGCACCAATAATATTCCCAAATCCCACAAATGGCAAACTTACACTCAATTTTAATAAGGAAGTTGACGCAACTGTTTTAATTTACGATGGTAGAGGTTCATTAGTTCAAAGTGAAATAATTACAGGTCAATCTGGTCAAATTGAATTATTGCAGGAAGCAGGTTTATATTTACTAAAAGTAATAAATGCAAGTGCTGTTATGTCTTACAGAATTGTCCTAAATCAATAGCTAACACACCTCTTGTGCCGACGTATTCAAAGCGTACCGGTCAATCTTAGAACGTTTGTTCGATAATGAAGATGTGGAAAGGAAAAGAAACATCATCAAAACCAAGTCAGATATCGAAAAGAAAACAGAACAAAGGAACAATGTTCAAGAACTTCTCAGAGATGGGAAACTAACCAATGAGGAGTATCGTGAGTTGAAAAATCCAATCGACTCAGACTTGTTCAGATTAGAAAGGGAGTTGTCTATACTCAACGAGGAGATCACACCATTCAAAGGCTAAATCAGTAATTATGTACCCATGATGGAGAACCTGTTGGAATTCTATCAGAACAGTGATGGTAAGACGAAAAAGAAGACACTTAGCTGCATCTTTTCAGAAAAAATCCATTTTGACGAAAATAAAGTTGCAGCTATTTCTTTTCACAAACCGATTGAGGTTTTACTCAGCGCCAGCAAGGTTTTACAGAGGAGTAAAAAAAAGGAGGTCAAAAAAGACCTCCTTCCCATTATTGCTCCCCGAGCTGGTCTATTCTCGGACCAATTTTGTGATGAGTTGAGGTCTTATGCGAATTTGAACTACATGGTTATTCATGTGATGAAATCTAATCTCGTAGTTCTAGTTGTAATCTTCTTATATAATTAATACGGATCAATTAAGTGTGTATTGTAGATGCTCCCAATTTTGTGTTGGCACTTTGAAACCAAGAAGTATAATAAAAATACTGACAAGTTTCAGATAGTTTACCTCCAACCGCCTCCCAATGCTTTGTAAAGATTCAGAGTTGCCTTGTATTGTCGTTTTTTTGTACTTACTAGTTCAAGTTTTGATTGTAAAGATCGACTTTGTATCATTAAAACTTCAAAATAAGTCGCCCGTCCTGATTTGAACAAGTCGTTTGAAATGTTAATGGATTGAGTTAATGCCTCAACTTCTTTGGTTTTACGGTCGTAGATTTGTTCTAAATTTTTAATGGTTGAAACTTCATTTGAAACTTCCACATAGCTATTCAAAATTGTTTTTTGGTAATTAAGCATTGCATCAATTTGATTGGCTTTTGCGTTGTTGAAATGTGCTTTTATACCACTTCTGTTTAGTAACGGTGTTGTCAAACTTCCCAATAAATTATACGCTAAAGATTGCGGAGAAGTAACAAGAAAAGCTGTGTTAAAGGCTTGAAAACCCAGCGAGCCTGTGATATTGAATGATGGATAAAAAGCGGCTTCAGCTGCTCTCACATCAAATTTTGTAGCCAACAACTCATACTCTGCTTGTTTTATGTCGGGTCGATTTTTGAGCAATTGCGAAGGAATACCTACATTTATTTGGGATGGACTTTGGGTTATGAAATTTGCTTTTTCTCTTACTATTCGTTGTGGAAATCTGCCCAATAAAAAGTTTAATTTGTTTTCGTTTTCTGAAATTTGTTGCAAGGATTCAAACGCTAAGCCCTGAGAATTTAATACTTCGGCTTCAAATTGTTTTACAGCTAATTCATTGGCTACACCTGCATCTTTCTGAATTTTGATTATGTCTAAAGCGTCTTGTTGCAACTTTATTGTTTCACGGATTATGTCTAACTCATTATCCAAAGCAATCAATTCATAATAAGTAACTGCTATTTCAAAGACCAAATTTGTAAGCACTAAATGTGTGCCTTCCACGCTACTTAAATACCTTGAAAATGCCGCATTCTTCCTGTTGCGAAGTTTTCCCCAAATGTCAATTTCCCAATTGGTTTGTAATCCTAAAAAGTAGTCGGGCAAATTAGTCGGGATGATTTGTCCTGGGGTTATTTCGGTTGTTCGATTACCTGCATCGTCCATCGTGTAGTAGCCAAATTTGCGTTGCAAATAGGCAAAATTTGAACTAACTGTTGGCAACATTGCACCTTTGGTTAATCGCAAATCGTTCCTTGCCATTTCAATTTTTTGTAAAGTCATCAGCACATCAAAATTGTTTTTAAGTGCGGTGTCAATAATCGAAATTAAATTTTTATCGAAAAAAAATTCTTTCCATTGTATGTCTGCGGAATTTGTGCTGTCCTTTTCTTCTGCAAAGGATTGAGGCATTTGTTTTCTGTCTGTATTTACAATCGTTTCAGGCGTTTTACAACCTGAATATATAATGCTTAATATCAAAAATGCAAATGCTATATTTTTATTAATTAGTTTCATTTGTTGTTGTCAATTTCTTCTGTTAATGGATTTTCTTCTTCGTTGGCTATGAGAATATTCTTCTCTGAAATTTTGGCAAAAATGTAATACAGTCCGGGAACAATTATTACTCCGAAAACGGTTCCGAAAAGCATACCGCCTGCTGCTGCCGTGCCAATGGTTCGGTTTCCTAAAGCTCCTGCACCGCTTGCAAAAATCAAAGGCAACAAACCTGCAATAAATGCAAAAGATGTCATCAAGATAGGGCGTAACCTTACCGTTGCCCCTTCAATAGCTGCTTGCAATACGGTTCGTCCTTCACGGTGTTTTTGAACGGCAAATTCTACAATCAAAACGGCATTTTTGCCTAACAAACCAATAAGCATAACCATTGCTACTTGGGCGTAAATATTGTTTTCTAACCCTAAAACAGTAAGTAGAAAAAATGCTCCAAAAACTCCTGTTGGTAATGAAAGTATTACAGGCAATGGCAAAACAAAACTTTCGTATTGTGCTGCTAAAAGCAAATACACAAATAACAAACAAATGATGAAAATATAAATGACTTGGTTTCCCGTAGCTACTTCATCTCTTGTAATACCTGCCCAGTCTATATCGTAGCCTCTTGGCAATTTTGTTTTGGCAACTTCCTGAATGGCTGAAATTACAGCACCACTACTAAATCCTGCTTTTGCCTCTCCGTTTAATTCTGCCGATGGATACATATTGTAACGGGTTATTTGGTCAACTCCATACACTTTTTCAATGTCCATAAAGGCAGAAAGCGGCACCATTTCGCCTACATCATTTTTTACTGTAAGTTTTAAGATGTCCTCGGGTTGGGCTCGGTATTCAGGCAATGCCTGAACCATTACTTTATACATTTGATTGAACTTGATAAAGTTGGTGGCGTATTCGCTACCCAACATTGTCTGCAAAGTTCCCATTGCATTATTTACCGTAACCCCTTTTTGAGCCGCTTTGTCATTATCAATATGCAGCATAAACTGCGGATAACTGGCATCAAAAATGGTAAAAGCACTTGCAATTTCTGGTCGTGCTTTTAAGTCTAAAATAAATTGGTTTACCACGGCTTCCATTTTTTTGAAATCTCCGCTTCCTGTTTTATTTAAAAGTCTTAATTCAAAGCCGCTTGCATTACCATAACCCGGCACGGCAGGAGGTGGAAAAAACTCAATTTTAGCATCTTTTATATGCTTTGTTTTTTCTTCAATAATGGCAATTACATCGTCCACACTTTCTTTTCTGTTGTCCCAATCTTTTAAGTTAATTAGGCAAGTACCATAAGTTGCCCCTGTTCCGTCAGACAAAATATTTGTACCAGCCAATGACGAAACAGACTGTATTGCCTCAACACCTATACACGATTTTTGAACTTCGTTTACTACTTCTTTTGTTCGTTCCAAAGTTGCTCCCGATGGTGTGGTAATACTTGCATAAAAAGTTCCTTGGTCTTCATTTGGAATAAATCCAGAAGGTAAAATTTTGCCTAAACCCCAAGTAGCGAAGCAAAAAACAAGCAAGGCCAAATATGTAATAACCCTTCTGTTTACAATATATCCAAGTAGTTTTTGATATTGGTTTGAAAGGCTGTTGTAACGATTATTGAAACCATCTAAAAACCAACTTAACCAATTTTTCTTTTTCTCCTTTCCGTGCATATTTTTCAGCATCATGGCACATAAAGCTGGTGTTAATGTTAATGCACTAATTCCTGAAAGCACGATTGAGATCGCCATTGTAACCGAAAATTGTCTGTAGAAAATACCCACAGGGCCAGACATAAATGCAACAGGAATAAATACTGCTGACATAACCAACGTAATAGCGATTATTGCCCCGCTTATTTCGTGCATAGCTTCTTGTGTTGCAGCTTTAGCATCTAAGTTTTTTTCTTCCATTTTGGCGTGAACTGCTTCCACTACAACTATTGCGTTGTCCACTACAATACCAATTGCCAATACCAATGCAAACAGCGTAATAAGGTTGATGGAAAAGCCAAACAATTGCATGAAAAAGAATGTTCCGATAAGCGAAACAGGAACTGCAATGGCTGGAATTAAAGTAGAACGGAAATCTCCCAAGAATATAAATACCACCAATGCTACCAATAAAAATGCCTCTATTAATGTTCGTAATACTTCGTGAACCGATGCATCCAAAAACTTTGAAACATCATAACTCATTTCATAATCCATTCCATTTATGAAGGTTGATTTTTTAATTTCAGCCATTCTCAACTTTACATTTTTTATTACCTCACTTGCATTAGAACCTGGCAATTGTTTAAGCATAATTGCAGCACATGGTTTGCCGTTCAGTTTGGCTTCCACATCAAAATAAATAGTACCAAACTCCACATCTGCAATGTCTTTCACTCTTAATATTTGTCCATCAACAGTAGATTTTATCCCAATGTTTTCAAATTCTTCTTTCGTGCTGTACTTGCCTGTATATTTAATTACATATTGCAATGCTTGTGGTTTTTTGTCTGAACTTTCGCCCACTTTTCCAGGAGCTGCCTCTACGTTTTGTTCTTCTAAAGCTGTTAAAATATCTTCGGTTGATAGTTTGTAATTGAGCATTTTATCGGGTTTTAACCAAACCCTCATTGCATATTCTTTTGCTCCTAAAATATCTGCATAACCAACACCGTTTACACGTTTTAATTCTGCCAAAATATTAATATCGGCAAAGTTGTAAAGGAATTTTTCTTCAACCGATGTGTCGTTGCTGTATATGTTTAAATACATCAACATTGCGTTTTCTTCCTTGGCAATTTTTACCCCATTACGGATAACTTCGGCAGGTAGTTCGCCCATTACAGCGGCTACTCTGTTTTGTACGTTTACGGCAGCTACATCGGGGTTAGTTCCAACTTCAAATAATATTTGCACTACACCTACACCATCGTTTCCAGCATCACTACTCATATATTTCATTCCAGGAACTCCATTTATGGCACGTTCTAAAGGAACAATAGCGGCTTTGGTAACCGTTTCGGCATTTGCACCTGTATATTCTATGGTTACGTTTACTTCAGGTGGCGCAATACTGGGAAATTGGGTCATTGGTAACTGTGTAAGTGCTAAACCACCCAATATTAATATCATTAAAGATATTACTATAGACAGAACAGGTCTGTGTATAAATTTATTAAACATCTTTATTGCGTTTTTAATTGTGAAATAACTTGTTGCATTTGCACAAAATCAGTTAAGATTTTATCGCCTTCTTTCACGGTTTGTATGCCTTCATAAATGATTTTATCACTTGTAGAAAGTCCGCTTTCAATAACATATAGATGCGGTAAACGCTGCTTTATTACTATGTTTCTTTGCTTTGCTACATTGTTTGCATCTATAACAAAAACATAAAATTTATCCTGAATTTCAAAGGTTGCTTTTTGCGGAATTACCAAAGCATTTTTTAAGTCATTTGTCAATTGAACTCTACCACTGGAACCGTGTTTGAGCAACAATTCTGGATTTGGGAACTTTGCACGAAAGGCAATGTTTCCTGTGTTTTTGTCAAACTCTCCGTCAATTGTTTCAACTGTTCCCTTGTATTTATGGGCTTGTCCGTTTGCTAATAGAAGTGTAATGTTTCCTTTCTCTCCGTTTTCTTTTTGGGTGGTATAGTCCAAATATTCTTTTTCCGAAACATTAAAGTAAGTAAACACTTCTTTGTTGTTTGAAAGCGTTGTTAGTAGCGTTCCTTCATCAATCAAACTGCCTGTCTTAAAAGGAATGCGGTTAATTGTTCCGTCAAAGGGTGCTTTAATTTCTGTAAATGATAAGTTGATATTTGCACTTGCTTCATTAGCTTTTGCTAGGTCAATCCTTGCATTGGCGGCATCCAAATTAGCTAGTGCTTTTTCCAATTCTGTTTTTGAAACAATGTTTTTATCGGACAATGTTTTTACATTTTTTAGTTCTAATTCGGCAGTTTTTGCTTCGGCAATGGCTGATTTTAATATTGCTTTTGCTTTCAAAAGTTCTTGATTAAATTCTTTATTGCTAATACTAAAAAGGATTTGTCCTGCTTTTACTGGTCTCCCTTCGTCCACATAGATTTTTTCTATGTAGCCTTTAACCTTTGCATGTATTTCTACATTTTGTAATGATTGTATTTCGGCAATATATTCAATTGTGTAAGAGGTGTCCACCATAAGTGGGCTGGTTACAGGGAATTTTCCTGCTTCGGTTTTATTTACTTCGGTTGATGTGCAAGCTGTAAAGCCCACAACGATGCTAAATAGCAATACTAGTTTGTTCATTGATTTTATGAAATTGTTAAAAATGAGAATGGGTTTGGAGGTTACTCCAAACCAAAAGGCGATTCAATTTTTTGAATGGCTTAAAATAAAAATCTGAAAAGGGGAATTACGACTTGGGTGGCGGAGGCACAATTTCAGGGTGAAATTGTGAGCTGTATTGCTCATCATAATCGGTTGAAGCAATTATGTGAGGTCCGTTGTCAAAAATTTTGTCGTTCTTAATTTTTGTTCGAAAGTAATAAACAAAATCTTTTTTAAGGTCAAAACTATTGCCGTCTTCTGTGTCGTTTTCATCGTGTTCGGCAATTGCATTTTCAATATTTAAAACTTTTTCAAGAACAAGTTCGGCAACACTTTCGATATCGTTGTAAGTAAGATCTTCGGGAATATAATCGGGCTTTGCATCTGGAGTGTCCACACTGAAATTGAAGATGTGAAGAGCCAGCATCAAACAAACAAGTCGGAAAATTAAATGTTGTCTAAAGCGTTGCATTTTGCTATCAAAGTTACTTGAAATTCCTCACTAATTCACAAAAATATATCTATCTACATGAAAGCTGATATCTAATAGGGGAACAGGAAAGCAATAGTGGGGTATTAAGGGATTTAATTGTTTTTGAAAATGGAGAATATCGAACCACTCAACTCAGCATTTTGACTTCCCTAATCTTCAATGATATCAGAGGTTTCCAAGAATCGAGCATAAAAAAGGCGACATTTCTGTCGCCTTGTCTAGTTTGGCTCCCTGAGTTGGACTCGAACCAACGACCTAGCGGTTAACAGCCGCTCGCTCTAACCGGCTGAGCTATCAAGGAGTCTGTGTTAGAACAAGGTTGCTTTTTCAAGCGTTGCCTCGTCTCAACCGGAATGCAAAAATAGTATGAAAGCGGTTTCGATTCAATACCTTTGCAGAAATTTTTTAAAATATTTTTATGAGCCTTCTCGTTATCGGATCTGTTGCGTTCGACGCCATCGACA
>Ga0194123_10007863_pt1 | contig 10443 bp, 9 predicted proteins | sample TA2MahsurfametaG_5_FD_155479 | JGI IMG/M metagenome (GOLD analysis project Ga0194123, IMG submission 155479) | Freshwater microbial communities from Lake Tanganyika, Tanzania - TA2015023 Mahale A surface | ecosystem: Environmental > Aquatic > Freshwater > Lake | place: Tanzania: Lake Tanganyika... | reverse complement strand
GGACACGATGAGGACATTCGCATTGACGACGAGCTGCTCGAAGTGGCGCGTCCAGTTCTGGGCTTCCGTGTAGAGCTGGCGCACCGTCTCGACGTCATGCGCGTCCATCGGGGGACGGGAAGTCAATCGGATTGCTCCAGCAATCCGCGACCCATTCACGGACATTGCCAAGCATGTCGTGCAGCCCGAAGGCGTTCGCGGGAAAGCTGCCGACGGGCGCGTCGCCCGACTGCCGCGCCTCCCTGCGCGCCCGCCGGTGCTGCCATCAGGGCAAGCAGGAACGCGACGATCATGGCGCCCGGAAGCGGGCCTCGCGGCTGCTCGACCATCACGCCCGTCGCGCGTCGCCCGTATCGCGCCGGGCTTGATTGCATCTGCATCATCGTGAATCCCACGTGTTCTCTATCAGCAGGGTGGTGGCTTCGGCCGCTCAAGCAATCGGGCACGCAACCGAAACCATGTTCCCCGCGGCTTCCGCGGATCACGTCATAGAACGCGCGACGCCAGTCCCGCAATCCCTTGGTGGCAGGCTCCAGTTGCGTGTCCCCGTTTGAGCGTCCGGCCCCCGCGATCGAAGGACAGACCGACACGACCTTCCTCAAGCCGCACGCAGGAAACCCTCTCCACCGCGCGCGAACCCGGCTAGCGTCGGGTGGCGTTTCGGCGGGGAGGCGGGCATGGCGTTGCGGGCGATGGTGGTCGGGGCGGGGTCGGCGGGCGAGGGCCATGCGATGGCGCTGCGCCAGGCTGGCACGGAGGTCGTGGCGATCGCCAGCCGCACCGCCTCCGTGGTCAGCGCGCTCGCCGCGCGGCTCGGCATCCCCGTCGCCAGCACGGACTGGCGCGCGACGCTGCGCGAGCTGTGGCCGGACATCGTCGCGGTCGCGACGCCGGGCGACAGCCATGCCGCGATCATCGACGAGGCCCTCGCCGCGGGCGCGCATCTCTACGTCGACAAGCCCTTCGCGCCGACCGCCGCCGAGGCGCGGCGGCTCTGGGCGGCGACGAAGTCGGCCGGCGTGCGCAGCGCCTATGCCGCGACCTCGAACTACCAGCCCTCGGCGCTGCTGGCGCGCGCGCTGGTGGCCGAGGGCGCCATCGGCGAGCTGCTCGAGGCGGAGTTCGTCTCGCACTACCACTGGCACGAGCGCCTGCCCCATGGATGGCCGCACCGCCTCGCCGATGGCGGCGGGCGCCTCAACAACAACTTCACCCACAAGCTCGCCATCGCGGAAAGCGTGTGCGGCGGCGCGACGCTGGCCGTCGCGGGCGAGACGCGCAACGACCTCGGCCGCGCGCCGATCGTCCCCTTCCCGCACGACTTCCGCGACTGGACCCGCGCGCTGGTGCCCGAGGAACAGGCGCGCGCCGCGCGCTGGGGCGAGGTCGACAGCGACTGGTCCTACACCGTGCTCGCGCGCATCGGCGCGCCCGGCTCCGATCCCGCGGCGGCGCCGAGCGTGACGTTCCGCCATTCCTGCCTGCGCAAGGGCAAGCACCAGGACTACGTCGCCTTGTATGGCCGCACCGGCACGATCCATGTCGACCAGGCCTATTGCCAGGGCGACGTGCATCTCTGGCGCGAGGGCGAGGCCGGGTTCTCCGTCGTGCCGATGCGCGCCGACATCCTGGCATCGCTCCCGCCGGTCGAGGCGCAGCCGCACTGGGCGCCGGGCTGGGACGTCCCCGCGCGCGCCTGGAACGCGCTGGCGCGCGACTTCGTCGCCGACATCGAGGGACGCGCGCACGCCCCCTACTTCACCCTCGCCGACGGGCTGCGCCACCAGGAGGTGATCGACGCCGTGCGCGCGCGCTCCGGGTGGAGCGCGGTCCCGGCGGCCTGACCGCGGAGGCAAGCACGCATGCCGCCCCCGCCGACGCCGCCCTTCGTCGTCCTGCCGCTCGCCGAGCGGCCGCAATTCGTCGAGCTGGTCGCCGCCTGGGGCTTCGCCGAATGGGGCCACCTCGCGCCGGGGCGCACGCTCGCGCAGCGCGTGGAGCGCGTGCGCGCCGGGCTCGATCCCTCGCGCGTGCCGGTCGTCTTCGTCGCGCTCGACGCCGCGGGCAGGCCCGCCGGCACGGCGCAGCTGATGTTCGACGACATCGAGGGCGACCCGCGCAATCCATGGCTCGCCTCGGTCTACGTGCCGCCCGAGGCGCGCGGGCGCGGCGTGGCGAAGCTGCTCGTGCGCGCGGCGGAGGACGCCGCGCGGCGGCTCGGCTATGCGCGGCTCCATCTCTTCACCGCCTCGGCACCCGCGCTCTATGCCGGCCTGGGCTGGCACGCGCACGAGACGCGCGACTATCGCGGCGAGGAGATCGTGGTCATGGAGAAGGACCTGTGACGCGCCGCCGCGTCCCCGGCGCGGGCCAGCCCGGCGGCCCCTCGGTCCTCGACGAGGCGCTGGAGCGCATCCTCGCCGCGCGCGACGCGCGCCCCGCGCCCGGCCTGCCGCGGCGGCTGGACGCGCTCTTCGCGCGCCTCGCCATGAAGCTGCCCGAGGAGGAGGCGCGCGAGCTCCAGACCCTGGTCTGGGCGCTGTGGACCAACCATCGCGACCGGCGCCTCGACGCGGCGATGGAGGCGGCCTCGAACGCGCTGCTCGAGGGGCGGCGCGACGACGCGCGCACGATGCTCGACCAGCTGGTCGCCGACGCGCCCGACTGGGCGGAGGCCTGGAACAAGCGCGCGATCCTCGCCTTCTCCGAGGATCGCGACGAGGACGCGGTCGCCGACATCCTGCGGGTGGTCGAGCTGGAGCCGCGGCATTTCGGGGCGCTGGCCGGGCTCGGCCAGATCCTCGCGCGCCATGGCCGCGCGCGCGAGGCGATCGCCGCCTTCGACCTCGCGCTCGCCGTCAACCCGCACCTGCGCGGGCTCGGCGAGATGGTCGAGCGGATGCGCGCGCGCGAGCGCCCGCGCCTCAACTGAGCGCGGCCCGCCGCGTCAGGCGAAGCCCTCGAAGCGCCGCGCGACCACCGTGCGGTGGATGAAGTCCATGAAGCCCACGTAGTCGACGACGGGCAGGCCGGTCGCCTCCTGGATGTCGGCCGAGAAGGTCGGCAGCGTCGTGCATTCAAGCACCATGGCGGCCATGTCGGGATGCGCGGCCGCGAAGCGCGTCGCGATCGCCACGACCTCGCGGCGCAGCAGCCCGACATCCATGGTCTCGCGCGTGCCGCCCATGTGCGTGGCGTAGAACTCGGTCGAGTTCTCGAGCCCCTCGACGACGACCTGGTGGCCGGGCCCGACGCCCGCGGCGCGCAGGTAGCCCTCGCCCAGCATCGACTTCGAGGCCGTGAGCACGCCGATCTTGCGCCCCGGCCCGAACATCCGGTCGAGCAGCGGCAGGAGCACGAGCGGCGAGGTGAAGACCGGGACGCCGCCCGCCTCGCGCGCCAGCACGTCCTGCACCGCGGCGAAGAAGCCGCAGCAGGTGACGATCGCGCGCACGCCCTCGGCGGCGAGCTCGCGCACGGCCTGCCTCAGGAGCCCGACCTCGCGCGGCTCGACCGCGCCCCATTCGGCGGGCGGCGGCGGGCAGGCCAGCAGGCCGGGCACGACCTTCAGCCGGACCGGGTAGGCATAGGTGCTCGCGTTGCCGACATCGCCGGCCACCATCGGGTAGCGCCGCCCGTCGAAGAGCGCGATCCCGATCGCCTGGCCGTAATAGGCGCGGCCCCCCTTCACGATCATCGGGCGCCTCCCGTCAGCCGTCGCGCGCCAGCCGCGCGAGCGCCGCCTGGATGCCGCCGGGGCGATGCGGGACGCCGGCCCGCGCCAGGCCCATCTCGACCCCCGCCAGCGTCCCGGCCAGCATCAGGTCGTTGAAGTCGCCCAGGTGGCCGATGCGGAAGACCCGCCCCTTCAGCCGCCCGAGGCCCTGGCCCAGCGACATGTCCCAGCCCTCAAGCACGACCTCGCGGAACCGGTCGGCGTCGTGGCCCTCCGGCATGAGGACAGCGGTCAGCGAGTTGGACCGCTCGGCTGGGTCGCGCGCCAGGATCTCCAGCCCCCAGGCCTCGACGGCGGCGCGCGTCGCCGCGGCATGGCGCGCATGGCGGGCGAAGACGGCGTCGAGGCCTTCCTCGAGCAGCATGTGAACGGCCTCGCGCAAGCCATAGAGGAGATTGGTCGCGGGCGTGTAGGGAAAGAAGCCGGATGCGTTCGGCCCCAGCATCGCGCTCCAGTCCCAGTAGGACCGGACCGAGCGAGACTTCGCGTGAGCATCGAGTGCTTTCCCGCTGATCGCATTGAAGGAAAGCCCCGGCGGCAGCATCAGGCCCTTCTGCGATCCCGCGACCGTGACGTCGACGCCCCATTCGTCGTGGCGATAGTCGAGGGAGCCCAGCGAGGAGATCGTGTCGACCATGAAGAGCGCGCCATGGCCGGCGGCGTCGATCGCCCGGCGCAGCGCGGCGATGTCCGTCGCCACGCCGGTAGAGGTCTCGTTGTGGACGACGCAGACCGCGCGGATCGCGCCGTCCCTGTCCGCGCGCAGCCTCTCCTCCAGCGCCGCGGCCGGGACGCCGGAGCGCCAGTCGCCGGGCACGAACTCCACCTCGAGGCGCAGTCGCGTCGCCAGCTCGCGCCAGAGCGTCGCGAAATGCCCGGTCTCGAACATCAGGACGCGGTCGCCCGGCGACAGCGCGTTGACCAGCGCCGCCTCCCAGGCCCCGGTGCCGGAGGCGGGATAGGCCACGACCGGGCCGGCGGTGCGGAAGATGGCGCGCACGCCCTCCAGCACCTCGCGGCCGAGCGCCTGGAACTCCGGGCCGCGATGGTCGATCGTCGGCATGTCCATCGCGCGCAGGACGCGGTCGGGGACGTTGGTCGGCCCGGGGATCTGGAGGAAATGCCGTCCCGCCCGCCGACGGGGTCGGTTGCCGCGCAGCCTGTCGTCCACCGTGTTCGCTCCTGCCTCGCCGATGCGCGCCCGCTATAGTCGCGCCTTCCCAGCAGCATCAGCCGAGCAGCCCCATGCGCGCAACCGCCCTCGCCGCCGCCCTCCTCGCGACCGCCCTCGCCGCCGCGCCCGCCGACGCCCGGCAGGAATCCTGCGGGCCGGTCGACCACGCCGCGGCGCTCCACCGCGCCTGGACCGCGCGCGCCCCGGCCGCCGGCCCGGGCGAGGCGATCTCCGCGGAGGAGGCGCTCTGCGTCCAGCGCGCGCTCGTCGTGCGGCTGCGCGCCCACGAAGGCCGCCCGGTCGGCTGGAAGGTCGGGCTCACCTCGCCGCAGGCGCAGCAGGCGCTGGGCGTGTCGAGCCCGGTCGTCGGCCAGCTGCTGCACGGCATGATCCTGCCGGACGGCGCGACGCTGCGCGCGCGCTACGGGGCGCGGCCCGTGGTCGAGGCCGACATGGTCGCCGTCGTCGCCGACGCTGCGATCAACCAGGCGCGCACGCCCGCCGAGGTCGCGCGGCACCTGCGCGCCATCCATCCCTTCATCGAGCTGGCCGACCTCGCGCTGGCCGAGGGCGCCAGGCTCAACGGCGCCGTCATCACCGCCATCAACGTGGGCGCGCGGCGCGGCGTGCTCGGCCCGGCGATCCAGGTGCGCGCGGACGACGCCTTCGTCGCCGCGCTCGCCGCGATGCGCGTGACGCTCTCCGACGACCAGGGCAAGGAGCTCTCGGCCGCTCCCGGCGCGGCGATCCTCGGCCACCCGCTCAACGCCGTCGCCTTCCTCGCGGGGGAGCTCGCGCGACGCGGCGAGAGCCTCCGGCCCGGGGACATGGTGAGCCTCGGCTCGTTCGGGCGGCCGGTGCCGCCCGCCGCGGGCCGGGTCTTCACCGCGCGCTACGAAGGCTTGCCGGGCGGCACCGCGCGCGTCTCCGCCAGGTTCCGCTGACGATGCCGCCGCTCGGCTCCGACGCCGCCCCGCCTTCCGTCTACGGCACGCAGCGCGTGCCCGCCGGCGCGGCGCGCGCCCGGCCCGGGGATTCCGCCCTCGCCGCGCGGCTGCGCAGGGAACTCCGCGGCGAGGTTCTGTTCGACGCCGCGAGCCGCGGGCGCTACGCGACCGACGCCTCGATCTACCAGGTCGAGCCGCTGGGCGTGGTCGTGCCCGCGCATGTCGACGACGTCTTCGCGGCGATCGCGATCGCGCGCGAGGAAGGCGTGCCGGTCCTGCCGCGCGGCGGCGGCACGTCGCAATGCGGCCAGACCGTCGGGCGCTGCCTCGTCGTCGACACCTCGAAGCACCTCCGGCGCATGCTCTCGCTCGACGCGGCGAACCGGCGCTGCTGGGTCGAGCCCGGCATCGTGCTCGACGCGCTCAACGCGCAGCTGCGCGCCAAGGGGCTGTGGTTCCCGGTCGACATCTCGACGGGCAGCCGCGCGACGATCGGCGGCATGGCGGGCAACAATTCCTGCGGCTCGCGCTCCATCCGCCACGGCAACATGGTGCACAACGTGCGCGCCATCGACATGGCCTTCGCGGACGGCTCGAGCGCGCAGTTCGGCGAGGTGCCCGCGGACATCTCCGCCGCGCCGATGCAGCCGCGCTACCGCCAGGCGGTCGAGGATGCGCGGCGCATCGCCGCCGGCGTCGCGGGCGAGCTCGCCTCGGATCGCTGGCCGAAGCTGCTGCGGCGCGTCGGCGGCTACAACCTCGACATGGTCGGCCCGCATGTCGTCCCCGGCCTCGGCCGCGCGGAGCCGGGCACGAACATGGCGAAGCTGCTGGTGGGCTCCGAGGGCACGCTCGGCTTCTTCACGCGCCTGCAGCTCGACCTCGCGCCGATCCCGCGCGCGCGCGCGCTCGGCGTCGTGCATTTCCCCAGCTTCTTCGCCGCGATGGACGCCACGCGGCACATCGTGGCGCTCGACCCCGACGCGGTCGAGCTGGTCGACCGCACGATGATCGAGCTGTCGCGCGGCATCCCGCTCTTCCGCCCGGTCGTCGAGCGCTTCGTGCGCGGCGAGCCCGACGCGATCCTGCTGGTGGAGTTCGCGGGCGACGAGCTTGCCCCGCAGCGGGAGAAGCTGGCGCGGCTGGTCGAGCTGATGGGCGACCTCGGCTTCCCGGGCAGCGTGGTGGAGGCGACGGACGCGCGCTTCCAGGCGGAGATCTGGGAGGTCCGCAAGGCCGGCCTCAACATCATGATGTCGATGAAGGGCGACGGGAAGCCGGTCTCCTTCATCGAGGATTGCGCGGTGCCGCTGGAGGACCTCGCGGAGTACACGCGCCAGGTCGACGCGATCTTCGCGCGCCACGGCACGAAGGGCACCTGGTACGCGCATGCCTCGGTGGGCACGCTGCACGTGCGGCCGATCATCAACCTCAAGCAGGACGGCGCCGCGAAGATGCGCGCAATCGCCGAGGAGGCCTTCGAGCTCGTGCGCCGCTACAAGGGCGCGCATTCGGGCGAGCATGGCGACGGGCTGGTGCGCTCGGAGTTCCACGAGCCGATGTACGGCGCGCCGATCGTGCGCGCCTTCGAGGCGATCAAGGACAGCTTCGACCCCGAGGGCCTGTTCAACCCCGGCAAGATCGTGCGTCCGCCGCGGATGGACGACCGGCGGCTCATGCGCTTCCCGGAGGACTACGCGACGCCGCCGGTCGCCACCGCGCTCGACTGGTCGGCCTGGGGCGGGCTGCCGGCGGCGGCGGAGATGTGCAACAACAACGGCGAGTGCCGGAAGTCCGACGCCGGCACGATGTGCCCGAGCTTCCGCGTCACGCGCGACGAGGCGCATGTCGTGCGCGGCCGCGCCAACACGCTGCGCCTCGCGCTCTCCGGCCAGCTCGGCGCGGACGGCCTCGCCAGCGACGAGGTCGCCGAGGCGATGGAGCTCTGCGTCGGCTGCAAGGGCTGCCGGCGCGAGTGCCCGACCGGCGTCGACATGGCGCGCATGAAGATCGAGGCGGACGCGGCGCGCGCGCGGCGCGACGGCGTGTCGGCGCGCGGGCGCATCGTCGCCTCGCTGCCGCGCTGGGCGCCCTGGGCGTCGCGCCTCGCGCCGCTCGCCAACCTGCGCAACCGCGTGCCCGCGCTCGCGCGGCTGGGCGAGCGCTGGCTCGGCATCGCCGCCGCGCGCCCGCTGCCGGAATGGAGCGCCGATCCCTTCGTCGCGCCGCCGCCGCCCGCGGCGCCGCGCGCCGTGCTCTTCGTCGACACGTTCACGCGCTGGTTCGAGCCGGAGAACGCGCGCGCGGCCCTGCGCGTGCTCTCCGCGCTCGGCTGCGAGGTCGCCGTCGCGACCGGCGACCGGCCGCTCTGCTGCGGGCGCACCTTCCTCTCCGAGGGGCTGGTCGACGAGGCGCGCGCCGAGCAGCGCCGCCTCCTGGCGGCGCTTGGGCCGCATGCCGAGGCGGGGCTTCCCATCCTCGGCCTCGAGCCGTCCTGCATCTTCACGCTCAGGGACGAGCTCGCGGCGATCCTGCCGGGCGAGGACGCGGCGCGCATCGGCGCCCTCGCCATGCCCTTCGAGGAGTTCCTCATCGCCGAGCAGCGCGCGGGGCGCATCGACGCCGCCACGTTCCGGCCGATCGACGCGACGCGCGCGCTGCTGCACGGCCATTGCCACCAGAAGGCCTTCGGCGCCATGGGCGCGGTGGAGGCCGCGCTGCGCCTGGTGCCGGGGCTGCAGGTGGAGGTCGTCGCCTCGGGCTGCTGCGGCATGGCCGGCAGCTTCGGCTACGAGGCCGAGCACCACGCGACGTCGATGGCGATGGGCGAGCTCGCGCTGCTGCCCGCGATGCGCGCCGCGCCCGCGGACGCGCTGCTGGTCGCCGACGGCACGTCCTGCCGCGCGCAGGTCCGCGACGGCGCGGCGCGCGGCGCCATTCATGTCGCGCGCGTGCTGGCGCGGAGCCTCGGCGAATGAGCGACGAGGCACTCCTGCGGCACTACGACGGCGGCCAGGACCTGGTCGCGCGCGCGATGGAGCTGCTGCGCGAGGCCGGCAAGGACCTGTCGCGCCTGTCCATCGACGACCTCGTCGGGCTCGACGAGTTCCACGTGCGCGGCCGCGAGGCGACGCTGTCGCTCGCGCGGCGCCTCGGGCTGGCCGGCGGCGAGCGCGTGCTCGACGTGGGTAGCGGGATCGGCGGCCCGGCGCGGCGGCTCGCCAGCCTCGCCGCGGTCGACGTCGTCGGCATCGACTTGACGCCGGCCTATGTCGACCTCGCCAACGCGCTCTCCCGCCTCGTCGGGCTCGAGGCGCGCGTGCGCTTCCATGCCGCCGACGCGCTGGCCCTGCCCTTCCCCGGCGCGAGCTTCGACGTCGCCTGGACGCAGCACGTGCAGATGAACATCGCCGACAAGGACCGGTTCTTCGACGAGCTCCTGCGCGTGCTCGTCCCGGGCGGCCGCCTCGCGCTCTACGACATCCTGAAGGGGCCCGGCGGCGAGGTGGCCTATCCGATGCCTTGGGCCTCCGACCCGTCGATGAGCCATCTCGCGACGCCCGCCGCCTTCCGCGCCGCGATGGAGCGCGCGGGCTTCGTCGTCGAATCCTGGGAGGACGTCACCGCGACGTGCCGCGACTGGGCCGCGCGCCGCTACACGACCCCGCCCGCGCCGAACGCGGCGACCGTGGCGCGGCTGCTCGGCGCGCGCAACGCCGCGGGCGCCGCGAACATCCCGCGCAACCTCGCCGAGGGCCGCATCGCGGTCGTAGAGGCGATTGCGCGCCGCCCCGCCGCCGCCTAAGCAGGCCCAGGCAGAGACGCAGGAGTCGCCCCATGACGCAGGAAGAGATCGCCCGGATCGCCGCGCGCATCCTGATCGAGACGAAGTCCGTCCTGATCAACGCCGAGAAGCCCTTCATCTTCACCTCGGGCTGGGCCTCGCCGACCTACACGGATTGCCGCCGGCTGATCAGCTTCCCGCGCGCGCGCAACCAGCTCCTCGCGATGGCGATGGAGCAGTTGGCGCGCGACGCCGGCGTCGAGGTCTTCGACGCGGTGGCGGGCGGCGAGACCGCCGGCATCCCCTACGCGGCATGGATCGCCGACCGCATGGGCCTGCCGATGCTCTACGTGCGCAAGAAGCCGAAGGGCTTCGGGCGCAACGCTCTGATCGAGGGCAACGTGCAGCCCGGCCAGCGAGTCCTCCTGGTCGAGGACCTCGCGACGGACGGCAAGTCGAAGATGCACTTCGTGAACGGCCTGCGCGACGCCGGCTGCGAGGTCAGGCACTGCTTCGTCGTCTTCCACTACGGCATCTTCCCGGAGAGCACGAAGGTGCTCGCCGACAACGGCGTCAGGCTCCACGCGCTCTGCACGTGGTGGGACGTGCTGGCCACGGCCGAGGCCGATGGCAGCGTCGACAAGGCCGCGCTTGTCGAGGTGCGCCGCTTCCTCGGGGCGCCGGCGGCCTGGTCCGTCGCGCATGGTGGCAAGGGCGGCGAGGCGGCTTCGGGCTGAGCGCGGCCAGGACGGAAAGGAGCGGCCGATGACGCAGGCGACGCGACAGGACGAGGCGACGCTGC
>Ga0194123_10007857_pt1 | contig 10452 bp, 10 predicted proteins | sample TA2MahsurfametaG_5_FD_155479 | JGI IMG/M metagenome (GOLD analysis project Ga0194123, IMG submission 155479) | Freshwater microbial communities from Lake Tanganyika, Tanzania - TA2015023 Mahale A surface | ecosystem: Environmental > Aquatic > Freshwater > Lake | place: Tanzania: Lake Tanganyika... | reverse complement strand
GATACTATTAAAGTTAATGTGCGAATAGTTGAAGGAAAAAGACAGCGTATACAGGCTTTCGAGGGAGTTTGTATTGCAAGAAAAAACCGTGGAATTAATTCAACTTTTACTGTTAGAAAAATTTCCTTTGGTGAGGGTGTCGAAAGACTTTTCCCAATACATAGTCCAAACGTTGAATCGGTTGAAGTTATAAGAACAGGTAAAGTTAGAAGAGCAAAACTGTACTATTTGAGAGATAGAAAAGGAAAATCTGCAAGAATTGCAGAAAAAATTAGAAAAAAAATTGGTGTTGATATTATGCAGCCTCTTCCTTCAAAAGAGGTGGCACAGGAGCTAGAGGGCCAAGTTAATCCTCAAGTTGTGGCGGATGCCCCTAAAAAAGTTGCAGATCCTATAAAAAAAGAAGAAAAGCCTCTAGAGCCAAAGATTGATAAAGAAAAGAAAAAGAAATAAAAATTTCTTTTAGCTTTTATATGCCAAAGACTCTTTACGATAAGATATGGGAAAGCCATCTAGTTGAAGAACAAAAAGATGGAACATCTTTATTATATATTGACCGACATTTAGTACACGAGGTTACAAGCCCTCAAGCTTTTGAGGGACTTAGAATTAATAAAAGAAAAGTTAGAGCTCCTAAATCTACTCTAGCTGTTGTTGACCACAACGTCCCAACTTCAGACAGATCTAAGGGAATTAAAGATAAAGAGTCTGCAATTCAGGTCGAAGCACTCTCAAAGAATTGTAAAGATTTTGGTATTGAATTTTTTGGGTTAACTGACAAAAGACAAGGAATTGTTCATGTCATAGGACCAGAACAAGGCTTTACTCAGCCAGGGATGACAATTGTTTGTGGAGATAGCCACACTTCTACTCATGGAGCTTTTGGTGCACTCGCCTTTGGAATTGGAACGTCAGAGGTTGAACATGTGCTTGCAACTCAAACATTAATACAAAGTAGAGCAAAAAATTTTAAAATTTGTGTTGATGGAAAGCTTCCAGAAGGTGTCACTGCAAAAGATGTAATTTTATCAATTATTGGAAAAATCGGCACCGCAGGTGGAACAGGATATGTAATTGAATACTGTGGTGAGGTTTTTAGAAATTTCTCTATGGAAGAGAGAATGACTGTTTGCAATATGAGTATTGAAGGTGGTGCGAGGGCTGGATTGGTTGCTCCAGATCAAAAAACTTTTGACTATATTAAAGGAAGACCCATGGCCCCACAAAACAAAGATTGGGATAAAGCTTTAGCTTACTGGAAAACACTATTTACTGAAGAAAATGCCAAATTTGATAGGGAAGTTTATTTAAATGGGGATGATATTGTACCAACAGTAACATGGGGGACAAGTCCTCAGGATATTTCTCCAGTAACAGGTAAGGTTCCAGATCCAAAAACTGAAAAAAATGAAGATAGAAAAAAATCCATGCTAAGATCTTTAGAGTATATGGGACTTGAGCCAAATACTCCGATCCAAGAAATATCAATTGATAAAGTTTTTATAGGCTCATGTACCAATGGAAGAATCGAAGATTTAAGAGCAGTTGCAAAAGTTGTTAAAGGCAAGAAAGTTAATAAACAAGTTTCTGCCATGGTAGTTCCAGGATCTGGTCTTGTAAAAATACAGGCAGAAAAAGAGGGAATTGATAAAATATTGAAAGAAGCAGGATTTGATTGGAGAGAGCCAGGTTGCTCAATGTGTCTCGGTATGAATCCAGATCAATTAAAGCCAAAGGAGAGATGTGCTTCAACTTCAAACCGAAACTTTGAAGGCCGCCAAGGTCGAGGTGGAAGAACTCATTTAGTAAGTCCAGTGATGGCAGCAGCAGCTGCTATTGAGGGTAAATTTGTTGATATTAGGAAATTTTCTTAATGAAAAAATTTGAAAGGTTCAAAGCTTTGGCAGCACATGTTTCAATAATGAATGTTGATACAGACATGATTATTCCAAAACAATTTTTAAAAACTATTAAACGAACAGGCCTTGGAGCTGGATTATTTTATGAGTTAAGATTTGATGAAAAAGGAAATGAGATTAAGGATTTTATCCTAAATCAAGCTCCTTTTAATAAAGCAAAAATTTTAATATCTGGAAAAAATTTCGGATGTGGTTCATCTAGAGAGCATGCACCATGGGCACTTTTAGATTTTGGTATCAAATGCGTAATCGCACCAAGTTTTGCTGATATATTTTACAATAATTGTTTTAAAAATGGGATCTTACCAATTGTGTTAGATGAAAAATTAGTTAAGGAACTTAGTGAGTTGGCAGATAAAAAGAGAGAAATTGAAATAGATTTAGAAGATCAAAAAATACATAAGGGAGATAATCAGCCAATTGATTTTGATATAGATCCGTTCAAAAAGGAATGCTTGATAAAAGGATATGATGACATTGCACTTACGTTAAACAAAAATCAGAAAATATCAATTTTCGAAGACAAGAAAAAAACTTTAACTCCTTGGCTATATACTTGAAGAAAAAAATTTTAATACTTGCTGGTGATGGAATTGGGCCAGAAGTAATGAATGAAGTAAAAAAGATTATTCTTTGGTTTAATGAAAACAAAAAAACTGGTTTTGATATTACTGAGGAGTTAGCAGGAGGTATATCTTATGATAAACACGGAACACCTTTAACTGATAGTGTTTTAAATTTAGCGATTCAGAGTGATGCCGTTTTATTGGGAGCTGTTGGTGGACCAAAATGGGATCAATTAGAATTTTCAAAAAAACCTGAACGGGCACTACTGCGACTTCGAAAAGATTTAAAACTATTTGCAAATTTAAGGCCTGCTATTTGTTTTAAAGAACTTTCTAGCGCCTCAACTCTAAAGCCAGAAATAGTATCAGATCTGGATATTATGATTATTAGAGAACTTACAGGAGGGATATATTTCGGAGAACCAAGAGGAGTTTCTAAACTTTCTGATGGCTCAAGAAAAGGAGTGAACACTCATGTATATACTTCTTATGAAATACAAAGGGTTGCAACCACAGCCTTTGAACTCGCAAGAAAAAGAAAAAATAAAGTTACATCTTGCGAAAAATCAAATGTTATGGAGGCAGGATTATTATGGAGAGAAGAGGTCACAGAGTTGCATAAACGTAAATTTAAGGATGTTGAATTAAACCACATGCTTGCAGACAACTGTGCAATGCAATTGGTTCGCTATCCAAAACAATTTGATGTGATTTTAACTGATAATTTGTTTGGTGATATGCTTTCTGACGAGGCTGGCATGCTTACCGGATCGCTTGGTATGTTGCCCTCAGCATCTCTAAGTGAAAGAGATAAAAATGGAAAAGTTAAAGCCATGTATGAACCAATTCATGGAACTGCTCCAGATATAGCTGGCAAGAGCATAGCAAATCCGCTTGCATCCATCTTAAGTTTTGCAATGGCGCTTCGATATTCTTTCGATATGCCTTCAGAAGCAACTATGCTTGATGATGCCGTTCGAAAAGTATTAAAAGATGGTTATAGAACTCAAGATATTATGGAAAAAGATAGAAAAAAAGTTTCAACCTCTGAAATGGGTAACCTTGTAATACAAAAACTACACTAATGAATTATAGTATTGCAATTGTTGGTGGTACAGGAAATGCAGGAAGAACAACTATTGATGTTTTGGAGAAAAGAAAATTTCCAGTTGAAACTCTTTATGTTATTGCTTCAAAAAAAAGTGCTGGAAAAACTTTAGTATTTAAAAAAAAAAAAATTAAAATTGAAAGTCTTGAGTCTTTTGATTTTAATAAAGCGGATATAACTTTCTTTTGTGCAGGTGCAAAGAATGCAAAAATATGGGCTCCAAAAATTGCAAAAAAATCGATTGTAATAGATTACTCTAGTTATTTTAGACAATTCAAAAATATTCCACTTATCGTTCCTGAAGTGAATGCAGAAGCTTTAAAGGATTATAAAAAAACAAATATTATAGCTAATCCAAACTGTTCTACAGCTCAACTTGTTGTGGCTTTGAAACCGTTGCATGCGAGATATAACATTTCTCGTGTAGTAACATCGACTTATCAATCTGTTTCTGGAGCAGGAAAAGCTGCTATGGATGAACTTGTTGATCAGACGAAAAAATGGTTTCAAAAGAAAAAAATTTCTCCAAAAAAATTTACTAAACAAATAGCATTTAACGTTATTCCTCATATAGATACTTTCTTAAAAGATGGGCAAACAAAAGAAGAATGGAAGATGGAAAATGAAACTAAGAAAATACTAGACAAACAAATAAAACTTACAGCAACCTGTGTAAGAGTTCCTGTTTTTATTTCTCATTCAGAAGCTGTAAATGTTGAATTAAGAAAAAAATTTAATTTAGGGGATATTAGAAGGATTTTACAAAAAGCCCCAGGATGTAAAGTAATTGATGAACAAAAAAACGGTGGTTATGCAACTCCTGTTGAATGCTCAGGAAGTTATTTGACTTATGTTTCTAGAATTAGAAAAGATCCAACAAAAAATGCTATTAATATGTGGGTAGTTTCTGATAATTTATTAAAAGGTGCAGCTTTTAATGCAGTACAAATAGCAGAGCTTTTAATTAAAAAATATATTTAATGAATAAGGAAACAGCGCCATTATCTCCGCATATTCAAATTTATAAGTGGCAATTCTCATCTCTTTTGTCCATCACGCATAGAATGACTGCAGTTATAAATATTATTGCATTTGGTTTGATAATTTTGTGGGTCGTATTTCTTTCACTTGGACCAGAGTTATTTATTATATTTCAAAATTTTCTATCTAGTTTTATCGGTAAATTCTTACTTATAGGTTTTACATGGTCTTTTTGCTATCACTTATTAAATGGTATCAGGCATTTAGCATGGGACTTTGGTTATGGTTATGAAATGAAAACAGCAAATATTTCAGGTGCAGCAGTACTATTATTATCTTTTATTTTTACAACGTTAATTTGGGTCACTATATGATTTTAAGTCCAGTTAAAAAATGGAAATTGCAAAGATTAACCGCAATTATATTAATTCCACTTTTAGTTTGGTTTTTGTATTCATTTTTAATTTTAGTTTACAAAGATTATTCCTCTGCGATTGATTTTTTTGATAATAAACTTAATTCAATATTATTTTTATTTTTTATCGTTTTTGTAGCTCTACACTCCAAGATTGGAGTTGGAGAAATAATAGAAGATTATATTCACAGTCCAAGTTTAAAAAAGTTTCTTAATACTGTGGCATTAATTTACTCCATTTTAATGCCTTTAATTGGTATTATATCAGTATTTTACATTATAATTGTATGAGTACTTATCCAATTGTCGACCATGAATATGATGTTATAGTTGTAGGAGCTGGTGGCTCAGGTTTAAGAGCTGCCGTTGGTCTTGCAGAAGCTGGTCTTAAGACAGCATGTATTTCAAAAGTCTTTCCAACAAGAAGTCACACAGCTGCAGCTCAAGGGGGGATTTCTGCAGCACTTGGCAATATGTCAGAAGATGATTGGAGATGGCATATGTATGATACTGTTAAGGGTGCAGACTGGCTTGGAGATCAAGATGCTATAGAGTATTTATGTAAGGAAGCTCCTCAAGCTGTTATCGAATTAGAAAAATATGGAGTTCCATTTAGCAGAACTGATGAAGGAAAAATTTATCAACGACCCTTTGGTGGAATGACTGCAAATTATGGAAATGGAATAGCTCAGCGGACATGTGCAGCGGCTGACAGAACTGGTCATGCAATCTTACATACACTTTATGGGCAAGCATTAAAAAAAAATACAGAATTTTTTATTGAATATTTTGCATTAGATTTACTAATGCATGATGGTAAGTGTTGTGGAGTGACCGCTTGGAATCTGCAAGATGGATCCATTCATAGATTTAGAGCTCACATAACTATTCTTGCTACCGGAGGATATGGTAAGGCTTATTTTTCAGCAACTTCAGCACATACTTGTACAGGAGATGGTAATGCTATGGTGTTAAGAGCAGGATTACCACTACAAGATATGGAATTTATTCAATTTCATCCAACAGGCATTTATGGAGCAGGATGTTTAATTACAGAGGGATCAAGGGGCGAAGGTGGATTTTTAGTTAATTCAGAAGGAGAAAGATTTATGGAGCGCTACGCTCCTTCCGCAAAAGATCTTGCATCAAGAGATGTAGTTTCAAGATCAATGACAGTTGAGATTAATGAAGGTAGAGGCGTCGGTAAAAATAAAGACCATATTTTTTTGCACTTAAATCATTTGGATCCAAAAGTTTTACATGAAAGGTTGCCTGGTATTTCTGAGTCTGCAAAAATATTTGCAGGTGTCGATGTAACGAAAGAGCCAATTCCAGTTATTCCAACGGTTCACTACAACATGGGTGGTATTCCAACAAATTATTTTGGTGAGGTGATTTCAAAGAGTAACGGAAATAAAGATGAAATTGTCCCAGGGCTTATGGCAGTTGGCGAGGCAGCTTGTGTATCTGTGCATGGAGCAAATCGTTTGGGGTCAAACTCTTTAATTGATTTAGTTGTTTTTGGCAAAGCCGCAGCAGTGAGGGCAGCATCTATACTAAAAAAAAATATACCTCATGAAAAGATTCCAGAAAGTGAAACGCAAAAGTCTATTGACCGATTTGATAAACTTCGAAATGCAAAAGGTGATACCCCAACATCTAAACTTAGAGACAAAATGCAAAGAACTATGCAATCAAAGTGTGCTGTGTTTAGAGATGATAAAATCTTAAATGAGGGAATGAAAGAAATCCAACAAACGTGGGAAGGTTTAGATGATATTTCTGTATCTGATAAATCCTTAATATTTAATACTGATTTAGTTGAAACATTAGAATTTGATAATTTAATTCGTCAAAGTTTAGTAACTGTTGCCTCTGCAGAAAATAGAAAAGAAAGTAGAGGGGCACATTTTAGGGAAGACTTTAAAGAAAGAGATGATGAAAAGTGGATGAAACACACGCTTGCATGGCACAATGGCAATGGTGTTAAAATTGATTACAGAAATGTACATAATTTTACATTAACAAATGATGTGCAATATTTTCCACCAAAAGCAAGAGTGTATTAATGGTACAATTTTCACTTCCTAAGAATTCTGAAATTTTAGAAGGAAAGTACTTTAAAGATAAAAGTAATAGTTCAAATGTAAAAAAAATTAAAGTCTACAGATGGGATCCTGAAACAAATCAAAACCCTAGACTTGATACTTACGAGGTAAATCTTAATGAATCTGGTCCAATGGTACTTGATGTTTTAATTAAAATAAAAAATGAAATTGATAGTACACTTACTTTTAGAAGATCATGCAGAGAGGGAGTTTGCGGTTCATGCGCAATGAATATTGATGGAGTAAATGGTCTTGCATGTACAACGTTTGCAAAAGATATTTCTGGTGAAATTAAAGTATATCCCTTACCCCACCTTCCTGTTGTTAAAGATTTAGTTCCAAATCTAAATCAGGTTTATAAACAGTACAAATCCATTGAGCCCTGGTTACAAGTTAAACCATCAACTAATGGACTCGCTAATGGATCGATAAAAAAAAATAGTAATGGTAAAGAAATTTATCAATCAAAAAAAGACCGAGAAAAACTTGATGGTTTATACGAATGTATACTCTGTGCTTGCTGTTCAACTTCTTGCCCAAGTTATTGGTGGAATGGAGATAAATATTTAGGTCCAGCTGTTTTATTACAAGCTTACAGATGGATTATTGACAGCAGGGATGAAGAAAGAGAAAAAAGGTTAAAAAAAGTTTCAGATGAACTAAAACTTTTTAGATGTCACACTATTATGAACTGTACCAACGCATGTCCAAAAGGACTTAATCCAGCAAAAGCAATCGGTTCAATAAAAAAAATGCTAGTTCAGGCTGGTATAGACTAGTTTTTTTATTCTTTCATAGTTTGACAGCTTAAATTCTGGATTATATTTTTAAATTTTTATCAAATGAAATCTATATCTCACTATATAGACGGAAAGCTTACCGAAGGAACATCAAAAAGGACTGCTGACGTTTTTAACCCTGCAACAGGAGAGGTAAGTGCTAAAGTTTATTTGGGAGGAAAGACTGAGGTTGATTTAGCAGCACATTCTGCATCGAAGGCCTTTTTGTCATGGTCTCAAACACCCCCTCTTCAGAGAGCAAGAATATTATTTAAATTTAAAGATTTGATTGAAAAAAATACAGACCGTCTTGTAAAAACTATCGTTTCTGAACATGGAAAAATTTATGAGGATGCCAAAGGTTCGCTCACGCGTGGATTAGAGGTTGTTGAGTTTGCCTGTGGTATCCCTCATTTGTTAAAAGGAGAATTTACTGAAAACGTCGGTACTAATGTCGATAGTTGGTCAATACGACAACCATTAGGAATATGTGCGGGAATTACCCCATTTAATTTCCCAGCTATGGTTCCAATGTGGATGTTTCCACTTTCTATTGCGTGCGGAAATACTTTTATTCTCAAACCTTCGGAAAAAAATCCTAGTACCTCTCTCATTTTGGCAGAGCTTTTCACAGAAGCTGGGCTTCCAAACGGTGTCTTGAATGTTGTAAATGGAGACAAGGATACTGTCGATGCAATTTTATCTCATTCTTCAATTTCTGCAATTAGTTTTGTAGGGTCTACAGCTATTGCAAAATATATTTACGAAAATTCAGCAAAGTTTGAAAAAAGAGTTCAAGCACTTGGAGGAGCTAAAAACCACTGTGTAGTTATGCCTGATGCCGATATTGATCAGGCTGTATCTGGTCTTATGGGCGCTGCATATGGATCAGCAGGTGAGCGGTGTATGGCGCAATCTGTTGCTGTAGCTGTTGGTGGAATTGCAGATAGCCTAGTTAATAAACTAAAAAAACAAGTTGAAGGGTTAAAAATTGGCCCAGGAATGAGTTCAGGTGTTGATATGGGTCCGCTTGTAACATCAGATCATCTTAAGAAGGTTAAAGGTTATGTGGACTTAGGAATATCGGAGGGTGCAAAATTAGTTGTTGATGGAAGAAATATAAAAAAACCTCAAGGATATGAAGGCGGTTTTTATTTTGGGGGATGTCTTTTTGACAATGTTAAAAAAAATATGAGAATTTATAAAGAGGAAATATTTGGCCCCGTTCTTTCAGTTGTAAGAGTAGATGACTTTAATGAAGCATTACATTTAATTAATGATCATGAGTATGGGAATGGCGTGAGTATTTTTACAAGGGATGGAGACTCCGCAAGAAATTTTTCAAGTAATATAAAAGTTGGAATGGTTGGCATAAACATTCCTATACCTGTGCCAATGGCATTTCATAGCTTTGGGGGTTGGAAAAGATCTTTATTTGGTGATCAGCATGTACATGGTATGGAAGGTGTGCGATTTTATACCAAACTTAAAACTATTACATCTAGATGGCCCTCTGGTATAAGTTCGGGCCCAAGTTTTACGATGCCAACAATGAATTAAAAAAACATGAGAAAAAAAATATCATTAATTGGTTCAGGTCAAATAGGAGGAACGCTAGCGCACCTCATCTCTCTTAAAGAACTTGGTGATGTCGTAATTTTTGATATACTTTCTGGTCTTCCTGAGGGAAAATCTCTAGACATTGCTCAATCTGGTGCTGTTGAGCGTTTTAATGCTAATTTAAAGGGAACTACATCTTATTCTGACATAAAAGATTCTGATGTTATAATTGTAACAGCCGGAGTTCCAAGAAAAGAAGGAATGAGCAGAGATGATCTACTCTCAATTAATGCTAAAGTGATGAAGCAAGTTGGAGAGGGTATTAAAAAATATTCTCCAAATGCATTTGTGATATGTATTACAAATCCGCTTGATGTAATGGTTCTTGCATTACAAAAGTATTCTGGTCTACCAGCTGAAAAAGTCATTGGAATGGCTGGAGTTTTAGACTCTTCAAGGTTTAGGCTATTTCTTTCTCAAGAATTTGGAGTTTCAATTGAAGACGTAACAGCTTTTGTGCTTGGTGGCCATGGTGATACGATGGTTCCTCTTTCGAGATACTCGACAGTTGCTGGTATACCAATTCCAGATTTAATTGATATGGGCTGGTCTACAAAAGAAAAAATAGAGAGAGTAATTCAACGTACTAGAGATGGTGGTGCAGAAATTGTAAAACTTTTAAAAACAGGTTCTGCATACTACGCTCCAGCAAGCTCTGCTATTGAGATGGCCGAGGCTTATATAAAAGATAAAAAAAAAGTTCTTCCGTGCGCATCTTATCTAGATGGTGAATATGGTGTAAAAGATCTTTACGTTGGTGTTCCTGTGATCATAGGCAAAAGAGGTGTAGAAAAAGTTATAGAAATTAAATTTGATTCTACAGAAAAAGAAATGTTTCAAAAATCTGTAGATGCCGTTAGAAAATTAACTCAAGATTTATTTAAACTTGATACAGACTTATCCAAAATTAAGACTATCAAGCCAAAGTATTAAATTTTATTAATGAACATTCATGA
>Ga0194123_10007836_pt1 | contig 10472 bp, 9 predicted proteins | sample TA2MahsurfametaG_5_FD_155479 | JGI IMG/M metagenome (GOLD analysis project Ga0194123, IMG submission 155479) | Freshwater microbial communities from Lake Tanganyika, Tanzania - TA2015023 Mahale A surface | ecosystem: Environmental > Aquatic > Freshwater > Lake | place: Tanzania: Lake Tanganyika... | reverse complement strand
GGCCTGATGGGGACTGAGGTGAAAATCAAGGGCTCCCAGGAAAGAGTCCGCCCTGCAAAAAGCGAAGTGGAGCGACTGGTGGCCGATCCGGCGAAGGCTAAAAAGCTGCTCAAATGGCAGCCTCAACATCACGGCTTGGAGGGCTTAAAAAAAGGCCTCCTCAAAACCATCGAATGGTTCAGAAAACCTGAAAACCTGCGATCTTACGAAGACGACCGCTACATCGTTTAAGCACGAAAAAGTGACCTCCGAGAACTCCCTGCCGCAGGAACTGCTGGTAGCGCTCCGCAAGGTTCTTCCGGATAAAACCCGAATCTATCCCCTGCATGAGCCGGTGTTTGGCGGACGGGAGTGGGAATATGTGAAGGACTGTATTGATACAGGCATGGTTTCATCTGTGGGAACCTACGTGGACAAATTCGAAAGGAAGCTGGAGGAGTACACTGGAGTTAAGCATGCGGTGGCCGTCGTGAATGGCACGGCGGGGCTGCATATTGCGTTGAAATTAGCCGGAGTAATGCCGGGGGATGAAGTTTTGGTTCCAGCCTTGACGTTTGTGGCCTCGGCCAACGCTGTGACCTACTGCGGTGCCACCCCCCACTTTGTCGACTCCGAGGACCAAGTTTTGGGGATGGATCCGGAAAACTTGCGGGCCTATTTGGAGCGGGAGACCGAACCACGTTCTGGTTCCCGCGTGAACCGAAAAACGGGCAGGGTGATCCGGGCGATGTTGCCGATGCATGCGTTCGGGCATCCCGCCCGGTTGGAGGAGTTGATGAAAGTGGCGCAGGATTTCCAGATCACACTTGTGGAGGACGCGGCCGAGTCCATCGGCAGCTTTTACCAAGGGCAACACACGGGGACCTTCGGGCTGCTTGGGGTGTTGAGCTTCAACGGCAACAAAACCATCACCACCGGGGGGGGCGGCGCCATCCTCACTAATGATCCTGAATTGGCGCGAAGGGCCAAACATCTCACCACTACGGCGAAGATTCCGCATGGCTGGGAGTACCGGCATGATGAAGTCGGCTACAATTACCGAATGCCCAACCTGAATGCCGCGCTGGGTTGTGCCCAGCTCGAGCAGTTGCCGGGTTTTAAAAAATCAAAACGGCAACTCTATCGCCTTTACCAAGAGGCATTTAAGGGGCTTGAAGAGGCGGCTCTTTTTTCAGAACCGCCGGGATGCCAAAGCAACTTTTGGCTACAAACCCTCATCCTGCAACGTGGACGCGAAAGGGAGCTCGAGCCGATTCTGAAGAAACTCCACGAAGAAAAAATTCTGGCGCGCCCCGCTTGGACTCCCCTGCATCAACTTGCCCCGTTTCGGTCATTTCCTCGCATGGACCTGCAAACCACCGAGAACTTGGCCCAGCGAATCCTTAATCTCCCAAGTAGTGCCTCATTAGGAACATGAAAATAGGTTATTTTGGCGATGGGCCCTGGGCTCATCAGGCTTTTGAGCTAATTTTAAAAGACCAGCGTTTCGACGTGCGGTTTGTTTGTGCTCGTTTTGAACATCCTGATCCCGTCCTAGAAACAATGGCTATCTCGAAAAACATCCCCTTCTTGAGTCATCAAAATATAAATAACTCGGAGTTCTCAAAAAATATAAGCAAATACAATTGCGATATTTTTGTGTCCATGTCTTTTGACCAAATCTTTAAAAGAATGATCATCGAAACACCACGTTACGGGACTATAAATTGTCATGCTGGAAAACTGCCATTTTATCGCGGCCGCAACGTTCTGAATTGGGCATTAATAAACGATGAGAAAGAGTTTGGGGTCACGGCTCACTTCATGGATGAAGGGATCGATACTGGCGATATTGTCCATCAAAAAACCTTTGCAATCAACGAAGGCGACGACTATCAGTCCCTGCTTCAGAAGGCCTATTCTGGCTGTGCGCAAACCCTTCTTGCCGCTCTTCTGCAAATTGAAAACGGCACAGCAACCCGAACGCCACAGTCTTCCATTCATCCTTGGGGATCTTATTGCTCCAAGCGCATGGAAGGGGACGAAAGAATAAATTGGAATCAGACATCCCGAAAAATTTTTAATTTCGTGAGAGCGCTCTGCCATCCTGGGCCGGTGGCAAGAACCCAAGTAAGGGGAAAGGAGTTAAAAGTTCACAAAATCGAGTACTTACCGGATGCCGTGGAGTACTTGGGAATACCCGGCTCGGTACTGGGTGTGAGCGATGAAGGCATTTTGGTGAAAACAATGGATACTTTTATAAGACTTATAAAAGTCGAACCCTTAACCAGACTGCGCGTGGGGGACCGTCTATCCTGAAGACCGTGGTCATTGCCGAGGCTGGGGTCAACCATAACGGAAGTTTTGCTCTGGCAAAAAAAATGATCCGGGTGGCGGCTAAAAGCGGTGCGGATTACATCAAATTCCAGACCTTTGATCCTAATGAATTAGCCACCGCTTCCGTTGCGAAGGCGCAATATCAGCAAAAGACAACCGGACCTCGGGAAAGTCAAAAAAAAATGCTGCAAAAGCTATGTCTAACCCCCAACCAGTTCCGATCATTGAAAAAGGAGTGTCAACGGCAGGGAATCGGGTTTCTTTCAACGGCCTTTGATTTGGAGAGCCTTAAATTTGTCGAAAGCCTTCGACCTGCGTACCACAAGATCAGTTCAGGCGATATCGACAATATCCCGTTTCTTCGGCAGGTAGCTTCTTACGGTCGTCCGGTAATTCTATCCACAGGTATGGCCACTTTAAAGGAGGTAGACAAAGCGATCCGTAGCTTAGTCAGGGCCGGGCTCCCCAAACGGAGGATAGTCGTTTTGCAATGTCACACGGATTATCCAACCCAACCTGCCGATGCGAACCTAAGGGTCATGGACACAATCCGGAAAAAAATCCGAGTTCGATCCGGCCTGTCAGATCATACCCAAGGGATCGCGGTCGCTCTTGCAGCGGTGGCACGAGGGGCAGTACTGGTTGAAAAGCATTTCACCTTGGACCGCGCCATGACGGGTCCAGATCATCAGGCCAGCTTGTCCCATGGCGAATTGGCTCAGCTGGTGCGGGGGATCCGGGAGGTGGAGGCTGCCTTGGGTGATGGTGTCAAGAGGCCTAGTCCAAGAGAAATACAAATAAAAAAACAGGCGCGGAAGTTCCTTGTGGCCAACCGCACGATCCGAAAGGGAGAGAGGTTTACCTCCGCTAATCTGGGCCTAAAAAGATCCGGGGGCGGTATTTCGGCCGCGAAGTGGGACCTTTATTTGGGAAAAAAGGCGCGACGCAACTACCAGCCTGACGACACAATTCGCTGATGATCCGAAAAATCTGCGTGGTGACAGGGGGCCGGGCTGACTACGGCCTTTTGAGGCTATTGATGCTTGAGATTCGCAAAAACCGGCAATTCCAGCTGCAAGTGCTTGCCACAGGCTCCCATTTTCTCCCCAAATTCGGATTCACCTGCCGGGAGATTTTGAAAGACGGCCTCAAAATCCATGCCCGGGTAGACATAAAACCGGTCGGTGATTCTGCCGTAGCTTTGGGGCAAGCGATGGGCCTTGGGGTAAAGGGAATTTCTCGGGCGCTGGCAAAACTGCGGCCGGATCTCCTTGTGCTCCTTGGGGACAGGTACGAAATTCTTGCCGCTGCGGCTGCGGCCACCCTGGCGGGTGTGCCCATCGCGCATCTTCACGGGGGCGAACTGACGGAGGGTGCCTACGACGATGCTTTCCGGCACGCCATCACCAAAATGTCCCATCTGCATTTTGTCTCCACGCCGATCTATCGAAAAAGGGTCATTCAAATGGGGGAACATCCGTCCACGGTGTTTTCGGTTGGGGCCTTGGGAGTTGACCATGTCCTGACCACCAAATTCCTATCCCGCCGGGAGCTGGAGCGGTTATTGAGGTTCCGATTCCGAAAAAAAAACCTTTTGGTCACCTTCCATCCGGCCACCTTGGAATCAGGGGTCGCGGTACAACAAACCAAGGTTCTTCTGCAGGCTTTGGGCAAACTTCCGGAAGCGGGCTTGATTTTCACGATGCCCGGGGCGGACAAGGAGGGTGGCGTAATCTGGAAAAAAATCCGGGCTTTTGTGCGGGGCAATTCCCGAGCGAAAGCCTTCCGTTGCCTGGGTTCCCGGGTCTATCTTTCCCTCATGAAAGAGGCGGATGCCGTGGTGGGAAATTCTTCCAGCGGCTTGCTGGAGGCGCCGGCGCTTCGTGTGCCGGCGATCAATATCGGAAGCCGGCAGCAAGGCCGGGTGCGAGCGGCCAGTGTGATTGACTGCGAACCGAATTCGGCCTCGATTCAAAAATCCCTCCGGAAGGCGTTTTCGAGAAAGTTTCGTTTCCAGTGCCAAAAGATGATTCATCCGTATGGTCAGGGGGGGTCGGCGGCTAAAATTATGCATCTGCTCAAGGCTCGTCGCCATCAGTCCATGCTCCGCAAAAAGTTTTTCGACCAGAAATGAGCCCAAACTTGGTCAAAAAGCTCGTGCGGGGCGACTGGCATGGGACCCTGCTCCCATCGACGGCCACCATTCAGGATGCCATCCAGGTTCTGAACAAGGTCGGTTTGCGGATCGTTTTGGTTGTAAACCCGCAAGGAAAGTTGGAGGGAACCGTTTCCGACGGGGACATCCGCAGGGGGATGCTGAGGGGGTACGACCTTGCCTCGCCCCTCGCTCGCATCCTTCATCGAACCCCTCTCGTGGCCCACTCCGGCCATAGGCCTGAGGCCATTGGCCAGCTCATGCTGGCCAATGAGGTCCAGCAGATTCCCATCGTCGATCGTCACCGGCGGGTGGTGGGTTTGCACGTTTGGGACAAGCTTTCCCGCGTGCCGTCCCGCCCCAACCTGATGGTGATTATGGCGGGAGGCGAAGGTAAGAGGCTCCGCCCGTATACCGCCGATCGTCCCAAGCCTCTTGTGGAAGTTGGCGGAAAACCAATCCTCGAATATATCCTGATCAAAGCTAAGGCCGAGGGATTCAGCCGGTTCGCCATCGCCGTGCGCCATCTTGGCGGAATGATCGAATCCCACTTCGGGTGTGGAAAGCGTTGGGGCGTCAACATCCTTTATCTCCGGGAAACAACGCCCTTGGGCACGGCTGGGGCCATCCGATTGCTTCGGCAGCATCCACGCGAGCCCATTTTGGTCACCAACGGGGATGTGCTGGCAGACTTTCAATACGGGGATCTGCTGGATTTTCACGCCCGCCACGGGGCTGACGCTACCATGGCCGTGCGGCATCATGATTGGCAAAATCCCTACGGGGTGGTGGAGACCCAAGGCTTGGAGATCACCGGTTTCAGGGAAAAACCCCTGCTTCGCATGCAAATCAATGCGGGTGTGTACGTCCTAAGTCCCGTGGCCTGCCGCCAGATTCCCCGAAGCATGCGCTACGACATGCCGGAACTTTTCACCCGGCTAAGGACCAGAAAGATGCTGGTGTTGGCGTACCCCCTGCATGAACCCTGGGTGGACATCGGTAAACCTGAGGATTTGCGTCACGCCTCCCAAAACCTGCAAAACAAAGTCCCTGTTCGCCCGGAACGTCCAGCCGGACGAAGAAAATTTCCGCACTTGTAAAAACTTCGGGATTTTGCATCTTCTGCCGGACTACCATTAGCAATCAAATTTTGTCCATGATCCCAAGCCCCCATCCTGAAACAGGCAAGCGACAAGCAACCGCTGGGGCTCACTTCAGGTTCGGTAAAATCAACAGCCACAATGAGTGGGATAAGCTTCGAGAAATCATTGTGGGAACCTCGGTGGGCACCATGGCCACGCTCACGTGGAGAAAGCCGGAACCGCCGGCAGAAAAAATTCTTGAGCAAGCCTATGCCTTAGCGCGCAAGGCCTGCCCACAGTGGTTCTATGAGGAAGTCGAGGAGGACCTGAATGGCTTGGCCCGCACTTTGGAAAACCTCGGTGTGGTTGTGCATCGGCCCGAGCCTTTCGATTTCTCGGCCATGTACGAAACACCGTTCTGGAAGACCACCAGCAACAACGTCTACAACACCCGGGACCTGAACCTGGTGGTGGGCAACTCGGTCATCGAAAGCCCCTCTTATCTGGAGAGCCGTTATTACGAGACCACCTGCCTTTATCCCATCTGGTACGAATATTTTAAGAGCGGGTTCCGTTGGATTGCCGGCCCGAAACCAATATTAAACTACGAAGCGAAGCTACCCTATTTTCGGGATGAATCTGCCCGGGTGTTGACGGAGGAAGACTTGAAGCACCAGCAACTTACAGGCGGCCGCCTGGAAAAGCTCCACAAGCTGGCGGAACGAGAAATCTTATTCGAGGCTGCCAATACGGTGCGCATGGGCCGGGATCTGCTTTATCTAATTTCTTCCTCGGGAAATGAGCTGGCAGCCCGATGGTTACAAAGCGTGCTTGGCGAAGATTACCGAGTCCACACTACAAAAGATATTTATCGCTCCAGTCACATCGACTCCACCGTCATGTGCCTAAAACCTGGTCTGGTCCTTTTGAACGACACGAGAGTCACTGAAAAAACCTGTCCCCCACTTTTCCGTTCTTGGGAAAAACTTTATTTTTCTGATGTGGCCCCGACTTCTGAGGCCGAACTTAAACACCAAAAAGAGTTTCGGGACCCCATCGGTCATGAAATTGAGGCCTTGGGTTTTTCCACCAACTTGCATGACATGTCGTCCCCATGGGTGGGCCTGAATTTTCTCTCCGTGGATCCTCAAACTGTTATCGTGGACCAACGCCAGACCGCCCTAATCCGCCTACTGGAGTCAAAAAAGTTTACCGTCGTACCGGTTCGGATGCGTCATATTTATACCCAAGGGGGCGGTATTCACTGTGCAACTTTGGATACGGTTCGTGAAAGTAAATTAGAAAACTATTTTTAATAAGTAATCCAGAAGTCCTTGCCACAAAAATCTTTCTCTAAAATGACACGAAACATTAAAAAAACCGAAGCTGCAACTCTCGGCACGTTCAAAAAACACAGACCGAGCGAGTACTTTTCTCATTTAGGAACAAAGAGAAGCTTCCTGCAGCATGATTATAAAGTTGAGCGCCTTTATCGGTTTGGTTTGACGTTTCCGCCTGAAATGTTTGCCAAAAAAAAATTAATTGACCTTGGTGCCGGAACGGGAGAACACACGGTTAGTTTGGCTAGGTGGGGTGCGCGCTGCACGCTTGTAGAAATGAATGACGATGCATTAAGGGTGGCGCGAAAAAATTTTCGAAAGCATACAAAAAACTACCGGGATCATAAATTTATTCACTCTTCGCTCTATGACATAAATTTAAAAAAATATACGAGAAGCTTTGACATTAGCCATTCGCGGGGGGTGTTTACACACGTGGCTGATAAGAGAAAGGCTTTCAAAATCCTGGCCGCCCTTGCTAAGCCAGGTGGTTACGTAATTTTCGGAGATCGTAACACATGTGGGGGTGTCCAGGAAATGCTTCAAAGATTGGCAATTTACAGGCTAGGTGGCCAGTCAGATGAAAAAATTGTCGAAATTGCCGAAACATTGTTTTCTGAAGATATAGACCGCAGTCAAAATTCAGTTCCAAGAACCAGAAAGGCCATCATTTTTGATCGATGGGTCATTCAACAACAGGATGATCCGAGTGTTGAAGAGGTTCTTGCTTTTTTTAAAGATGAGGGGCTTGAATATGTAAGCTCTTGGCCAAAAATTGATTATGCTGGAAGGGGGACATCGACTCATTCAAATCCAATAATTTCGGCAAATTTAATCCGCGGAGCACTTTCTATAGAGCTTCTATGGATGATTTTAAAAGACGGAGAAAGAGAAAATATTCAGGCTTTTGAACTACACAAGCCGGGCTTTTTCAATGAAGTCGGTAAGGTTGCTCGCAAACTAAGAAATTTACAAATCAAAACAAAGATAAATGTGTCCAAATTGACGGAAGACTTCTCAAACTTGATTGAAATTGAGAAAAAAAGCCGCCTAGAATCCACAGATCTTTATAATAGGTTAGCGACCTTTTTGCTGGAGGCAGGTATTTTCTTAAAAATGATTCAGGAGAAAAAAAAGCTCTCAGAAATACGGAAAAAAATCAAAGAGTTCACCATTTTATTTAAGGGTTATGCCGGGGTTCGGCATGTCGACTTCGTTGCGTATAAACCGAAATAGCCAGAAAGGGAGCGCGATTGGGCCTTCTGGCCTGATGTTTCACCATTTTCATGGAGGCAGGCATCTATCCGATGGCCAAGGTTCCTTATCCGGAGGCGACCTTGAAAAAATACTTCTTTCGATTGGCTTAAAGAACATTCTCAACCCCCAAACATGGTTCGAAAGAATGCATTCTGGACAGTTAAAATCATCAGATCGATGTCTCACTTTTGATGATGGGTTGCTAAGTCAATATGACGTGGCCTTGCCCATATTAAACAAATTCTCCTTAAAAGCATTTTGGTTTATTTACTCAGCTCCTTTTGAAGGCGAGCGGTGTTTTTTCGAAATAATTAGAAAATTTAGAAACAAGCATTTTGCCAATTTCCAAAACTACTTTGAGGTATTTTTAGAAGAAGCAAAAATCTCATTGAAATCCTTAGCACAAGATATTCAGTATAATAGGTTCTTTAAAACATATAAAAGTAAATTCTCATTTTACAAAGAAGAAGAAATTATATACCGCTTCATAAGAAATCATAAACTAACAAAACAACAGTATTTAAAAATTTGCAAGAATCTTTTGCAAAAATATAAAGTAAACATTTCCGAACTAAGCATGCTTATATGGATGACAAATAAACATCTTCAGATTCTTGCAACAGAAAATCACGAAGTCGGCTTGCATTCATATGATCACCCATTTCATTTAGGAGGTCTTTCAAAAAATCAACAGTTATACCAATACAAAAAAAATGCCCAGCATTTGCAATCTATTGGTATTAGACCTAGATCCGCTGCGCATCCTTGCGGCTCATATAGTAAGGAGACGTTAAATATCCTAAATAGCTTGTCTATAAATTGCGGTTTCAAGTCAGATTCTGCTACAAACAATAAAAGGAAATTTTCGCATTTAGTTATTCCGAGGGAGGATAGCGCCTGTTTAAAAAATTAATAAGTGATAAATAAATACTCGCAACTTGATATTTTAGCCTTCTGCGAAGACGTAGACCGGGGCGTGGCGATTCGGGGAAAAGCCGCTTCACAAATTCTTGACCCAATATGTGATAGCCTTGAAGAGAAAAATTATAAAATCTTAAGGGCTTCCAGTCCGGACTCGCAAATGAGATTAAGAAAAATGTATAAGGCAACTTTACATTTAAGGCAAAAAAAGTTTCTAACCGGATTATTTTTAAAAATAAAATGTATTCTATCAAACCGCTTTTACTCGAAAGAAAAGCGATCTGAAATTCTAAATCGATTCATTTTTAAAAAAACATTAAGAAATATACGACCAAAAATAGTTTTAACAATTGATCCGTCAAAAAAATTATGTGAAATCGCAAGAAATCTTAATATAAAAATTGTAAATCTAGCTCACGGCTACGGATATCCAAGAAATTGCAAGGTGCACGGAAAAAAAGCGCGAGCTAATCTTTTGCAAGAACAAGAGCCTAATTTCTTCATTTGTTTTGATTCTGTAACATTTAATACTCGCAGGGTGGGTGACCGCCAAGGGATTACAGAAACAATCTTGTGTGATCGAGGGCCCTCAAATCATTTAAAAATTACAAATATTAAAAATAAAAAAGAAAAAATTCTTAAAATTCTCGTTGCTTTACAATGGGGTTATAATGGTGAAATTCCTTATTTAAGCAAAATTATTTCTGACGGTATAATGCACGTTTCGTTAAAGGAACTAATAAACGAACACAAGGAAATTCAGTGGCTTTTAAGATTTCATCCAGTCCATCTTCGCATCAAAAAATATAAGATCAATCCGGCAATTTACCTTAGAAAAAATTTTAAAAATCATTTTAATGTTCTTAATGTATCTCTTCTTCCATTTGAGCAAGTATTTTCTGAAACGGATATTTTAATTACAATGAGTAGTGCGTCTGTCTACGAAGCCGCCCATTATGGGATTCCATCGATTGCCTTATGCCCCTCTTTGGGAAAAAATAAGCCTAACTATTATTATTTTCAAGATCTTGAAAAAAAGGGAATTCTTAGAAAGGTGCCACTTGATAAAAAGAAAATTCTAGGGGCGATAGATGAAATTAGATTTAAGAATAAAGAATTCCTGCCGGTTAAAAAACTAAAGCATGTTAATGATGTAATTGAAGAGATTCTGCTAAAATAAAAAAATCTATTGTCTATCTTTTTAGGCATCCTGGCTTTAATCAGAATGCCCTTTTTAAAATGCTGCTATTGGCGGGTGCCGATCGAGTGGAAACTGACCCTCAAAGGGCGCTGCTTTGCAGTCACTTTATTTTTCCCGGGATTGGGACTTTTGATGCCGGAATTCGATCTTTAAAAAAAAGTGATCAGTTCCAGAAAAATATTAATATTTTTACGCCGAAC
>Ga0194123_10007834_pt1 | contig 10477 bp, 8 predicted proteins | sample TA2MahsurfametaG_5_FD_155479 | JGI IMG/M metagenome (GOLD analysis project Ga0194123, IMG submission 155479) | Freshwater microbial communities from Lake Tanganyika, Tanzania - TA2015023 Mahale A surface | ecosystem: Environmental > Aquatic > Freshwater > Lake | place: Tanzania: Lake Tanganyika... | reverse complement strand
GGAGATGAAAAGCGAATCACGGAATGGTTAGGAAATGATCTAGCAACTGCCTTAGGCAGTGAAGTTGAGGTCATATGGTTAAGCCCGGCAGATACTGATGATGAATCAGGAATTGTTGCAGTGCACTTCATGAGACCTAGTGGCGTAGTGCGAGTGGATTAGAAAATAGCGTTACTAGATTAAGTTGTCTACAACGAAAATTTTAGTACGTTTAAATTGCTAACTAAATTATCTTCTTTAACTCACATTAACTTATAGGTGTTTAATATACTTTATCCTCTTTGATGTTTTATCAAGAAGACACATGTCTCTTGACTAGTGTCCTAATAATCAGTATCTCCTTTAAAACTCGAAGGTACTGGCGTGAATCAATTTTAGATTTTTCCATTTCGCGCCACATGGAGAGCGGTTCTTCCCAAATTTCAGATGGGGCTATCTTCTCGAGCGCAATCAGAAGTTCGATATCAAAAAACCATCGTGTCCGAAATTTCTTCGTAACTATCTTACGGAATGCAGGACTTACTCGGAATAATTTGAATCCAGATTGAGTGTCATAAGGGGCGGTCTCCCAACCAAAACAAACAAAAGTGGCAATGATCCTTCCAAGGTAATGTCTCCTAGAACTTCTAATTATTCTTCTTCCAGAGAGTTTTACTCTGGAAGTAATGAGAGCGCAATAAGTATTTGATGGACCTAAGATATTCTCAGCCAGTTCTAACATTTTCAATATATCCGAAACGTTAAATGCTCCATCTGCATCCAAATATCCGATAAAGTCAGGCTCATGTGGTTGATTAGAAGTAAGAACAGAAATAATCCCAGCCCTTATCGCTTCACCTTTTCCTAAATTCTTTGGCAAATTCAAAACCTTGACATTGTTACCTATTAGTTGTTCCAAAGCCTGAATTGTGTTGTCAGTTGAGCCATCATTGATAAAAACCCATTGGCATTGGCGAAAAGAATCAATTATTAGTTGCCACTTTGAAACATTGAAACGACTAGCTTCGTTAAAGCAGGGGATCAGAAGGGTAGTCATGTGGAGATGATAACTCAAGTGAATATGAAAATGTGGCACCTAAATCGGAGAACGTCACTCGTAGTAGTAGAAGTATTACCAAAAAGCACTTTGTCGGGCAAAATAATCGATGCCGGGAAGAATTCTCCTCTCGACTAGCAAGTTTGTGCTGAACATTTTTGGGCACCATTATTAGGAAAAAATTTGACCAAAGGACCTTCAGATATTATCTAAAAAGAAATCTTTGAAAAACGATTTGTTTTGTGGACTAATCTACGAGAAATCGTTAACCTAGGCAGACAGGGTTCGAAGTCATGTCTATTTTCAAGGTGGAGAGATGGAAGATCTACTAATTATTGGATCAGGGCTATCTGCCTGGGCTGTCTATCAAGCTTTACGCGAAACCAAACCCAACGGGGTGAATATCTTCATACTGGATAGGAATTATTCATTTGATAACTCAAGCAAGATAAAATCCAAATACGCGGGAGAAAAACTATATTTTGGATCCAACCAAACTTACGCACGCCCAAATGAAAATGTAAGCTTTGATCATCTTACAAATCTTTCTCAGGGGTCTGGTGGGTTCTCAACCATCTGGGGAGCAGGGATTCGACTTTGGGATCAATCAAAAATTCATGAAATCCCTGTTAAGTCGATGCCACCTCGAGGAATGAATCCGCATGGTTCCACCTGGAATCAAAGGTTTCATGCGTTTCCCAGCCAGAAATTTTTAAAATTCTGCATCTATTACCTGTGGGCTTGGGTTAGACTTCGAGTCGAGTAAGTACGCAAGGCAAGCGTTGACGCAAACTCAGCAATGCCGTCCAGAAACCAGTACAGTCTGGATTAGGTGATTGCTTGATCTTTACGAGCAGGGGAATATCTGAAGGAGGTTGGCTTATCACTACATTTAGTTTTTTTTTCAGAATTAAACCTCAAGCAGAGTTTGTCCTGATCTCTGGGCTTTCGATGCTATTACAAATGATAATTCTAGGAAAGCACTTAACCAACACAGTTTTATCGTCTTTTTTGCCTAGCGCCGTAGATGCAGTGGATTACCTAGAAAGAGCTAGAATTTGGTCCACAATAGGATTTAGTGCGGCCTTTGAGGACCTGTGGCGTATGCCAGGTTATCCCGCAGTCATAGTGATGATGCAAGCGTTGTTTCCGTCTTTCCCATTTTTGGCTTTACGTCTGCTTCAAATGCTTGCTATTGCAATTAGTGTTGGTTTAATGAAATTGACTTTAGATAGACTGGTGAGTCGCAACCTTAGTTTGATTTTTTCAGCTTTTTTTTCATTTCTGCCAACATGGTATTTTTCGCCTGTTTTGCTCCCAGAGAGTTTAACTATTCTCACTTTAACATCAATTTTGTATTGTTTGAGCACTATTAAGTCCAATTCGGTAAAACCTTTACAAATATTGTTAATCTCACTTTTGTTAGCTCTTAGCGTATACTTAAGATCAAATCTCATTTTTTTCGTTTTCCCAATAATCATATTCCTTTTTATTAAAATCCAGGCTAGAAAAATTGAACTAATTTCGATATTTGTTTCTCTTGTGTTTGTTTTTTTATCGCCGTGGCTCATATTTACAAAAACTCAACATCCAGGCTTTATTGGATTGACTTCAAATTTTGGAATTAATGCTTACATTGGCACAGGGATGGTTCTAAACTATGATGGGGGGATTCTTGCCGGTTCTGCTATGCGATGGGGAGTGGATCCTAAGAGCAATCAGAATGACCTTATCGATTTAGATCCACCCCTGCCCCGAGTGGAGCAAAGTAAGATTCTGACTGAAAAAGCCATCGAAATTTGGAGAGAGCGCCCCTTGAAGCAAATTGGGTACGGAGTTGATAAATTCCTCATAGCATTTAGTCTAAAAGGAAACTCTATAGTATCATGGTTTTTGGCCGTCTTTGTTCTAAGCTCTTTCTTTTCATCCTTCAGAGTAATGAGAGAACAGCACTCTAGGTCTTGGGGAGGCCTTTACCTTACGACAATTCTATTATTGGCGACTCAAGCTCTCTTCCTTCAAGCGGATCGTAGGTACGTCTTTCCCACGTTAATACCTCTTGCGCTTGTCTGTCTTGCGCTTGCGACAAGCCAGATGTCTTTTTTTAGACCAAGGTTAGGAGGGGCGCCGTGACCTTGCGCCATTTAAACTGAGCCGATTGTCCTCGAGTGAACTTTCTTTAGTTTAAATGAGCCCTCACTTTTGCATTAATCAGTTCCTGGGGTCTTGGTATAATCACTTTGATTTCTCTTCTCTGGTTGGCATTTCAAGCCGATGGCTCTGCGCACTTTTTAATTAGGGAATTTCCAGCAACCTCTTGTCAAGTCTACACCCCCAAAGTCATTCTAAGGCATTCACTTAATAATCTTATCTATATTCTTTTGGGTACAGAATTTAAAAAATTTATCAATGGAAGCTTTCATAAGTGAGTAAGTCACTTTTGCTCCAGCTAATAGAGTCCAAATTATACTTAAAAAATTCAAAAACCTGGAATTGAATATTTCTCGCCTTACTTCGTGTTTTGCTCGATGAAGATAGAAAATCTCCTGATCGCCTCCGCCCCCTGGTTCAACAATAGAAATAGGCTTGCATATCCTGGTCCCTCCGAATTTTTTGACAATCCGTAGATTTACTTCAAAATCTGCAACGATTCTTCGATGCTCATTAAAGCCTTCGAAGTATCGAAGCACCGAAGTTTTGTATAAAATCGATTGATGGCAACCTCCATGCCTGGTAAATGCCAATTGAATGGGTCTTAACTTCGATTTACCCTGCAGGTACTTCTTCCCTGTGATGTCCCCCAGAAAGTAGCCACCTACTGCAAGACCATAGTTGTCGCTTTTTGAAAGCACTTTTATGAGTTCTGAGATTCCATCAGGACCAGCAAATCTATCTCCAGAATTCATAAATATTACGAATTTTCCTGAGGCTTCTCTTAAGCCCATATTCATAGCTGAGTAAATACCGCTATCCGATTGTAGAATCACTTTACAAGCAAATGGAGTTTCTCTAGAAAATGTCTCTGCAGTTTCTTGGGTGTTATCAAAACTTTTTGCAATTACTAATATAGTTTCGTGTTTGATTTGATTTAAACTCTGAAGGCTTTCCAGAGTTTGTTTCAGTCCTTTTGAATGGTTTTTCGAGATTGTCACGACAGATAGGTCTACCATACGCTTATCCTGATTCGCTCACTTTTCTCAAACAACCTAAAAATGAATTTCAGTCTCCGGCCGCTATGGGGGTGCGAATTATCAGTAGATTGATCTGCACTCATAGCTTGCAACAATAGTAAAAAAAACATCGATTTGCAACGACGTTCTTATAGCTATCCCAACATCTTAATTTGTGAGCCCCCTGATTTAATCAAAGCAAAACTGCTTATCCATTTGCAGAATTCTTTGAGTTTATAGATTAAATAATTTGGTTCCAAGATCTTATCTGAGGTCGGCTACTACTAATTCAAGTGAATTATGTCTTGGATTATCGTAAAAAGGGGTTAAGAAGACTAAGATATTAGAAACGGAGCCCTGTAGCGATGATAGTCTAATAGTATACAAAAAAAGCATTCTGGGTTTAGTCGCAAGGAAGTCATGCGCATTCCTGGGTGGTTCACACTTCAAGATCTTGAGTGTTTTGTGGTCTTGCTGACATATCAGTCATCGGCTCATATTAAAGGTAATTTGCTTGAAATTGGAACTTTTATGGGAAAAAGTGCTTCGGTTTTAGGAAAGTTTGTTTATGAAGAGGAGAGACTTTTTGTTTGTGATTTATTCAACGGAGTAACTAACGCAAGAAACAGTATAGAAAACCTCAATTCTTATAAAGAACTTACCCTTGGGTTATTTGAAAAGAATTTTTTAAAATTGAATGGTTACTTGCCCCAGATTTTAGATTGCAGCTCAATTGAACTTGATTCAAAGCTCCCAAATGATATATTCAGGTTCATCCATATTGATGGAAGCCACTTGTATGAATTTGTAAGAAATGATTTGAATTTCGCTCTTCGACATCTAACTTCGACTGGCGGCATCATAGTGATTGATGATTTTCGAGCACAGCATACAATTGGTGTAAGTCGGTGCGTTTGGGAATCAATTTTGAGTGGTGAGTTAACCCCACTTGTAATCTCTGCCGCGAAAATTTATTTAATCAGGCCCGGCGACTCCACGTACGACTTAGAAGAGTTATCACGGCATTTTAAACGCGTTGGTATTGAGTTTGATTTCTTAGACACATTTGAGAATCAATCTCTACGCTTAATTGGGCAGTCTGATGAATTGCTTTATTCCAGTCATCGTTTTCTAGTTGGGCTTTTGCCACCTTATTTATTTAGATTTCTAGTAAGACTTAAAGCTGCCTTTAAAGCTCATTTAAACACTCGAAAGTAAATTCTCTTTGAGTCACTTTTCAATCCATCAAAAAGCCCATTGAAAGAGTCAAATCTCTCAAGCTCAATAATAATTGGATCAATAAAGCGCAAAAACTTTAGCAAGTGAGCTACAAAACCAAATCTGAGACTCACACTTCTCAAATCCATTGCTATGCGAAAGCTCCTTAAATGGAAACTTTCTCGAGGCCATTTAACATGCTCGTAACTCGATGAATTGGCCACTTTGGTATTTGCTTGTAACTCACTGCTGTATAGCTGAGTTAGCTCCCTTGCCAGCCGAGTTGAATTCAATAAAATCTCGTTACTGCCGTCCGAAAAATTTTCCCATGAATTCAAATATTTACCTCGAGACAAAGCAGCAGACATCTGTGAGAAATGAATGAAGGCAAGTCGTTCATCGTCTGCCATTATGTGGCCTTCTAAACTCACACTTAAGGGTCTCTCGCTTAAGTTCCACGGAGCTACATTGTAGCCTTTATACCTTAGAATCAAACAATTGAAAAAAGCTGGCACTAAGTCAATCCATTTTTGATCTGTGAAATGCACTTCATTTTTGTAACGTCGGCAAGATCTGCGTAGTCTATCTTCCCACCACAAAATAAAGTCCATAGCATCATTATGCACGGAGACGAATCCAAGGTTAAAAACTCCATACTTTAAATAACTAGTTTCGTCTGTATATTTATTGAATACGTTTACCGGTGAAAGTCTATGAGGTGTCAAGACTATCTTATGTTTCTTAGTCAAATCAACTAAGTCATCCATATTGGAAAATATCTGAATGTCTGGATCTAAGAATGTAACAGAATCAAATCCTTTGGAAATTAAAGTTCTTAAAAATATTGGTTTTACAGCCGTACACATTTCAAAGAGGTCATAGTAAGTTGACATGGTTGAAATCACTTCACTATCAACTTCTAAGTCGCATAGCAAGAGAATTTGAGAATCTGAGAATGTAAGGAAATTATGGCTTTTGCCATCAACGATTAAAAGAAAAAAATCTGAATTTGGATGATGCGCCCTAAATGAGTTATAAAGCGTTAAGGCTTGCCCCAAATAATTTTTAGCAACAATAGTACAAAAGGCGTGCACTGGCAAAATGTAGCATTAGAAATGGCTATTTATCTTGAAGCTGTTACTTTTAAGTTGCTAATGTGCTTCTTCACCTTAGTTTAGTACGATTAGGCTAAGGCATCCAAATTTAGGAAGGTATCGAATTGTTGAAAAACGCTGGATTGGTTGTATATTTCTTCGTTGTCTATCAAGTTTCTTAGTAAAGCGTTTCATTTACAATCTTTGGTTTGAAACATGTTTAGTTGCTGTATTCCTTGCGGCCTCTGTTAGATAAATCGAGATTCTTGATGGGAAACTAGACCTTTGCTTTACAATCATGGCTTGAGAGTCTAGGAAAGAATCAGTGTGGCTTGGATTGTTCAAAAGGAATCTAAGACTTGCTTCAGAATCAAATAAACCAAAAATCTTGGCAAAATCCTGCTTTTACATTAATTTTTCCGTCCAAGTCTTGGGCGTGCTCTCGGTCGAAAATTCTAAAGGCAGATGATAGGAGAAGGCACGAATTCCTTTTTCCTGTATCCAGCCAATCAGCGACTCCAGTCCTTGTTCAACAGAGGTAGTTGTCCTATATCCAAGTAAATTTCTTGCTAAGTCTGCGGAGCAATTGGCATGAAAGACCTCTTGAGGTCTTCCTGGTAGATGAATTGGCTTAATCTCAACATTAAGAATTTTTGCAATGATAAAGGCTAAAGCTTCTATTGAAATAAATTCCTCGTCTGGCCCAATATTTACCACCAATCCATCAACAACATCCGATTCGCATGCCTTCATCAATGGATTAACCACGTCATTCATAAAAGAAAAACATCGCATCTGTTTTCCCGACCCATAAATTATAGGTTGCTTTCCCTGAAGTATACGGTTAATCATTATGGAAGCAACATTTCGATATGGGTCATCGTACTTTTGCCGTGGTCCAATAATATTGTGAGGAACCAAAATAACATACTTCATTCTATGGGTTTCACAAACGTTCCTTATTAACAGCTCTGAGGCATATTTTGCAATTCCGTATGGATCTTGTGGTCTGGGTTGCATCGATTCCTTGAAAGGGATTTCGTCTTGAGTTCCGTATCTAGCCATAGATGACATGTAGACGAATTTTTTTACATTCGATCGAACCGAAGCACTCAGAGCAACTGCCGTAATATGAAAGGTGTTTCTTGTTACTAATGCTGGAGAAAATACGGATAAACCTTCATATGCTGTGCATGCTGTATGAACCACTAAGTCTACGCCATTAAAACAATCTTTTACAGCATCAAAATCTCCAAGATCTAATTTGTGGAAATCGACTCCGATTGGAACATTCTCCTCATATCCACCAATCAAGTTATCAATTCCGATTACTTGATAGTCGCGTCGCAAGAATTCATCTGCCAAGTGGCTTCCCATGAAACCAGCGACCCCAGTTATTAAAACTTTACTCATTAATCTCCTATTTGTCCTCACTTAAAATACCATTAAATTCTAAGTTTGTAATTCCTATTAGATTATAGTTTCAATTGTGGGCTAATTGCACATTGATGCTTCAACAGCTCGTAGTGCTATCTGATTGTCAATTTCGAAGCCTCCAATCCTGACCTCTAATCAGGGGTATCTGAAATGGCGCAAAGAATTATCGCTAAATTTCGTACTCTACATCACATTTATGAGCAAAACTAGTGGCTCAGAAAGCACATATTAACTATTCAAGGTACCGAACCAAGCTCGCCCCAAACAAGAGTGAATCCTGTAGAGGTTGAACTCGCTTTACTAGGACCTAATCACTCAGGAGCAAACAAAGCTTCTCAATCAATCCAATTCTGAGTCCAGAGCTCTAACATAAACATAGGCCAAATCAAATTATCTAGCTCTAAACCTTTTTGATGATTCTTCAAAATCTCTTCTACTTTATTGGATTGATACCAGCCCCTAGATCTGCTCTTTTCACTGAGAAGAACTTCCTGGACAAGGCCTTTAAAATCTTCCCTTAGCCACCTTGCTCGAGGTATTCCGAATCCCATTTTTGATCTATCTATGATCTTAGGAGGAACAAGCTCTCTAGCTATCTCACGTAAGATGTGCTTATTTTCTCCTCCACCAATTTTGTATTTTGCAGGGAGAGATAAGCCAAATTCAACAACTTTGTAATCAAGAAAAGGAGATCTAACCTCAAGGCTATTAGCCATTGAAGCCATGTCGACTTTATACATCAAGTCACCTGGTAGGTAAGTCTTTAAATCCATTTCTTGCATTTTTCGAATACGATCTTTAGTTGGAATTGAATTCCATAAATTTATGAAGTCATCGTCCGCAGAACTCTTCAGTAAGTCTGGATTTAGAATTGAATGCAAGTCACTTAGCTGAAAAAGCGATTGGAATCCATTGTATCTTGTCGGCAAAGATTGGGAATTAGAGTGCTGCAATAACTTTCTAATTCTTTGGTTAGAAATTCGATTTGTGGGTAAAAACCTTAAAGGGTTTATAGCCAATAAAGGATTTATTGAATCAAGCAATCTACCTGCTCTATACCTCTCATATCCTGCAAAGCCCTCATCCCCTCCATCACCACTAAGCGCAACCACTACTTCTTCCCGGGCAAACTTTGAGAGCAAAAAAGTTGGAATTATAGAAGAATCAGCAAAGGGCTGGTCCAAGACTTTGGAAAGAGTCTCAACAATTAGATGAGAATCGGCTTCAACTACTCTTTCATGATGGATTGTACCTAACGCCTTGGCTACTTCTTTAGCAAATATTGACTCATCAAATCTTGTATCGGAAAAACCTATGCTGTAAGTATGTATGGAGCTCTCAGACTCTTCTTGCATTAAGGCTGTAACAATTGTTGAATCAATACCACCACTCAAATAGGCGCCTATCGGTCGCTCTGAGATGAGCCTAGTTTTTACTGCGTCGCGCAGAAGTCGAGTTGTCTCGTGCTTGGCACCTTCGAATGAGATTGAAGCTTCTGGGATATCTGATGGGTTCCAATACTGTTTAAGGTTTGACTGGCCATTTTCAATCACAAGAAGTGTTGCAGGAGGCAGTTGTCTTACATCGAGAATTGCAGATCTTGGAGCATTTATATATCCGTAGCTGAGAAATTCAGTTATGACGCTTTCATCCAATTTACGATTCACCCCAAGCGAAAGTAATCCTTTCACTTCAGATGAGAAATAAAAAGTACTACCTTGTTGGCTATACCAAAGCGGTTTCTTTCCAAGTCGATCACGAACAAGAAGCAATCGTTTTCGTTTTGAATCAAAGAGGGCTATTGCAAACATTCCTTGTAGTTTGCTTGCAAAGGCTTCCCCGTACTCTTGGTAGAGAAAGGGGATTAGGGCTGAATCTCCAAGCCCCTTAATTTGATGGCCTCTCGAGATTAAGTTCTGCCGTAACTCACGAAAGTTATATATCTCTCCATTGAATACTGATGCAACGTCTCTTTCCTGGTTATAGCTTGGCTGTTGACCTGAGGAAACATCAATTATGGATAAACGGCACATACCTAAAACGCAGTTCTGGTGGTGAAAGAAACCACTTTCGTCAGGACCTCGGTGAGAGATCTTCCCTATCGATTTCTCAACTAAACCTAGAACAACTGGCCTATCTGAGAAGATGCCTGAGATACCACACATAAATTAGGTATCAGTCTGTGACGCGAGGGCCGTTGGCAATACTTGTTCCATGTTCTACAAACCACTGATAGGTATTTTCTAGGGCATCGGAAAACTCAACTGGTTTAATCTGGGGGAAAATTGAATTAAGAAGAGTTGGATCATTTTGAGAGTTTCTAACATCCCCCGCTCGCTCAGGTACGTAATTTACATCCAGATTTGGGAACTTTAATTTCAACTCATCGATACATTGATTAAGCGTGATTCGTGAGCCAAAAGCTAGATTAATTGGATTTGGGTGATTCACTTTTTCATTCATAGCTTGAATCAAGACTGAAACTACAGTATCAATATATGTAAAGTCTCTCGATTGATTCC
>Ga0194123_10007832_pt1 | contig 10480 bp, 14 predicted proteins | sample TA2MahsurfametaG_5_FD_155479 | JGI IMG/M metagenome (GOLD analysis project Ga0194123, IMG submission 155479) | Freshwater microbial communities from Lake Tanganyika, Tanzania - TA2015023 Mahale A surface | ecosystem: Environmental > Aquatic > Freshwater > Lake | place: Tanzania: Lake Tanganyika... | reverse complement strand
GTTTTTATAGAAAAAGTTCGTTCTTTTTTCTTATTAACTATACTTTTTAATTTATACTTAAACAACTTTCTAGTTAACTTACTAGTTAATTGGTTGTGTTTTATTTTGAAAAGCTTCCTCTTGTAAAAGAGTAATATTTTCTTAAGTAAAGTGGTTTTAATAGGTTTATTTTTAACATATTTTATCTTATTTCTATAAACATTTAAAAATAAATGTTGTTTTGGTGTTAAATAATTTCTTTTAAGTTTTTTTAAAGATTTTTCTTTCTTTACAAATCTTTTATCGAGTCTTAAAAACCTCGAATAGTTGTTTTTTAAAAGATTTGAATAGTTTATTATTTTTATTTTTTTCTGAATTTTTGAAATAAAAAGGATAAATCAATATCTTTTTTTAAACCTAACCTTAAAATCTTTTTTAAAAAATCTTAAAGATTTATTTAAATGTTTTTTTTGAAAAAAAAGAAATTTACGACTGTTTTTTATTTTAACAAAAGGTGTAAAAAGGTTAAAATTATTTTTTTTAAAAGTTCGGCGATAATTAGTAAAGTTTTTATGAATATTATAATGTATAAATGTTGATGTATTTAAAAAAGTATTTTTACGTGTATTAGATTTTGATAAAGATAAAATATTTTTGTAGAGTTTTTTTGTTTTTTTTTTAGGTTTTTTATAAAAAGTAAATGGTAGTTTAGTATTTTGAAAAAATTTAAATAAAATAGAAAAATTATAATTTTGATTGAAAAAATTTAATAACGAATTATTAAATAGGATTACAGTAAAAAGAGGTATATTTAAACAATAAGTATAAGAGTACAGTACGTTTAAATTAAAATACATTTGAATATTATTATAAGTATTGTAAGCATAAAGTTTATTTATTATAGATGTTGAATAACACCGATTGTGTGTATTGTAACGCATAAAATCTTAATATATTAATATGTATTGATAGTTAAATTAAAACCAGGTATTTATTTTTTTTGTTACTTTTTTAAAAGTAGAATTATTTCGTGATTTTTTTACTTTTTTTTTAAGTACTTTAAAATTAATTTGTTCTTCTTTTTTATCTTTTTTTAAATTTCGTTGCATATTTGTAATAAAATTTCTAATAATTTTGTTATAATTATAAGAAGTTCAAGCATTTGATCAAGTTCTTTGACCTCTTGATGGTTTACCTAAAGCTTGGGCTTTACCCCTATAAGTTTTTATTAAATAAAGTCTTATTAGATTAAAACGATTTATTTCATAAAGCTGACTATTAACACTGCTTATCTGAGATAATAGTATATTTATAACTTTTCTTAAATCTTTATCATAATACGAAAAAAGTGTAAGGTAATTATTGTAAAGTAAATTTAATTCAAAACGCTTCAATATTTGAATTTTTGTCGATATACCAATACCACCAACCTCACTACAAAACGATTTTAAATTACTCTGAAATGGGGATACTCTACCATTATATAAAAACCCTTTAGACCAATATATCTGTAAAACTTGTTCAAATTTCAATTATTTTTTTTTCTTTTTTAATTGTTTGGCTTTATATAAAGCTAATTTTCTATTTCAAGTAAACTCACCATACTTAAAACCAACCATTCAACGGTTTATGTATTTAACTATAAACTTGTTACCTGCGTGTATATTAACCTTCATACCAACAAATGTAGGTACTATGGTTGAATTTCTATCATATATGTATCTCTCTTTTCTTTTATGTAATTCATTATCTTTTATTAAAAAAATTTGACGTCAAGTACTAGGTGCTACGTAAGAAATTTTATAGGTTTTTTTTAAATTTTTTTCTAAATTAGTCATATCTAAAAATACACAATAACTGTTTAATTATTATTTGAATTTAGTTGTCTTACCTCAAGGTGTTCTAGGATATTTAATAGATTTTGTTCGACCACCGTGTGGGTGATCAACTGGATTTCTAGCCACACCTCTTACTATCGGTTTCAAACCAAATGATCTTCAATAACCTGATTTAGTATTAGCCAATAGACGTTTGTTTTTTAAAGCAACTTGTCCTAAAGAAGCTAAAGAATATATAGAAAAAGTTTTACGAACACCTGAAGGTAGTTGTAATAAAGCTGTATGGGAATTGAAATCCATTTTAATAAGACGTGCACAGGTACCAGAACTACGGACATATTGTATACCAGCACCTGGAAATAATTCTAATAAAGATACTTTTGATAACCTTTTTATCGAATACAGTAAAAATAAAGAAGGTTCTGGTAAATAAGGTTTTAAACTATTTCTTTTTGGTGAAAAATATAGAAAATCGAAAATTTTAAATAAATCAGTTACTGGTAAATATGTGACACCACCAGATGCTAAAAAAGATAGTGAGACAAGTTTATTTTGAAAAGGTATAAGTTTGAACGTAGTAATAAAAGACATAACTCTACTTCTCATCGAATAATTTATTACGGGTCTTATTATTTTTATTTTTAAACTAGATTTAGTTCAAACAACAGTTCTTCCAGAATCGTTACGACCCGAGTTTGAGTATTTTCGTCAGGTAAGTTGTTTAAAATTTTTGCGTTCAAATCAGAATGAAGTTAATTTTTTAATGTTTCGTGAAGCGTTTGAAACTATACGCAATTTTTTTAAAAACAAAATTAATTACTATTAAATTATTACTGAATATTGATTAAAAAAAGTAGACTTAATATTTTATACATTTCGATGTTTTTTTTTAATATTATATTAAAAATCTCATTTAATATTTGTTTTATATACTCGATTTGATTATTATTAAAAGTTGTAGGATAAAAATTTAATTGACTTGTATAATAAAGAGGGTTTGGGTTTATGGTACTAATAGCTTTAATCAAATTTGTATCACTAAATGAGGATATAAAAAATCACTGATTGTTTTTAAATTTTTTGAAAAACAAATATGAATTAAAATTTAGTCTATTGAAATAATTTGAAAGTCTATTTAAAAAAGAACTTGATAGAAAATCTTCAACATTTTTTATATATGAATTGTTTGTTTTTTTCAAAACCATAAAATTATAAGTCAAAAATGAGTATTTTAAAATTTGATGGTTAAAAACAAATTTACTATACTGTTTAAAAAATAAATAATCGTTAGATCAGTTTGAAAGTACATTTTGATAAACAAGTCAATTATTCAAATGTTTCCTACGAGATCGTGATTTTCGTGAAAGTTTAGTTATAGATGTTATATTTTTCTTAAAATACGTATTTGATTTAAATGTAGATTCATAATGAACAAAATTTAAATCTGAATATTTATCAAAAAATACACTATTTAACTGATTTACATATGATCACCCCCGTACCATTCGCTTGTAGTATTTAATTCTGAAAGTACAAACCCTATTTTACCCTGCAATTGTATTAAACCAAATAATAAAGCTTCAGCGGTTGGAGGACAACCAGGTACATAAATATCTACGGGTATAATTCGATCACAACCCCTAACAACAGAATAAGAATAGTGATAATAACCACCACCGTTTGCACAACTACCCATAGACAAGACCCAACGAGGATCCGGCATTTGTTCATAAAGACGACGTACTGTAGGAGCCATCTTATTAGTCAACGTTCCAGCAACTAATAATAAATCAGAATGACGTGGTGAGGCTCTGAAAATAATACCAAAACGGTCCATGTCGTAACGACTTACAGCAGCATGCATCATTTCGACTGCACAACAAGCTAAACCGAACGTTAAAGGTCATAAAGAACCCGCACGAGCTCAAGAAATTACAGAGGTTAATTTAGTTGAAATTCATTCAAGTTTCATTCGTATATCACACATATAACAAAATATAATTAGAATATAATCATTTATTTTGAGACTCGTAATGATTTTCTAACATACTTAGTAAAACCATCTGGTCTTGATGTACCATAAACCGATCTACGTTTTCTTTTATAAATTACTGGTGAAAAATCGTAAACACCTCGTATAAGACTATACCCAACTCCAGGTAAATCATTAGCCCTACCGCCGTTAACTAAAACCCTGTTATATTTTGAACATATATAACCAATACCTGGTATACGTGCAGTAACACGTAAACCGTTCGTAAGTGTAACTTTTGCAACATGACGAACAGCTGAGTTTGGTTTTTTTGGTGACATTGTTGTCACTTTATTAACTATACCTTTTAATTGTGATTGACTTTGTAATGCAGGTGTTCTACTAAAGTTAACTTGTTTATATTGTTTTTGTCTTAGATAAGATTGTTTAAAACTAGCCAAATATACACGATTTTTTTATTAAAATACAAAAGCTTGTCAAGTAATACCTAATCAGAACATTAAAATAATCAAACCACCGAAAGTTATAAACTCTTTAGACGATAAATCAGCAGGTAATGTCTTTAACATTTGTACAGATGAACCAAATAACACATTCATTCAGCTTCTGAAAAAAAATGTAGGAGCTAATAAATATAATAAAACTATAAAAAGTAAACAAAGTAGGGGGAATAAATCAAAAAAAAAACTGAAAAATAATATTTCAGCTACGAACATTATAGATCCCGGAAAACCTAAAAATACTAAACAATTTATTAAACCCATTAAAAACAGTTTAGGACATAAAAAATTTAAACCATTTATTTCGGTGATTAATCTAGTTTTAAATCTTCGACCTATAGCATCAACCAATAAAAAGGAGTTGGTTGACAACAAAGCATGGCTTATAAGCATACAAAAACTAGCTAACATTAGAGCAGATTGACCACTTATTACACAAATCGTCAACCAATGCATCTCCACAACGGTGGAATACGCAACTAGTTTTTTAAGATCAATTTGATAAAATAATTTAAAAACAGCATCTACAATACCAATTGTTAAAAAAGGGTATACAAAATAAAAAGTTGGTTCTAAATTTATAGTTATTAAACATTTTAATAAACCGAAAAAGGCGAATTTAACTAAAACTCCACTTAAAAATATTGAAAAATTTGTTGATGCTTCGACATGAGCTTTAGGCAATCAACCATAAAAGGGTCATATTGGTAATTTTACACCAAAACCTACTAACCAGCAAAAAAATAAAAAATTTAATTCGAAACTAGAAAAACAAAAACCACTAATAACACTAAATAATGACGTATTACAAATAAAAAATAAATAAAGAAAAGCGAATATTAAAAATAAAGCACCGAACTGAGTTCAAAAAAACATTAAATAAGCTGCTTCAACACAACGGCGTGTTTTTGCAAAATTATATAATATAAAAAAAGAAGGTACCAACAGCATTTCATAAGCAAAAAAGAACAAAATAATAGAATCGGTAAAGAATAAAATATAACCAGACATTAATATAACTGTACAGTAAAACATAAAACTAGATAATTCGTTTATATTATATGATAGACAAAAAAGTACAGACAATGTTGTAATTACTATAAATATATATATAAACGGAAAGTAATAAACAGAGATTAAATTCAAATTTAAAGCGTTAAACTTTATTAGATAATTAAATGAGTAGTAATCAAAAAAACATATATTGACATCGTTGAAAAAGTAACAAATTTGGAACGTCGAAAAAAAATCTAATAAGTAATACAAAACTGTTAAAGAAAATAGAGAAAAAAAAATAAAAAAACCTAAGATATATTTTAATAAAACATTAAGTAAATCTATACGGTAAAAAACATTCATATAGAAAAGTCTAAAAAGAAACAAAACAAAAATAAATGTTAAAAATAAAAAAATTACATAATATATAAAACCATACCACAACAAATAAACAAAATGTTTAAAAAAAAGTATTAAATTTTACATTAGTAGATCTAGTTGCCTCAAGATTCAAATAATAATTATATTTAAACTTAATGATTGTTTTAGTAGCAACTTTAGTACTTATTTTTTTAAAAAAGTGTACAGCACGACCTAATCTTAAATTTCTAAATTCAAAAACAAATAAACCCCCTCTCATTTGAATAGCCCATGAATTTAACCTACCTGCACCTTTACCCATCCGCATTCCTTTAGGTTTTTTAGTTAGAGGAAGGTGTGGAAAAACATTAAACCAAACCAATCTTTTAGTATATTCTGGTTTCTTTACGGCTTTTTTAATAAAAACTTTTAATCTAAAAATTTGTTTGGCGGACATACGTAATGGTTGTAAAGTTAATAATCCACAGTCACCGTAAGTTAAAGAGCTTTTAGTTCAATTTTTAACAACACGTTTTTTTTGCTTACTTTTGTATTTGAATTTTCTTGGTTGTAATAACAAAAATACACACAATACATGAAATAACTTATATCAAAAGTCAAGACATGATTAAAAATAAGTCTTCGGTAAAGATAAAACCAAATACTATAAAAAATAAGAAAGTATTAATAAAATAATAATATAATGGTACACTTCTTAAACCGTTTTCAACTATTGGTTGAAAATTAGAACCATTTGTAGCATTTAAAAATCTAATATTTTGAATATAAAAATACAAACCTAAAAACAATAAAAAAAAAAAGAAAGGAAAAAGTATAAAGAAATTAGAATTACATAATAAAGTAAATATAAATATTTTGGAAAAAAAACCCCAAAATGGAGGAACACCTGCCATAGAAAATAATGAAATGATTAAAACCTTTGAAAAATAATTATTAGATCCTAAATCATTAAAGGATTGTGTTGTTTTCATATCAAAACTTGTAAATTGAAATATGGTATAAAAAATAACAAATAATGATAAATTATAAATAAACATATAACTTCAAAGTAAAACTAAGATATCATTAAACTCATAATAAAAGACCAATTATACACAATAAGTAATTAATTTTTATTTTTAACTTAATGTTTTAAAATAATCTAACAACAATATATTATCTTGTTGTCGAGAAATATCATCGTGTAACTTTAATTTAACTTTTTGTTTTTTGCTAAAACCACTAAAATTATTATATTTTACTGAATTTATATAATTTTTTGCTCATCGAGCTTTTTTTTTAATATTTCTAGGACTCTTTAAAACAGCCATATAAACACAAAAGAAAATGTTTATGTTTATGATAATAACAAGATTATAATATAAATAAAAAATCTACTATACAAAAGCTACTCATAGCTATGAAGATAAATAGTGTGTTTAAAATACTACTCATAGCTAAAAAGGCTTTAATATAATATGATTCACATAATATAAAAAATAAAAAAAGTAAACAAAAAATAATTAAAATAATATTAATAAAGAGGTTGAAATAAAAAACCTCATTTAAATAAATCAATAAAAAGTATAAAAAAAATAAGAAAATAGAAAAGTAGAAAAAATAAATATAAAAATATAAAGTATGTATAGGTATACCTTTAAAAAAAATTGGTTTTCAAAAATAAAATGGTACTAAACCGCATTTTAAAAAAATACAAAACATTATATTAAATCAAACTAATGATATTCAAAAAGTTGATTTAAAGTCACTAATAGATACGATATAATAAAAAACAGACTCTAGTATATACCAATCAAATGTTAAAAACTTTAAATAAAATAGAACTAAAAAAACGAAAAGATTTAAAGAACCTATAAGAGATATTCAAAAAAAAAACATTAAGGTTTGTAAAAATGAAAACGGGGTTGATTGATTAAAATAAGAGTGATTAGTTAGGCTGAGATTATTATAAAAATAAGTTGATGAGAAAACAGATGTAATTAACAAAAGGGTTATAAGGGTTGAAAGTATTTCTATAAAAAATATTACTGTAAAAATATTGTTAGAATAAAACAATAAAAGCATTCACAAAAAAAAAGAATAAACAACAATAGTGTAATCGTATATTTCTTGTGATGAGTAATAAAAAGATGATAAATAAACTACTCAAACTGAAACGAATAAGAAAATAAGCAAATATGTTATTTTAAATTGAAGTTGAGAAAAAAGTAAATGACCAAATCATATTGAAATTAATGGGCTTGTTCATGAATAATTAATCAATAAAATTATGATTAGTGGGGTTAAAAACACCCATAAAAAATCAAAACCTGTTATATAATTAAAAAACGTTAAATTTGAAAATTGGTTAAAATTCGTAAAATCTCTTATATTAGATACTAGGTAAATTATTACTGAGAATATTAAAAATATATATAAATATATAAATAAATACGTAAAACTTCATACCGATGAGAATGTTAAGAAAAAATTTGTAGGTGTTACTAAAAAATTGAAAAACGGAATTGACAAAATTATTTATAATAACATTAGAAAATTGTTTGGACTACCGAATAAATAAAAGATAATAATATTATAGTTAAAAAATATAAAGACGTTGTATGAAATACCCAGGTAATGGGTATATTAAAATAGTTTAAAAAATAAAACATAAAATCGTATGTGTACATACCGGTAAATTTAAAAAAATCAATATAAACCGACATTGAAGTAAAAAAAAAATATAAAATTATAACTAAAAAGCTTGTTTTTATCGAAAATATAGAATTGTGCTTTAAAAATTGTATCAAAACAAGCACAAATACCAAGAATTTTAGAACAAAAGGTAAAATTGGAAATGATTTGAAAGATAAAAATAATAATGTACAAATAACAATTAAAAGAAGGGACAAATCTGTTAACAAAGGATCACAAAAAAAATCAAAAATTTTAGGTCAATTTGCTTTTTGAAAAAGCGACGAGAGAAGCTTCAAAATTTGTATTTAGAATCGAACTAAATTAAATTTTAATTTTGAAAAACTAAAACTTAAGTCTGTATATACCCTATAAGTATAAAAACAACCATACTACAAATATATAATAAATTTTATTTATCTAAATACCCGTGCCTGGACTTGAACCAGGACCCGTAATGGACGAAGTTTTAAGCCTCGCATGTCTACCAATTTCATCACACGGGTTTAATTAAAAATTAAAAATTCAATAGAAAAAAAACGACTAATTAAATTTTACAAAATTATAAAAATTAAAAAAGGTTTTATCAGTTAAAAATGTTTGTATATTATAGCTTTTTAAAAAAAGTAAATTTGTATCAAATACTGGAAACAATAATTTAGCGTTTAGAAGTGACAACAAACCTTGATCGACTGATTTAAGAGAATACTCACTTATAAAATTAGATTTTATTGAAACTTTAAATTTGTAAAATTTAAAAACTATTTGTTCCTTAGAATTAGTTTTATGCGCCATCGGTGCTTTTGTCAAAGTATACATTTTCCTTCGAATAGGTAAAAACGCGAACTCTATAACCCTATCCTCATCTTTTTTTTTTACTGTAAAAGTTAAATAATACAATCAAGTCATTATTAAATAGGATTGTTTTACTAAAATAGTTGATTTTTTTAAAAAACTATCTTGATCCATACTTAAACCATCGATTCGTAAGTTATTTAACAACCTGGGTGCTATCAATGATATGAAAGTAAAATTATAAGTTATATCAAATTTAGTATTAGTTGAATCAATAGTTTTTATAATATTTCTTGAATTTTTGATTAAATTGTAAGATTCATGTATAGTGTTTTTTGTTGTTTTTATTTTATCGGGCTAGCAGGAATCGAACCTGCATTATTAGATTGAAAGACTAAGGTCCTGACCATTAGACGATAGCCCGTAGATTTTTTCAGTTTTTTACCTTATTTAATATTTAAGAATAAAATAGCAGATTAAGTTTCTGTATAAATTAAACCTGGTTACACTTGTATAGTCACAGGAGCTTGAATGACTATATCGTTCACAGAATCAAAAAATAACTCCCTTAGACCTATAGAAGGGTATGATTTTTGAAAAGGTACACTAGTATCTCCATACTGTAATAATAGGTTACGTAAATCTTTTTTATTGTTAAAAACGTTTCCAGAAAGTTCAGAAACTTCACGTTCGAGTCAACCAGAGGTTGGGTATAATTCAGATATAGAGTTTAAAGAAAAATTAGCAAATTTTTTGAAAGATTCTACGCAAAAAAAAAAAAACCTTTCCTGGAATGTTAAATTATGGAAATTATAAATGACTATAGAATTCTGAGTAAACAAATTATTACGGGTCGTTTTGAAGTCGCGATCTGAGACACTCAAAGGTAGTTCGTACGAAAAAATATCTACTAGCTGACTTGAATACAATATAGAGGCAAACCTCATATGCATAGAAGAGTAATATAATATTTTTTGTGGTACTAATAAAAGTGAATTTTTAAAACCATGTATTTTGTTGGTTAAGTACAAGTGGTGTATGCTAAAAAATACGTACTCAAAAAATAATTTGAAGTTACGACCTTGGTTATTAGAGGCAATGTTCAAATGTTTTAAGATGGATTCGAACCAACGACCCCAAAGTTTTCAGCCTTGTGCTCTACCAACTGAGCTATTAAAACAAAAAATAAAAGTGTAGTTAAAAATTAAACAAGGTGAGATTAAAAATAATACAGCAATATGATAAGTATAACAAAGAGAAATGCTTTAAAAGTAATAATAGTTGTACCAATTGTAGGTATGCTACCGATAAGGTATGATACTAAA
>Ga0194123_10007830_pt1 | contig 10486 bp, 7 predicted proteins | sample TA2MahsurfametaG_5_FD_155479 | JGI IMG/M metagenome (GOLD analysis project Ga0194123, IMG submission 155479) | Freshwater microbial communities from Lake Tanganyika, Tanzania - TA2015023 Mahale A surface | ecosystem: Environmental > Aquatic > Freshwater > Lake | place: Tanzania: Lake Tanganyika... | reverse complement strand
TCTCGCCCTCTTCTTTCCTTATTTTTTCCTCGTCTGATTCAATCCTCTAATTCTTCAATTTCTCTAATTTTAAGTGTCCTTTTTTCTTCCCTTTCTCACTTCCTTTTCACAATTCTTCGTTATTTTATTACTTCACTTCTTCTTTAAAACTTTCTGTGGTTAGGCCCTTAGTCATGAAACGTGAGGTAAAGCGCTGGTTAACCTCATGCCTAACGCTTTGGACTTCAAACTGAAGGACAAGGCACTGATTGTCGCTTTGGGGTTTTGCGTTTCCAGTCATAACTTGCATTGAAAACGCACTTTATAATTTTCCCTTCTTGCAAAGCAATGTACACACTAAACTTTTCAATATTTTTCTTACTTTGACTGCATGAAACTTAATAATTGTGCGGGTAGAGGCGTGGAGGGGGGGGGGGGTGATTATTCAATGTCAGAATGTTTATAAACATCCGGTACGCCTGCGCAGTACACATACACACTGTAGGGTTGTCCTGAAAATTTTCGTGAGATGTGGGTGATGGACGTTAGTTCGATGAGTGGTTCGTGGTAGACAAGCTGGGCTGCAAACTACGCAGTCCCCAGTCCGAATCTGGCGCGGAAAGAAAACGCAAAAACCTCTGTCAGCGCTACTTCGCCGATTTCGTAACTCGCTAACATGAAACATTTCTAGTCTGGAACATGTCGACTAGCGAACATGTCTATCTTGGAACTGAAAAGTGAGATAACTTTACGTTTGATCGTTTTTTAGACCAGCTGAAGACTGGAAAACAGTGCCAGCCATAGGCTGGTGAGGGGCTTTCCCCAAACAATTAATCTTGGCAATGTGGCATTGTGGCATGTTCCAGACTTGACATGTTCTAACTTTGACATAGTTCCAATACCTACATGTTCCAGGTTTGCAAGTTCCGAATTCGACATGGCATCCTATCAGCTGGACACCAAGAAAACTATTTGTTCCAAAACTACGCAAAGAGTTCTTGTTTTTATAGTCTTTAATACCTTGTTTTGATCTTGCCCCCTAAAAACATGATTTTGTTACTGCCTTTTGGTTGTCATTTCGCAGCAACCCTACAGCACAGGCGGGCTGTGGCCGCAGCAGATCAAGGTTAGGTTGGGGTTAGTACAGTAATTACCCAGACCAGAGTGCACCGAGCACATTGTTTATCATGTATCTTTCACATGGGCTTAATAACTTATTAACGGTTAGCAGTTGATAACAGTTTGTTAGCACGTTAATGACAATGTGTAGATCACAGGTTCATCAGTTTGGATTCTATTCTCTTGACACAGTATGGATTCCATTATCTTGCTGGCAGCCAGAGTTTGGATTGCATTCTCATGTTGACACTTGATAGTCACAGTTTAGATTTCATTCTGTTGCTGACAACCATTTTGGATTTCTTTCTCTTGCTGACAACCATTTTGGATGGCATTCTCATGCTGACAGCCAAAGTTTTGATTCCCTTCTCATGCTGACAGAGACAGTTTTGATTTCCTTTTCTTACTAACAGCGACAGTTTTGATTTCCTTTTCTCACTAACAGAGACAGTTTTGATTTCCTTTTCTTACTAACAGAGACAGTTTTGATTTCCTTTTCTTACTAACAGAGACAGTTTTGATTTCTTATTCTTACTAACAGAGACAGTTTTGATTTCCTTTTCTTACCAACAGAGACAGTTTTGATTTCCTTTTCTTACTAACAGAGACAGTTTTGATTTCCTTTTCTTACCAACAGAGACAGTTTTGATTTCTTTTTCTTACTAACAGAGACAGTTTTGATTTCCTTTTCTTACTAACAGAGACAGTTTTGTTTTCCTTTTCTTACTAACAGAGACAGTTTTGATTTCCTTTTCTTACTAACAGAGACAGTTTTGATTTCCTTTTCTTGCCAACAGAGACAGTTTTGATTTCCTTTTCTTACCAACAGAGACAGTTTTGATTTCCTTTTCTTACTAACAGAGACAGTTTTGTTTTCCTTTTCTTACTAACAGAGACAGTTTTGATTTCCTTTTTTTACTAACAGAGACAGTTTTGATTTCCTTTCTTACTAGCAGCTACTCTTTGGTTTTGCCTTCTTTTGCTGACAACCACAATTTGGATTCTATTCTTTTGCTGACGGCCATAGCTTGTATTCCTGTCTCTTGCGGACAGCCACAGTTTGGATCCCTTTCTCAAGCGGACAGCCACAGTTTGGCTAGCCTTCTTTAGCTTTCAACCACAATTAGACCTCATTCCCATTCTGGCAAGCCCCATTTTGGAATTATTTATCATACAGATAGATACAATCGGGCTCTAGCTTACGCGATGCACAGTTTTATTTGCATGCAAACTGCCACAATTTACATCAACAATTATATAATCATTAATTAAAACCAGTAATTGTTTCAACTATAAAGCAAGAACAACGTGATTGTTTATCAAAGCCAAGCTCGTGTGAAATGAAAACGGGGGTGGGGAGTGATAATGGGAACCATTGCCCCACTCTTCAGGACGGATCAGACAAATTCCGGAAATGCCCCACCCAGCTCACCCACGCGCAATGACAGCTAGTTAACCAACAGACCCAAATAATGGGTAATCACGCAAAAGCAAGAGGTTGCGTGAGTTACAGCCTCCAGCGTTTTGTCAATTTTTTTTCTACAGTCTTCTATTTTTTTGTTCTTACTTTAGTGACGATTGTCATTTGCACACGTGTTTTGCCTGTTGATTTAAGTTATTTTTTACGATAAGTTTGGTGTTACCACGTTGTTCCTTCCATTTACTTTGTTTATAGTTTACTGCCGTTCCGTATATGACGGGCTAAAAAGTACTATACTGATGAAAGAAAATGGTAGATGTCGCTCATTCTAGTTAATTAAGTGAGTATAATTTGCTAAACATTACAGCATTTTTTGAAAATCGAAAAAACATTATTTCTTACATGTCAAAGAAAGACTATTTCCTAGATGAAAAGCAGTAAAATGTCCTCTAAAAATCTAAAATAGACAATATTTCTTCTACATTAATAAAAGTCATTATATAAATCTAAGAAACTCTATTTTCTAAATCCCGAAGAAACATAATTTCCTAAAAATAAATGAAAAAATATATCATATCAATGAAACATTAATCCCTTAATCTAAAAGTAACCCTTACAATATTCCTGAATCTCTGAGAAATATTACTTCCTGAATGTCCAAGAAACATTTTCTGGAATCTCAAAGAAAATATCTTTCTGGATTCTCAAAACTTTTGAATTTTAAAAGAAAGATTATTTTAAGTTTCAAAGAAGTATTATTGTTGTTTCATAAAGCCCAAGGAAACATTTTTTGTTCTCAGAGAAGAATTGTTTCCCAAATCTCACAGAAACATTATTTCTTCATTAACGAAAAAAATTTAATTCCTAAAGGATTATTTTCTAAATATCAGAGAATCTTTATTTCCTAAATTTTAAATATTCTTAAATACGAAACTATTCAAAGCATTATGATCCAGATCTCAATTTCAAGACATATTTAGCCTCAATGCTTTTTTCTTTCTCTCAAATACTGTACTTCTGAATCTTAAAAGAAGTATGACGTAGAATACCCCCACCCCTCCATGCAGAAACGTAGCCGGAATTAAGATTCTACTGTCATCTCTCGGAGGGAGCGCGAATTATTGTTGGGGGGGTAAGGTTCTGTAGTCCTCCTCCCCTCCGAGAGATGGCAGTAGAATCAGTTTCCGGCTACGTCTCTCCAGAGAGGGGGTGGGGGCTGGACAACTTCGGGTGCTGAGTATTCTACGTCATTCTTCTTCAATGTTCTGAATGTAGGCCTAAGAAAAAATAATAGCAGATAAGAAAAGAGTTGAGCAAAAATGCATTCACAAAATATTTTTTAGAATCCTTTCTATTCATTTCTTTTTCAAATGTAAAAAATGTAAAAAAAATTGCAACGCGGCTAGATTAAAGGCTAGCTGTGAGAAAATCAATTCATTTTGTAAAAAAACTCCTTTTGATGTACTTTGACCGCTGACAATTACGATTCTCCCCCACCCTCTTTTTAATGCCCCTTTCGATATAAAAGATGGCCAACGCATGAAACCTGTAATGGCGGCCATAAAAAGAAATATTATTTGCTTGTGCGCGGTTTCCTTTTATCGCCTTTCTCTCCGACACGTATTGGTGGTAAAAAAAATATGCAGATTTTTTTCACATAGCAGCTTGAGCATTTTTTCTGCTAAAGTGCATACTTTTTAAATTTTATTTTTTAGCAGCCTATCAGAAAAAAACCTGTAATTTTTACATAATAATTTATGTAAATGTTCATTTTTATTTTTTACAACAAAGACAGTTAAAGGACAACCTTGGCACAACATTTATAACTTAGGGTGAACCTGATGGCAACCTGAAAACAACTCTTAGATACAACTTGTGTAAAAAACACAAGGGACAACTTTTTTTCAAATTTCTTGGACTACCTGAGGGGTTAACCTGGGGGGGGGAGGGGGAGGGTGAGGTCAAGGATGATCACATAGGACATCCTGCTTTCTTTTGAGTCATTTAGGGCACATCTCCATTTTGCATGAGTTGAAACAAAACAGGGGTGGGAGGGTGGGGGGCGGAGAGCAGGAAGACAGGAAGACAGTCTGAAAACAGTGGGGTGACATCCTTAGGGGACATGTTATCAGACGACCTGCGGTGGCAACCTTGGGGGACACCGTTAAAGAAAAACCTATACTGTAGTCAGATGACCTTGGGGGACACTGAGGGGACTGCCTAATAACAGTAACCTGTGAAGCTAACCTTGGGTGGAGATATTTAATGGACAACTTTATCAGACGCCTTGTGGGGATAACCTTGGGAACATATTTAATAGACAACCTTATCAACTGACCTGTGGGGATAACCTTGGTTAACATTTTTAATGGACAAAATTACTGTATTAGATTACCTGTGGGGGGCAACTTTAGAGAACATACTGAAATGGACAATCTTGCCAGATGACCAGAGGGGTATCCTTTTGGAACATATTTAATAGAAACCCTTGACAAAAGGTCTTTGGGGGTAACCTTGGTTAATATATTTAGTGGGCACCTTATGAAATGACCCTGACAGTCACCTTGGGAAGCATATTTTATGAAGAACCTTATCAGATGACCAGGGTTTTAACCTTGGGGAACATATTTAACGGAAAACCTTATCAGAAGACTTGTGGAGCAACCGAACAAATTTAATGGACAGCCTTATCATATGATTTGTGCAGACAACCGTGTGGAACATACTGTATATATTAATGGACAAAGTGATCAGATGACCTGTGGGGGTAACTTTGGACAACATATACAGTAGTGGACAACCTTATCTAATGACCTGTGGGGGTAACTTTGGAGAACATATACAGTAGTGGACAACCTTATCTAATGACCTCAATGTCGTGTCAGCAGGTGCAGAAGGCAGACGTGTGGGCTCCGCTTCTGTCTCTATCCACCTTTCTCAACAGGGGCCAAGAAATGGCTCCTGGACTGGAGGGGTGCAAAGCAGTGGAGTGATTTATTCTGTCAAAGGTTTTTCATCAAGATGTCTTGGAGAGATTTGAGTAGTGATAATGGTGCGAAGCGGGGGAGAACAGAGACCTCGCCGCCTTCACTTATCCCCATTACACCTGTTGGGGCCAAGTTGGGTGATTGGATGAAAGAAATTGAAGCCAAAATAAACAGCATTGGAAGCCAAATCGAAAGCATACATGGGTCATGTGAAGCTACAGCCTTGAGTTTAAAAATGTTTAAAGAATGCCAGGAAGCAAAATTTGTGGCGTTGGACAGGAAAATTAGCCAGATTATGGGGAGGCTTGACAAAACACAGGATGATGCCAAGGCAACAGATGATTTTTGAAAATTTTCACGAGACAAAAGAAAAATTGAAAGAAGTCAAGGAGACTTATGAGAAGATTGCTAAGCAAGGCCACAGATGTGCGGATTTCCAGCAGAAAATGAAGATATAATCTGAAGTTCGTGACCAGAAGATAGTCGACATCTCGAGTAGTATTGCGGAGCTGAAAGTGAAAGTGACTTGAAGGCCGGAGCTCGAAGGCCAGGTTGAGAAGAATCGCGAAAATGTGGAAGCAATTCGAAAGGAGTTTGACGAAAAAGTGAGGGAGGCTGCAAAGTTAGCTGGACAGCAGGCCAACCCGACGTTTAAAAAGTCCGCTGCAAACGGGATCTTCTTCACTGGCCTGACGCAGATTCGAAAGAAGGAGAAACTGGACGGTGACGTCACTACGGTCATTCACAATATCCTGCTAAAAGTGGGGAGCAGTCCCTACTATATTGATGTCGTCGCCATCCACCCCAAGAACTCCCCGCGCAGCTCAGCAGACTGTGCAATAGTGTATTTTCAATCAACGTACCACAAAAACTTTGCGGCAGCTGAGATTCGACACTACCTGGCGAAAGAGAGGATTGCAGGGACAGGCCTTAGGAACCTGTTTCTCCCCGGGGCGGCCATGGAGACGTCCAAGATGTTGACTGCCAAGGGCTTCGAACTCAAGAAGAGAGGTGTCATTCAGAAGTTCCGCGTAGATAATTGGGCGGAGACACCAACAATGTTCATTCTGAGGAAGGACAGGCCCTTCGTGAGGGTGTCGGCACAGCAGATTGACGACATGCTGCAGGAGGGCGTCATGGACACAAAATAGTTTGAAAGATGTGTAAAAGTCTCGAAGTAAAGTAGGGCGAAGGCTTCAATTAAGACTTGCAGTTGTACGTGCTACATTGCAGTGACATCCTTCGTCTTCCCTTCACCCCCCCCCCTCTTTGAACATTTGACGTCCCTTTTACAGAAGTATAGTTTGTGTGTGTCTGAGTAGCGGGGGGGGGGGTGTTGTGTGGTTGGGTTTGGGGGGGGGGGGGGGGGGGGGGTTATGGCGCCATTCTAGCCTGTCTAATTGTTTTTACAAGGTTTCACAAACCTCCTCAGGTTACCTCTCCGTGTGGGTCTAAACAGTACACCCAGTTTCATTTTAAACGAAAAGAATTGTTTCTAAGTTATATTTACTCAATTTTTAGCTATTTTTTTCATCCTGTGTATGCTTTCCGTCTATTTAAAATGCAGAATAATTGCATTTCATGCTATGAATTTTACTTTTAAATGTTGAACATATAGCCCGTTTAACCAAAAATACTGTTTGATACTGATAATATTTGATTATGAGAAAAGGTGGCGGGGGCCCCCTGGGGGACCCTCCTTAAGTTTTGTGTTTATGTTATTTACCCCCACATAGCCTGTTTGTTTTATATACAAGTTTGTCCTTCATATATACGAATCACCCCCCAGCGCTTCCCCTGACACCCCTCTCTGGGCCTGACCTAACGAGTTTTTTTTCTCGGTATAATTATTTTTTGATGTCCCCATCCCCCGGTTTTTATACCTCTGATTCACACGCGTCTAAGTTATGTCGGTATATTTTATTTCATGTTTTCCAGTAGCAAGTATGTACGATAACGATTGTCTAATTGAATAAAGAGGTCCTTAATTCTGAAAAAAACCTTATCTAATGACCTGTGGGGGTAACTTTGGTGAACATATACTGTACAGTAGTGGACAACCATATCTAATGACCTGTGGGGGTAACTTTGGAGAACATATACTGTACAGTAGTGGACAATCATATCTAATGACCTGTGGGGGTTACTTTGGAGAACATATACTGTACAGTAGTGGACAACCATATCTAATGACCTGTGGGGGTAACCTTGGGGAACATTTATTAGGCAACCTTTTCAGATGATCTGTAAAGTTAACATTGGGGAACAGAAAATGAAAAAACTTCAGTTTTTCATGATTTTCTAGACATTGTTTCGTGGTTTTGTCCATAGTAAAACTAATGCAGTTTAAAACAGGACACCTGGCTGCAATGAATACTTCAAAGGACAAAAAGTCCAAGTTCAAATTACTTCGGGGGGGGGGGGGATATACCGGAACATTTCGGCTGGAAGTTTTAAAAAAGGTAGGCAGTCAACAACAGTGGTAGAGGCCGGCCTTATTCTAAAAGAACACATTTTTAAATAATATAAGATTTTCTAGACCCGGGAGGCCCGAAGGACTTGTAGCAAACACAATTTGACTTCAGTGATCTTTATCGAAATGTAGTGTGAGTCGAGGTGTAGTAAAAAAATGTTGTGTGTGTAGCGGTGCAGTATAAAAATGTTGTGTGTGTCGAGGTGTAGTATAAAAATGTAGTGTGAGTCGAGGTGTAGTAAAAAAAATGTTGTGTGTGTCCAGGTGTAGTATAAAAATGCAGTGTGAGTCGAGGTGTAGTAAAAAAATGTAGTGTGTGTAGAGGTGTAGTATAAAATGTAGTGTGTGTCGAGGTGCAGTATAAAAATGTAGTGTGTGTCGAGGTGTAGTAAAAAAATGTTGTGTGTGTAGAGGTGTAGTATAAAAATGCAGTGTGTGTCGAGGTTTAATATAAAAATGTTGTGTGTGTCGAGGGGAAGTATAAAATGTAGTGTGTGTCGAGGTGCAGTATAAAAGTGCAGTGTGTGTCGAGGTGCAGTATAAAAATGCAGTGTGTGTAGAGGGGCAGTATAAAAATGCAGTGTGTGTACAGATGCAGTATAAAAATGCAGTGTGTGTAGAGGTTCAGTATAAAAATGCAGTGTGTGTAGAGGTGCAGTATAAAAATGCAGTGTGTTTAGAGGTGAAGTATAAAAATGCAGTGTGTGTAGAGGTGCAGTATAAAAATGCAGTGTGTGTAGAGGTGCAGTATAAAAATGCAGTGTGTGTCCAGGTGTAGTATAAAAATTGCAGTGTGTGCAGAGGTGCAGTATAAAAATGCAGTGTGTGTAGAGGTGCAGTATAAAAATGCAGTGTGTGTAAAGGTGCAGTATAAAAATGCAGTGTGTGTAGAGGTGTAGTATAAAAATGCAGTGTGTGTAGAGGTGTAGTATAAAAATGCAGTCTGTGTAGAGGTGTAGTATGAAAATGCAATGTGTGTAGAGGTGTAGTATAAAAATGCAGTGTGTGTAGAGGTGCAGTATAAAAATGTAGTGTGTGTACATGTGTAGTATAAAAATGCAGTGTGTGAAGAGGTGCAGTATGAAAAATCCAGTGTGTGTCGAGGTGTAGTGTAAAAGTGCAGTGTGTGTCGAGGTGCAGTATAAAAATGCAGTGTGTGTAGAGGTGCAGTATAAAAATGCAGTGTGTGCAGAGGTGCAGTATAAAATGTAGTGTGTGTCGAGGTGTAGTATAAAAATGCAGTGTGTGTAGAGGTGTAGTATAAAAATGCAGTGTGTGTAGAGGTGTAGTATAAAAATGCAGTGTGTGTAGAGGTGCAGAATAAAAATGCAGTGTGTGTCGAGGTGCAGTATAAAAATGCAGTGTGTGTCGAGGTGCAGTATAAAAATGCAGTGTGTGTAGAGGTGTAGTATAAAAATGCAGTCTGTGTAGAGGTGCAGTATAAAAATGTAGTGTGTGTAGAGGTGCAGTATAAAAATGCAGTGTGTGTAGAGGTGTAGTATAAAATGTAGTGTGTGTCGAGGTGTAGTATAAAAATGCAGTGTGTGTCGAGGTGCAGTATAAAAATGCAGTGTGTGTCGAGGTGCAGTATAAAAATGCAGTGTGTGTAGAGGTGTAGTATAAAAATGCAGTGTGTGTCGATGCACATTATAAAAGTGCAGTGTGTGTCGAGGTGCAGTATAAAAATGCAGTGTGTGTAGAGGTGCAGTATAAAAATGCAGTGTGTGTAGAGGTGTAGTATAAAAATGCAGTGTGTGTCGAGGTGTAGTATAAAAATGCAGTGTGTGTAGAGGTGTAGTATAAAAATGCAGTGTGTGTAGAGGTGCAGTATAAAAATGCAGTGTGTGTCGAGGTGTAGTATAAAAATGCAGTGTGTGTAGAGGTGTAGTATAAAAATGCAGTGTGTGTCGAGGTGTAGTATAAAAATGCAGTGTGTGTAGAGGTGTAGTATAAAAATGCAGTGTGTGTAGAGGTGTAGTATAAAAATGCAGTGTGTGTCGAGGTGTAGTATAAAAATGCAGTGTGTGTCGAGGTGCAGTATAAAAATGCAGTGTGTGTCGAGGTGTAGTATAAAAATGCAGTGTGTGTAGAGGTGTAGTATAAAAATGCAGTGTGTGTAGAGGTGTAGTATAAAAATGCAGTGTGTGTAGAGGTGTAGTATAAAAATGCAGTGTGTGTAGAGGTGCAGTATAAAAATGCAGTGTGTGTCGAGGTGTAGTATAAAAATGCAGTGTGTGTAGAGGTGTAGTATAAAAATGCAGTGTGTGTCGAGGTGTAGTATAAAAATGCAGTGTGTGTAGAGGTGTAGTATAAAAATGCAGTGTGTGTAGAGGTGTAGTATAAAAATGCAGTGTGTGTCGAGGTGTAGTATAAAAATGCAGTGTGTGTCGAGGTGCAGTATAAAAATGCAGTGTGTGTCGAGGTGTAGTATAAAAATGCAGTGTGTGTAGAGGTGTAGTATAAAAATGCAGTGTGTGTAGAGGTGTAGTATAAAAATGCAGTGTGTGT
>Ga0194123_10007829_pt1 | contig 10488 bp, 10 predicted proteins | sample TA2MahsurfametaG_5_FD_155479 | JGI IMG/M metagenome (GOLD analysis project Ga0194123, IMG submission 155479) | Freshwater microbial communities from Lake Tanganyika, Tanzania - TA2015023 Mahale A surface | ecosystem: Environmental > Aquatic > Freshwater > Lake | place: Tanzania: Lake Tanganyika... | reverse complement strand
CGCTGCGATCAGCTGGAAGCGGCCTACAGCGCGGGTAAAACCAAAGCCGTGATGATGGCCCACGCCCTGGGTAACCCCTTCGATCTGGCGTCCACCCTTGCCTTCTGCCGCAACTACGACCTGTGGCTGGTCGAGGACAACTGCGATGCTCTGGGCTGCAGCTACTCGATGCCGCGGGACCTGGCAGAGCGTCTGGGCTTCACGGAGAATAGCCCAGGCTTGGATGAAGGGCCGGATCGGGTGATCCGCTGGACTGGCACCTGGGGTGACATCAGCACCCAGAGCTTCTATCCACCTCATCACCTCACCATGGGTGAGGGCGGAGCGGTCAATATTGTGCGCGATCAGAAGCTCAAGGTGGTAGCCGAGAGCTTCCGCGACTGGGGCCGCGACTGCTGGTGCCCCAGCGGCATCGACAACACCTGCAACAAGCGCTTCGGGTGGCAGCTGGGCGAACTGCCTCAGGGGTACGATCATAAGTACACCTATAGCCATCTAGGTTTCAATCTCAAGCCGCTTGATCCTCAGGCCGCGATCGGCAGGGTGCAGTTGCGGCGGCTGCCGCAGTTTATTCAAGCCCGTAAACATAACTGGGAGAAATTACGCAGGTGCCTTGCATCCCACGACGATGAGCTTGAGTTCGCATTGCCCACCCATGCCACCGACTGGGATCCGGAGCAGGGCTTCACCTGGGATGGCAGCGGCTGCCGCACCGATTGTTCCTGGTTTGGCTTCAAGATTGCGGTGAAGGCAGGTGCTTCGTTCAGTCGCACCGAGCTAGCTCAGGAACTGGATCGCCATCAAATTGGCAACCGCATGCTGTTTGGCGGCAACCTGCTGCGTCAGCCGGCCTTTGTCCAGCTGCGTCATGACAACCCAGCAGCTCTGCGGGTGGTGGGCGAGATGGTGGGGTCTGATGAGATCATGGTCAACACCTTGTTCCTCGGTACCTATCCCGGACTAACGGAATCGATGCTGGCCCGCGAGGTTGAGGTGATCCACAATTTCTGTGAGCTCTGATGCGCTTGTTTCTCACTGGCGGCAGCGGCTTCATTGGAGCTCATGTCTTGCGCGCGGCCTTGGCAGCGGGTCATGAGGTGCGAGCCCTACGGAGGAGCCCGTCGTCCGTACCGCCCATTCCCCTGCCCTGCCAACCAATGTGGTGGGAAGGTCAGTTGCACACCCTCACGGCAGCATGCCTGGAGGGTGTGGACGCTGTCGTCCATCTGGCCTCGGTGGGCGTGAGCCCTAAAAAGGCGAGTTGGAGCGAGCTGGTTCAAGTCAACGTGACCGGCAGTCTTCGGCTGTTGGAGCTTGCAGCGGAGGTTGGGGTGCGCCGCTGCGTCGTCGCGGGTACCAGCCACGAGTATGGAAACACTGGTCGCCGTTTCGATGCCATTCCTGCCGATGCTCCTTTGGAGCCCTTGAGTGCTTACGGCGCAAGCAAGGCAGCTTCTTTTCAACTGTTGCGAGCTTTTGCCATCGAGAGGCGTCTAGAGCTCTTTTATGGTCGCATCTTTTCGGCCTACGGCGAGGGCCAATATGAGGCAAACTTCTGGCCGTCCCTTCGAAGAGCTGCTATGGCCGGCGAAGATTTCGCGATGACTTCGGGAAGGCAAATTAGTGATTTCATACCAGTGGCTGTAGTTGCGGGCCATATTCTCAAGGCCTGTTCGCGCCCTGATATCAGAGCCGGTGTTCCTCTGGTGGTCAATGTCGGATCTGGTAAAGGAATTAGTCTTCTTGCCTTCGCTACAGCTGAATGGAAGCGATTGGAGGCAACCGGTCAGTTGCTTCACGGCAGTCTGCAAGACCGCCCAGATCACATAGAACGCTGCGTACCCGACTTATATGCTTTGGAGCCTGTAAGTAATGCCTGAAAAGAAGCGAAACTCCCCCTTGTTTATATTTGCCCGTCTATTCAGTTATGTCTTTCTGCATTTACCCTTTAATTCATGATAAGATGTTTTTGGGTGACGAGTAGCCTGCGAGTGCTAAAGAGGTGTAATGCAGGTTATTGTAAGCAGAATAACTTTTCTACATCAAATACCTCCAATCTGATTTATCTGAGTAGGCAGCCTGAATGAGTGCGCTAGAAGCGCTTGTGCAACAGTAACGACGCTCACACTTAGGTGACTAGATTGCTATGATTCTAGAAGACTGTTTGTCAGTTTGAGAGTAACTTTAAGATCATAGACGAGTTGCCAGTTATTTTGGTGTGCCTAAACTTTCGAAGTTCCATGCAAGAGATGCAAAATAATATGCATTCATCAGCGCTAAAAGGCGCCACTCCTAGCAGGAGATGCCATAATTTATCTTCTTGGTGGTTTTAAACTCATGCAAGCCTTTACTTTGAATGCCAGGATAGACAAAATGCAATATAGGCTTTGCCTGTTTCGCCTACTCTTTATTCATACTAGTAAGGCTAGGCGGATTCAATTAACAGCCAGCCTCATCTTGATGATTGCGGGAGCATTCTTTGAGAGCATTTCAATAACAGCAGCACTTCCTCTTCTGTCGCTGCTGTCGAATGGCAGCACCAGCATAAATGCCATAAAACTACCCGTACTAAGTTCATTAATAGGACAGGAAAGCTACACACTCCAGATATATGCAGGGGCATCCCTGCTCGCTGCAGCGACCCTTCTCTCGTCTGGGATAAGAGCAACCAATCTGTGGCTGAGCGGCAAATTGGCGGCTGCTGTTGGCTCAGATATCAGTAATAAAGTATACACCAACTGCCTATTTCGACCACTTGCATTCCACTTGGAGTGCAATAGCGCAGATTTGGTGGCAATAATCCTTAATCAATCCGGCGGAGTTGTGGTAACAATAAATTCATTGATGCAGATGCTAACCTCGATACTTGTCGCGGTTAGCATCTGCATCACTCTTGTATATGTCGATACGACGGCTGCAGTAGTGGCGCTACTAGTGCTTGGAATCAGCTATTTTGCAATAAGTGTGTACAATAGAGATAGGCTTCGGGAAAATAGCGACTCAATTTCACGCATGGGAAAACTGCATATAAAAATTCTGCAAGAAAGTTTTGATGCTGTAAGACCAATAATTCTCGATCGCAGGCAATCGCTATATTCAAAAATGTATGAACAAGTGGATCGACCTATGCGATTGCTTCAAGCTGAAAATGGGTTCATTACCTCTTATCCCCGCTTCCTAATGGAGGCGGTAGGAGTTATAACGATAACTGCCGTTGTAATCTACCTCACGATTAATAATAATACAACTTTAATACTTCCAGTAATTGGGATATTGGCATTGGGTACACAGAAGCTCCTTCCAGCAGTTCAGCAGGTCTATGCTCACTGGTGTCAGATTAATAGTTGCAGTGCCGCTATATTAGATACATGTGGACTCATTGACCTTAATTCCGATACTGCAGGAAAGAGCCAGGACAGAAAGACTAGCCGGAGACCTAAATGGGAAAATATCATCCTAGACAACGTAGGACATACTTACCCTCGAAGAAAGACGCCAGCTATACAGAACGTATCACTAAAAATTTCAAAGGGGGAAAAAATTGGTTTAATCGGCCCTTCCGGTAGTGGGAAAACAACACTATTAGACATATTGTCTGGTTTACTTGAGCCGTCTATGGGCAGTATAACTATTTATAATAATGACTTAAATGAATCAGGAGTACCAAGAGATCGATTTGACTGGTACTCTATTGTCTCCTATGTTCCCCAGCATATAGTTCTGCTAGATGATACAATTGAGTCCAATATCGCCTTCGGCATACCCCAAGAAGATGTAGATCATGAACTTCTTCGGTATGTATGCGAACTGTCAATCTTAGAAGGATTAATAAAATCTATGCCAAAAGGCATTAAAAGTACAGTTGGCCAAAACGGAGCAAGGCTAAGTGGTGGACAGCGGCAGAGAATTGGTATTGCGAGGGCTCTTTATAAAAACTCAGAGATTATCATCTTCGATGAGGCAACAAGCGCATTGGATGAATATACAGAATCAACAATCATGAAGAATCTTCAAGGCTTCAGCGCTAATTTGACACTAGTATTTGTTTCGCATAGGCCTTTGACTCTGCAGTTCTGCGATAGACTGATAAAAGTGGAAAATGGCCGCATTGTCTAAGGCGTGTAGCAGAGGTGCTAATTGATCTTGTAAGGGATTCCACCGACAGTGAATGGCGACCGTTGTTTTGCTTGGAAATTCTGGCTCAGGCCGTCGGCGTATTATTCAAATGATTAGTTGCTTTATTCTGTTATTCTTAAGTTACCATGTATGTATCCTAGTGTTTTTAGCAAATCAGTCATCAAGTGATCCCGGCCTGATCACACCATAGAAGCCACGCTATAAATGCACTCATCCACTCTAGAAACTCAAGGCATATATATTGCATGGCTGCCGTGGCTCAAAATCCAGGCATAATCCCGGTGAATAACTGCAGTAAAGACAATCAGTGTGAATTAGACAAGAGTCGACAAATGCGAATGTAGATCTGAGAAGCCTAGCATCCTATTTGATCCGCTCAGAGCGTTGTTGATCAAGCAATTGCACTACAACCTGTTGTTCCGCTGGTTTGTTGGTCGGTGCCCAGATGATCCGACCTGGCATCCCACCACATCTACCAAAAACAGGGAGCGGGTGCTGAATGAGCAGGTCATGGAGCGCTTGCTGGAGAAGCTGACGGCGTCACCGGAGGTGAAACCGCGGCTCAGCGATGAGCACGACTCGGTAGATGGCACGTTGCTGCAGGCCTGAGCATCCCATGCCTCGCTGGAGCAAATCGACGGAGACGAGGGGCTAGCGCCAGCGCCATCAGCTCCTGGCGAGGGCTTTGGCCATCCCACAGAGGGGAAAAATGTGCCAAGGATGATTTCCGTAGCATCAAGTTTAACAACTAGACCCACGGCTCAAGCACAGACCCCGACGCCTTGCTGGTCCGCAAGCCCAATGCCAATCCGGCCCATCTGAGCTACCGGGATCATGTGCTCATGGTCAACCGCCATGCCCTGATTGTCGATAGCAAAGCGATGCATGCTTTGGTCACCGGAGAACGGGATACGGCCAAAGCAATGCTGCAGATCGTCCCGGTGCCCAGGCCGCGTCCCTTTGCGAGGTGTAAATCCCGAGGCCCGATTGCCCTGATTTGAGGGTGAACAGGGGTGAATGACGAGCTGTCATCTGCGAGGCGATGTATGCCTCATTTATTCACGATAAATCCAGGCAATTGACTTGTTAAGTCATTCGACTGGATTGGTGCTTGGTTGTTGGCTAAGCCTGAATCTCTGCTGCTCCAGTTGGCGCCAGCCCCCGGGCGCTGAGCAGCGCCACTGCGCCCAGTGGGGGGCGCTGCGGCATGCTCAGCTGGGGACTGGTGTTGGCTGTTGGCTCAGGCGGTTGCTTCCTACAGCGAGGGCTGCGTCGGCAGCTCCTCCAGCGAGGGGATGGCAGCCATGCTCTCGGCGGAGAACATGCGCCGGCCCTCGAGCTGCCAGTGCTCGTCCTGCTCCAGCAGCACTGCGCCCACCAGGCGCGTGATCGCCGAATCGTTGGGGAAGATGCCCAGCACGCGGGTGCGGTGCTTGATTTCCTCGTTGACCCGCTCGAGCAGGTTGGTTCTCCAGACCTTTCTCCAGTGCTGGTCTGGGAAATGGCGGAAGGCAAGCACGTCTTCCCAGGCCTCGATCATGAGCTCTGCGGCCCTGGGGAAGCGTTCGGACAGGGGAGCTGGCGAGGTCATCCCAGCGGGCCTCAATCTCTGCAGCCTTCTCCTGGCGAACACCGAGCGCAGCGCGGCGGTGACCTTGCCCTGATGGGCTTTTGGCACCCGCTGCAGCAGGTTCCGCGCGAAATGAACGCGGTAACGCTGCCAGCAGCTTCCCTGGAGCATCCGACGGGTGGCGTTGGTCAGTCCCTTGTGGGCATCGCTGGTCACGAGCTTGACCCCTGTGAGGCCGCGCTCTTTCAGCGAGCCAATGAACTCGCTCCAGAAGCCCTCACTCTCACTGTCACCGACCTTGAGGCCGAGCAGTTCCCTGCGCCCATCGGCGTTGACGCCCATGGCAACAACAACCGCCCTGGAGCAGGCCTGCATGGCACGCCCGAGCCGGCCGTGGAGGTAGGTGGCATCGAGATACAGGTAGGCGTAGCCACTGGATTCCAGAGGCCGGCTGCGGAAGGCCTGCACCTGAATGTTGATGTCGGCGCAGATGCGGCTGACCTGGGATTTGGAGATTCCGCTCTGGCTGCCGAGAACGGCCACCAGGGCATCGACCTTGCGGGTGGAGACGCCTGATACGTAGGTCTCCATCACGACGGCGTAGAGCGCCTGATCCACGCGGCGGCGCGGTTCGAGGATCGACGTCAGAAAGCTGCCCGATCGCAACTTGGGGATGCGCAGATCGATATCGCCCACCTGGGTGGTGAGCTGCCGGGGGCGGTAGCCGTTGCGGTAGCCAAGCCGACCCTCGCTGCGTTCGTGGCGATCGGCGCCGAGCACAGCGGCAACCTCCAACTCGATCAGCTGCTGCAGGCCGTGGCGCACCAGTTCGAGAATCAGCTCCCCAACTGTGCTGTCATCGAGTAGCGACGCCAATGCAGAGGCGCCAGAATCCATTTTGGGCATGGTTCGTCTGGTTGAGGTAGTGCTCAAACCAGGGTCACGGGCCTGCCCACCCCCTGCAACACCAGCTGATGAGCTGGGTGCCTGAGCTGCGCGCTTAACCCCGGCTACGCCGGGGTTAAGGTCCCCAGGGATTTATACCTACTGGTGGGATGCGGGCTTCGCTCAGGGTGACTTCTGGTCTATCACCAAGAACCTGACCGCCATGGGCAGTGACATCAGGGGACCTCTCGCACTTCTGGGCTGGCGAGAACCAGCTCAAAGACTCAGTTCAGACTGACTTGTTGTAATGAGCACAGGGTCACACCCCGTTCAGCAGCTGGGACTGCTGCGGACAGATGAATGACTTGGCAAGAAAACACATCTGGTCTCTATAGAGCAAATCTATTGACCACGCTTACTGGGTCAGGCTTGCTACAAATGTGATGCGAATTTGGCTTTAGCTTTTTCAAGCACAACACAGAGAATGCGTAGAACAGAAGCAATAAGGCGATGTCTCCATAAGATACTTCCGTGCCATCTTAAATTTGTAGTAAAAGCCGAGCCATGAAGGCCCGGCTCACTCAAGGCAAGTGCGAGGCCAGGGTCTAGAGAGAGAAGGCTAGTTTGCAAATGGTCATTAAAATATTGACAAGCCCAACTAAGCCATGCGTCTTCAAGCCCAGGAAAACAATCCAATTCGGGCAGGCAGACTACAATCTTGCGCAGGAATTCAGTTCTAAAAGCAAGAGTCCCCACAGAGCAAGAAACATAACGGAGCCTAAACCCTTTATACTTAAGATATGGGCAATCAAGAGGTAATCTATTGCAAATGTCTTTCCGGCCATCACCTACACTCAAGCTGGCATTGCTGTTCAGAAAGCTTTGGGTAAAGGACTCAAAACAATCCTTCCTTAGCTTCTCCGAAAAAGGGCGTGACAGTTGGTAATGCGTAAGGTTGGGAGACAATGCAACTGATTCCGAGGAAAGTTCGAACACTTTATTCATATAAAAGCCCCATTTTCTGGCTAAGAGCATATCTGACTCGCACAAGAAGGTGTATCGAGTACTGGCATTGCTCAAGTAATATAGAGCCTGCAAGAGATTTTGGCGATATCCCAGGTTTATCAGATTTCTTCTAAGCACTACATGTTGATACTGTCCACAAGCCGCTTCAATAACGGAGAAATGGGTGCTTGCGCTACAATCATCGAAGACCGTGATTTCTTGAACGGCATCGTCGGTAGCAAGAGATCTAATGCATCTAATAAAGCTGTTTGAGCGATTATAGACTAGAACAGCAACCGTAATGTTTTTTGTGCTATCTTCTAGCATAAGTTCTCAGGCTCTTGAGAGGACAAAGAATCCGTTGCCCCTTGGGCCGAACTCGAACCATCGGTCTTTGATGCCAGGAACGCAATAAGAGAAGCTTTCGAGGACCCACCCGTTCTTGGTAAATAGGTTCTTCCACCAGTCAGCTGTTTTAATAGTGACATGGGTAGGATCATCTGAATATGCAGGTATGACAAAAGAGCCGTCGTCATTACCCAGCGGTATTATGTGAAACATACGCTTGGCTTTTGTTGACGCCAGTTGAATAAGCTCCGTGAGGCGCTCTTCCGGTATGTGCTCAAGCACATCTTTCGTTATGATATAATCAAAGAAGTCATCATCATAAGGCAAAGCATCTCTCTCTGTAATTAGTTTGCATAAGGATGAGATCTCGGGATCGCAATTAGATATCGCATACAACGAAAGATCACATCCATACGCATCTATATCCATTTTTCGGAGCGCCTTGACTAGGAAACCCTTAGAACATCCATAATCAAGAACTCTATCTGAGGTGTCTAGAGATAGATGCTGAACAATCGCTTTTGCCATAGACATCGTGAGCCCTGGTAGCCATCTATAGTTTGAATAACACGACTTTCCTGTCTTAATTCCATTCTCAAAATAATCTTCATCGTACAAACCAGAAAGCGAAGTGATTGACATCAAAATAAGGGGAAAGGATGGAGGTGAACGAGAGGCCTCTGATCGGGCTGCGCAAGTAGGAAATAAAACAGTACGCAGTTGGTCTACGATTATCAGATTAAGAAGTGATTCATAATCTCTGCCCCATTGAACTAAGAGACTTCCACGCTGAACTTATAAAGTCTAATGCAGTGCGGTATATCTGGCAACCCAATTGCATTGCACCGTCGACGTTCACAAACGCCCGCAGTAATCTTCTGAGCCAATATCTAAACCCTTTGGCTGTAGGAGCGATAAACCATGACATGTGCCAATGATGCAAGGCCACGGATGAATCGCTACAGTAAGAAAGTGGCGGATCAGGACTGTCTATTAAATAAGAAGGCCAAGGGTAAAAATATTGACTGGGAAGAACAAGTATCTCCTCGTTTAGCAAATCTCTTGCACAAAGCATACGTGTGAGATACTCGGGGCCTGTTAATCCGAGCACTTGCTCCGGGGTTGGACTAGAAGGTATTGATCCAATACCATGAATAAGCTGAAGCATGACAGAAGCTCCCTTGCTCGCCATTATCAAAGCATTATTGAACTGCGGGCGAGCATTCGCAAGCTGCCCGACTACAATATCGAATGACAAGAGCCTCTTCGGGATTGGTCTTATTGCTTCAAAGTCAGTATCAACATATATTCCACCATAACGATGCAGTATCTCATACCTGGCAATATCTGATTTTACGCCGTAACTATTTGCATTAACAAATGCGCGCTCATTGTGCAGTCCTAGAGAGAGGATCATGCTCTCATCCCATAATATGAATCTGTATCCAGGGTTAAGCTCAATCCACTTTGCACGAAGGTCCTGATAGCGCTGAGGTAAATTAGAGCCCATCCAGATATGGTGGACAAGCTTCGGGATTCTTTCAGTTCTAGGGGTTTCCGCTATAAATTTGCCATAAGCCAACGCTATTTCAGACCACAACATAATGCAGGCATCGTCCAACTTGCTGTTTAGTGGAAAACGATGTTCAGAAAAGAATGGTGAGGAAAGAGTTAGCATGTGTTGCAATGGGTGTCCTTTAGCAAAGCAAGATCATGTTATCGTTTGTGCCAGAATACAGTCATAAGCTTACTTATCTAGTGGAGCAGGACTTGCCAATAATAACTGGGCGGAAAGCTGCATTGCCAATGCATTGCGTACACAATGAAGGCTCTAAAAGCCAGGACCCTGTCGCGGATAGATCCAGTCGTAGCATTCCAGAGACGCCCCTAAATCAGCCCAGAACCCAGTGCCTGCAATGGATCCAAGGTGGACACTGAGGTATGCAGAAGCTCAAGTCGTTCCGCCCCTGGCAGCCGGATCAGACCACCTTGCTGCCGCCCTCGCCACGTGAGTGGCTGGCCGAGGACCACCAGGTGGATTTCCTGCTGGATCTGATGGAGGAGCTGGATCTCTCCGAGATCTGGATCCCGGCTCAGGCCAAGGATCCTCGCGACGAGAAGGGGTACGACCTGCGGATGCTGACGTTGCTACTGCTGTACGCCTACTGCGTAGGCACGGTGTCATCCCGCAAGATCGAGCGCGCCTGCTACGAGGATCTGGCATTCCGGGTGCTCAACGGCAATCAGCAGCCGGATCACAGCCGGATCAGCGATTTCCGCCGCCGCAACCTCGATACCCAAAAGGTCTGTTTGTTCAGATCCTCCGGCTGTGCCAGAAGGCCGGCATGGTGAGCCTGGGGCACGTTGCCCTGGATGGCACCAAGGTGAAAGCCAATGCCATCAAGCACAAGGCCATGAGCCACGAGCGAAGCCCGCATCCCACCAGTAGGTATAAATCCCTGGGGACCTTAACCCCGGCGTAGCCGGGGTTAAGCGCGCAGCTCAGGCACCCGGCTCATCAGCTGGTGTTGCAGGGGGTGGGC
>Ga0194123_10007823_pt1 | contig 10498 bp, 8 predicted proteins | sample TA2MahsurfametaG_5_FD_155479 | JGI IMG/M metagenome (GOLD analysis project Ga0194123, IMG submission 155479) | Freshwater microbial communities from Lake Tanganyika, Tanzania - TA2015023 Mahale A surface | ecosystem: Environmental > Aquatic > Freshwater > Lake | place: Tanzania: Lake Tanganyika... | reverse complement strand
GGCTACCAAGTCTACTGGTATCCTGCGGTAAAAAAAGGATACAGTGGTGTCGCCATCTTGAGCAAGGTAGCCCCCAAAGCGGTACATTACGGAATGGGAGTGCCCGCCTACGACGACGAAGGAAGAGTACTTCGTGCAGATTTTGAGGGCTTTTCCTTTATCTCCGCCTATTTCCCTTCCGGTACCACAGGCGATGTACGTCAGGACTTCAAATATGCCTTTCTGGACGATGTCTATGGCTTTATGCAAGACTTAAAAAGGGAACATTCTGGCTTGATTTTAAGCGGGGATTACAACATTTGCCACAAGGCCATCGACATCCACAATCCCATCTCCAACAAAAACACCTCTGGCTTCCTTCCTGAAGAGCGGGCCTGGATGGATAAATTTGTGGACTTGGGCTTTATCGATACCTTCAGAGCCTTTAACGCCGACCCTGGGCATTATTCCTGGTGGAGTTATCGAGCCAATTCTCGAGAAAAAAACTTAGGTTGGCGAATAGATTACCACATGGCCAGCAAAGAATTGCAAAACAAACTAAAAAGTGCCGTAATTTTGCCGGATGTGGTCCATTCGGACCATTGCCCTGTGGTACTCGAACTTCACTAAGAAAAAGAAAAAAAGATATACTTAGCGCCGTATTATTCTGATGAAATCCATTAAAATTTCTATTCCGTCTTTGATTGAAAACATTCAAATCATTGAAAGTTTTATCGACAATGCCAAAGAAGACTTTGAGATCAACGACGACCAGTATGGAAACATCATGATTTCGGTGACTGAATGCATCAGCAACGCCATCGTGCATGGCAACCAAAGTGATCCCAATAAGCTGGTTCACCTGGAACTACACCTAGAGCCCGGCATGTTATCCTGCAGCATCAAAGATGAAGGGAATGGCTTTGATTTCAGCGAACTACCCGATCCAACCGATCCGGAGAACCTTGAAAAAGTAGGAGGAAGAGGGATTTTCTTGATGAAGCACTTGAGTGACCAGGTCAAATTTGAAGATGGGGGAAAGAAAACAACACTCTCTTTTTACCTCGAATAAGATATGGCCATCCATTTTTTTTCGGAAGACCTTGCCTTTGAATTGCCTGAAAAACTGCGTCGAAAGCGCTGGTTGAAACAATTGGCGAATTCTCGTGGATTTAGGATAGGCGAGTTGAACTACGTCTTTTGCTCAGACGAATACTTGTATCGGATGAATGTAGACTACCTCAATCACGACACCTATACGGACATCATCACTTTTGACAACTCAGAAAAAACAGGGCTGTTGGAAGGAGATATCTTTATCAGTGTAGATCGCGTACAAGAAAATGCCAAAACCCTGACCGTAGAAGAGGCGACTGAACTCACCCGTGTATTGGCACATGGCTTGCTTCACTTGATGGGCCACAAAGACAAAACAAAAGAAGAGGCTTCCCTCATGCGGGAAAAGGAAGAAGAAGCCATAGAATTGTATCGATTAATCTGACGTTCCACGTGGAACATGTGCGATGGAGCTTCGGTTCTCCGCAGAACTGTTCCACGTGAAACACAACTGAAAACACATGTTTCCAAAATACGATGTCATCGTAGTAGGCGCGGGACACGCGGGATGCGAAGCGGCGCACGCAGCTGCTAAAATGGGTTCGTCCGTACTGCTCTGTACGATGAACATGAATACCATTGCCCAGATGTCTTGCAATCCGGCTATGGGCGGTGTGGCCAAGGGCCAAATCGTGCGCGAAATAGATGCCTTAGGGGGACTGTCTGGAATCATTTCGGACAAATCCATGATCCAATTTCGCATGCTCAATCGGTCCAAAGGACCCGCCATGTGGTCTCCACGTACGCAGAATGACCGCATGCGCTTTGCGGAAGAATGGCGTCTTGCCTTAGAATACACACCCAATGTAGATTTTTGGCAGGAAATGATTACCGGCCTGTTGATTAAAAATGGGGCTGTTTGTGGTGTAAGAACCGGCATCGGAATCGAGATCGAATCCAAGACAGTCGTGCTTACCAACGGCACCTTTTTGAATGGAATCATCCACATCGGTGAAAAACAATTCGGAGGGGGAAGAACCGGTGAGGGAGCGGCCAAAGGGATCACCGAACAATTGGTGTCCTTGGGTCTGGAAGCTGGCCGAATGAAGACCGGAACGCCTCCTCGGGTAGACGGAAGAAGTTTGGATTACTCCAAGATGGAGGAACAACTGGGAGACGAACATCCTGAGAAGTTCTCCTACCTAGATAGCACCAGTCCCTTACAGCAGCAGCGCAGTTGTTGGATCACCTATACGAATAAAGAGGTCCACCAAACCCTAGAAACAGGTTTTGATCGCTCTCCCATGTTTAATGGGCGAATTCAGGGCCTGGGGCCACGTTATTGCCCAAGTATTGAGGATAAAATCAACCGATTTGCAGAGCGTGAGCGCCACCAAATCTTCGTAGAGCCCGAAGGGTGGAACACGGTAGAAATCTATGTCAACGGCTTTTCTACCTCCTTGCCTGAGGACGTGCAATACGCCGCACTCCGTAAAATACCTGGCTTTGAACAAGCCAAAATGTTCCGTCCTGGCTATGCCATCGAATACGACTTCTTTCCGCCCACCCAACTCAAACTTACGCTTGAAACACAAGCCATTCCAAACCTCTATTTTGCAGGTCAAATCAATGGCACAACAGGCTACGAAGAAGCAGCCTGTCAAGGCTTGATGGCAGGAATCAATGCGAGTTTGCGTGTACAAGAAAAAGATCCATTAATCCTGAAGCGCTCTGAGGCCTACATCGGTGTACTCATCGATGATTTGATTACCAAGGGGACCGAAGAGCCCTACCGCATGTTTACCTCCCGGGCAGAGTTCCGTCTTTCCCTACGCCAAGACAATGCAGACCTAAGACTGACTGCACTAGGTCACGCACTCGGTCTGGCTAGTGAAGAGCGCTTCGAAAAGATGAACCTCAAAAAGTCAGAAACCGCCAAACTGGTCAATGACTTGAAACAAAAGAAATTTAGCCCGGATGCAATCAATGCAGGACTTGAGCGATTGGAGACAGCAACGATTACTGAAAAAATCTCGGCAGAAAAATTACTCAAGCGGCCTCAACTGGGTATCAAGGAATTGGCAACCCTATCGGAAGAACTTGCTGCCTACCTAGAAAAGTATCCTACTGATGTCATCGAGCAAGCGGAGATACAAATTAAATACGAAAGCTATTTGGAAAAAGAACAGCTCCTAGTAGAGAAGCTCTCCAATATGGAGGATTTCAAAATTCCTGCCTCCTTTGATTACTTAGGGATCACAGCGCTGTCCAACGAAGGGAGACAAAAGCTCCATAAGATTCGACCTGAAACTCTTGGCCAGGCATCTCGCATCAGCGGAGTGTCGCCAGCCGATCTTTCCATTTTGACTGTTTACCTAGGAAGATAATGTCCGAACGCCTCATCAAATGCCCCCTCTGCAAAAGCGGAAATATCCTCAACCACATGCTGGTTAAAGATTATGCCGTAAGCCAAAAAGAGTTTACACTCTGCAGATGCGGGGACTGTGAATTGCTGTTTACCAACCCTAGACCCAAGGAAGAAGAAATAGGTCCTTATTACGATTTTAAAGAGTACTATTCACACGAGGATAAAGTTCAGAATTTTACCCAGTGGGTGTACCAAAAAATCCGGAATTACAGCATCCGTAAGAAAGTGGATCTTATCTATGGATTAAACAAAGGAGGCTCACTTTTGGATTACGGCTGTGGCACAGGAGAATTCCTGCAAGAAGCACAGCGACAAAAATGGACTGTTCGAGGCATAGAACCGAGTGAGAAAGCCAGAGCCCAAGCGCTTCGCAAACTTCCCAAACAAATCGTTCCGGCTTTGGACGAACTTCCTGAAGATGAGTCCTATGATGTGATCACATTGTTTCATGTATTAGAACACATACATAGGTTAAGAAAAACACTAAAAACTATTGTAAATCGTTTGAATTCAGGTGGTTACATAGTTATTGCGGTGCCCAATCCCCACTCAGAAGATGCCAGACATTACGGGGGTACCTGGGCAGGTTACGATGTCCCTAGACACTTGTACCACTTCTCCAAAAAATCCATGGCTGTCATCCGGGATGAATTTGGATTGGAACTGGTTCAAGTAAAACCCATGGTTTTTGATTCCTACTACGTGAGTCTCTTGTCTGAAGGCTATAAAAATCCGAAGGCTGGCCTGCTATCACGATACTGGAAAGCCATTCTACAAGGATACCGCTCCAACAAGAAGGCAAGCATACCAGGAAATTACTCCAGCAACATTTTTATCTATAGAAAGAAGTGAAACAGCCCTTTTCCATCCTCCTTCTTTTCCTCGCCGTTTGGCTGTGCATTTCCTGTGCCAAGCAGAGTTCGCCTATGGGAGGACCTAAGGATGAAGAGCCCCCCAAGTTGATTTCCAGCGATCCAGCAGATCAAAGTACAAGGATTCGACCAGAAAAGATGGTCCTGACCTTTGATGAATACGTGGGACTGGATAATCCAGCAAAAGGAATTGTCATTACGCCCAAAATCAACAAGGACTTGGTGGAATTTACCGCCTTAAAAAACACAATTACCGTACTGCTCAAGCAAGAATTGGAAGATAGTACCACCTATGTATTTGACTTCCAAAAGTCAGTAGTAGACATTTCTGAAAGAAACCCTGCAGAGAAACTCAAATTGGTTTTTTCTACAGGAAACCAAATTGACAGTTTAAATCTATCAGGTAAACTACGATTTGCGTTTTCCGAGAGTAAAGAAGACTACAAGAATGTATTGGTAGGAATCTATCCGCTAAACGATAGCACGGACGTTTTTACCGCACCTCCCTACTACTTAGGCCAAGTAGACACCTTGGGTCAATTTAACCTAAGCAACCTCAAAGCAGGGGCTTACCGAGCCTATGCTTGGAAAGATAACAACGGCAATCTAAAGGCAGAATTCAAAAGTGAAGACTACGACTTTTTACCTGACACGGTCTACCTACAGCCTGAAAAGATCGATTCCGCCTACTTCAACTTGGCCAAAGCAGATTTAACCGCCATCAAAATCCTCCGTACAGGCAACTTTGGCAGAAATTTCGATGTCATTCTCAATCGAAATCCAGTAGAAAGTAGGGTAGCTATCAAAGGCCTAGGCGAAGACATCTTTTATGTGCAAGGGGAAAAACGGCTCCGTTTTTATCCAAAAAAACCCATTCAAGACAGCCTTCAATTAAAACTCATCGTTCAAGATTCGGTCGGATTTAATAAGGATTCGCTGATTTGGGCAAAATTCCCAGTTTCCGAAAGAAAACCAGAAAAACTGAGCCTTCAGGTAAATTCGGGCAAGAGTTTTTACCAAAACCTGAAAATGGAGCTCAGCTTCAATAAGCCCATTACCCAGATTCGACTAGATTCATTGGGCATCAAAGCAGACAGCTTATTTATCCCTATTAGACAGGAAATGCTCAGTTTCTCAGATTCCAGTAGGCGAGATGTCTTGCACATCCAAGCATTTTTACCCGATTCACTAGATACGGAATTGGTTACCCTAGTGGCTTCAGATTCAACCTTTCAAGACATCGAAGGGGAATACAACGAAAAAAAGGTAGAGGCAAATTACCGCAAACTCCTGCGCAAGAATCTAGCAGATGGCATCAGTGGTTCTATTGAAGGCACATCTGGACCTTTAGTGATTCAATTGATCAATGGGAAAAAAGAAGTTGCTTACGAACAAATCTTAAAAGAAGGCGGTAAATTTTCTTTCAGCCTACTCGATCCAGGAACCTACAATTTACGCGTGATAGAAGACCGAAATGGAAATGGAATCTGGGATCCATCCAACTACACACTAAAAAGAACGGGAGAACGGGTATTCTATTACGAAGGGGAAGACAAAACAAGAGACTTAGTAATCCGGGGAGGATGGACATTGGAAGACCTACTAATCCAAGCATATCCTGCTTCTGGATTGAAGAATTATGAAAAAAAATCAGTGGATAAGCCCTAAATTTTCTGTGGATAATCAGCCCATTACTTTTAATAACTCGGAACTTATCCACGGGAAACTTTTAAAATTAGATTCGAAAATTTTAACTGGGAATAAGTGCTTACTTATCCACTAACCAAACGCAAGTTGTCAACAAGCAACTTGTACACGAGTCCTCATTCACTTCCCATCCACAACCAAAGTTAAAATTAGTTAAACAATTGATTTTCAATTAATTTCAAGTGGATAGTTCGTGGATAAACCGTGTATACAAGCGTGATAATCCTACCCAACTTGTTGCTAACAAATAGGAGTTACGTTTTCCACGAATCCACAGCCTTAATAACAATTGTATGTTTTTTTAATTAAATAAATTAATACACTTATAGTGAATAAAAAGGTGTGGAAATCCTATTCTTGTGGAATCGACAATGATTTGCTAATATTAAAAAATTAATCCACCCAAACTGACCTGAGACATGGAACTTACCCGTCTATTTGATCTAATTCCCTATCAAATTGAAAAGTACAATAAGGATATTGCATTTAGCCGAAAGGAAGATGGCGTTTGGAAAACCTATTCTTCTAAAGAGGTGCAAGGCATTATCGATGAGTTGAGTTTAGGTTTTTTAGCTAAAGGAATTCTTCCTGGGGAAAAAGTAGCGATTATCTCTGAAAACCGACCAGAATGGAATTTTATTGATTTGGCTTTGCAGCAAATCGGAGTGATTTCTGTTCCTATGTATCCTACCATTACTGTAGCTGATTATGGGTATATTTTTGATCATGCGGAGGTAAAAATCATTTTTGCTGGAGACCAAACGATCTACAACAAAGCGGTTCAAGCTGGAAAAGATCGAATAATTTATTCTTTTGATCGCTTGCCTGGGGTGGCCCATTGGACTGAGTTGCAAGGGGAAGGAAAATCAGGCGATCATGTAGCCTTGGCTGGATACAAGTCCAATGTAAAGCCGGAGGATTTATTTACTATCATTTATACTTCAGGGACTACAGGCAAGCCGAAAGGGGTGATGTTGACGCATGCGAACGTACTTTCCAATTTAATGTCCGTATCCCATATCATGTCCCCGCCCTTGGGTACGTCCAAGGTATTGAGTTTCCTTCCGCTTTGCCATATTTTTGAACGAACTGCTTCCTTCTGTTTTGTGTACATGGGCTATTCCATTTATTACGCAGAAAACATGGAGACCATTGGAGATAACTTGAAAGAAGTGCAACCGCATCTTTTCAATACTGTACCACGCTTGTTGGAAAAGGTGTACGATAAGATTGTTGCCAAAGGGTATGAACTCACTGGGGTCAAGAAAAAACTGTTTTTCTGGGCTTTGGAATTGGGACTCAAGTACGATCCCGCAGCAGATATGGGAGGATGGTACGACTTCCAATTGAAGTTGGCCAACAAACTGATTTTCTCCAAATGGAGAGAGGCGCTGGGTGGAAATATCATGCAGATCAACTCGGGCGCTTCCGCCCTTCAACCTCGTCTTGCTCGTGTGTTCTGGGCGGCCGGTATTCGCGTTTGTGAGGGATACGGATTGACGGAGACCTCTCCAGTAGTGACCGCTTCCATTGGTACCCGAGAAGAGATTAAAATTGGGTATGTAGGTAAGATTGTAAAGGATGTGGAAGTGAAAATTGCCGAAGATGGCGAGATCCTGGTCAAGGGGCCTAATATCATGCAAGGCTATTACAAAGAACCGGAAATGACTGCCGAGGTGATAAAAGACGGTTGGTTCCACACTGGAGATATCGGCATCTTGGAAGGACGCTATTTGAAAATTACCGACCGCAAGAAAGAAATGTTCAAGACCTCTGGAGGCAAGTACATCGCCCCTCAGGCCATGGAAAATAAGTTTAAGGAATCTCCGCTTATTGAACAATTGATTGTGGTGGGCGCTGATCGCAACTATCCTGCAGCGTTGATTGTCCCTAGCTTTGATGGATTGCGTGAGTATTGCAAGCGAAAAGAGATTGCTTACACGTCAGATGCTGAAATGATCCACAATGAACAGGTGCAGGAAAAATACTTGAGCGAAGTGGAAGAATTCAACCAACTTTTTGGAAAGTGGGAACAACTCAAGCGATTCGAATTGTTGGATACGCCTTGGGGAATTGAAACAGGGGAACTGACACCTACGATGAAACTCAAACGGAAGGTGATTATGGAAAAGTACGCCGATCGCGTGGAGAAATTGTATAGTTAGTATCTAGTAGCAAGACGCTTCGAGAAGCAAGAGGCGAGAAACAAGAACCAAGACAGCTTTCTTAGAACGAAAGTAATTCCTTAGCAATTGAATCGTAGGTCTAATTTCTTGTCTCTTGCTTCCACTAATCTCTTCCACTCCGTCCTCTTTTTTTTTACTAAAATAGTATGCATGCATACAAAATTTTTCTAATTTAGGTCCGTTATGATTCCTCTAATGTGCCTATGAAAAAAGAAGAGACGGTGGACTACCCCATCAAAAGTGCCTGGCATGCCATTTCGAGGATGTATAACCAACAGGCGGCAGAAGAGGGATTTACCACAGCAATAGGCTTCGTTTTGATCAATATCAATTCCAAGGAAGGAACTCCGGCAACTAAAATTGCCCCGTTGATTGGTTTGGAAACAAGAAGCCTTACCCGCATGTTGAAGACCATGGAGGAGAAGGGCTTGATCTTTAAAAAAGCCGATCCGATCGATAAGCGCTCGGTACGCATTTTCCTAACCCCCGAAGGGAAACGGAAAAAAGAAATCTCCGTTCAAAGTGTAAAGCGATTCAACGAACAGGTTCGTGAGGTACTCAGCGAAAAGGAGCTCGCCAGCTTTTTTGGAGTGATCAGCAAAATCCAAAAAGTAATCGATCAAATTCAAACTAAGGAAGGAGCGCCTTCCCAATTGAAACAAGAAACCCACAGCAACGCATTCTAACACAAACTACCATGAATAGAACCATTAAAAAAGTAGCCGTTTTGGGCTCGGGGGTAATGGGATCCAGAATTGCCTGTCACTTTGCCAATATTGGTGTGCAGGTGTTGCTCCTGGATATCGTTCCTTTTGAACTGAACGAAGAGGAGCAGAAAAAAGGCTTGACCAAAGAGTCTCCAGCTGTTCGCAACCGAATCGTGACGGCAGCACTCCAAAACACATTGAAAGCAAACCCTTCATCCATTTACGAGAAGGCCTTTGCTTCCCGAATTACTACGGGCAACTTTGACGATGATCTTCCTAAAATCAAGGATTACGATTGGATCATCGAGGTGGTCGTTGAGCGCTTGGACATCAAGCAACAACTGTTTGAAAAAGTAGAAAAATACAGAAAACCAGGCACCCTGATCACCTCCAACACTTCCGGTATTCCGATGCATTTGATGTCTGAAGGCCGTTCGGAGGATTTCCAAGCCCATTTTGCTGGAACGCACTTTTTCAATCCTCCTCGCTACTTGAAACTATTGGAAATCATCCCTGGTCCAAAAACCAAACCGGAACTGATTGACTTTTTGATGGGCTATGGAGACCGGTATCTTGGTAAGGAAACGGTACTCTGCAAGGACACTCCGGCCTTTATTGCCAACCGAATTGGGGTTTATGCGATAATTTCGGGCATGCATGCCATTGAAAAAATGGGTTTTGGGGTTTCCGAAGTAGACAAACTTACCGGTCCAGTAATCGGCCGCGCCAAGTCTGCTACCTTCCGTACCATGGATGTGGTCGGCCTAGATACTACGGTCAATGTATCCAACAACCTGTATAAGGCGCTTCCGAACGACGAATCCAGAGACAAGTTTATCCTACCCAAGATTGTGGAAGTACTCTACAACAACAAATGGTTTGGGGACAAGACAGGCCAAGGGTATTTTAAAATGACTCGCCACCCGGATGGTAGAAAGGAGCTGCAGGAATTGGATCTGAAGACCTTTACCTACAAGGATGTGGAAAAGCCGAAGTTTAAGGCGCTTGAAGCAGCTAAGGAAGTAGATGACTTGAAAAAACGCTTGCGCCTTTTGGTCAACTTTGAAGATCGAGCAGGCGAATTTTACCGCGCTTCTTTTTACGATTTATTCAAGTATTGTTCGCACCGAATCCCAGAGATTTCGGACGAACTGTATCGCATAGATCAGGCGGTTTGTGCAGGATTTGGCTGGGAACTGGGACCTTTCGAAACCTGGGATGTTCTGGGTGTTAAAGAAACTGTAGCTAAAATGGAAGCGGCTGGCGAAAAGGCGGCGGCTTGGGTGCACGAACTTCTTGCTGCAGGACATGAGTCTTTTTACAAGATTGTCAACGGCAAAAAAACCTACTACGATATCCCATCCAAAACTTACAAAGAGATACCTGGATTGGAGGAGTTTGTGATCTTGGATACGCTGAAGTCTGCTGGTAAGAAGGTTTGGGGCAATGCCGGAGCTACCGTGGTCGATCTAGGTGATGAGGTTATCGGCCTAGAATTTCACACCAAAATGAATGCCATGGGAGCCGAAGTCATTGAGGGCATCATCACCGCCATTGGCATGG
>Ga0194123_10007813_pt1 | contig 10505 bp, 9 predicted proteins | sample TA2MahsurfametaG_5_FD_155479 | JGI IMG/M metagenome (GOLD analysis project Ga0194123, IMG submission 155479) | Freshwater microbial communities from Lake Tanganyika, Tanzania - TA2015023 Mahale A surface | ecosystem: Environmental > Aquatic > Freshwater > Lake | place: Tanzania: Lake Tanganyika... | reverse complement strand
ATCTGATTCCCTTCAATCCGTTCCAAGCCTCCGGCTTGTTGCGCTCACCGCAAGCCCGTGTGCAGGCTTTCGCCAAACAGTTGCAGGACGCAGGCTTGGTCACCACTGTGCGCAAGACCCGGGGTGATGACATCGATGCGGCCTGTGGTCAGTTGGCCGGTGATGTCAAGGACCGCACCCAAGTTCACAATCGCATGGCGCAGCAACGGGTCATCCCCTTGGTGGTGTCGCCAACCGTTGCAAATCAGGAGTAATGCCATGAGCAGCAGTCCAGAAAACGAGGGGGTTCAAGGCGTGAGTGCAGGGCAGCTGCTGCTGCAGGCCCGTCTTAAGGCAGGTGTCCATCTTGCTGTTTTGTCTGTTCATCTCAAAGTTCCCGTGCGCCAGTTGGAGGCCCTGGAAGCCGATGAATGGGACGCTGCCAAGGGGCCTGTTTTTTACCGTGGCTTGGCATCCAGTGTTTGCCGGCAGCTGAACATGGAATCCGAGCCTGTTTTAGCTCTGCTGCCACGTCCCTCGGGACAAATTATGCCCATCAAGTCGCTACAGCCGACCGCCGAAACCCGTAGCGTGTCTAACGAAGGGGGGCGTCTGTTTCGGCGTGTTTCGGCCACCCAGTGGATGGTCTGGATGGTGCTTTTGTCCGGATTGGCGTCTGCATGGTTCCTGATGCCTTGGCCTCCGGAATGGGCCGGGCGCGATGGTTTCATGGGGTCTTTGTGGGATCGGAAATCCCCTCAATGGGTGGCCCAGGACATTCATTTGCAATCTCCAGCCCAGGACACTGCAACGACGCGTTTGCCAGCCGATGCTCCAGACAGCTCACCTTCTCCTCTCAAGACCGGATCGGTCGATACCGGCCTGGTCACCCCCCAGGCACAATGGGTCTTCACCGCCAGCGGTGAAAGCTCGATTGAGCTGCGCAACGCAAAAGATGTGGTGATTTTCAGTGGTGTCCTGAAGGCGGGTGAGACCCAGCGCATCGACAGCCCCTTGCCCGTCCGGGTGGTGATTGGTCACGCGCAAGTGGTGAATGCCAGTTTGCGTGGGCAGGCTTTTGACTTGAAACCGCATACCCAGGTCACAGTGGCCCGATTTGAAGTGAAGGAGTAAAGATGTCTTCTGTCTCAACTTCGCCATCCGATGGTCCGATTCAGATTGCAACACCTCTCAAAAGGGTGAGTCGCCAATCTAATGTGGTGTGGGGCTCGAAGGTAGTGACTGTGGGTGGCGGTGCGCCTGTCCGCGTGCAGTCCATGACCAACACGGACACGGTTGATGTGATCGGTACGGCCATTCAGGTCAAAGAGCTGGCCATCGCAGGCTCCGAGCTGGTTCGCATCACCGTCAACACACCCGAGGCCGCGCAGGCTGTGCCGCACATCCGTGATCAGCTGGACAAGATGGGCATTGATGTCCCGCTGATCGGTGACTTTCACTACAACGGTCACCGCTTGCTGACCGATTTTCCTGCTTGCGCCGAAGCTCTGTCCAAGTACCGCATCAACCCTGGCAACGTGGGCAAGGGGGACAAACGCGATGTGCAGTTTGGTCAAATGATTGAAGCGGCGATGCGCTGGAACAAACCTATCCGCATTGGTGTGAATTGGGGCAGTCTGGATCAGGAGTTGTTGGCAGAGTTGATGGATGTCAACAGCCAGCGGCCCCAACCATGGGAAGCCCGTCAGGTGATGTACGAGGCGCTGATTTCATCGGCCATCACTTCGGCGCAAAGGGCCGAAGCCATGGGTTTGTCGGGTTCGCAAATTACCCTTTCATGCAAAGTATCCGGCGTACAGGATCTGATCTCCGTGTACCGGGAATTGGGTCGCCGCACGGACTATGTGTTGCACTTGGGCCTGACCGAGGCGGGGATGGGCACCAAAGGCACAGTGGCTTCTACCGCCGCTTTGTCGGTGCTGCTTCAAGAAGGTATTGGTGACACGATCCGCGTTTCACTGACGCCCCAGCCCGGCGAGGCCCGAACCCAAGAAGTGGTGATTGCCTCCGAGATATTGCAATCCCTGGGGCTGCGCATTTTTGTGCCCAGCGTGACGGCATGTCCTGGCTGTGGTCGCACCACCAGCAGCACTTTCCAGGAGCTGGCCAAACAGATCGATGACTTTTTGCGTGCCCAGATGCCTGTTTGGCGTGTGCGTTACCCGGGGGTGGAAAACCTCAAGGTGGCGGTGATGGGTTGTATCGTCAACGGTCCCGGAGAAAGCAAACACGCCGACATCGGTATCAGTTTGCCGGGCACGGGTGAAGCGCCTGCTGCGCCGGTTTTCATCGATGGGGAAAAACGTCTGACTTTGCGCGGCGAAGGGATTGCGCAAGAGTTCCAAGGGTTGGTTGAAAACTACATTGAGAACCGTTTTGGTTCCGGATCTGCCGAGAAAAAATGAGCGAGATTGCAAAAGAAAACAAGCTGAAAGGCGAAAGGCCTGCCAAATCACAAAAGCTTGTCGGCGTCAAAGGCATGAACGATATCCTGCCGCCGGATTCTGCCCGTTGGGAGTGGCTGGAAGGGCAGGTTCGGGCGTTGATGGCGCGTTATGCCTACCGCAACGTGCGTTTGCCCATCGTCGAGCCGACCGCCTTGTTTGTGCGTGGCTTGGGTGAGGTGACCGATATCGTCGAAAAGGAGATGTACTCCTTTGAAGACCGTCTGAACGGTGAGCAACTCACCCTTCGTCCTGAAGGCACGGCAGGGCTGGTGCGTTCGGTGGTGGAGCACAACCTTTTGTACGAAGGTGGCAAACGCCTGTATTACATGGGCCCCATGTTCCGGCACGAGCGTCCTCAGCGCGGCCGTTATCGCCAGTTTCACCAAATTGGTGCAGAAGTTTTGGGTTTTGGCGGTCCAGAGGTCGATGCCGAGCTGATCTTGTTGGCCCACGATCTGTGGAAGATGCTGGACCTCAAGGATGTGCGTCTGGAACTCAACAGCCTGGGCCAACCTGCCGAGCGACAGGCCCACCGTGCGGCACTGATTGCCTATTTCGAAAAGCACAGCGATGCATTGGACGAGGAAGCCAAACGCCGCCTGCACAGCAACCCGCTTCGCATTCTGGACACCAAAAACCCGGCGATGCAAAACTTGGTGGAAGCAGCGCCCCGTTTGCTCGATTTTTTGGGCGAGGCGTCCTTGGCCCATTTCAACGCGGTCAAAGCGATCCTCGATGCCAATGGCTTGGCCTACAGCATCAACCCACGCCTGGTGCGAGGTATGGATTACTACAACCTCACGGTATTTGAATTCATCACCACCAGCCTGGGCTCGCAGGGCACCATCTGTGGTGGGGGTCGATATGACTATCTTGTCGAGCAGGTGGGCGGTAAGCCAGCACCCGCAGTAGGGTGGGCCCTGGGTGTCGAGCGTGTACTCGAACTCATCAAGGAGCAGGGTGAAGCCTTGCCTGATCTGGCACCCGATGTCTATGCCATCATTCCCGAAATGGCCGCCTTGCCTGTGGCCATGCAGGTGCTTCAGTCCTTGCGCGCCTGCGGCGTGTCGGCCCATATGCATGCAGGCCAGGGTGAGGGCATGGGCAGCATGAAGTCCCAATTCAAAAAAGCAGATAGCTCCGGCGCCCGATTTGCCCTGGTTTTTGGGTCAGAGGAATTGGCCCGAGGGCAGGTCGCAGTCAAATCGTTGCGTGACGGCGAAGGTGCTCAGCGCACCGAGTCACTGAGCGCAGTGAACCAATGGGCCCACAGCCTACAATCTGAAACCTGATGTTTACCGAATCGTCTTAAACCATGGCCAAAGCCCTCGACCTTGAAGAACAAGAACAACTTGACCAGATCAAGCATTTCTGGAAAAAGTACGGCAACCTGATTTCTTGGGTGCTGATTGTCGTTTTGGGCGCATTCGCATCCTGGAATGGTTACCAGTACTGGCAACGCAACCAGGCAGCCAAAGCTGCGGTGCTTTTCGATGAGGTTGAGCGCTCTGTGGCTTCGGGTGATTTGACCCGGGTGCAGCGCAGTTTGTCGGACATGAAGGACAAGTTTCCGGGGACCCTCTTTGCGCATCAGGCCTCCTTGATCGCCGCAAAATTCTTGACTCAGAACGGAAAGAGTGTCGAGGCCCAAGCTGCCTTGAAATGGGTGGCTGGTGCTGCGCCTGACCCTGCGTACCGGGACATTGCACGTTTGCGCCTTGCCGCGATGCTCTTCGACAGCGGGTCGCACGATGATGCCCTGGCGCAGCTCGCTCAGCCCATGGGTCCATCTTTGAACGGGTTGGCCTCTGACCTCAAAGGGGACATCCTGGTGGTCAAAAACCAGAAGCCCGAGGCCATCCAGGCCTATCAAAGTGCCTGGAAGGAACTGGCCGACTCCCCGGATTACCGACGTCTGGTGGAGGCCAAGCTCAATGCACTCGGCCTGGATCCCCAAGCTTCCATGTCAACAGGAAAAGACAAGTGATGAAGTCGCTGAAATTTCTGGCGTTTTGGTGCAGTGCCGTCCTTGTTGTGTCTCTGGGCGCTTGTTCCAGTGCGCCTGAAAAGCCCAAGGCTTCGCCTTTGCCCGCTGTCAGTGGCCAGTTCAAAGTTCAAAACGTCTGGAAAAACCAGGTGGGTGCGGTTCAGTCCCACCTGTTGGTCTCCTTGCATGGGCAGCAAATGGCTGTGGCCTCTGCAAAGGGGCAGTTGGCCCTGATCGACATTCAAAGTGGCCAGGATGTCTGGCGCTTGAGCTTGAATGCCCCCATTCAAGCAGGCGTCGGAGGCGACGGTCGTCGTTTTGCGGTGGTGACCCAGTCGAACGAATTGATCGTTGTAGAAGCCGGGAATGTTCTCTGGCGTCGTGTTTTGCCTGCTTTGTCTTACACGCCACCATTGGTTGCAGGCGATCGTGTGTTTGTGTTGACAGGCGACCGTGCTGTCACGGCTTTCGATGCGCAAACAGGCCAGCAACTTTGGTTGCAGCAGCGATCAAGCGATCCTTTGTTGCTGCGCCAGGCGGGGCTCTTGATGCCGTTTGGCGACAATCTCCTGGTCGGTTGGGGCGGTCGTTTGGCATCGCTGAATTCGTTAACGGGTGCCGTTCGTTGGGAAACTATGGTTGGTATGACCCGTGGTACCAACGAAGTCGAACGTCTTGTGGACCTGGTGGCGGGTGCCAGCCGCCAGGGCAATTCGCTTTGCTTGCGCGCTTTTCAGGCATCGGTCGCATGTCTGGATGGCCTGACGGGCCGTGTGCTGTGGTCCCGACCAGCCCAGGGCCATCAAGGCCTGGACGGCAGTGGAAATGTGGTGATTGGCACGGAGTCGGATGGCAAAGTGCTCGCGTGGGACCGTCAATCGGGAGCGCCTGTCTGGACCCAGGAAAGTTTACGGTTTCGCGGGCTGAGCATGCCTTCAGTCTGGAATCAGTGGGTGGTCGTCGGTGACCAGGATGGTTGGGTCCATTTCTTGGCCCCTCAAGATGGCCAACCGATGCAACGTGTTGCGACAGATGGCAGTGGCATCATGGGCAAGCCCATGGTGGTCGGGCAAACATTGGTTGTCGTGACACGAAACGGAAATATTTTCGGTTGGCGTGCTGAATGATGCGTCAGAAGGCACCCCAGTGAAACCAGTTCTGGCCCTCGTCGGCCGCCCGAATGTGGGCAAATCCACACTGTTTAACCGGCTCACCAAGAGCAGAGATGCCATCGTGGCCGATTTCGCTGGCTTGACCCGTGACCGCCACTACGGCAACGGCAAACAAGGCCGCCAAGAATTCATCGTCATCGACACCGGTGGCTTTGAACCCGACGCTGGCGCAGGCATCTACAAGGAGATGGCCAAGCAAACCCAGCAGGCTGTGGCGGAAGCGGATCTGGTGATTTTTGTGGTGGACGCCAGAGGTGGGCTGTCGGCTCAGGATCACGATATTGCCAAGTATTTGCGCAAGATTGGCAAACCCACTTTGCTGGTGGCCAACAAGGCAGAGGGCATGCTGGAGGGCATACAGCTCACGGAGTTCTACGAATTGGGCCTGGGCGAAGTGATCGCCATTTCGGCAGCACACGGCCAGGGCACCCGTGGCTTGCTGGCGCTGGCTTTTGAGTCATTGCACTTACCCGATGAGCCGGAAGAGGTTGCAGAAGACCCGTCGGTCATCAAACTGGCTGTGGCCGGTCGCCCTAACGTTGGCAAGTCCACGCTGATCAACACCTGGCTGGGTGAGGAGCGTTTGGTGGCGTTTGACATGCCCGGTACCACCCGCGATGCGATTTCCGTGCCTTTCGAGAAACAAGGGCAGAAATATGAATTGATCGACACGGCCGGTCTGCGACGCAAAGGCAAGGTCTTCGAAGCCATCGAGAAGTTTTCGGTGGTCAAAACATTGCAAGCCATCGAATCGGCCAACGTCGTTCTTTTGCTGTTGGATGCAGAGCAGGGCGTGACCGACCAGGATGCTCACATTGCTGGTTATGCGCTAGAGAGCGGTCGGGCCATGGTTTTGGCGGTGAACAAGTGGGAAGCGGTGGATGAGTACCAACGGCAGTTGGTGCAACGCTCCATTGAAACGCGTTTGCCGTTCTTGAGCTTTGCCAATATGCACTTTATTTCGGCCAAGAAGCGTCAAGGCCTGGGTCCGGTTTGGGCGTCCATTGCACAGGCGCACAAGTCAGCCATGTGCAAAATGAGTACCCCCGTGTTGACGCGCCTTTTGTTGGAGGCGGTCCAGTTTCAAAGCCCGCAGCGTGGCGGCATGTTCAGACCGAAGTTGCGATATGCCCACCAGGGGGGCATGAATCCACCCGTGATCGTGATCCACGGCAACTCCCTTGAGCATGTCACGGATACTTACAAACGCTTCCTTGAAGGTCGATTTAGAAAGGCCTTCAACTTGTCCGGAACACCCCTTCGGATCGAGATGAAAACATCCACCAATCCATATGCGGACAAGGAATCCGGTTGAGATGTGTGGAAATGAGCTGGTTCCATCAGCTGGCTGCGGCCCCTGTGGTAAGGTCAAGACTTTAAACTTCTGAACACGGAGAATATCGTGAGCAACAAAGGCCAACTTTTGCAAGACCCCTTCCTGAATGCGCTTCGCAAAGAGCACATTCCGGTCTCTATTTACCTTGTCAATGGCATCAAACTGCAGGGTCAGATCGAGTCCTTCGATCAGTATGTGGTTCTCTTGCGCAACACAGTGACCCAGATGGTCTACAAGCACGCCATTTCGACCATCGTTCCGGGTCGTTCAGTCACTTTCTCCACCCCTGAAACAGGTGAAATTACCGCTTGATCCCGATTGTTCTTGCTGGGTGGCGCATGCAGCCACCGAAAGTGGTTGAATTTGTCTGAGCATCTCGCGAACCAAGCAGCACCGACACTTTTGGTCGGTGTTGACTTTGGTATGCCACATTTTGATTCCGACTTGCTGGAATTGGGTTTGCTTGCCAAAACTGGCGGCTTGCACCCTGTGGCTCGACTCACCTGCAAACGTAAGGCCCCGGATGCTGCGCTTTTCGTGGGCAGCGGTAAAGCCGATGAAATCAAAAGCCTGGCATTGCTGCACGGTGCGGTCGAGATCCTGTTTGATCAGGCCTTGAGTCCTGCCCAACAGCGGAACCTGGAGAGGCACATTGGTTTGCCTGTGAACGACCGAACCCTGCTGATTTTGGAAATTTTTGCCCAACGCGCACGCAGCCATGAAGGCAAGTTGCAGGTCGAACTGGCGCGGCAACAATACCTCAGCACGCGTTTGGTCCGTCGATGGTCACACCTGGAGCGTCAAAGCGGTGGCATTGGCATGCGTGGGGGACCGGGTGAGACCCAGATTGAACTGGATCGTCGGATGATCAATGACTCGATCAAACGCATCAAAGAGCGTTTGGTCAAGGTCAAGCGCCAGAGAAATACCCAAAGACGCCAGCGTGAGCGGCGAGACACCTTCAATATCTCCCTCGTGGGCTACACCAATGCGGGCAAGTCAACCTTGTTCAATGCCTTGGTCAAGGCCAGGGCCTACGCGGCTGATCAGTTGTTTGCTACGTTGGATACCACCACGCGACAACTTTATTTGGGCGAGGCAGGTCGTTCTGTCTCCTTGTCTGACACGGTGGGGTTCATCCGCGATTTACCGCACGGTCTGGTGGAAGCATTTCAAGCGACATTACAGGAAGCCACTGAAGCTGACTTGTTGATGCATGTGGTGGATGCGGCAAATCCGGATTTTCCGGAGCAAATGGCCGAAGTTCAAAAGGTTTTGACTGAAATTGGTGCTGACCAAGTGCCTCAATTGTTGGTGTTCAACAAGTTGGATGCACTCGACAGCGAACACAGTCCACTGAAAATGGAGGACCAGTATGAGTTGGACGGCGTGTTGGTGCCTCGCGTTTTCCTCAGTGCTCAGACCGGGCAAGGCCTTTCAACTTTGCGATCTGTCTTGTCGCAGAGGGTCAAAGACGCCATGCCAATGGCTGGCCCGTCCGAGTCAGATCCCCGTGACTTTGACCGGGAATATTCCAACGAGACACCATAACTGCCGTGCAAATTCGGCACAATGCTGTGTCGTCACATAGACAAAGACCTACCACCATGAATTTTCACCTGCCAACCCTGAAATGGTCATTGCTTCCGGCAAAGATCAGAGGCATGTTCAACTTGAATGACCCTCGTTGGGGCCGTGACGAAGACAAATCGAGCGGTGACTCGGGCGCCAAACCGAGCGGTGATCTTCCGCCTTCAGGCGCCAAACCTGACAGTTGGCAACAGCCGCCGGGTCGCGGTCCTCAGCAACAGCAGAGTGGCCCGCCGGATCTTGACGAACTCTGGCGCGACTTCAATCGCAAACTGGGACAGATTTTTGGTGGCAAAGGTGGTCCACAGCGTCCCCAAGGCTCGGGAGGCTCAGGAGGGGGCTCAGGAGGCCCCGAGATTCCCGCCTTCATCAAGAATTTGGGCATTGGTGTCATCCTGGGTGGGGCACTCCTGGTGTGGCTCGCCACGGGCTTCTTCATTGTGCAGGAAGGCCAGCAAGCTGTGATCACCCAATTTGGCAAATACCACTCCACTGTGAGTGCGGGTTTCAACTGGCGTATGCCGTACCCCGTTCAGCGCCATGAACTGGTTTTTGTCACCCAGATCCGTTCGGTGGATATTGGTCGAGACAACATCATCAAAGCGACAGGTCTTCGTGAATCAGCCATGCTGACGGAAGACGAAAACATTGTTGAAATCAAGTTCGCTGTTCAATACCGTCTCAATGATGCCCGTGCCTACTTGTTTGAAAGCCGTGACCCGACACAGGCCGTGATCCAGGCGGCAGAAACATCGGTTCGTGAAGTGGTCGGCAAAATGCGCATGGATTCGGCTTTGGCTGAGGAGCGTGACCAGATTGCGCCACGTGTCCGAGAGAAAATGCAGACCATTCTTGACCGTTACAAGGTGGGTATTGAAGTGGTTGGCATCAACTTGCAGCAAGGCGGTGTTCGTCCGCCGGAACAAGTGCAAGCAGCATTCGACGATGTCCTGAAGGCGGGTCAAGAACGGGAGCGTGCCAAAAATGAGGCGCAAGCCTATGCCAACGACGTGGTGCCACGTGCTGTCGGTGCGGCTTCCAGGCTCAAGGAAGAAGCGGACGCCTACCGTGAACGCATCGTGGCTCAGGCCGAGGGTGACGCGCAACGCTTCAAAACCATTCTGCCCGAGTACGTCAAGGCACCCCAAGTCATGCGGGACCGCATGTACACCGATGCCATGCAACAGATTTACAGCAACGTGACCAAAGTTTTGGTGGACAGCCGCCAGGGTTCCAATCTGTTGTATTTGCCTTTGGACAAGATCATGCAGCAGGTGTCGCAAGGCACGCCACCCGTGATCGAATCGGTGTTGCCGACGACCAATGGGAACACCAACAATGCAACCGTCGATACGCGATCCAGAGATACACAACGTTCGCGTGACCGCGATCCACGATAAGGACTTTGACTATGAATCGCATCGGATTGTGGATTTCCAGCGCGCTGGTTTTGTTTGCCCTTTTGAGCTCATCACTTTTTGTGGTGGATCAGCGCCAGTTTGGCGTGGTCTACGCCTTGGGTCAGATCAAGGAAGTGATCACTGAACCTGGCCTTCACTTCAAGCTGCCGCCCCCTTTGCAAAACGTCAAGTACATTGACAAACGTTTGCTCACTCTGGACAGCCCCGACAACGAACCCATGCTGACTGCTGAAAAGCAGCGTGTGGTCATCGATTGGTATGTCCGCTGGAGAATTACCGACCCACAGGCCTACATCCGAAATGTCGGTTTGGATGAAAAGGCCGGAATCAGCCAACTCAACCGAGTGGTTCGTAATGCATTTCAAGAGCAGATCAACAAACGCACCGTCAAGGAATTGTTGTCACTCAAGCGTGAAGAGCTCATGGACGATGTGAAACAAGATGTCTTGACAGTGGTGCGTGGTGCCAAACCCTGGGGCGTCGATGTGGTGGATGTGCGCATCACCCGCGCAGACTACGTGGACACCATTACCGAATCGGTGTATCGCCGGA
>Ga0194123_10007811_pt1 | contig 10506 bp, 7 predicted proteins | sample TA2MahsurfametaG_5_FD_155479 | JGI IMG/M metagenome (GOLD analysis project Ga0194123, IMG submission 155479) | Freshwater microbial communities from Lake Tanganyika, Tanzania - TA2015023 Mahale A surface | ecosystem: Environmental > Aquatic > Freshwater > Lake | place: Tanzania: Lake Tanganyika... | reverse complement strand
TCCGAGGACAGCAGCCACAGGCCCTCGGGGTCACCCATCATGGCGCCCGTGAACTTGGCGCCATCGGGCGGGTTGAGGCGTCCGGCAAGCGGCTCGCCCAGCCCGCGGGCAGAGGGCAAAGAATGCGCGGGCAGGCAGTAGGTGCGCCCGGTTGAATCGAGGAACACCGCCTGCTGCAGCGACATGCCGCGAACGGCTGATTGAAAGGCATCGCCGGTCTTGTATTGAAGACTTCGCGGGTCGATCTCATGCCCCTTGGCAGCGCGAACCCAGCCGCCTGCAGAGAGCACGACGGTCACCGGCTCGTTGGCAATCAGGGCGGTCTCGTCAATGGCTTGCGCGGCCTCGCGCTCGACGATCTTCGAGCGTCGTGCATCGCCGTATTTTTCGGCATCGGCAGCGAGTTCGTCACCGACCAGCTTGCGCAATTTTTTGCTGCTGCCGAGGATGGCTTCGAGCTCCGCACGCTCGAGCGCAAGGGCAGCCTGCTCGTCACGGATTTTCATTTCCTCGAGCTTGGCAAGATGACGCAGCTTCGTCTCGAGGATGGCCTCGGCCTGCTCCTCGCTGAGGTCGAAGCGCTTCATGAGCACGGGCTTCGGTTCATCCTCGCGACGAATGATGCGGATCACCTCATCGAGATTGAGGTACGCGATCAGCAGTCCATCGAGGATATGCAGGCGGCGCGATACCTTGTCGAGTCGCCACTCGAGACGCCGTTTGACGGTCGCGATGCGGAAGGTGAGCCATTCGCTCAGGATGTCGCGCAGACCCATGACGCGTGGTCGCCCATCGAGCCCGATCACGTTCAGATTGACGCGGTAATTGCGCTCGAGATCGGTGGTCGCAAAGAGATGCGCCATCAGCTGCTCGACATCGACCTTGCGCCCCTTGGGCACGATCACGAGCCGGGTCGGATTTTCATGATCCGATTCGTCACGCAAATCTTCGACCATCGGCAATTTTTTGGCGCGCATCTGCTCGGCGATCTGCTCGAGCACGCGTGAGCCGGAGGTCTGCCAGGGCAGCGCCTCGATGACTACGCAGTCATCTTCCAGGGTGTAGGTGGCGCGCGCCTTGAAGCTGCCTGTGCCCTTGTCATAGAAATCGACCAGATCCGAGCGCGGCGAGACGATCTCTGCGCCGGTCGGCAGATCGGGTCCCTTGACGAATTTCATCAGCGCACGCGTGCTCGCCTCAGGCTCATCGAGCAAGTGAATGCAGGCCTGAGCCACTTCGCGCAGATTGTGCGGCGGGATGTCGGTCGCCATGCCGACAGCAATGCCCGTGGTGCCATTGAGCAACAAGTTGGGCAGGCGCGCCGGCAGTACCGAGGGCTCTTCCATCGTGCCGTCGAAGTTCGGTACCCAGTCGGCCGTGCCCTCGCCGAGCTCGCGCAGCAGCACTTCGGCGTAGCGGGTGAGCTTGGCCTCGGTGTAACGCATGGCCGCGAACGACTTGGGATCGTCCTGCGAGCCCCAGTTGCCCTGACCATCGACGATGGGATAGCGATAGGCAAACGGTTGTGCCATCAGCACCATCGCCTCGTAGCAGGCGGAGTCGCCGTGCGGATGGAATTTGCCGATGACATCACCCACGGTGCGGGCTGATTTCTTGTGCTTGGAAACCGCCGAGAGCCCGAGCTCACTCATCGAATAAATGATGCGGCGCTGCACCGGCTTCAGACCATCACCGATCGCCGGCAGCGCGCGATCGAGAATGACGTACATCGAATATTCGAGGTAGGCCTTTTCGGTGAAGGCGCGCAGCGGTTGACGCTCGATACCCTCGAAACCCAAATCCTGGTTTTGCATCAGACGCTCACCTGCACGAGGTTGCCTTTTTGCTCCAACCACTCGCGTCGATCAGCGGCGCGTTTTTTGGCGAGCAACATATCCATGAGACTGTCGGTCTGATCGGCGGCATCGAGCGTGAGCTGCACCAGCCGACGCGTGCGCGGGTCCATGGTGGTTTCGCGCAGTTGCGAGGGATTCATTTCACCCAGACCTTTGAAGCGCGTGACCTGAGGCTTGGCTCTCACCTTTTCTTGCTCGAGTCGATGCAAGAAAGCGTCGCGTTCGGCGTCGTCGAGGGCGTAGAACACCTGCTTGCCCGCATCGATGCGATAGAGCGGCGGCATGGCGACAAAGACGTGACCGTTGGCCACCAGCGGCCGAAAGTGCCTGAGAAAGAGCGCACACAGCAGAGTCGCGATGTGCTGACCGTCGGAGTCGGCATCGGCGAGGATGCAGATTTGTTGTAGCGCAAATTCGACAGATCAGCGACGCCGGGGTCGATACCCAGAGCCACGCTGATGTCGTGTACTTCGGCCGAGGAGCTGATCTCGCCCGACTCGAGCTCCCAGGTGTTCAAAATTTTCCCGCGTAGCGGCATGATCGCCTGGAAATCTTTGTCACGAGCTTGCTTGGCAGAACCGCCTGCCGAGTCACCCTCGACCAGAAAAAGCTCGGAGCGCTGCGGGTCATCGCCCGCGCAGTCGGCGAGCTTGCCGGGCAGCGCGGGTCCGCCAGAAACCCGCTTGCGCTGCACGCGCTGCGCCGCTTTCAGTCGCTCCTGCGCATTCTGGATGGCGAACTGGGCAATACGCTCGCCGGCGTCGGGATGCTGCGCAAGCCAAAGACCGATGGCGTCTTTGGCGTAGCTCTCGACCAACTGCGCGGCATCACGCGAGGCGAGCCGCTCCTTGGTCTGACCCGCAAATTGCGGGTCACGAATTTTGATCGAGAGCACATAGCGCGCGCCGTCCCAGACGTCTTCGGGTGCCAGCTTGACGCCACGCGGCAAAAGATTGCGGAACTCGCAGAATTCGCGCACGGCGGCCGCAGCGCCAGCCCGCAGGCCGTTCACATGCGTGCCACCGTCGGGTGTGGGGATGAGATTGACGTAGCTCTCGGCGAGCGGGTTTTCGGCACCCGGCGCCCAGCAGATCGCATATTCGACAACATCCTGATCTTGCTCGCGCTTGCCCGTGATCGGCTCTGCGGGCAAGCGGTCGGCCTTGCCGAGCTCATCGACGAGATAAGCGCCGAGATCGCCCGCGAAAAACCATTCATCGGTCTCGCCGGTTGCCTCGTTGGTGAACGTTATGCGCAGCGCGGGACACAGCACCGCCTTGGCCTTGAGCGTGTGCCGCAGCTGCGGGATCGAAAACTTGTCGGAGTCAAAGAATTTGGAGTCGGGCCAGAAACGCACCGTGGTACCGGTGTTGCGCTGTCCAACCGTGCCTACGACCTCGAGCTTGGAGCTCACCTTGCCGTCGCGAAAGCCGATGTTGTACTCGTTGCCGCCGCGGCGCACCCAGCACTCGAGCTGTTTGGAGAGTGCATTGACGACCGACACACCGACGCCATGCAATCCGCCCGAAAAACCGTAGCTGCCGCTGTCGAATTTGCCGCCCGCGTGCAGGCGGGTCAGGATGAGTTCGACACCGCTGACCTTTTCTTTGGGGTGGATATCGACGGGCATGCCGCGACCGTCGTCGCGCACTTCCAGCGAACCGTCCTTGAAGGCGGTCACATCGATACGCTTGGCGTGCCCGGACAGCGCCTCGTCGACGCTGTTGTCGATCACCTCGTGCGCGAGGTGATTCGGTCGCGATGTGTCGGTGTACATGCCGGGTCGGCGCCGCACTGGCTCCAACCCGGAGAGAACCTCGATGGCAGAGGCGTCGTAGTCTTTGGCCATCCGCCGATTTTAGGCGAAATCGGCGATGAGGGCCTTGCGAGTATTGTCTGAGATCGCTTCGTTGGCGTGCAGGTAGTTCACGTGATCGATGCCCATCACGAGTCGCGCACCACCGCGCAGCGCACCGATCATGGCCTCGGTGAGTTCGAAACGCAGAAAATGCACCGAAGAAGTCTTCTCTTCATTCTCGCGCTCGAGATCTTCGTCGGCGATCGCGTGCACGCGCGAGAAATCGGCCACCTGCACATAGCAGCGATCTTCGATGCCCTTGAGGCGCGCGAGATGCTGCGGACGCGTGCTGGGATCAGCGAACTCGACCAGCAGCGTCACTTTCCAGTTGCGGCCATCAGGAATGAGCGGGTTGTAGGCATGCAGCTCCTCGGCAATGCCCTCGGGCTCGAAAATGCGCTCAGTGCGCAGCATTTCTTGCACCTGATAGTGAATGGTCAGTCGATCTTCGAACAGCCAAGTGGTGTTCGGCCCGACCGCGACAGAACGCGATTTCTTGTGAGCGATGACCTTGCTGCGAAACGCCGGGCGCTCGCGCGCGTAGGTTTCGAGCGTCATGAGATCGGTCGTGGTGAGCTTTTGCATGGCGTCAGATTCCGTAAGCTTTGCGCAGCAATTTGAGGGGATGTTCCGGTTCTTTCGGGTCCTTGAGACCGGTTTCGATCTGGTGCCCCGCCATCGGACAGTCCGAGGTGTAGTGATCGGGGTTGGCCTTTTCGACGCGGCTCATGACCGGCTTGCCGATCTTCACCGATGCCGGGCGGAATTCTTTCTTTACCGCGTAGGTGCCGTTGTGACCCGAGCAACGCTCGATCACATCGATGTGGGTATTGGGCACGAGTTTGAGAACATCGCGCGTCTTCAGACCAATGTTCTGCACGCGCAGATGGCAGGGCACGTGGTAACTCACTTTGCCAAGCTCGGCGACGAAGTCAGTCCGCAGCAGGCCCGCCTTGTGGCGCAGCATGAGGTACTCGAACGGATCGAAGATGCTCGCCTTCACCGCCTGCACGTCGGCGTCTTCCGGGAACATCAGCGGCAGTTCCTGCTTGAACATCAGCACGCAAGAAGGAATGGGCGCGACGATGTCATAGCCCTCGTCGATCGCCTGCTTGAGCGCCGGGATGTTGGTGTCTTTGTGGCGCGCCACGGTCTCGAGATCACCGAGCTCGAGCTTCGGCATGCCGCAGCATTTTTCCTGCAAGACGATCTTCACCGGGATGCCGTTGTGCTCGAATACTTTGACAAGATCGAGATTGAGATCAGGCTCGTTGCGATTGCCGTAGCAGGTGGTGAACAGCACAACCTTGCCGCGGGTTTCTGCAGTCGGCTTCGGCTCGACCTTGAGCTCACGCCCGGCGAGCTGCTTGCGCGCATTGTTCGAGTGGTATTGCGGAATCGGCGCATCGACCGCAACGCCAAGCGTGGCGTCGAGCAGCTTGCGACCGACCTCGGTTTTGTTGACCGCGTTCACGGCCTGCGCCACCACCGGGATTCCGGCGAGGCTGCCGACCACATCGGTCGCAGACAGAATCTTGTCGCGCAGGCGGACTTCGCCCTTTTTGGCCTTGATGGCCTTGGCGCGCAGCATGAGATGCGGAAAATCCAGGTTCCACGGATGCGGCGGAACATAGGGACATTTCGTCATGTAGCACATGTCACAGAGGTAACAGTGGTCGACGACGTCCCAGTACACCTTCTTGTCGACAGTATCGAGCTCGCCCGAGGGCGCGGCATCGACGGCGTCGAACAGCGTGGGAAAAGAATTGCAGAGCGAGAAGCAGCGACGACAACCGTGGCAGATATCGAAGACGCGCTCGAGTTCTTTCTCGAGTGCCGACTCGTCATAGAACGACGGGTCGCGCCAATTGAGCGGATGTCGGGTCGGGGCCTCGAGAGAACCCTCACGGCCACCGATGATGGTGCTGTTGCTCATCCATTCCCTCCTTGGAATTCAGCTAAGCGGCGACGCCGGTACCGCGAAGTACCGACGTCGCCCTGCTGCAGAGCGATCAGATCGACTCGAGAGCCTTCGTAAAGCGGTTCGCGTGCGAACGCTCGGCCTTGGCCAGCGTCTCGAACCAGTCGGCAATCTCGTCGAAGCCTTCGTCGCGGGCGATCTTGGCCATACCCGGGTACATGTCCGTGTACTCGTGGGTCTCGCCGGCGATCGACGCCTTGAGGTTCGACTTGGTGTCACCGATCGGCAGGCCCGTGGCCGGGTCACCCACCGCCTCGAGGTACTCGAGGTGGCCGTGGGCGTGGCCGGTCTCGCCTTCGGCGGTCGAACGGAACACGGCGGAGATGTCGTTGAAGCCTTCGACGTCAGCCTTGGCTGCGAAGTAGAGATAACGACGGTTGGCCTGCGACTCGCCAGCGAAGGCGTCCTTCAGGTTCTGCTCGGTTTTGCTGCCTTTCAGGTGCACGGGATCACTCCTTGGTCTGATTTGTCCTTGGGACCCAGTTAGACCAAGTCTAACGGGGGCGGCAACTGTAGACTCCGGGTTCAGGACCGTCAACCCGCCGACCCGGGGCTTGTTGTATAACGCCGTCATGAGCCGAACCAAGCGTGCGCCCGACTTCGAGAAGTCGCTGGCAGAACTCGAATCTCTCGTGGAAAAACTCGAGGCCGGCGACCTGCCGCTCGAAGAAGCGCTGAAGTCCTTCGAGCGCGGTATCGGCCTGACCCGAGATTGCCAAGGCGCACTCGATGCCGCGCAGGCCCGGGTGGAGATTTTATTGAAACGCGACGGTGAGCCCCGCCTCGAAAGCTTCGATGCGGAAGACGACGGCGAGCAGAGCGAGTAAGCATGGATTACCGCGAGCGGATCGAGCGCGTGCTCGAACGCGCGCTGCAATTGCCCGATGCGGGGTCGACTCGTCTCGTCGAGGCGATGTGCTACAGCGCGCTCGGTGGTGGCAAGCGTCTGCGACCGACTCTGGTCTATACCGCAGGGGTTGCGCTCGGCGCCCCACTCGAGGCGCTCGATGACCCGGCTGCCGCAGTCGAGCTGATCCACGTCTACAGCCTGATCCACGATGACCTGCCCGCGATGGACGACGATGACCTGCGTCGCGGCCGGCCGTCGTGTCACAAGGCCTTCGACGAAGCCACAGCGATTTTGGCGGGTGATGCGTTGCAAGCGGTCGCGTTTGACCTGCTTGCGGGCCGCGCCGATCAGAGCCCGGCAGAAGCGTTTTGCCGGCTCGCCATGGTCAGGCTGCTGTCCGCGGGAATCGGCGTTGCCGGCATGGCGGGCGGCCAAGCGATCGACCTCGAGAGCGTCGGTCACCGACTCGATCTCGCCGCCCTGCAACGCATGCATCGGCTGAAAACGGGGGCTCTGATCGAGACTTCGCTGCTGCTCGGAGCCGCTGCGGCAGGGGTGCTCTCCGGCCCGAAATGGCAGGCGCTGCACGAGTATGGCGCGGCAATCGGGCTCGCCTTTCAGATTCAGGACGACATTCTCGATGTGACCGGCACCACTGCCGAGATCGGCAAAGTGGCGGGTGCCGATGCCGCGCACGACAAGCCGACCTACACAAGTTTGATGGGTCTCGACGGCGCGAGGGCGGCTGCGGAGGCGCAGCGACAGCGGGCGCTTGCGGCCATCGAGCCGCTCGGCGCGGCGGGCCGCGACCTCGCGGCGCTCGCGGATTTCGTCATCGGTCGCGCAAACTAATACACTCCGCGGTCCCATGACGACGCTCGCGGAAAAATACCCCCTGCTTTCGGGCATCAATTCGCCCGCAGATCTGCGCGCCCTGCCCGCTGAATCACTGGGCGAGGTTTGCCGCGAGCTGCGCGAATATTTGATCAATACCGTGGCGACGCGCGGTGGTCACTTTGCAGCCGGTCTTGGCACCGTGGAACTCACGGTCGCGCTGCACTACATCTACCACACGCCGGAAGATCGGCTGGTTTGGGATGTGGGTCATCAGGCCTATCCGCACAAAGTGTTGACGGGACGGCGTGATCAGCTCGGTACGGTCAAACAAAAGGACGGACTCGCGCCGTTTCCGAATCGCGACGAGAGTCCCTACGATACTTTTGGCGTCGGGCACTCGAGCACCTCGATCAGCGCCGCGCTCGGCATGGCCGTGGCCGCGGCGCAGCAAGGCGCATCGCGACGCGTGGTGGCGGTGATCGGCGATGGCGCGATGACTGCAGGCATGGCCTTCGAGGCGCTCAACAACGCGGGCTCGCTGCGTACCGATATGCTCGTGATCCTCAACGACAATGACATGTCGATTTCGGAGAACGTCGGCGCGCTGTCAAATTACCTCGCGCGCGTGCTCTCGAGTCGCAAATACGCCGCGCTGCGCGAGACCGGCAAGAAAGTGCTCGCCAACATGCCGAAGGCCTGGGAGCTCGCGCGTCGCTCCGAGGAGTATTTCAAGGGCATGATGCTACCCGGCGGATTGTTCGAGGCGCTCGGCTTCAATTACATCGGGCCGATCGATGGCCACGATATCACGACGCTGGTGCGCACGCTCGAGCGGATGCGTCTGCTCAAAGGCCCGCAGTTCCTGCATGTGGTGACGCGCAAAGGCAAGGGCTACGCGCCCGCCGAAGCCGATCCGATCAAGTGGCACGGCCCCGGCGCCTTCGATCCGGCGAGCGGTACCATCTTCAAAGAAAAGGCCACGGGACCCGCGTTCTCGAAAATCTTTGGCGATTGGCTCTGCGACATGGCGGAGCGTGACCCGAAGATCGTCGGCATCACCCCGGCGATGCGCGAGGGCTCGGGCCTGGTCGAATTTTCGCGGCGTTTTCCGCAGCGTTATTTTGACGTGGCGATCGCCGAGCAGCATGCGGTGACCTTTGCAGCCGGCCTCGCCTGCGAGGGTTTGCGCCCGGTGGTCGCGATCTACTCGACTTTCCTGCAGCGCGGTTACGATCAGTTGATCCACGACGTCGCGCTGCAAAACTTGCCGGTCGTGTTCGCGCTCGATCGCGCGGGGCTCGTCGGCGGCGACGGCGCCACGCATCAGGGCGCCTACGATATTTCTTATCTGCGCTGCATTCCGAACATGGTGCTGATGGCGCCCTCCGACGAGAACGAATGTCGGCAGATGCTGTACACCGCGACTACCCTGGAAGGCCCCGCGGCAGTGCGTTATCCGCGTGGCATCGGTAATGGCACTGCGGCAGTTTCCGAGATGAGCGCGCTGCCGGTCGGCCGTGGAGTCATCCGCCGCGAGGGTCGCAGTGGGCTCGCGATCATGGTGTTCGGCACACTACTGCATTCGGTAGCGCCGATCGCCGAGCGGCTCGATGCCACGGTCGTCGACATGCGCTTCATCAAGCCGCTCGATGTGGCACTAGTTCTGCAGGTCGCAGAGCGTCATCAAGCCATCATCACCGTCGAAGAAAATGCCGTGCAGGGTGGCGCAGGCTCGGCGGTGGCCGAGGCGCTGGCGGCCGCGGGCGTGACCCTGCCGCTGCATCTGGCTGGCATTCCGGACCAATTCATTGAGCATGGCTCGCGGGAGGACTGCCTGCAGTCGGCGGGGCTCGATGCCGCCGGACTCGCCCGCCAGATCGAAGGGTGGTGGCAGACTCAGCGTGCCTTGCAACGCACCGGAACCTGAAAGGATTCAAGATGACTTCTGCAGTGATCGCTACCGTCGAGGATGTCCAGTCGCGCGCCGATACGCGGCAATTGCCGATCAACAAAGTCGGCATCAAGGACATCACCCATCCCGTGAAGCTGCGTGATCGCTCAAGCGGCGAGCAGCACACGGTCGCGACGTTCAACATGTACGTGAACCTGCCGCATGATTTCAAAGGCACGCACATGTCGCGCTTCGTCGAGATCCTGCATGGCGAGCGCGAAATCTCGGTGGAGAACTTTCGGCGCATGCTCGATGACATGACGCGTCGGCTCGAGGCCGAGGCCGGTCACATCGAAATGAGCTTCCCGTTTTTCGTGATGAAAAAGGCCCCCGTTTCAGGGGTCGAAAGCCTGATGGATTACCGTGCCACGCTGATCGGCGAACAGCGGGCGGGCATCGCCGACGTGTGGGTTCGCGTGGTCGTCCCCGTGACCAGTCTGTGTCCCTGCAGCAAGCGCATCTCAGAGCGCGGCGCGCACAATCAGCGCTCGCATGTGACGATCACGGCCAAGCTGCGCGAGCATCTCTGGATCGAGGAGCTCATCGACATCGCGGAGTCGGAAGCCTCTTGCGAGGTGTTCGGCATCCTCAAGCGCCCCGATGAGAAGTACGTCACCGAGCGTGCCTATGACAATCCCAAATTCGTCGAAGATCTGGTGCGCGATATCGCGATGCGCCTCAACGCCGAGCCACGGATTGCGGCCTATTCAGTCGAGGCCGAAAACTTCGAGTCGATCCATAACCACTCGGCTTATGCGCTGATTGAGCGCGATAAGGACGCCGACGAGTCGCGCGCAGGTCACACTGCGAAGTGATCGAAGCCGACAGCGGTTTTGAGCAGATCGGCCAGGGCGACATCGGTCAGCGCTTTGCGGCCTGAGCGAAAGCTGAGGCGGGGCGCCGCAGAATCTTTGAGCTCGACCACCTCGCCGATCACGCCGATCGCTCCCTCTCGCATGAGTTCATCCAACGCAGAGCGTCGCGAGGTCGGCACACAGAACGCAAGCTCGTAGTCGTCGCCGCCGGCCAGAGCGAGGCGCAAAGCACCCAGTTCAGATATCGCACCGGCCTCGATCAGACTGCTCATGGCAGCAGATCTCGGCAGTGCATCAAGATCGATGATCGCCGCGCAAAGGCTCGCCGCCAGCATCTTGTCGATATCGCCCGCGAGGC
>Ga0194123_10007803_pt1 | contig 10513 bp, 6 predicted proteins | sample TA2MahsurfametaG_5_FD_155479 | JGI IMG/M metagenome (GOLD analysis project Ga0194123, IMG submission 155479) | Freshwater microbial communities from Lake Tanganyika, Tanzania - TA2015023 Mahale A surface | ecosystem: Environmental > Aquatic > Freshwater > Lake | place: Tanzania: Lake Tanganyika... | reverse complement strand
AAATATTATTTGCTATAACCGAGAAATACAGCTGAGTAGCATAAGATGAAGCAAGAGATGTTGTAGTTATATTACGACTAAACCCAATTGTGGGGTTTAACTTATTATTCGGATAATACGAGGCATTAACATTGCTAAGATTTGTCTCAGTAGTATTAGCAATTTGTGCGCCACTAGAATTAGTAAGACGGAAATCGTAATTCAATAGTGGAGTTCTATAGAAATATGTTCCCATGTTACTTGCGCTAGTATCTATTGTTATGGTTGGTGTTGAATGAAGAACATTTATACCTGAAATTTTCTTGAAAGACCCAGAACTTATTTCAATTTTTTGTATTACAACATTATTTGGTACAGCAGTAACTGGTGTAGTGTATAAAAACTGAAATTTGCCGGTACCACTACTTTGACCTACAAGATTAAATGACTGGTCGAAATTAATTTCATTAAATGAAACATCACCAATTTGACTAGTTAGAATACTCATATTAATTTTTCCGTTCAAATAGAAACCTTGATTAAAATTATTAGAAGACTTATAATTATCTTCTACGCTAGGACTAGTAATATATATAACTGTATTGCTAACATTCGATGGAGCTGATTTTCCAAATCCTTCAAAATCAATACTCAATGAATTTGATCCATTTAAATTTGCTGAAAATCTCATTAATCTTCCAGAAGAAGCTTGTAATTTTCCACGGTTATTAACTCGATGTATAGGCATAATTACATTGTTACATGATATATCACTACTATTTACCAAAGGATAAGCAAGTGATGAACCTGTGATATAACGAATACTAGTAGAGTTGCTGTATTCTCTGTAGGTAAACGTAATTGAATTTGATGTTATTGGATTTAATGGAGTAAGATTTGTTGTTCTTCCAACAACTATACTAGTATAAGGTCCAGTTTTACCACTATTGTTAGTTGCGGCAACTTGTACGTTGAATGAACTGTCTGGATATAAGTTATTTAATGTGGTACTTGTTCCTGTTAGACTTATATTAACTTTTGAAAACACAACAGGACCACCATATCTTATATCGCTTCCTGGAGAATTGTAAGATACATCATAAGAACTAATGCTTCCTTGTCCTTGATTCTCTTCATCAGCGTATTCTGGAGCGGTATAAGAAACGGATAGAGATGTTGCTGTTTTTGTAGTACTACCGACAAGCAAAGAGCCAGGCTGAGATGGATCGCCTGAACCAGTGAATTTGGAAAATTCAAGAATAGCTTGAGTAACACTATTAAATGTGCTATCATTTTTATACCAAGCGTATAATGTATTGTTATTTGTAGCATTTATTGAATTTACGATAGTTAAATTATAAATGTGATAAGCCTTGCCAGTATAAGTGGTAGACCCTACTGTATATGATGTATTGGATTCAACCCTTGTAGTAGTCAAATTTTTATATAGAACAATCATAGTAACAGGAGCTGTACTACTTATAAAATCCTGATCTGATTTATCTTGTACAACGTAATTATTGTTATTTACGTAAAGCGAAAAGGTTTCCAAAAAAGGAACTAGACTACTGTTGTTTAAAAATCCAATTGTTTTTTGAGAAGGGTAATTCCAAGAAATAAATATTTTATCTGATTGACTTTTAGGCTGATTAAATGTTATAGCTGGAGGTTGTCCTAATAAATTCGTAAGAAGCCAACTATCACTTGCGTATACTGCATTAGTGGAATTACTAATAATATTAGCAACAGTTAATGTTCCGGATATTTCTACGTTACCGCTTACATCCAATGTGGCTGATGGGTTTGATCTACCTATTCCTAACCTTCCTAATGAAGGGTGATATACGAGTGGTCCAGTTGTATCATCTTGAAATAATTTTTTGCTTCCTGTTCCTTGAGTTTTTGTAAATGGGATAAAATAGTTACCACTTGAGTCATCACTTGTAATAGTAACATTGCCACTTAAATCTCCCAAAATAGTACCTGATATTATTGCGTTACCACTAACATCCAATGTGGCTGATGCTGTTGTTTTTCCTATACCAACCCTAGTATTAGCAGTTGTTGCTAGAAAAGTGTCATCAGACGAACTAAGGTTTGTGAAAGAACCTGTAGGTCCAATAATAGTATCACCAACATTTAGTGTTCCGGATATTAATGCGTTACCACTAACATCTAAGGTTGCGTTTGGATCTGTAGTTCCTACACCAAGCTTTGTATTAGAAGTTGTTGCTAGAAAAGTGTCATTGGATGAACTAAGGTTTGTGAAAGAACCTGTAGGTCCAATAATAGTATCACCAACATTTAGTGTTCCGGATATTATTGCGTTACCACTAACATCTAAGGAGGCTGATGCTGTTGTTTTTCCTATACCAACCCTAGTATTAACAGTAGTTGCTAGAAAAGTGTCATTGGATGAACTTAGGTTTGTGAAAGAACCTGTAGGTCCAATAATAGTATCACCAACATTTAGTGTTCCAGATATTATTGCGTTACCACTAACATCTAAGGTTGCGTTTGGATCTGTAGTTCCTACACCAAGCTTTGTATTAGCAGTTGTTGCTAGAAAAGTGTCATTGGATGAACTAAGGTTTGTGAAAGAACCTGTAGGACCAATAATAGTATCACCAACATTTAGTGTTCCGGATATTAATACGTTACCACTAACATCTAAGGAGGCTGATGCTGTTGTTTTTCCTATACCAACTCTAGTATTAGTAGTCGTTGCTAAATACGTGTCATTGGATGAAGATAGATTTGTGAAAGAACCTATATTTCCACTTGTGTTATAATAGGTGATTTCATTCGTTGTTGTATCGTAACCTAAAGCTGTTGTTTGTATTATATTTCTAACAGGTTTAACAAAAAATCCAGTTGTTCCACCTGTAACCCCTGAACCACTCGCATTTAATACAATTGAATTTGGGCCTTGACCTGTAGGACCCGCAAAATTCCCTATAGCTATGGAGTTTGTTCCTTGATTAAAACCACCGGCTGAAACACCTATAGCAATGGCTCCTGATTTTTGATTTGTTCTTCCGGCTTCTATACCAATTGCTATGGCTGCGTTTGACTGATTGGTTTGACCTGCGTTATTACCAATTGCCACTTTAAAATCATTATTACTTAATCCCAAAGTTCCTTCATAACGCCAAAAAGTGATAATAGGATTATAATTTTGTAGATAGGCACTTTTATTAGTATTTGTACCATAAAACGTAATAAAGCCTGCGTCTTTATCATAATTCCATGGCATAACAGTACTGCTGCTAACAATGTTATTAAATTGACCATCTTTATAAAGTTGAAGAGTTACTGAATAACTGCCTTTCGGATCATAGTTAAATGGTATTGTTTGAGATATAAGGTTAACTCCATTATATGATCCATCATAAGTTAAGTTAGTTAGTACCTTGTTTAATTGGAAATTTTCATATTTCACTATCCAAGGTGAAGAACTGCTGTAATATCTTTTTGAAATAAGATTCACACCAGAAGGGTCCACATTTATATTAAAACCAGTATCTTCAACCAAATCGTTGATTGGTGCTACAGACGGAATATTTTGATTAAATATTTGAATTTGAGGAATTATTTTTGCTGATGCGTTAACAGTTTCTTGCTGTCCTATAGTTCCAGTAGGTAATGTTGTAGCCGCACCTAAATTTTTATTGTATAATATCTCAATCTTTTGCTCGTTAGTTATTGACATTATATATAAATTTGTAATATAATAAATTGAAATATATTACATATTTTTTTAACTAATTGTCGCAGTAACACTTCCAAAACCTATATTAACATCCATAGGAATTGCTAGTCTTAGATATAAATAAATAGTATTTTTTACAGGATCTATTGGGGGTATAAAAACATTTATTGTAGCAGTAGAACCACTAATTGTCACACTACTGTTTCCACCATAAAAACCATATTTATTATTATTATTAGTATCAAAGAAAGTGTCCTTGTTAACCAGATTAGTATTTTTATTTCCGTCAATCCATACACTGTTAAAAACGCTACCTGAAAATGTAGATGTTTGGCTCTCATCCTGGAAGAAATAAAGAACTTGTATTTGTTTCCCATTTATTGTCAATAAACTAGATGCGTTTGTTGAAGGATTTGGTGAAATTGAATTAATTGTGAACGATAAGTTTGAATAAAAACCTGGATTTTTTCCTGCCAATTTCCAACAAAATGTCGCAAATCTAAATCCAGTTGCTGATATACTCGAATAATTAAATGTATTATTTAAATAAGTGGAGTAATTAATGTAACCTCCGCTACCTGGAGTACGAAATAATCCGTTTGATACTAACAGCTCACTAGTAGCGTCATAACCACCGTTGTTGGTACTGGTTATATTCCATGCGTTGTTATATGATATATCTTTATAATAAATACCGTTATAATTTAACTCAGGACAATTGTTTTGTACGGTTGGTGCCGACCACACTCTATATCCTGCTGTATTGGTAGTTAATGTTGGTATATTTTGTGCTAAGGTTGAATATACAAGTGTATTTGATGGACCATCAATAATAACATTTTGACTTGTGTCTACATAACTAGTACTACTATGAAGGTTATTTGCTCTAACCGATAATTTGATTTGGGTAGCATAAGCAGAGCTAATATTTGGCGTATTCATACTACTATTAAATACAATTGATGATGCTAACTTATTACCTGAATAATAAGAGCTATTAACATTGGTAAGATTTGTCTCATTAAAAGTATTAGTGGTAGTGTTAACACTACAAGTATAGTTTAATAGAGGACTACTATAGAAATAATTTCCCATGTTAGTTGCTGTAGACTGCATAGTTACTGTAGTAGTTGAATGAAGAACATTTATTCCTGAAATTTGCTTGAAAAAACTAGAATTAATTCCAAAGGATGGTAATGATACAGTCGGAGGACTAGTAATAGGAGTATCGTAATAAAATGAAAAACTACCAGTACTGGTTGTTACCGGAGTAGTATTAAATGACTGAGAAAAATTAATTGCATTTGTTGTGATTCCAGCAGTAAATCCACTATTGTTAATTGTCATATTCATTACTGCATTCAAATAGAAACCTTGATTAAAATTATTAGAAGTACTATAATTATCTACTACGCTAATATTATTCATAGTTATAAATGTATTGCTAACATTGGATGGAGTTGTTGCCGGAAATCCTTGGAAATTAATACTCTGTGAATTTGATCCATTAATATTTGCTGAAAATGTCATTAATGTTCCAGAAGTTTGTAATTTTCCACGGTTACTTACTCGATGTATAGGCATAGTTAATGAATTTACTGATAATGAGCCATTTGATAATTGAGATCTTGTGATAGAATTCGTTGTATTTCCAGATGTGATAAAATAAACATTAGTAGTATTAGAGTTGTTGTATGTTCCGTAGGTAAACGTTATTGATGTGATTGGATTTAATGGAGTAAGATTTGTTGTTCTTCCAACAACTATACTAGTATAACGTCCAGTAATATTACTATTATTAGTTGCGGCAACTTGTACGTTGAATGAGCTGTCTGGATATAAGCCAGTTAATGTAGTAGTTAATCCGGCAACATTTTTATTAACTTTTGCAAACACAACAGGACCATGATATCTTATATCGCTTCCTGGAGAATTGTAAGATACATCATAAGAAGTAATAATTCCTTGTCCTTGATTCTCTTCATCAGCGTATTCTGGAGCGGTATAAGAAACGGATAGAGATGTTGCGGTTGGATTACCGACACTCAAATTTCTAGGCTGAGATGGAGCGCCTGAACCAGTGAATTTGGAAAAATTAACACTAGCTTGAGTAACACTATTAAATGTGCTATCATTTTTATACCAAGCGTATAATATATTGTTACTTGTATCATTTATTGATGTTACGATAGTTGAATTATAAATGTGATAAGCCTTGCGATTATAAGTGGTAGACCCTACTGTATATGATGTATTGGTTTCAACCCTTGTAGAAGTCGAATTTTTATATAGAACAATCATAGTAACAGGATCTGTACTACTTATAAAATCAGTACTGGTTGTGTTATTTACAACGTAATTATTGGTATTATTTACATAAAGCGAAAAGGTTTCCAAAAAAGGAACTAGACTACTGTTGTTTAAAAATCCAATTGTTTTTTGAGAAGGGTAATTCCAAGAAATAAATATTTTATCTGATTGACTTTTAGGGTCATTAAATGTTATAGCTGGAGGTTGTCCTAATAAATTCGTAAGAAGCCAACTATCACTTGCGTATTGTGCGTTAAAATAGGTGATTTCATTTGTTGCTGTATCGTAACCTAAAGATGTTGTTTGCGTTATATTTCTAATTGGATTAATAAAAAACCCACTAGTTCCATTGGTAGCATTAGAACCACGTATAATAGTACCACCAACAGCTAATGTTCCAGATATTTCTGCGTTACCACTGACATCTAAGGTTGCTGTTGCTGAAGCAGTAGTTTTTCCTACACCAAGCTTTGTATTGGCAGTAGTTGCTAAATACGTGTTATTGGATGAAGATAGGTTTGTGAAAGACCCTGTATCACCTGTAATAGTATTTGTAACATTTAATGGCCCGGATATTATTGCGTTACCACTGACATCTAAGGTTGCGTTCGGGTCTGTAGTTCCTACACCAAGCTTTGTACCGGCAGTAGTTGCTAAATACGTGTCATCGGACGAAGTTAGGCTTGTGAAAGACCCTACATTTCCACTTGTGTTATAATATGTGATTTCATTCGTTGTTGTATCATAACCTAAAGCTGTTGTTTGAATTGTATTTCTAATTGGACTAACAAAAAACCCACTGGTTCCGCCGGTAACCCCAGAACCACTCGCATTTAATACAATTGAATTTGGACCTTGACCGGTAGGACCAGCTAATTTACCAATAGCTATAGAATTTTCACCTTGATCGAATTGACCTGCATTAAATCCAATCGCAATCGCTCCTGTTCCCTGGTTTTCTTCGCCGGCATTATTACCAAATGCTAATGAATTGTCTCCTGTAATCTGCCATGTTTGAGTTTTATTATTCCAATTTAATACTTGCCCCGAAATTTTTCCTTTGGGAACAGGTGGTGGTGGTGGTGGTGGATAAAATAATGGTTTCATTATATATTTATAAAATAATTAATTATAAAATAAATATCTTAAATAAATAAATATATTATATATATGAGCTTTGATTTGAATATTGAAAATTATACAACAAATGAATTAATTGAAATGTTCGAACTACAACCGAATTTTGACAAAAAAAATCTTGAAATAAAAGAAGCAAAATTAGTAGAAAGTATTATGAATAATAGACAAATAAATAAAGAGACTAAAGTTCAAACAATAAATTTTCTTACGAAAGCCAAAAATATAATTTTAAATGAGATTATAAATCCTATTATAGAAGATATTCAAGGAGATCTTCAGAAAAAAGCAACACCCTTTATCGCAGATCTTCAGAAAAAAGCAGAACCTTTTGTGGAAACTATTCAGGAAAGAGCTCAACGTATGTTTAGATCTTTGGGTGGTAGTAATGAGCTAATAAGGAGTAATCTAGAAGATAGTAGCGATCATATGGTACAAGTAAAGGAGGGTGATTTATACGCACCAGCACATCCAGTTGAATTCATGCGTGGTATAATAAACCCGATAAAGAAAAGAGTTGTGAGAAAGTCTTTAAATATTGACACTAGATTTAGAGATAACTATTATTCAACCTCATCTACTAATTTTAATGTGAATTTACCTTTAAATATTGAGAACGTTATATTAATGCAGTTAAATGCTATTGAATTACCCCTGACATTTTATTCAATATCAAAACAATATGGCAATAATTTTTTTACAATTAAAGTAGCGCTTAACGATGGTTCTATTTCTACTACAATAATAGATATACCAAGTGGAAACTATATACAAGACACTATGATTGGTTCAATTAATCAACAATTAGCTTTAGCTGGACCACCATTTGTCTTTATAAAATTTCAAGCAAATTTAACTGGACCTACAGGAACAGGTCAAACATTAGTTGGTATTGATTCAACCATTGTAGGCAGTAATACAGTGACATATATCGAATTGGATTTCCAAGCAGACCGTAATGGATTAGAAGACCGTAATACACCATTACCATTAAAATTTGGTTGGAAATTGGGATTTAGAAATGGTATTTACACGGGTAATCTTAATTATGTTTCCGAATCTCTTATCGATGTATCCGGGCCTAGATATTTATTTTTAGTTATTGATGATTATAATAATAATGTCAATAATAATATTTATAGTGCTTTTAATTCATCCATATTAAATAAAAATATATTAGCTCGTCTAACATTACATCCTCCGAATTTCTTTATTTTAAATAATGATACCTACACGTTATCTAGTCAACCGCGTGAATATTTTGGTCCAATTAATTTACAAACAATGAATATTCAATTGTTAGATGAATATGGTCGTGTAGTTGACATAAATAATATGGATTTTAGTTTTTGTCTAACATTGATAACCGTTTACGATTTATAAAAAAATATATAAATATGACTACAAATATGATTACAAATATGAATATAAATATGACTACAAATATGATTACAAATATAAATATAAATATGATAAAATAAGTTTTATGATATTTATTTATACAATACTCAAATAATTTTTACACCTGTAACGCATGTGAAGCAATTTATAATTCACCTGTTAGTCTATACTTAGACCATGAGACAGGTTTCTTCTTAGTTCCCCCATCATATTTGACAGCATAACGGTCTTTAATGAGAAGTTCATTTAGATGAATATCCCCTATATAGACATCAGCTAAAATACGGCCATATTTTTCGCTTTGGACGTTTTCTAATCTTACGAATTTGTTAAAGACCAAATTATATACAAAATCACGCGCTACTTTCGCAGCATTTTTTTCTTCGTCTGAAATATCTTTTCCCTTAATCTCAGGTGTATCAATACCATTTAAACGCACGGATAGTCTATACATTGGTGATTCATCATATGGTAATTTAGATGCTATTGTAATTGTATCAGCATCGTAAACTTTAATAACACGACCACCTCTTATCGGAAAAGTAAATTCAACTGTATCTTCCCATTTAATATCAGAACCGTCTTCCATATAATTTGTATTTATTTTATCATGGAATGACGGACCGCTTTTTTCTCTACTTCTGAAGATAAACTTGAAAGGATTTCTTATTCTTGGTAATGTAATATTCATTTTAGATTATGTTATACTATTTATATAATGAATATTTTTAAATCAATTTTTTATCTTTATTAAATATATGTCAAGACCATTTGCTAAATATCCTGCGAAACCAGCTTTCGGACAACTTAGAGAGCCGCTAGAGGCAGGTGAATATATACGATATAAAAAAACGAAACATACATTCTGTGCCCCTAACATATGTCATCCAAATAAAAATGTATATTCACAAAGTAATTTGATGGCTTTAAAAACAGCAAATAATTTGGCGTTTTATCCTTGCCAAAATGTATTCGAACACGACCAATTATATTCTAATTTATATAGTAAACTGGATTTAAGTGGAAATGTTCTAGTTATTGCTAACATGATTGGCCGTACTTATCCTGCTCCTATTTCGGAAACTTTGCCAGCTTTTTTAACATATTATGTAGATTTGAGTGGCAATCTCTTTGGTAATACTGTTTGTGGTATAAATAATTATGAAAATTATATCGTTTACAACCCTCCTTACACAAGTAATAATGCTGGTGATATAAATCATCTATAAAACAATAAATATAACATAGGCTAATAAACTGCTGATTAACGTTGTAGAACATACATTAAATATTGTATTGGTATTGCTATTTTTATTGCTATTGCTTTTGTTTGAACGTTCTAAATTTATATCATAATCTGGTTGACATTCTTTATAAATAATTTCTTCCGGATCTTTATAATTTTTATGATAATATTCATATTCATCTTCTTGAATTATTGGTAATTTATTTACACATGAATTAAATTTTTTAATAACTGACCTATATGGTTGTAATGAAATATTTTCATTAAAACAATTATTTTCAATATCTATAAACCATCCCCAATCATCGCAAATATCACAATAAGCATTTAATTTCATTTTATTAGTTAAATTATATTTATATTTAAAAATATACTTTCAATTTTATTTTTTATATCCCATGTCAATAAGCAATTTATTAGCTTTGCGAGAAATATTTCTACGATGGAATTGTCTTGATCTGATAAATGCGGAATAAACTCCCTTAGGGTTTATCTTGCAAGTATTTTTCGAACAAATTGGGTAACTTTTTCCTGGTCCTAAAAAGCATTTTCTACCACAAGTTTTTAACATTACTGTTTTTTGATGATATCCAGGTTTTTCTTTCTTCCAACCACGAGTTCTTGAACCACGACCATTTTTACGAGTTTTAGGCATAATATAATAACTATAGATTTTTATTTATTTTCTAAAATATATGGAAGAAGAATTAGAAGACAACATGTATATG
>Ga0194123_10007792_pt1 | contig 10532 bp, 8 predicted proteins | sample TA2MahsurfametaG_5_FD_155479 | JGI IMG/M metagenome (GOLD analysis project Ga0194123, IMG submission 155479) | Freshwater microbial communities from Lake Tanganyika, Tanzania - TA2015023 Mahale A surface | ecosystem: Environmental > Aquatic > Freshwater > Lake | place: Tanzania: Lake Tanganyika... | reverse complement strand
TGATAGCAGACGGGCCTGTGGAGGAATGGATGGGCAAACCTTTGCATGCAGAAGGATGTAGCTTTCATGTTGCTGCAGAACCTGAAGGAGTAGCTGCCGATCTCATCATCGATCCGTTTTTTGAGCAACACCCCGCATGGATTAATGTGTACAAGGAAAAAAATATCCCTGTACTCATTGGCAGCATCTGCTTAACGCTGCAGGCGTTAAATGTGGGTAGCGCTCCCATTGCACGCTACAACTGGTGGCCATGTGCTACCAATCAAGCTCCGCTTGAAATAAGTGCTGCCGAATCACATCAAGCATTGTTTACTTCTTTTTTGGAAAGATTAAGTATCCAAGCAAATTGGCTGCCCGATACAATTGGTTTCATCACGCCCCGCATTATTGCATGCATCATTAACGAAGCTTATTTGGCTGCGGAAGAAGATATTGCATCACCGGCAGACATCGATACGGCCATGCAGCTGGGCACCAATTATCCGCTGGGACCATTTGCATGGTGCGAAAAAATTGGGAAGCAACATGTTGCCAACCTACTTCAGGCACTTGCTGCTGAAAATTCCATTTACACACCCGCAGCTTCACTGCTTCAATAACGCAGCATGTCTATTCTACTTTGTATTGATAGTGCTACCAGTCATGCCTCTGTTGCCATAGCAAAGCAGGGCACCATCCTGGGTATGCAACGCAATGAGGTACAAAAAGATCATGCTGCATTTATTCAGCCGGCCATTGCAGCACTGCTCAATACGCTCTCAATCGATATAAAAAGCATAGCAGCAGTTTGTGTAAGCGAAGGTCCGGGCTCTTATACCGGATTGCGGGTGGGCATGGCATCTGCCAAAGGCATTTGCTATGCGCTGAATATTCCACTGATAACGGTTCCTACAACAACAATCATGGCATATGCTGCAGTGAATAATGCTGCCATCGGAAAGAACAACTTGATCATACCTATGATTGATGCGAGACGAATGGAAGTATTCAGCGCTGTATATAATGCTGCGCTTGAATGCCTGGAAGCTCCACAACCAAAGCTGCTTGACGAAGCGTCGTATCAAGAATGGCTTTCAGAATCTGTCGTTTATTTTACCGGCAGCGGTGCAGACAAATGGAAAGCAATTTGCAAAGATCCCAATGCGCGCTTTATTGCGGATAACTGGTCGGCTGCAGATATGGCAACGATTGCTGAATCGATGTATGCCAAAAAACAATTCAGCTCCCTGGCTTATGCTGCACCACAGTATAGCAAAGATTTTTACACGCCCGCGAAAAAGGAATCGAAAAGCTGAATCTATTTCAGTAACATTGCTTTACTTTATCAATAAGATGGATTGTTGATGACAACACCTGCAGAACATACCAACCCTATTCAAGAAAAGCTAGAAATCAGCGTACAGCAAATACGCAAAGCGGCAGTGATGCTCCGCGCAATCAACCATCCTTTGCGCCAGCAGATCCTGCAACTGATTTTTGAAAAAAAACAAATGACGGTAACGGAGCTTTATATTGCTTTGCGATTAGAACAATCGGTAACATCTCAGCACCTGGCTATTCTGCGCAGGGCCGGCTTTGTAAATACACATCGTAATGGGAAACATATTCGCTACAGTGTAAACGAAGAAAAGATCGAAAGAATGGAAAAGCTGATTGCGTCGTTTCTTGAATAAAGTATTCCTCTCTCTAAATGTACATCAGGCTGTAACAGGATCTACCCATGCACCATATTCCTTCAGCAGCTGTATGAGTTCTTCCACAGCTACTTCACTATCGATATTGCGCTTTACAATTTCCTTGCCTTTGTATAATGTAATTTTTCCGGGGCCACTTCCAACATAACCAAAATCGGCATCAGCCATTTCACCCGGACCATTTACAATACATCCCATGATGGCAATTTTAACGCCTTTCAAGTGGTGGGTAACAGAACGGATTTTGGCAGTAGTTTCCTGCAAATCAAAAAGTGTGCGTCCGCAGGATGGACAGGAAATATATTCTGTTTTTGAAATGCGCGTACGCGAGGCCTGCAGAATACCAAAAGCAGTTTGATTCAAAAACTGCTCTACCGAAGCGTTGTTGAGATAATTTCTTCCGCTGGCATTGATACCTTCCTTCTGTTCTGTTGCTGTATCAGGTATGCTCAAGCTGATGCCATCGCCCATTCCATCGAGCAGCAATGCGCCACATTCGGTTGCGAAATGAATCAGATGTTCATCCGCTGTTTGCCACCTACTATCGCTCATCAACACCACCGGGTTGCGTATGCCTTTTTGCATGAGTGTACAAAACATTCTGCGTACTGCAGGCATGGCATGTAAATTGGATGAACGCATACAAAGCACCACACGCGGATCATTCGCAACAGCATCTAAAAAGGTGAAGTCATTTACAGGCGTTGCATCACTAAAGCAATCGATCATCACAAAATTCATCTTATCGCTCACTGCCGATGCCTGTGCAAAACCACTGTCCATGAAGAGCGGAAAATATTTCTCTTCGCCGGCAACTGTGGTGACAGATGCTTTCCAGGTTTCAGGAAACACAATTACTTTCAGTGTACCGGGCAATGCAAAACTGAGTTGCTGATGACCGGTAAAAATATAATCAGCTGCAGCATCACTGATGCTCCACTTATCCGTATCTGCATCGTAGGTGTAACCGATATGACGGAGATCCTCAGGGCTGATATGCACTTTTTTGCTAAGATCAGCAATTACCACAGGCACCTGACCGGCTCCAATATTATCTACAGCAAAGCTGTCTCTCCGCTTATAAGAAAAAGGCGAATAGGGCAATTTTTCAATGGCAGGCAGCGGAAGATGCTCGGAGCGTTGATGGTATCGCTTTACAAGATCCCGACAAACCGGAATTTCAAATTCAGGATCTTCTGTTAAACTTACTCTTACCGTATCGCCAATGCCATCTTCAAGTAAAGTACCAATACCCGCTGCACTCTTTATTCTTCCGTCTTCTCCGTCGCCTGCTTCCGTAACCCCCAAGTGCAAAGGATAACAAGTGCCAAACTCCTCCTCCATTGTTTTAATGAGCAATCGATATGCCTGCACCATTACCTGCGGATTGCTGGCTTTCATGCTGAGCACGATGTTATGAAAGCTTTCATCGCGGGCGATGCGTAAAAACTCCATCGCACTTTCTACCATGCCCATGGGTGTATCGCCATAGCGACTCATAATTCGATCGCTTAGGGAACCATGATTGGTGCCGATGCGCATGGCGGTGCCATAGGACTTACAAATTTGTACCAGCGGAGTAAAACGCTCTCTGATGCGATCAATTTCCTCCTGATAATCGGCATCTGTATATTCAATGAGTTCAAATTTTTTCTTATCAACATAGTTGCCCGGATTCACCCTTACCTTCTCTACAATCCTTGCGGCAATTTCAGCTGCATTCGGAGTAAAATGTATATCGGCAACCAGCGGTGTATGATATCCGCGCTTTCGCAGTTGATCTTTGATCTGTTGTAAATTTTCAGCTTCTTTTCGTGAAGGGGCGGTAATACGCACTAGCTCAGCTCCCGCTTCGATACAACGAATCGATTGCGCAACGGTAGCTTCCGTGTCCATCGTATCGGTGGTGGTCATGGTTTGCACCCGAATAGGATGCGAAATGCCCCCGCCGGGATTGCCCATATATAAATCGCCAATCCTGACTTCTCTTGTAATTAGTCGCTGGTAAGCTGTAAGCGAAGGGCAGTACAATTGCATGAAATAAATTTTATCGGTAGCAATGTAAAGGTAACAAACAAAAGTGGCGATGGTTGCAAAAACAGCCGTTTGTGTTTAACTGAAAATGCTGCAAGCATCTTCTTAATTGCGGAGCTGATTATTTTTTGCCCTGCATAAACTCATAATGGGTTAGGATGTCTTTCAGCAAGGCCATTCTACGGTTAACCATATCGTAATTAGGATCAGACGATTCCACCAGCAACACGAAAAAATAGGGGTGGCGATTTTCTTCTATCCAGCCAACTACCCAGCCGAGTTCTTCACCTTTTTCATTTTTGCCCCAACCGGTTTTATAGCTGAGCTTGTAAAGCGAATTGCTCTCCCGCAGCATCACTTTTCTCATAATTTCTTGCGTGCGTTTCTGGAAAGGAAGCTGACCGAAATAAAGCCGCTTAACCAATCCAAGCTGCTCATCGGGTGAAATTTTTAAAGTTTGATTCAGCCAGAAAGAGTCGATTGGTCCGCTAATATCCTTATTGCCATAACCGAGTGTGTCAATCCAGTATTGCATGGTATCGCGACCAATGCGCCTGGCTACTTCCTGAAAATAAGGTACAGCCGATACCTGAAAAGCTTCCGACATGGTTAAATCTTTGTTCCAATCGGGAATCGATCTTTCCACGCCATCCCATGGAATCACCATGTTTTCATCAAATATGCGACCAGTTTCCAAACCGATCAGTCCGTTTACAATTTTGAAAGTAGATGCAGGTGAAAAACGTTTGCGATAATAAGCGGTATCATACAATGTAAATTCACCCTGCGCATTGTCGAACATAGCAAAGCTGCCCTTCGCCTGGTATTTTTCAAACAGTGGCTTGATGTTATTATCACTGCTGATATTATTCAGATTACAAGCACTTAAAAAAAACAAACCGAGAAAAAAACTATAGTATGATAAACGCATAAATCGTTTTTTAAAATAAACTGAGATCGATTCTATTTGATAACGCCCAATTCCTTTCCTACTTTTTTGAAAGCAGCAATGGCAGCATCGAGATGCGCTTGCGTATGTGCTGCACTGAGCTGTACACGAATTCTTGCTTGTCCCTTAGGCACTACGGGAAAGAAGAATCCAATTACATAAATACCTTCTTCCAATAGTTTGGCGGCAAATTGTTGGGCAACAACGGCATCGTACAACATAATTGGCACAATGGGATGTTCGCCCGGCTTGATATCAAAACCAGCTTCGGTGATATTGGTTCGGAAATAACGCGTATTGCTTTCCAGGCGATCACGCAGCTCAGTGGTTTCGCTCAGCAAATCAAGTACAGCAATCGAAGCGCCTACAATGCTGGGGGCAAGGGTGTTGCTGAACAGATAAGGACGGGAACGCTGGCGCAGCATTTCAATTACTTCTTTACGACCGCTGGTAAATCCGCCGCTGGCTCCGCCAAGGGCTTTGCCAAGGGTACCGGTGATGATATCAATTTTACCCATTACGCCACGGTATTCATGTGTACCCCGACCAGTCTTTCCTAAAAAACCACTGGAATGGCATTCGTCGATCATTACCGCCGCATCATATTTTTCAGCCAGTGCAACAATGCGATCCAGTTGTGCAATAGTACCATCCATGCTGAAACTGCCATCAGTAACAATGAGTCGGGTGCGGGCATCTGATGCCTCCTGCAGCTTTGCTTCCAAATCCGCCATATCGTTGTGCTCGTAGCGAAAACGACGTGCCTTGCAAAGTCGCACCCCGTCGATGATAGAAGCATGATTGAGCGCATCACTGATGATGGCATCTTCCTCATTTAACAAGGGCTCAAACACTCCGCCGTTGGCATCAAAAGCAGCTGCATACAGAATGGTATCTTCCGTACCTAAAAATGCAGAGATTTTGGCTTCCAGCTCTTTGTGAATATCCTGGGTACCGCAAATAAAACGAACGCTGCTCATGCCAAAGCCACGGTGATCGATGGCTTTTTTAGCGGCTTCTATTACTTTGGGGTGGGAAGACAAGCCCAGGTAATTGTTGGCGCAGAAATTGAGGACGGTCTTCCCGTTTACCACAATTTCAGCCCCCTGCGGACTTTCAATAACTCTTTCGGTTTTAAATAAACCGGCCGTCTTGATTTCTTCTAATTCGGCATGTATCCGATGGACAAGCTTTTCATTCATGCATCAACAGATTTTGCTGGGCAAAGTTACCGGGTTTTGGAGTTCATTATATAGATAATGGCCAAGCCCGGTAAATATCTGTTTACGGATTTGTTAAAACCTTGAAAACTTCGAACATGCAGGTTTTACAGCCACAGTCGTTATATAACAGTTCGGATATTTGAGCTGTAACCTTTTGCGCTGAAAAACGTATAAGTATCATAGCCGGAAACAAAACCAGCCAAGTATAGCCAAATGACCACTGCGGAGTATAACGAATGTGTAAATAAATATGCGGACAATGTTTATCGTTTTATTCTTAAGAACTTGCGCAATGAAGAAGACGCCAGGGATGTGGTTCAAACCGCATTTGAAAAAATGTGGATGCATCGAGAAGAGGTAGATCCCCTTCGCAGCAAAACCTATTTGTTTACAGTTGCATACCGACAAATGATTGATCATATTCGGAAACACCAACGTATTCAACTGGAAGAAACGCTGCCCGAGGAGCTGAGGATTAGCGAAAAGCCGGTTTCAAATTTGAAGAAGGTATTGAATGAAGCGCTTTCAAAACTCAATGAAACATCAAGAAGTCTTGTGCTGCTCAAAGATTATGAGGGTTATACCTATGAAGAGATTGGGAAAATTACCGGGCTCAACGAATCACAGGTAAAAGTTTACCTGCACAGAGCAAGAATGCAGTTAAAAAATTATCTTGTAAGCATCGAACATGTCATTTAACAAAACCATATTCTTTAGTAGCGATCACCTCTTGGGCGGAGGTAATCCAATACATCGCGGGAATTACGAGGAGTGGTTTTTGCTTTATACAGACATTGAGCTTTCCGATGAACAGAAAAAGACAGTAGAAGCTTTCATTAATGAAAACACTGATTTAAAAAAGGAGCTGGATTTGCTTTTTGCCACAAAAAGCATTGACGATAACAATATCAGTGCATCTTTCAAAGAATTACTTTTTAAAAACGAAACAGATGAAGCGCTTCTGCTATATATAGATGATGAGCTGACATCGGATGCCAGAAAAGCGCTGGAAGAAAAGATTACACAGGATGCAGTATTAAAACAATCTCTTCTTGAACTTGAAAACACCATCAGCATAGCGGATAATGAAATTATTTTAAAAGATAAAGCAGCTTTGTACAAAGACGAAAAATCGGCACCGATGGCATTGCTGATCAATCGTTTTATCCGCTATGTCGCAGCAGCATCAATCGTTGGAGCTGCCACTGCTGCGGGGTGGATGTTCATCAAAAAGCCGGAACCCCTACCGCCTGTTTATGTATCAGAAACACCCTCGGTTTTTAATTCGGATACATTGCAACAATTTGATAACAAGCCTCTCTCTGACAAAAAACAGATTGAAGCCGGCACATCGGGAAATACAAAAAAAGCAAACATAATCGCATCCGTAAAGCATGTAAGTCCATCAATCAATAAGCCATTGGATGAAGCACCGATCGTACTTGCAAAAAACAGTCAGCCAACTACTTCCACAAATATTGCCTCCATATCAAACGATGCATCTGATGTAAAAAAAATCAGCATCGAAGAAAAATTATCTCAGGCGCGTAACATTGCAGTTGCTTCAAGCGTATCATCATTAGCAACCAATGATGCAGCATCGGTTACACATGGGGAACCGAATGAACTTGAAAATGATCTAAAAGCAAACGAAATCGATGCAGAGGAACATTCTGCTCGATCAAGCGCGATCAAAGGCCTTTTTCGTCAAATAAAACGCAATATTGAAAAAAGGGCACCCCTACATATGGAAAGCGATAAGGTTAGCCTGTTTTTCTTTACTGTAAAAGATAACCGATAAATAAAAAACAAGTAACCATGTTCAAAAAAATCGTCCTTTTTTTATTGGCAGTCACCTGCAGCTTGTCTGGAGTAGCTCAGGATACAACGCGTATCATTATTGACACTAATATTGTTAAAGTAGGCAACATCACGGTGTACAAAAAAGCCAATGCCTATGTGGTGACAAGGAGAAAAAATATCGGGAGCGATTCCAGCGAATCGGTATGGAAAATTATCAGGAAGCTGAAAGAATACACTTCAAAAGAAGACACAACCAGTGTTTACATTGATTCCAACATTATTCGCATAGGAAAAATTGTGATTCATCAAAAAGCAACTAACTTCTTAATCAGTCCTCAAAGCAAAACAGATGAAGACAACACTCAGGTTTACATAAGTGATTCGACTAAAACAAAGAATGGTAAAAACGGCATCTCTGCAAATGTGTTTACGCTTGAATTAGAAGACAAAAAAAAGGCAAAAAGGAATATTTCAACGAATTTCCTAATGCTCGATATTGGTTTTAATAATGTTTCAGACCGAAGCAATTATGGGCTGCCGGCCATCAGTGGACCCAACGGCTATTTCCCTGGCGGCACAGCAGATCTGCTCGACTTGCGTAATGGAAAATCCATCAATGTCAACCTTTGGTTTTTCATGCAGCGGATTAATATTATTCAACATGTAGTAAATCTGAAATATGGACTTGGTGTGGAGATGAACAATTTTCGCTATCAAAAAAATATTCGCTACTTGTCTGAACCAAGAACTTACATTGCCAGAGATGCAAATATTCAAGACTTTAAAAAAAACAAGCTGGTAACTCAGTATGTAACGCTACCCGTGATGCTTCATTTTAACTTTAATCCAAAAAAGGAAGATCCATTGGGCTTTAGTGCAGGAATGAGTGTTGGTTATTTGTATGCATCGCGACAAAAATTGGTGAGCGAAGAACGCGGCAAGGAAAAATTTAAAAACGATTTCAATCTCAACCCCTGGCGTGTTGCTGCAATCGGAGAATTAAACCTGGGACCGGTTACCGTATATGGCAGCTATGCACTTACGCCGCTTCACCGAAATGGCTTAGATCAAACACCTTATTCCATAGGCTTACGCCTTGGAGAGCTTTAATACAAACCTTATCGCACCCAAACGGCAGCTATTTTACAGTCTGCCGTTTTTTATTTCATCCACTACACCCGGATCAAGCAGGGTGGTGGTATCGCCTAATTGATCGGTGGCACCTTCTGCAATTTTTCGCAGAATGCGTCGCATAATTTTTCCGCTTCTTGTTTTGGGCAGTCCGCTTACAAACTGAATTTTATCGGGTTTGGCAATCGGACCAATTACGCGTGTAACAGTTTGTAAAATATCTTTTCGGGTAAGGTCAGGATCGTTTTGATGCATTTGTCCGTAAATCACAAATGCATAAACCCCCTGTCCTTTTACATCATGCGGAAAGCCCACCACCGCACTTTCCACTACGCCCGCATGCATATTGATTGCATTTTCAATTTCAGCCGTTCCTAAACGATGGCCGCTTACATTGAGCACGTCATCTACTCTGCCGGTAATGCGAAAATTGCCATCAGCATCTTCCAAAGCGCCATCGCCCGTAAAGTAAAGGTTGGGGTAGGCGGCGAAATAATTTTGCCTGCACCGCTCATGATCACCATAGGTAGTGCGAATGGTTGCCGGCCAGGGTGCGCGTATGCACAGATTACCTTTTCGTAATCCCTGTTCATCTCTTTCGGTTACTTCCTTGCCATTTTCATCCACCAGCAGCGGCTGCACCCCCGGCAAAGGAAGGGTAGCCCAGCTGGGCTTTGCCGGAGTGATGCCGGCCATATTGGAAATGAGCACACCGCCTGTTTCGGTTTGCCACCATGTATCAACAATGGGACACCGTTGTTTACCCACCTGCTCGTTATACCAATGCCAGGCCTCTTCATTAATCGGCTCGCCAACGGTACCCAATACTTTAAGCGAGGAAAGATCCTTACCCTCCAGTGGCGCCGTTCCAAAGCCCATCAAACTGCGAATGGCTGTAGGTGCTGTATAAAGAATATTCACTTTGTGTTTATCAACAATATCCCAAAACCGTCCTGCATCGGGAAAAGTTGGAATACCTTCAAACATGAGTGTAGTGGCACCTGCGCTGAGCGGACCGTACAAAATATAGCTATGGCCGGTAATCCAGCCGATATCTGCTGTGCAGAAATGTATATCGCCGGGCTGATATTGAAACACATTTAAAAAGGTGTAGTTAGTCCACAGCATATATCCTGCCGTACTGTGTACCACTCCCTTAGGCTTACCGGTACTTCCCGAAGTGTAAAGAATAAACAGCGGATCTTCCGCTTGCATCTCTTCCGCCGGAAAGGACCATTTGCCATCCCGCTCAATTTGATGTTCCGCATGTTCCATTTCATCCTCCCACCATAGGTCGCGGCCCTTGATCATGGATACCGGCGTGCGGGTGCGGGTATATACAATTACTTTCTTCACTTTTTGATTTCCGATCAGTGCATCGTCGATCACCGACTTCAACGGTATGTCCTTGCCGCCGCGGTAGGCACCATCGCAGGTTATGATAAATTCTGCTTCGGCATCCTGCAAACGATCGGCGATGCTTTGGGCAGAGAACCCTCCAAATATTACACTATGAATAGCGCCAATACGGGCACATCCCAGCACGGCATAAGCCAGCTCGGGTACCATGCCCATGTAAATACAAACACGATCGCCTTTTTTAACGCCATTGTTTTTGAGCATCTGTGCCACCTGGCACACCCGCTTGTGCAGTCGGTTGTAGGTTACCACCCGAACGTGTTCATCGGGATGGTTGGG
>Ga0194123_10007791_pt1 | contig 10532 bp, 9 predicted proteins | sample TA2MahsurfametaG_5_FD_155479 | JGI IMG/M metagenome (GOLD analysis project Ga0194123, IMG submission 155479) | Freshwater microbial communities from Lake Tanganyika, Tanzania - TA2015023 Mahale A surface | ecosystem: Environmental > Aquatic > Freshwater > Lake | place: Tanzania: Lake Tanganyika... | reverse complement strand
TGCCGCCTCGCTCCGCCGCGCCGGGCACTCCGTCGGACCCGACGCCTTCTTCGACGCGATCCGCGTGCGCCCGAAGGGCGATCCCGACGCGGTGGTCCGCGCCGCGGAGTCGCGCCGGATCAACCTCCGCCGCTTCGGCGACGGCTCGCTCGGCATTGCCCTCGACGAGACGACGACCGCCGCCGACCTCGCCGACCTCGCGGCGTGCTTCGGCGCTTCCGCGCCCTCCTCCACGGACCGGCCCGCGGCGCTTCCCGCCGCGGTCGCCCGCACGAGCCGGTTCATGCAGCAGCCGGTCTTCCATCGCTATCGGAGCGAGACCGAGATGCTGCGCTACGTCGCGCGGCTCCAGTCGCGCGACCTCTCGCTCGCCCACTCGATGATCCCGCTCGGCTCCTGCACGATGAAGCTCAACGCGACGAGCGAGATGCTCGCGGTCTCCTGGCCGGAGTTCGGCGGCATCCATCCCTTCGCGCCGGCGACGCAGTGGCAGGGCTACGCGGAGCTCTTCCGCTCGCTCGAGGGCTGGCTCTCCGAGGTCACCGGCTTCCCCGCGGTCAGCCTGCAGCCCAACTCCGGCAGCCAGGGCGAGTACGCGGGGCTCATGGTCATCCGCGCGTACCACCACCACCGCGGCGAGGCGCACCGCGACGTCTGCCTGATCCCGGTCTCCGCGCACGGCACGAACCCGGCGTCGGCGGTCGTGGCGGGAATGCGGGTGGTGCCGGTCGCGTGCGACGAGGACGGGAACGTGGACCTCGCCGACCTGAAGCGGAAGGCGGAGGAGCACCGCCGCGAGCTCGCCGCGTGCATGATCACCTATCCCTCGACGCACGGCGTCTTCGAGGACCGCGTGCGGGAGCTCTGCGACGCGGTGCACGCCGCGGGCGGGCTCGTCTACATGGACGGCGCCAACATGAACGCGCAGGTCGGGCTCGTGCGCCCGGCGGAGCTCGGCGCCGACGTCTGCCACCTCAACCTCCACAAGACCTTCTGCATCCCGCACGGCGGCGGCGGTCCGGGCATGGGTCCGATCGGCGTCGTCGAGGCGCTCGCGCCGTTCCTGCCGGGGCATCCGGTCTCCCGCCCCGCGTCCGCGGGCAAGCACGCGATCGGTCCGATCTCCGCGGCGCCCTACGGCTCGGCGCTCATCCTCGTGATCCCCTGGGTCTACATCGCCCTGATGGGCCCGGACGGGCTCACCCGCTCGACCGAGGTCGCGATCCTCTCCGCCAACTACATGGCGAAGCGGCTCGAGGGGCACTACGACGTCCTCTACACGAATGACCGCGGGCGGGTCGCCCACGAGTTCATCGTGGACTGCCGCGGGTTCGAGAAGAGCGTGGGGATCAAGATCGACGACATCGCCAAGCGGCTCATCGACTACGGCTTCCACGCGCCGACGATGGCGTGGCCGGTGCCCGGCACGCTGATGATCGAGCCGACCGAGAGCGAGTCGAAGGCGGAGCTCGACCGCTTCTGCGACGCGATGATCTCGATCCGCGAGGAGATCCGCGCGATCGAGGAGGGTCGCGCCGACCGCGAGGACAATCCGCTCAAGCACGCTCCCCACACCGCCGCGGCGGTCTGCAGCGACTCGTGGAGCCACCGCTACCCCCGCGAGCAGGCGGCGTACCCGGCGCCGTGGACGCGGCAGTCGAAGTTCTGGCCGTTCGTCGCCCGCATCGACAACCCCTACGGCGACCGGAACCTCGTCTGCACCTGCGACTCGGTCGAGGCGTACGGCTGATCCGGCGGCGGACCGGACGCCCGCCGCGGCTCACCCCGCGCCGACGCCGATCCAGCCGGACATGAGCGACGCGAGACCGAGGAAGGTGAGGAAGCTCATGCTGTCGGTGACCATCGTGAGGAAGATGGTCGAGGCGGTCGCGGGATCCGCCCCGAGCCGGCGAAGCAGGATCGGGATCGCCGTGCCGACGAGGCAGCCGACCGAGAGCGCGACGCTCATCGCCGCCGCCACCACCACGCCGAGGCGCCACGCGTCGCCGCCGTGGGAGAGCGCCTCGATGACCGCCACCGCGGTGCCCACGAGGAGACCGCAGCAGATCCCGTTCACGAGCCCGACCAGCGCCTCGCGCCGAAGCAGCGTCGCTGCCGCGTGGCGTCCGACCTCGTCGAGGACGATCCCGCGAAGCGTCACCGCGAGCGACTGCTGACCGGCGTTCCCCGCCTGGTTCGCGATGACCGGCATCAGCACCGCGAGCACCGCGATCTCCGCGATGAGTCCCTCGAACTGGAGGACCACCATCGCCGCGACGCCGCTCGTGAAGAGGTTGACCATGAGCCACGGCAGGCGGCTCCGGAGCTTCTCCGAGAGGGGCGACGCGACGCCCTCCTCTCGACCCGCGCCGACCAACCTGCGCGTCCTCGGTGCCCTCGGCGCGGATCGTGTCGATCACGTCGTCGACCGTGACGATGCCGAGCAGCCGACCCTGCGCGTCCACCACCGGAAGCACCACGTAGTCGTAGCGGGCGAACTCCTGCGCGACGTGCTCGCGGTCGAGCTCCGGCGAGAGCGCGTCGATCCGGCGGTCGATCACCTCGGCGATGCGCTGCCTCGGATCCGCGAGGAGGAGCGTCCGAAGCGAGACCGTGCCCTCGAGGTGACCGCGGCGGTCGATCACGAAGGCGTAGGGCGTCGCCTCGTCGACCTCGGCGCGGCGCACCGCCTCGACCGCCTCCGCGACCGTCATCTCCGCGCGGACTGCGACGTAGTCGGTCGTCATCATGCCGCCCGCGGAGTCCTCGGGATGGCGAAGGAGCTCGCGCAGGCGCGTCGCGCGACCGGTCGCCATCGCCTCGAGGATCCTCGAGCGGCGGTCCTCCGCGATCGCCTGCAGGAGGTCGGTCGCGTCGTCGGGCGCCATCTCCTCGAGCAGCCGACCGGCGAGCGCCGGGTCCTCGCCCGCGAGGTCCTCGACCACTCCCGCCGCGAGCGAGGGCACCATGTGGGCGATCGCCTCGGCGGCGGCGTCGAGGTCCATCTCGCCGAGGACCTCGACCGCCTCCTCCTCCGGGAGCCGCTCGAGGGTGTCGGCGGCATCGGGCGCCTCCTGCGCCTCCACCGCCTCGGCGAGCACCGGCGCCTCCGCCCCCGCGGAGATGAGCTCCTCGACGCGGCGGTCCTGGGTCGACTCCTCGGTGGCGCGCTCGATCAGCGGTCGATCCGCCTCGACGGGATCCGGCGCCGGTCGCTCGGGAGTCATCCGCCGGAGTGTATCGGTCGCCGCGCGCGATCCCGCCCGCGCGGCGATGATGCGGACCGGATGAGCGTCGATGATCGAGACCAAGACGGAGCGCTCGAGCAGGTCCCCGCGGGAGACCCGAGGCTCGAGCCCTACCGGTCGCTCCGCGATCCGGACCTCGTCCGCGCGGGCGAGGGCGAGGGCTGGTTCATCGGGGAGCAGGCGCTCGTCCTCGAGCGGATGCTCGCGCGGCGCGGCACGACGATCTCGATCCTCGCGAGCAGGCGCATGGCGCCGCGGGCGGTCGAGATCCGCCGCGCCTCCGCGGATCCCGAGGTCCCGATCCTCGTCGCGGAGGATCCGGTCATCGAGTCGCTCGTCGGGTTCGAGCTCCACCGCGGGCTCCTTGCCCTCGGTCGCCGCCCCGAGGATGGTCGGGCGCGGATCGACGCCGCCCTCGCGGACCGGTCGCGACCGATCGCGCTCCTCGCCTGCGAGGAGATCCGGAACATCGACAACATCGGGCTCCTCTTCCGGAACGCCGCCGCGTTCGGCGTCGCGGGGGTGCTCCTCAGTCCCGGCTGCCACGATCCCCTCTACCGGAAGAGCCTCCGCGTCTCGATCGGGCATGCCCTCGACGTCCCCTTCGCGCGGCTCGACGCCCTCGCGGGCGACCTTCGCGCGATGCGGGAGCGGCACGGGCTCGCGCTCCTCGGCACCGCCACCGATCCGGGGGCGGTCGCGGTCCATCGCCTCGAGCCCACGCGGCGGTTCGTCCTCCTCGTGGGCTCGGAGTTCCCTGGTCTCTCCCCCGCGGCGAAGGCGGCGTGCGACCGGCTCGTGCGGATCCCGATGGCGCGCGGCGTCGACAGCCTCAACGTCGGCGTCGCCGCGGCGGCGTGCCTCTCGCATCTCCGCGGCGACCTGCTCGAAGCCGAGCGCTCCACGACCTGATCGACGGCGCGTTCGGGCGTATCGTCTCCCCCTCCTCCCGACCGGAACCCGCGTGCGGATCCCACCGACCATCGCCAGCGCGAACGACCTCCGGCTCGACGGCACGGTCCGCGTCTCCTTCGCGCACCGCGTCCGCTTCGTGCGCGGCGCGATGCGGTCGGTCGATGGTCGACCATCGCCCCTCGCCGCGGCGATCGCCGAGGCGACCGCCGACGACGGCGGCTTCCGCGGACGGCTGCTCCCGGTCCTCGACTCGAACCTCGCCCGCGCGCAGCCCGCGCTCGAGCCGTCGATCGCCGACGCCCTGCGGGCGGGCGGCGCCGCGATGCCCGAGGTGCTGCCCGCGCTCGTCGTGCCCGGCGGCGAGCGGGCGAAGAACGATCCCGCGGTGCTCGAGGCGATCCTCGACGCGCTCGACCGAGGTCGAGTCTGCCGGCGGAGCATCCTGCTCGCCGCGGGCGGAGGCGCCGTCCTCGACGTCGCCGGCTTCGCCTCGGCGACCTTCCACCGCGGCGTCCGCCTCGTCCGTCTGCCGACCACCACGCTCGCGCAGGACGACGCGGCGATGGGGGTCAAGAACGGCGTCAATCGAGGCGGCAAGAAGAACCTTCTCGGCGCGTTCGCGGTGCCCTCGGCGGTCCTCTGCGACCTCGAGCTCCTGCGGACGCTGCCCGACCGCGAGTTCCTCGCGGGCTTCTCCGAGGCGGTGAAGATCGCGGTGATCCGCGACGCGGCGCTCCTCGATCGGATCGAGCGCGACGCCGCGGCGATCCGCGCCCGCGACGAGGCCGCCGCGGAGTGGGTGATCCGCCGCTGCGCGGAGCTCCACCTGCGGCACATCCTCGAGGGCGGCGATCCCTTCGAGACCGGCACCGCGCGGCCGCTCGACTTCGGTCACTGGTCGGCGCACCGCCTCGAGTCGATGACCGGTCACCGCGTCCTGCACGGCGAGGCGGTCGCGGTCGGGATCGCCCTCGACGCGACGATTGCGGCGCTCGAGTCGCGGCTCGACCGCGCCTCGGCTCGAAGGATCATCCTCGCGCTTCGGGCGCTCGGGCTTCCGACCTGGCTCGATGCGCTCCGCGAGGTGACGGACCTCCTCGCGGGGCTCGAGGAGTTCCGCGAGCACCTCGGCGGCGCGGCGAGCCTCGCGATGCCCACGCGGATCGGGGCGAGCACCGACGCGCCGCCTCCCTCCGCCGAGCTGGTGCGGCGGGCGATCGACGAGCTCGCGCGGTCGTGACCCCGGTCAGCGCGCCGCGACGGTCCGCTTCGCCGGACGATCGGCGTAGCCCTGCGGATGCGCCTGGTGCCAGCGCCACGCGGTCTCCACGACCTGCTCGATCTCCGGGAACCGCGGCTTCCAGCCGAGCCTTGACTTGAGCTTCTTCGGGTCCGCGACGAGCGCCGGCGCATCGCCGGGGCGCCGAGGGGAGATCACGAGCGGCACCTTCCGACCGGTCACCTTCTCGCACGCCGTGATGACCTCCATCACCGAGTTGCCGTTGCCCGTCCCGATGTTGAAGACCTCGCGGGTGGTCGGCGTCGTCGCCTGGATCGCGAGCCAGTGCGCCGAGGCGAGGTCCTCGGTGTGCACGTAGTCGCGGATGCAGGTGCCGTCGGTGGTGGGATAGTCGGTGCCGAAGACCGCGAGCGACTTCATGTCGCCCGCCGCGACGCGGAGGACGAGCGGGATCAGGTGCGTCTCCGGCTCATGGTCCTCGCCGTGCGAGCCGTCGGCGTCCGCGCCGGCGGCGTTGAAGTAGCGGAGCAGCGTGAAGCCGAGCCCGTACGCCTCGGCGAAGTCGCGGATCATCCACTCGACGGCGAGCTTCGTCCGCGCGTAGGGACTGCACGGCACCTGCTCGGACTCCTCGCTCATGGGCATCTTCGGGTTGAGCCCGTAGGTCGCGCAGGTGCTCGAGAAGAGCATCCGCTCGATGCCCGCCTCCCGCATCGCGGTGAGGAGGCTGAGCGTGCCGGCGATGTTGTTCCGGTAGTGGTGGTCGGGATTCGTCACCGACTCGCCGACGTAGGTCGCGGCGGCGAAGTGCATCACCGCGTCGAAGCGGCGCTCGCGCATCAGCGCCACGAGGCGCGGCGTGTCCTGGATGTCGCCGACCACCAGGCGATCCGCGGGGACGGCGGCGCGATGCCCGAGGCTCAGGTTGTCGTAGGCGATCGGATCGGCGCCCTGCCGCACGAGGTAGCGGAGGCAGGCGGACCCGACGAACCCGGCACCGCCGGTGACGAGGATCTTCATGGCGAGGACTCCTACGCTCAGATCATCGGCGCGCCGGCGCCTCGAATCCACGCGCGAGGATCCAATCGACCGCCTCCGCGAGGTCCGCGACGACCGCCGCGGCGTGCTCGGAGGACGCCTCCTGCCCCAGGCCGGTTCGGACGAGGATCGACCCGCGGCAGCCCGCGGCGCGACCGGCGAGGAGGTCCGAGGTCGAATCCCCGACCATCCAGCTCGAGGCGAGGTCGAGGCGGTGCTCCGCGGCGGCGCGGAGGAGCATGCCCGGACCCGGCTTGCGGTCGGGATGCTCCGGAGTTCCCGGACGCTCCGGCGGCGCATGGGGGTTCCAGTAGATCGCGTCGAGGAGGGCGCCCTCGGCGCGGAGGCGTCGCGACATCTCCGCGTGGATGCGGTCGAGACCCGCCTCGTCGAGGAGGCCCCGCCCCACCACCGACTGGTTCGTCGCGAGGACCGCGAGGTAGCCCGCCTCGCGGAGCCGGCGGATCGCCGCCGCCGCGCCGGGCACGAGGCGGACGTCCTCGACGCGGCGCAGGTGATGCACGTGCTCGATGACCGTCCCGTCGCGGTCGAGGAAGACCGCCCTCACCGCAGCCCCGCCGCGAGGTCCGCCTCCGCCTGGCGCAGCGACTCCGGCGTGCCGATGTCGCGGTGGTAGCCGCGGTGCACGAAGCCCCGCATCCGCCCGGCGAGCGAGGGCAGCAGGTCGAAGGCGACGTCGAAGCCGCGGCGGTCCGCCATCTCGCGATGGAGCGCCGCATCGACGACGTAGATCCCGGCGTTCGCGAGGTTGCCGCGCGGATCCTGCGGCTTCTCGATGAACGACCGGATGCGCCCGTCCGGCGCGAGCTCGGCGATGCCGCAGCGGCGCGGCTCCTCGCACTCGAAGAGGACCATGGTGAAGGGATCGGGATGACCCTGGTGGAACGCGACCGCCGCCGCCAGATCCACCGTCGACAGGTTGTCGGCGTAGACGATGACCATGAGGTCGGCGTCGTCGGCGAGGTCTCGATTGGCGGTGATCGTCCCCGCCGAGCCGAGGAGGACCGGCTCGAAGCGCTCCTCGAAGCGGACGCCGCCGCGGGCGTTGGAGGCGCGGATCCACTCGCGCACCGGATCGGGCAGGTGATGGGTGTTGATGCGGGCGCGACGCACCCCCGCCGCGTCGAGCGAGTCGCGCCACCAGTCGAGGAGCGGTCGTCCACCGACCGGCACGAGGCACTTCGGCACGCGGTCGGTCAGCGGGCGCAGGCGGGTGCCGAGCCCTCCCGCGAGGAGGAGCGCCGCCACCCGCGGTCCGCTCACGAGCCGACCTCCACGGGACGCACCACCTGCAGGCGCTCCATCAGCTTCTGGCACTCCTCGAGGATGCGCCCGGGATCCTCCGCGGTGTCGAGCCAGCGGCGGTACTCGCCGACGCTGTCGAGGACGCCTCGGCGCGGCCGCCACCCGAGCGCCTTCAGCTTCGAGACGTCGGAGCAGATGTGGCGGGTGTCGCCGAAGCGGTACTTGCCGCTCGGGCGCCGCGGGAGGTCGGTCGTGCCGAAGACCTCCGCGACCACGCCGGCGAAGTCCAGCACCGTCATCGCGCGGTCGCCGCCGACGTTGAACATCTCGTAGTCGCTGCGGGGATCCTCGAGGACGAGGAGGTTCGCGTCGACCACGTCGTGCACGTTGACGAAGTCGCGGATCTGCATGCCGTCCTCGTAGATCGGAGGCGCGATCCGCTGGTGCGCGGCGAGCGAGAAGACCCGGCACGCGCCGCTGTAGGCGTTGTGGAAGCTCTGCCGCGGACCCTGCACGATCGAGTAGCGCATCGCGACGGTGGGGATCCCGTACCGCTCGCCGAGCCGCAGCGCAAACTGCTCCTCGGCGATCTTGCTCATGCCGTAGGGATTCTGCGGGTTCGCGACGCCCTCGTCGGTCGGCTGCCAGCGGAGCGGTCCGCGGAAGCCCTCCGGCGCCTGGCACTCGAAGACGCCGCGGCGGAGCTGCGCGTCGGGCCGCATGTCGGGAAGGCAGCGGCGACCGTCCGCGTCGAGGTAGAGCCCCTCGCCGAGGGTCGCCTGCGAGCTCGCGACGATCACCCGGCGCAGCGGCAGCTTCTCGCGGAGCGCGAGCTCGTAGATCCGCGCCGTCGAGGCGACGTTCACGTCGACGAAGCGGCTGAACTGCGGGAGGTAGTCCTGGAACGCCGCGAGGTGGTAGACCGCGTCCTGGTCCTGGAGCGCCCGGAGGAGCGTCGCCTCGTCGCGGACGTCGCCCCGCATGAACTCGACGCGGCGGTCGAGGTAGTCGGGCACGCGGCGTCCGGGGTGCACCGGCTCCTCGAGGCTGTCGAGGACGCGCACCTCGTGCCCGCGGGCGAGGAGCGCATCGGCGGTGTGCGAGCCGATGAAGCCGGCGCCACCGGTGATCAGGATCCGCATGGTCGTCCGTCCTCCGTGGTCAGGCGTTGAGCGCCGCGGTCCGCGCCGCGCTCGGGCGCGACGAGGCGTCCCGCGGGGTCGCGCAGTGACCGGGATGGTCGCTGATGAAGATGATCCGGCTGCCGAGGCGGTCGACCCCGAAGCGCACCCGCTGGGGATTGCCGAGCGCCTCGAGGATCGCCCCGTGCCGCTCGGGCGGCGCGATCAGGTACACGAAGCCGCCACCGCCCGCCCCGAGGAGCTTGCCCGCCTGGGCGCCCGCCCGCCGCGCCGTCTCGTACATCCCGTCGATGTGGTCGCTGCTGATCCCGAAGCCGAGCGAGCGCTTGAGCCGCCAGCCCTCGTCGAGGAGCCGCGCGAACTCGTCGAGGTCCCCGCGCCCGGCGATCACCTGCCGCATCTCCTGGGCGAGGTCGCGCATCGCCCGGAGCGTCGTCCGCTTGTCCGCGGTGCCCTTGCTCTGCTTCTCGAGGATGCCGTCGGCGCTCCGCTCCTGCGCGGTGAAGACGAGCATGCTGCGGCGCTCGAGCTCGGCGATCGTGTCGCGGGCGCAGGGCACCGGCTCGACGTGCACCGACTCGTCGGGATTGAAGCGGATGTAGTTCATGCCGCCGAACGCGGCGGCGTACTGGTCCTGCTTGCCGATCGGCTTGCCGAGCCGCTCGATCTCGAGGTGGCAGGACTGCTCGGCGAGCGTGCCGGGTCCGGTCACCATCCCGCGGTAGGCGTGGAGCGCGTTGAGGAGACCGACGGTGAGGGTGCTGCTCGAGCCCATGCCCGTGCCCGCGGGCAGGTCGCCGATCGTGGTGATCTCGAGGTGCCGGTCGAGCCCGGTCATCTCGAGCGCCGCGCGGACGATGGTGTGCTGGATGTCGGGAACCGTCTCGGCGATCTCCGTCTTGCTGTACGCGATGCGGATGCTGCTCGCGAAGCGCGGACCCACCGTCACGTACATGTGGCTCTGCAGCCCGACCGAGAGGACCGCGCCGAACTCCTCGCGGTAGAACGCGGGAAGGTCGGTGCCGCCTCCGGCGAAGCTCACGCGGTACGGAGTCTGCGAGATGATCATGGGTCTCCTCCTCAGGCGGGGCTCGCGGCGAAGGCGGGCGCGGCGGCGCGGGCGCCGCCGCGCGGACCGCGGAAGATCTCGAAGAGCGGCTCGAGGCATCGGTCGAGGTCGAAGACCTCGATCACCCTCGCCCGCCCGGCGACCGCGAGCCGGCGCCGAAGCGCCGGATCCTCCGCGAGCCGCGCGAGCGCCCCGGCGAGCGCCTCCACGTCGCCCGGCTCGACGAGAAGTCCCGTCTCGCCATCCTTGATGAGGTCGGGGATGCCGACGAGGTTCGTGGAGACGGCGGGAAGTCCGCACGCCATCGCCTCCATCAGCATCTGCGGGAGCCCGTCGACGTCGCCGTCGGCGGCCCAGGTGCAGGGCAGGCAGTAGACGTCGCCGCCGTGCATGAACTCCGGAATGAGCTCCTGCTTCAGCGCTTCGCCGGTCAGGCTCATCATCGAGGACAAGCCGAGCCGCTCGACCTGCGCCCGCAGCTCGGCCTCGAGCGGACCGCTCCCGGCGATCACGCAGTCGAAGCGAGTGCCTCGGTCGCGCAGTCGCCCGCACGCGGCGATCAGGTCCGCGAAGCCCTTCTTGCCGACGAGCCGGCCGGACGCGCGGATCCGGAA
>Ga0194123_10007775_pt1 | contig 10546 bp, 8 predicted proteins | sample TA2MahsurfametaG_5_FD_155479 | JGI IMG/M metagenome (GOLD analysis project Ga0194123, IMG submission 155479) | Freshwater microbial communities from Lake Tanganyika, Tanzania - TA2015023 Mahale A surface | ecosystem: Environmental > Aquatic > Freshwater > Lake | place: Tanzania: Lake Tanganyika... | reverse complement strand
ATGATAACTGAAAGGATTTTCATTGGACATCATTTGTATTCGTTTCTCGTAACAACCATGGTTGCATTCACAGACTTTATATGGAAGTATGCTGCCTCAAGTAGGTTTGTGTGGAGCCTTAAGTCATGAGTATATGTAAACATAGCTTTGTCGAGCTCGCTACAACTGAGATATAGCGTTTCTAGGACTTTTGGCCAACAAGATTGGTAAGCCGCCAAGGAAGAGTTAGACGCCACCCCCCTAGTGACATGCCGGACCCACTGGCTAAACTGCTCATGAATATGGAACCCAAGCCCCGACTGGCGGCTATTCGTTGAAAAAATTAGAGCGTCGATACATTAAAGAGGTTGAGACTCTCGATGATCCGGAAAAACCAACGGGGATTAGCCTCAGCAGCGCCTTCAAGTAGCTTGGTCGCTGGGGCTCTATAATTTAGGTGTATTGGTGGATCGACAGAAAGGGGCCTGCACACAGGGGCGGACATTAAATCCTCAGAATCTGAAACAAGACATTGATTTACGGTAGGAGGCTGAACCGAAGCCACATCGTCAGCATGCCTGCCCTGCCGTTCTCCAACGTAGGGAGACAATTCATGCCCGTAGGTCTACGTTGTCTCAAATAAATACACCCAAATATGCGGGCACTCCGAAACAAGTCGGGCCAACCGGGGACACAATGCATGTTGATATCATGCCGCTAGAGTGCTTTGAGCGACTGAGGCACAGGATATGCGTGAGATTATAGGCTTAGCAAATCCAAAGGTACGTACTACGAAGAAGCCCCCTTAAGCATAGCCGAAGCGATAAGGCTTATCTATACCAAGCTTATGAGTGATGAAGAACAGGCACATATATCAGCCTTCAAATGAGGACCGCGACACTGGATGCCTGAAAAGGGATCAGGTACCGCAGAGAACTCTCGGGCAATGGCATGCCAATCTTAGCCGCTGCGCTAGGCATGTAATCTGCAACAGCTAGGTACCAAATTCGACAGACCCTAAATGCGAGGGACCAACAATTATCATCCTAATACATCATAGGCCTGCAGAGTCAGTGGGACTATGGCATGAGCTTCAAGAGCTCAGATAAGCGCAACCACTCGTTAAGCCGATAGCTAGCGAATAATACCAACGCACATGTCACATGGCAATAGCGGACCGCACCCCCTTATAAGCAAGTTGCCATGTTTAGGCAACTGAATGACCTGTAAATACATCAAGGCCAGATTCTGTGGGTAATTGACTTATAAGCATAGGTGCAATATTCGATCGAAGAAGTCGCAGGCGTTTAACAAAGCCTGAAAGACTTGGAAGCTTGATAAACATTGATTGACATTGCATGGCCATCTCGCCATGGTGCTGAAATGAGATATATTTGCACTTAGGAACAGAATGCGGATCAACAAACAACTGCATATTGATGAGAAGATCTAGGGTCAGGTCATTAGCCACTTGGTTCTAATCGGGGAGTAGAAGGGGGCCAGGGAATTAACAGATTGACAGAGAAAAGCTATTTGCAGGCCGCCCTTAATATGTCGAGTATTAATTAGTCTAGAGATTACTAAACGATTCGACAAGGCATCTGATCAAGATAGATTATTGGAGCAAAGGGTGGAGCAAGATAATATTACCAATATCAATAAGGTCGATATTACAAGGAGAAGACTGAAGAGAAGATATATTATAACGAGAAAAAGGCTCTAATTGGAGTCATCTAAGAGCTTAAGCAAAAGGAGCCCATCCGGATGAGCAACAGAAAACGAATTATCATTAAGACAAAGAAATTCTGGGCTATAGCCCCACATAGCCCATCCGAAGCGTACGAGATTGTCTCGCGCGGCATACCAGTCCTCTACGCGATCGCCAATATATGCACAAATAGATGGATCAAGATTCTCGTTGTGGAGTAAATGTGCAAGCAAAGAAGTCTTATTAGAGTATGGTGTTTGACTTGAATCAATACAATAGACACCACATAGATAAGAGATTAATCCAAGATGTTCAAGTATAGTCATTGTTGGACATAAGCGCTTATTCGTAGCGACGAAGATTTGATACCCAGAGTCATTGAGAATCTGCAGCATGCTTTCAATGCCATCATATGTCACAGTTGAAAGGCAACCAGTTGAATCATAATGATGCTGAAAAGACGCTATAATAGATTTTATTTTGACAGCATCTGCGGATGGAAACATTGATGTGACTATATCATGGAGAGGCGGTCCAATCATTTCCTCGGATAACTCTCGAGCAGGTGTGACATCATTCAAATAGATTGCAGCGCTAAGGCTATTGATGATACCTTTAGAAGAATTAACAAGGGTTCCGTCCAGATCAAAAACTATAGAATGATGCTTACTATTGGCTCTTGTTTGGAACAACATGACGGTCTCATTCTGATTTGAGATGGGAAGCTGCGGCAGTTAGGATGGAATCGCGTAACGGGATGCAAACATCCAGCCCGAGCTCTTCTCTTGCCTTAGCTATATTGGGCACATAACGGATACGATCAATTGGTGTAGAGATTGAAGAGTTAATGAGCACTGGCTTACTAGGCGAAAGCATATCACGCACAAGGCACGCCAAGTCGGCTATAGTAATCTCTTGATCAGAGCCTACATTATATGCCTCTCCATTGGATCCTTCGAATAGGATAGTGAAGAGCCAATTCGCCAAATCACTCTGATCTAGATAGCTTCTAACAGCAGAGCCATCTCCATTAACAGTGACTGCATTGCCAAACAGGCAATCACGTATAAAGTTTCCAATAGCAAAATGAACGCTTAGAGGTAGATCGGGCCCGACAAATGCAAAGCAACGACCTATCACTATATCAAAATCGTACATTGCACTGTAGATGTGGCAAAGATGCTCTGAAGTAAGCTTTGCAATGCCGTAAGTATTGGCAAGATCTGAGAGGCTTGGGCGCATAGGCCAGTCCTCTGTTATCCCCTCTATATCCTGAGGCTGAGGTCCGTAGATCGCTCCGGAACTGACATACAAAAAACGGGCTACTCGCCTTCTAGCAGCGTATTCAAGCAAATTACGAGTGCCGGCAACAATCTGGTCATAGCGTTCAGTTGGAGATAGTAAGGGACCATATGTAGAGTCTGTCGCTGCATGTATAATGTGGGTGAATGAAGTAGATTGAGGTAATGAATCAGGCTGAAGAATATTCCCTTTATGGAATTTTAGTCCATGCTGGATTTGGAACTGAGGATTAAGTGCTAGAAAGTCGTTGGGATTGCGACTTAAAACCGTAATTTCAAGACCACGTGAAACAAGGCATGTGATGTAATGAGACAACAGCGCCTTGCCAAAGAATCCAGTGCCACCAGTAAGGAGTATGTGCATTTATATTACAGATGCAGAGGCGATCTATGGCAAGTATCAAGGTTGGATGCCACGGTCCAAGATTAATTGCCGTAAGATCGGATTTTCGTTATAAGGTCCATCGACATGGTTAAGGGTAAGAATCTCGTTTTCAGAGATTGCATGGATCAGTCTCTCGCCGTTAATGACCTCACGACAAGAAAGCTGCCCTTTGTGTAGAGGTATGGCGAGATAGAAGTCATCGTCAAATGTCTCTGATGTGAACACATACCCTTCTGGTAGATCTCGACGCGCATAAACACCTCGCAATAGTTCGTCAAGGTAACGGCGCTCCGTGTCAGTGATGTTTCGGCGTGAATGACTAGGGCCACCACACATTTCGACCGCCTTATGAAATGACTTGAACCATTCGTCAACATGGTGAGGCAACGAACAGTAAGGGCTGACAGGGACATCATTGTGGTCAATATCTATATGACGCTCCCAAGTACGCGCACCTTTAGCATAGCTAATCAACATTGAATTACGCCAATCGGTCATTTCATGAGTTGAAAAACCAATAATATGACTAGGATAGCGCTCAATAAGGTAGTCAATTTGATTCAGCTCAAGCTCACAATCTTGAGATGGATATAGTGAGACACAGTGGTTAATAGCCAGGGGAATATTACGGTTCTCGAAAAAAAGAACACAATCATCAATTGTTTTTTCATGTGCACCACCAGTAGAAATAATTACTGGCTTACGCAATTTAGCTACGCGCTCAAGGAGCGGCCATGTCGCAATATCAGAGCTTGCGATCTTGATTATGGGTAAGTTGAAAGCTTCGCAAAGATCGACGGATACTTCATCAAAAGGGGTTGCCATTGGCAAACAGCCACAGTTGACGATTTCATCAATCAGAGCCTTGAATTCGTCAATAGAGAGTTTGGTAGCCTCAGTCTTTGCAATATAACGCGACCCCGGATATCCTTTGAAGGTCGGATGAACAAAACTATCTACGTCACGGAACTGTAGCTTGATCGCAGTGCGGACAGAATTAACGCGTGCAATCGTAGCAAAATCTCGAACTATCTTCAAGCCACGTGTCAAATCGCCCCAGTGGTTATTGGCAAGCTCTAAAACGAAAAGATTTTCAAATACGCGCCGGTCTTCAGGGTTTACCACTGGAGTGGGAAGGCTAACAGACTGCAAGTCTATTACATGACGCGTGCAATGGCTAAGCCATCATATTTACAAGCAGTTATGCCGGGATTGAGAGTAAGTAGTATAATTTAGCTGGTTATGCATCTTTTGTAAGATCGAAATCTGAAAGTGCAATGGGGAAAACAGAACTATGATCACTAGGACAGTGTCCCTAATGAGTGCGCTGTAGTAACTTTAATTAGTGAATGTGGTCTTCGGCCTATCATGCAACCTAAAGGCGTGAAGATTCATGAAAGCGCAGAAGTGACTCAGGCAATAAGATAGGGGCTCGTTGATGAAAGCGGAATTGGGAAGGTAGCGTGCGGGCAAGTAGGAATGTAAAGCTGTCCGCCAAACCGCCGAGCTCACCAACAATACCAATGGTGATGGTGTGAGATCTTAAGAGGCGATCAGAGAGATAGTGCATCAGAATATAATAGTATTGATATATCCATGTAGAGAGAAAGACCTCAGGAGCCAGAAGAGCAATAGCTTCTATGGTAGTGCTTGGGAATTGTTGATAGGATAAGTCATGACACGAAAAACCTGGAAAGCACAGCAGGCTATGGCAAAATCGTTTACTGTAGATAAGTGGGTCTGCTGATTTCAGCTGATGCAAATTCTCCAGCAAGAAGGAAAAAGAATAGTTATTGTGAGCGATATAGTCGGACAACAATCGACCGCAGGGAATGTGTGAGATTGTCGGAATAGGGCTATCGGCATTAGTATAATAACGAAAGAAGGGGAAAGCTATATTTGGGCACAAAATAGGAAACATAATCTGAGATCCAGTCCCCAGATTAATCACTACATCAGATTTGTTTACACTGCTATATGTTGAAGCCTGAAGATCTCCCACCTCCGGAAAGACTTTTACATCTGAATTAATACCCAAGTGCTCAAGGATATAACTAGAAGGTATGCAAAGAGGAGCGTCACTCAGATAGCACATATTTGCCTCCCCGATAAGCAGCCGATGATCACTCGCGAGACACGTAGATTGCCACCATGATTGAGAACAAGGGATTGGACAACGAAAGATGCGATGAAGAACAAGTGCAATTGGAGAAGACAAGGCTTTAATGAATCCAAGCTTAGAATTAGATTCGGCGAAATATTTCGAGTTTATAGAGAAGCTTCTATCATTCTTAATTATCTTGTTGGTAGGCATGGAGGCCAATAAAGGTATGCCGTCGTAAACATCTACAGTCACAGAAGTGCTGGCATTATTAGACTCATCACTCCAAGTCGAAAGAAAGTCACCATGAAGGGAGAGCGACCCTGCCAAAGCATGCATCTGACTACTTGTGTAGATACAGATAGACTTGGTGGGAGGGCAAGTCTTGAGGGCATTACAAATCACCCTAGCAATAATACTGAGGTCATCTGAGGAATAAAAGCGTTGATCTTGGACCAGGTCAGCTGTGTAGATGCTTTGTTCATCTACCAGATTATTGCCACTGTCGTAAGTCCATAACTTGAGGCGCGTATAGCCCCAATCAACGAACAAACGAACAGAGCCTAGTTGATCCATGAGAAGAAATCATCAATGCCAGTCTTTATCGATTGCGCCAATATCTCATGAGATTGCTCGAATGAGTACTGATAAAAGACCATGTAGCCTGGTTGCTGAATTAGAATCAGCGGGACACTCGAGCCATCCCCCTTCTTGTCGTAGCGGAATTGAGAGATAATGTCAGCTGGGTTTAGCCGTTTAGATATCGCGTTAGGTAGTGAAATGCCGGCAGCTGAAGCTTGAAAAATAGGAATCAGCTTATCCAGGCAAGCTAAAGACATAAGGCCGGATGCAGATGCATAGGTATTCGCAATATGCATGCCAAGCAGGACAGCCAAGCCATGGGGAATCTGAAAATCAGTGAGCTTTTCGATAGCATGGCCAAACGTGTGGCCATAATTCATTGAACGGCGGACATCGCGTTCATATTCGTCGAAATCTACAACAGCCTTCTTAATCGACAAAGACACGGAGACTGCTTTCGCATAGGCACCGAGATCTAAAGCCGCTGGATTTGCAATACTAGGTAAAAGATCTCGGTAGATCTGGACAGCATCGATAGAGGCAGTCAAGCAAAGCCTGAGCATTTCGGCTAGGCCGGCACGATGCTCTGTAAGAGGCATTGATCTGACCATAAAAGTTGGAATTGCAACTTCTTTGGGGGCACTGAAGAGTCCTAAAATATTTTTCGCTTTTGCAGTATTTACTGCACATTTTGCGCCGACACAGGAATCAAGTTGACCAAGAGTCGTAGTTGGCATATAGGTAAATGGCTGACCTCGACGAAAGAGTGCACATGCGCAAGCGCTAAGATCTTGAACAATTCCGCCACCAACAGCAAGCACGTTGGAACCCTTAGAGATACCATGTTCGATCATCATATCGATAATCTCTGAGGCAATCTGTAGGGTCTTGTTGTCTTCTGTTGGCTTAACAATAAACACATTGGAACTGCTTTGAATATTACCTCCATAGAGATTTGCTATATTCGAATCAATAATAATAAAGTCTGCGACTTGAAGAAGTCGATTAAAATCATCAAGTGAGTCCATAAGTCTCACTTGATAAGGCCTTGGAAACGATTCAACTATAAAGGGAGGGTCTACATAGCTACTCTTGAGGACAGATCCGTTGATCGTAAATTCGTAAACTGTCATGATAGGCGCTGCATGTAATTCATTGGTCAAACACACCTCCAGCGGTCATAGCACCGTCAACAGTAATGCAATGGCCAGTGTAATAAGGAGAGGGATGTAAGATGTTGGCGAGAATACATGTTGAAAGTTCATCGGCTTGTCCAAATCGCTTTAACGGAATCCGTGCTTGAAGTGCTTGACGTGAGGATTTAGTTACATTCTGCCGGGTCAATCGGGTATCGAAAAACCCCGGACGATAGCCAAGCACTTGCGTTTGTGGAAACTCGATAGCCAAACACTTGATAGCTCCTTCAAGAGCATGCTTTGATACAGAATAAGGGATGCGTGATCGACGTCCATACACTCCGTAGAGAGAAGAGATAGCGTGAATAGACCGCAGTGGAACTTGCAGTTCTTTGACGAGAAATAGAGTAGCGCTTATGAATGAAAGGCAATTGATGGATAAATGTGTCTGAATCTGTGAAATCACAAACGGAGGGTCGGCGGTGATATCAATCAGCTCGTTATGACCAGCAGCATACAAGAGATGCTGAGGATCAAACCTAACTATTTTATCAATTAATTCTGTGCTTGGGCGGCTATTGCTAAGGTCCCAATCGGATCGACTAAGTTTAAGTACCTCCAGCCCATGTTGGGGAGCATCCTTTATGAGGGGCTGTACGAGGTCGCTGCCGGAGCCAATGATTACAATTCTATTGGCATTCATAGGGATAAACCAGTAGACATAATGCTGTTAAATTCATCTCGCGGCAGAAAGGGGCTCATATCTTCTAACCTTGCTGTAACCATAGAGCCATCTTCTAATCGTCGACTGGTCACCTTTGGAGTGAATTCACAGGCTAGATCTATCTTCAATACTACAATCAAAGGGCCCTCACACTTGCAGATATCGGGTAGCTGTTCGATTACTTCCTGATTGGTTCTTATGGTCAAGCTTTGAATGTCGAATCCCCTACCCACAAGCTCAAAATCAGGGAAAGGTAACTGGCTCTCTTCGCCACAGCCAACTGGATTACCGGGGAAGAAGTTTGATTGTGTTTGCCTAATCGAATGATAGCCGCGATTATCGAGAATGAATAGGACGATTGGAAGCTGATTGCCAGCTACAATGGCGAGTTCTTGAATATTCATCATCACGGATCCATCGCCAGCAACACAATAGACTTTGCGATTACTTGCATAATGTGCTCCGATCGCCGCTGGAAGGTCAAAGCCCATTGAGGCGCAGCCAGAGTTGTGAAATAGCCTCTGCCCTTTCTTGATTTCAGAAGCCTGGAAGCCTGCGACACAGGCAGTGCCATCGGCGAATGCAACAATGTCTTCTTCTTTTAGGCAAGAAAAGAGAGTGCTTATAAAATGATATGGATTCACTGGTGAGGACGATTTTTCGCAAAGAAACTGACCAGAATCGATTGCAGGAAAACGGGCCAATAGATCCTTACCCCATGCAGTCCAGCGCTGCCAAGTCGTACTATTTTTATGTGCAGCTAGGTGAACGCAAGAAAGAGGTTCAAGAATATCGAAGAACACATTTAAGTCAGCTTTTATTTTCAGATTCTGATTTAAAGTCGGCTTATCAAGCTCGCTGCCGTCAATGTCAACGTGGCAGAACCAGGCATGGTCTGCAAAAGCCTTCCAATTGTAGGAAATGAGTCTTATATTTAAGCGACACCCTAAAACGAGAAGCAAGTCACAACATTGGACTGCAAAGTTCCCTGATCTATTTCCTACGGTGCCGGGTCTGCCTATATAAAGCGGATGGCTATCCCAAAGCAAATCGTTGTTATTCCATGCGGTGACGATTGGAAGCCCATAGGTCTCTGCAAAAGCGATGAGTCGCTGCTCACAGCCTGCTGATCGAATGCCACTACCGATATAGAGAAGCGGGCGGTGCGACTTCTGGAGCTGTTGCAACAGCTGAGTTACTTGCCCTTTGATCTGGTCATGTTCATTGACACGTTGAATTGCTGGCCGGAATGAGCGAAGCAGTTTGACATCTACTTCACAAGCTTGTACATCAATGGGGATATCAAGCCAACAAGGGCCATGACGCCCATCTGTCGTGAGGAAAAGTGCTAATTCGAGCTGCTCTCGGATATTATTTGGGTCAGTGACGAGTACTGAATGCTTGGTTATCTTCCGTACCATTGAAATAATATCGACCTCTTGATCACCAAGTTGGCGCAACTCAGGATCTGAATAAGAGGAGACGATTGTTTCACGCTTGGCCTGTCCAGAAATAATCAGCATTGGGATGGAATCCACGTAGGCACCAAAAACTCCATTCAGGGCATTGATGCCTCCTGGTCCCGCCGTTACATTTACAATCGCAGGCTTTCGGCTGATACGCGCGTAAGCCTCTGCAGCCATGGCACAACTCTGCTCATGGTGCATAGGTCTTACATTTAGACGCTTCTCTCGGCCAAATGCATCATTGAGATGCATGGCTGCACCACCTGTCACCATAAAAACTTCCGAGAGGCCTGCATCAGCCAAGCGTGTAGCAATATAGTCAGCGACGCGCATTGTGAAAGCTCCGGAAATTGAGGTTAAAAATCAAATGAAGAACTACAATGAATCAGTAACTTAATTAGACAATGCTTTGAAATCATTCAGATATTTCTGAATGGTATTAATCTCAGCGTCCAGCATCTCCTGTGTCAACCCCGGGTAAGTCCCAAGAAACATTGTCCTGTTCATGATCTCGTCAGAGCCATGCATCTCGCCGACAACTCGTATGCTATTGGGGCGATCTCGGAACAGCTGCACAAAAGCCGGCTGACGCAAGAGGTTGCCGCCAAATAACATGCGATTACCAATCAAGTTGCGATCCAGCTCCTGAGCCAGCTCAGTCCGACTGAAGGCCTGCCCTGGCTTCACTGCAACCTTGAACCCGAACCATGAGCAATCCGTACGGCAGCCGCTGTCATCCCAGCAGAAGCCTTGCTCCTCATCCCATGCCGTGGCATGGGTGGGCAGGGCGAACTCAAGCACATCACCATGGGCGGCAAGCCCTCGGCGCAGCGTTTCCCAATTCTGCTTGCGGGCCTCAATGAACTCCTGCAGCCGCCGCAGCTGCACACGCCCGATCGCCGCCTGGGGATCCAATGGCTTGAGGTTGTAACCCAGATGGCTGTAGGTGTATTTGTGGTCATACCCCTCCGGCAATTCACCAAGCTGCCAGCCAAAGCGCTTGTTGCAGGTGTTGTCCACACCACTGGGGCACCAACAGTCGCGGCCCCAATCGCGGAAGCTTTCGGCGATCACCTTGAGCTTTTGATCGCGCACGATGTTCACCGCACCCCCCTCCCCCATGGTGAGGTGATGCGGGGGGTAAAAGCTCTGGGTGCTCAGATC
>Ga0194123_10007774_pt1 | contig 10547 bp, 11 predicted proteins | sample TA2MahsurfametaG_5_FD_155479 | JGI IMG/M metagenome (GOLD analysis project Ga0194123, IMG submission 155479) | Freshwater microbial communities from Lake Tanganyika, Tanzania - TA2015023 Mahale A surface | ecosystem: Environmental > Aquatic > Freshwater > Lake | place: Tanzania: Lake Tanganyika... | reverse complement strand
TAAAAAATTATGTGTTAAAAGCATTAATTGAAAATGGTTTTTTAGAAAAAAATTTATCAATTAATAAAACAAAAGATACCTTTTATCATCCATCTAAATCTTGCAAATTTAACGATAATTCTAATAATTTTCTAATAGCTTCATTTGGAGAATTCAGTCCAAAGATTTTAAAAGATTTAGATATAAAAATTAGTCCAGTTTTTGGATTTGAGTTATTTTTAAACAATATTGAAAGCATTCTTCAAAAAAATAAATTTAAAAATAAATTTCAAATTTCCAATTACCAGAAAGTAGAAAGAGATTTTTCATTTATTATTGATAAAGAGACTGAAGTTGGACATATTATTTATGAATTAAAAAAGTTAAATCAAGATATAATAAAAAAAATTAGAGTTTTTGATGTTTTTGATGGAAAAAACGTAGAAAAAGATAAAAAATCTGTAGCTCTAAACTTTGAATTTCAATCCAATGAAAAAACATTAGCTGAAAAAGAAATTGATGAAATAAGTAAAAAAATAATTAATACTTTAGAGGGATCTTTTAAAGCTATTTTAAGATCTTAAATGATACCTATAGAAAATATTAGAAATTTTGCAATAATTGCACATATTGATCACGGGAAGTCAACTTTCGCAGATAGATTAATTCAAAAATGTGGGGGCCTAACAGATAGAGAGATGGTTAATCAAGTTTTAGACTCTATGGAGATAGAGAGGGAAAGAGGTATTACTATCAAAGCCCAAACTGTAAGATTAAATTATAAGTCAAAAAAAAATAATAAGGATTATATTTTAAACATTATAGACACACCTGGTCATGTTGATTTTAGCTACGAGGTAAATAGATCTCTTGCTTCTTGCGAAGGTTCTCTTTTAATCGTGGATAGTAGCCAAGGTGTTGAAGCTCAAACTCTCGCTAATGTATATCAAGCAATCGATAACAAGCACGAGATTATAGTTGTACTTAATAAAATTGATTTACCAGCATCAGATGTAGACAGAGTTAAAAAACAAATAGAAGATGTTATAGGTTTAGATACATCAAAAGCTTTAAAAGCCTCAGGCAAAACAGGAGAAGGTGTTGAAGAGATTTTAGAGTCTATCATTGAAAGGCTGCCTTCACCTAAGGGAAAAAGAGATGAAAAGTTAAAAGCTTTGTTAATTGATAGCTGGTACGACAGTTATTTAGGAGTTGTAATTCTAGTTAGAGTTATTGACGGAGAAATAAAAAAGGGCATGAATATTTTAATGATGTCTTCTAATAAAAAACACGAAGTTGAAAAAGTTGGAATTTTTACACCAAAGGGTAAAGACAAAGATTTAATTGGACCTGGAGAAATAGGATTTATTGTAACTGGAATTAAGGAATTATCTGAGACAAAGATCGGAGATACTATTACCGATTATCAAAAACCTATATCAAACCCACTTCCAGGATTTAAACCAAGCAAGCCAGTTGTGTTTTGTGGACTATTTCCAATGGATAGCAATAATTTTAACTCCCTACGAGATAGTCTTGCAAAGCTCAGATTAAATGACTCAAGTTTTATTTATGAGCCTGAAAACTCAGCGGCACTTGGACTTGGATTTAGATGTGGGTTTTTAGGGCTTCTTCATCTTGAAATTATTGTCCAAAGACTTGAGCGTGAGTATGGACTTAATCTTATAACAACCACTCCGGGTGTTGTTTATAAAATAAAAAAAAACGATGGTGAAGAAATGAATCTTCAAAATCCTGCAAACATGCCAGACCCTAATTATATAAAATCAATTAAAGAGCCATGGATTAAGACAACCATAATTTCTCCAGATGAATACTTAGGAAGCATTTTAAAACTTTGTGAAGAAAAAAGAGGAATTCAAAAAAATTTAAACTATTCAGGAAACAGAGCTGTTTTAAGTTATGAACTTCCGCTTAATGAGGTTGTCTTTGATTTTTATGATCGTATTAAATCAATTTCAAGTGGCTATGCTAGTTTTGATTATGAAATTTCTGATTACAGAGAAGGTGACTTAATAAAGTTAAGCATATTAGTAAATGAACAGCCAGTAGATGCATTGTCGATGATAATACATAAAGATTTTGCGATGAAGCAGGGTAGATTGATATGTGAAAGATTGAAAGAACTTATACCAAAACATCAGTTCCAAATTCCAATTCAGGCGGCAATAGGCGGAAAGATTGTAGCAAGAGAGACAATCTCTGGTTATAGAAAAGATGTTCTTACAAGAATTCATGGTGGAGGCGCAAGAGACAGAAAGAAAAAACTTTTAGAAAAACAAAAAAAAGGAAAAGCAAGAATGAGGCAATTCGGTAGCGTTGACATTCCTCAAGAGGCTTTTATTGAAGTTTTAAAAATAAATAAAAATGAGTAAAGTTCTTAAAAAATTAGTAGGAATTCTCGATTATAAGCTATTAGAAAAAAATTACGTAAAAAATAAAAGATATTTATCGCGACACACTTTTTTAAATTTAGAGAAGATTGTCTTTGATCTTGCTGAAAAAAAAATAATTAATTCTTTAATTCAAATAGGTGCTAATGACGGTATAAAAGATGATTTTATAGTTAACGTAATTAAAAAATTTAAATTAGAAAGTTTATTATTAGAGCCTATAAAAAGTATTTTTTTATCATTACAGAATACTTATCTAAATTATAATAATGTAAAACTTGAAAATTCTGCTTTGAGTGTAAATAATGAAATTAATTTCCTGTATAAAGTAAATCCTAAATATTCAGGTGAATATGGTACCTTAGCAGATGTTATATCTTCCTTTTATCAAGATCATTTAATTAAACAGGGAATAAAAAAAAAACATATAATCCATGAGAAAGTAAAACAGATAGGTTTTGATGAATTATTAAAAAAATATAGTATTGAAAAATTTGATTTATTGATAATCGACACTGAAGGATACGACTGTCGTATTGTTAATGATTTCTTTTTGAAAATAAGAGAAGCCAGACCTATTTTAATATTTGAATGGTCTTATACAAAAAATAATGAGTTAGAAGATACTTTAAATTCCCTTCTCAAGAAGGAATACTTTTTCTTTCCTGTTGAAAACGATATCTTTTGTTTTCCATCTGAAAAAAATATTATGCTCAAAATTAATTAAAAAATAAAAAAAGGAGAGATGGCCGAGTGGTTGAAGGCGCCCGCTTGGAAAGCGTGTATACTGTTAAAGGTATCAAGGGTTCGAATCCCTTTCTCTCCGCCAAAACATAAAACTAATTAAGTGAACTAATTTTATGTAAACTTTTACAAACTAAAAAGATTTTAGAATGGCCTTGTACAATGTAAGAAGTTTATATGTCAGAAAAGTTTTTTATTATATATTTAATTAATTATGAATTGGGTAGATCAAAAATTTTTTTATATTAAAAATATTTTAAAAAAATCAAAGTATAAAAAGAAGATCTTGGACTTAGGGTGTAGAAACCAAATTCTAAAAAAATTTATACCTGATAATTTTCTTTATACCGGTGTGGATATTATTCAAAATGACAACAGCGACAATATTTTAATGGATTTAAATAAAAAGATATTATTTGACGATAATTCTTATGATTATGTTTTTTCATTAGATATAATGGAACATCTTGATGATCCTATACATTTTTTAAAAGAGATCTATAGAATTTGCAACGAAAAAATATTTATAGTTTTGCCAAATATTGCATACTATGAAAAAAGAATTTCTTTTTTACTCAAGGGAAGTTTAGGAAATAAATATCATTTTTCAGGAAATAAATTTGATGACAGGCATAAATGGTTTACTAATTATTTTTTTATATGCAATTTTTTTAGAAAAAATTCAACCAATTTTATTATTCATAACATTCCAAAAACAAGAAAGAGATTGAAATATTTGATGTATTTTGAGAGATTTTTATCAAAATTTATGCCTAATATTTTTAGCTGGAGTTTTTTAATTATAATAAATAAAAATTAACTCTTTATAATTAAGCCTTGACCAGTAGGTAGATTTAAAATGTTTAGATTATTTAATTTAGCATATTTATCCCAAGAATTCTTTAAATTTCTAAATATTTCTCCGTGACAGTAGTCATCTAAAAGAATTAATCCCCCTTTAGATATCTTGTTAAAAAAAAATTCTATAGCTTTTATTTCTGCATAAGCATTGTTCATATCAAGATGTAAAAATGAAACTTTATTAAGAAAAATTTTTTTTAAAATTTTAGGTATTATCCCTTTAATCACTTTTACCTTAGAATATTTTTTGAAATTATTTTTTACAACACCATAATAGTCATTTTCAAAATATAATTTATTTAAAATTTTTGATGTTTCTAATTCTTTTTTTTTCAAATTATTATTGATTGGAATTCCATTAAAGGAGTCTATTAAATAAAATTGTTTTTTTAATCTATTAAAGTTTAAATAGTTTACAATTGTAGTTGCAATAAGCCCTTTACCTACTCCACACTCAACAAAATCTCCCTTAATTTTACTAGCGTAACTTGCACAAAAACAAGCAATATATGCTCTAAAATGAATATCACCTTTGTGATTATTTAATGCTCCTGTCTTTCTTCCAATATTATAAGATTTAATAAATTTTTTATCTTTAAGAAAATCGACTATGTGATTTGTTGCGAACCCATCATCGCAATAACCATCAGATGAAACTATAAAAAATTTATTATTAAATATAGCATTTAAAAATAAAAAAACTTCCCTAATTTTACGAGGAAAGAAGAATTGAATTATTTTTTTTTTAATTGATTTTAGCATAAGTAAAAAAATTATGTTTATAGTAATTAACTTAATTGTATATTAATTTTTAAAGTAAAAAAAATATGATTATTAAATATTAACTCGGAAAAGCAGTTATATTTTTTAAATAGTTTACTAGTTAAAAAATTAATTTAATTAAAATAAGTAAATGAATAAAAAACTTTTTAGAGATATTACAGTAATTGCACCACTATATAAAACTCCATTAAGTCAACTGCAAAAATTTACTACATACAATAATTTTAAAATAATTTTTTTAGATCAATGTGGAAATAAAAATTTTAAAAATAATATAAAAAAAGTAATAGGATCTAATTTTGATTATTATTTCACAAAGAAAAATGTAGGATTAAGTAAAGCTGCTAATTTTCTTTTATCGAAAGTAAAAACAAAATTTTGCTTTTTTACGCAGGCAGATGTTACGATTAATTCCTCTTCAATATTACTATTAAAATCAGCGCTATTAAAAAATGTAAACTACATATTGGCAGGACCAAAGTTTATAAACAAAATAGACGAAAAAAACTATTACATATCACTTTTGCTTTCTAAAGTAAGAACGGTAAAAAATATTGATGGAGCTTGTTTTTTATTTGATGTGAAGAAAGTAAGAAATCTTGGGTTTTATGATGAAGATTTTTTTTTATATTGGGAAGACATTTTTTTAATGAAAGAAATTAATAAGTCACAATATAAAATTGCTTATGTAGAGCAAGCGAAGGCAGTTCATGAGATAGGTAAGTCAACAAAAAATAATTATAAAATTGTTTTAATTAGAAATATGAACTTCAAATTTGGAGAGTATTTATTTGATTATAAAATGAGTCAATTTAGATTTATTAAAATTTTAAGAAATATAGTTAGATTTCCTTTTTATTTTTTATTTTTTTTTATATCTTTTCAGTTTTTAAAATCATACATCAAGTTATCAGAATTTTTTGGAGCTTTAAAATTTATTTATTTTTACCTAAATAATCATCAGATAAAAAAAATGTATGCATAAAAAATTTTTAGATTTAGGTAATCAACCATAAGCAAATTAATACTCTTCAAATAATAATTTATTGAAAAAGCAAATAACTTATAGGTTTAGTGTGGGAATTAATTAAGAAAATTATTAAGTATCAATTCAAAATACTGTTTCTAAAAAAAAATGGTTTAATAAAAATTACCCTTGTAAATTATCTATGCTTTTCACAATGAGAGATTTTTTTAAAAAAAAAAATATTAAACGAATTTAATCCAAAATTAATTTTAGAAATTGGTAGTAAAGATGGAGTATTTATAAAAAATTTTAGTAAAAATATGGTTATAGGAGTCGAGTCATGTAAAAATTTAGCAAATGAAACTCGTAAATGTGGTTACAAAACTTTTTCTGATTATTGGACTTTTAAATTAGCAAAAAAATTACAAAATATAAAAAAAAAATGTTATTTATTCTGCAAACAATATCAGTCATATTAAAAATTTAGACTCTGTCATTAAATCAATAAATAGTTCTTTTGCAAATGATGGTATTTTAATAATTGAAGATCCATGTTCGATGCAGTGTTTAAAGTCAAATGCTTATCATCAGTTTTATTGTGAGCATGTTTATGCAAAGTTAAAAATTTGGTTACTCCGGTTGCTAAATAACTTTAAGAAAAAAAAATTTAAAGTTATAGGATATGGAGCTACCGCAAAGTCTGTCACTGTTCTTAACTACTGTAAAATTACTAAAGATTTAATCTCTTATTTTTTAGATACAACACCCGACAAGATAAAAAGTATATTCCTGGTAGTAATATTTTGGTTAGAAATTATAAAAAATTATGTAAAAAGATGCAGATATAGTTTTTTTAGGAGCTTGGAATTTTAAAAATGAAACTCTTAAAAAGAAAAAAATTTTATTTCAAAAGGAGGTAAGTTTTTTACGCATATACTATATTCAAGAATTATCTAACATTTCATTCAATTACTTTGTTTAATTTCTTTAAACTCATTGAGCAATTTTTTGGAAAATGGATTGTTTTCTTACTCCAAAATATTTTTTTAATATTCTTATTATTTTTTTTTGCAAAATTATATATTGTGGAGGTTTTTCCACCAACGTTAATGATACCTTTTTGTCGTATTAATTTTAATAGTATTTTGGCTACGTCCTCATGAAAAATAAGATTAGACTTAACATTGGCGAATGCTTTTTTATGGACAAATGGATTTTCGGTCATACAAGCCCTTAAAATTAGTGAATTTTTATACATTTGCACGGATGCTTCACCACCTAATTTTGACCAAGCATAATTATTTGTTGGAAGTAATGCGCTTTTTTCTGAATAATTTCCTTTTACGCAAGGATAAACATAATTTGTAGAAAAATAAACTAACTTAATTTTTAGTTTCGAACATACTTTTGTAATATTTGCTGTGCCTATAATATTTAAATCTATACTTTTGATTATATTTTTGTCGTGTAGTTTCATAGGCCTTGAGAGGCCAGCTATATGCAAGAGTATTTTAGGTTTAATTTTAGCTAAATACTTTTTTATGCTTTTTAAATTTCTTATATTTAACTCTTTTTTTTTGGGGAAAAAAAAGTTCTTAAAGTTAAATTTTTTTTTTAAAATTTTCCCAAATCGACCAGAACCACCCGTAATTACAATTCTATACTTTGGTATCATTTATTGCTAACAAAATTTATAAAAGAAATACCTTTTTCATCTTTTGGTGATAATATCGGATATTTAATTGGCCATTTAATATTAAGATCTTTATCTTTCCAATCAATAACTCTCTCGTCTTTTTTATTTCTATATTTTGTTAATGAGTAAAAAATAATATTTTCTTTATCTAAAGCACAATAACCATGGGCACAACCTTTTGGAATAAAAATAGAAGTTTTTTTTTTTGAGTCTAAATATATTGAGGTATATTTACCAAAAGTTTTAGATTTTTTTCTTAAATCAACAATAACGTCAAAAATTTTACCTTTAATAATTGTCAACAGTTTTCCCTGAGGATTTTTTTTTTGTATATGAAGTCCCCTTAAAACATTTTTTTTTGAATAAGATAAACAACTAAAAATTAGATTTTTTTTGATGTTTTTTTTTTTATATATTTCAGCAAAATATCCTCTTTTATCATTAAATTGTTGTATTCTAAAAACTTTGACACCTTTTATTTTAGTCATTTTTTAAGATATTTTTTTAAATAACTTGAATACTCACAATCACCATAAAAATTAATTCTCTCTTTTAGTTTTTTTTTATTAATCCATTTTTTATTTAACGCTATTTCTTCAAGACACGCTATTTTGATACCTTGGCGTTTTTCGATATTTGATATAAATTGTGATGTTTCGTAAAGATTTTCTATTGTTCCTGTGTCAAGCCAAGCTGATCCACTATGCATAATTTGAAAATTTAATTTTTTTTTTTTTAAATAAATCTTAATTAAATCAACAATTTCTAATTCTTTTCTTTTTGAAGGTTTTAGTCTTTTTGCGTATTTAGATACATTGTTATCAAAAAAATATATGCCTACTATTGCAAGATGCGATTTAGGTAATCTTGGTTTTTCTTCAATTTTTTTTATTTTTGAATTATATAAATTTACAACTCCATATTTTTGAGGATTTTTAACCGAATATAAAAAAATTGTTGACCCCTCTTTCTTTTTTTTTATTTCTGATATATTTTTTATAAAATTTTCTCCAAAAAAAAAATTATCGCCTAATATTAATACTACATTGCTCTTTTTAATAAAATTTTCTCCAATAATAAAAGCTTCTGCTATTCCATTTGGTTTATATTGCTCCGTGTAATTAATCTTGATGCCAAAATCAGATCCATCTCCAAGAATTTTTTTAAATTTATTATCATCTCCAGGATTTGTAATGATCAGTATATCTCTAATGTCTGCAAGCATTAAAACAGATAAAGGGTAATAAATTAACGGTTTATCATATAGAGGAAGAAGTTGCTTATTTATTAATTTAGTTAATGGACTTAATCTTGTTCCTTTTCCACCAGCTAAGATTATTCCTTTAAAATTCATTAATAATTCCTTGTCTTTTACCTATTTTTTTTTTGTAAAAATTTATTCTAAATTTTTTAAAATACCATTTTATCGTAATTTTAAGACCTTTATTAAAGCCAGTCTTAGGTGTCCAATCTATTTCTTTTTTTATTTTATTTGAATTTAAACAATATCTCATATCGTGCCCAGGTCTATCAATTACAAATTTAATTTTACCTTTTCCAATAATAGCAATAATTTTTTTTGCAACCTGTAAATTAGTAAAAATCTTTTTACTACCGATGTTATAAATTTCGCCGACCTTTCCTTTTTCTGCAACTTTTAATATTGCTTCGCAATTATCTTTGACATAAATCCATTCCCTTTCATTTTTCCCTTTGCCATAAATCGGTATTGGTTCATTTTTAAAAATTTTATAAATAATAGTTGGTATTAACTTCTCCGGATATTGGTTCGGACCATAATTATTACAAGAGCGCGTGATAGTTATTGGTAAGCCAAAGGTTTTTACATATGATTTAATTAGTAGATCAGCCCCAGCTTTTGTTGATGAATATGGTGAACTAGGGTTATAGGTATCATTCTCCTTTGATTTTTTCTTTTTTTTTATATCTCCGTAAACTTCATCTGTAGATACGTGTATAAGTTTAACATTTAATTTATTTTTTCTAATTATTTCAATTAAATTGAAAAGACCTAAATAATTTGATTTTATAAATTCCAGGGGTCTGTCAATTGATCTGTCGACGTGAGTTTCTGCAGCTAAATTAAAAATAAATTTGGGTTTATATTTTTTAATTATATCTGATATTAGTAAAAAATTATTAATATTTGCTTTATAAAATTTGTAGTATTTAATTTTTTTTAAATAACTAAAGTTTGAAGAATAAGAAACCTTATCGATATTAATTACAAAGTAATTTTTTTTATTTAGCAATTTTATAAGATTACTTCCAATAAAGCCTAATCCACCAGTTACAATTACATTTTTCATAATCTAAAAAGATGTGTTTATGTTGTGAATAATTTTTTTTAAAATTTTTTTGGAATTAAAATTGTTAAATATAAAATATTTAATTGAATTTGATAGGTTTTTACTCTCAAATCTAAGAAATTTATCAGATATTAGGCTAATTGTTTTTTTTTTTAGTGAAGCTGCAATGCAAATTGGGCCAGACTCATTTCCTATTATTATATCAGAATTATTAATAATATTTATTAAATTTGAAATATTTTCTTTATATAATAATACTACATTTTTTTTATTAAAATCTTTTTTAAATATCGTTTTTTTTATCAAAAAATTTTTTGGTGAAAAATTCAAAAAAATAGTTCCTTTTGTTTTTAATTTTTCAATTAAAAGAAAATAATTTTGAAGTGGCCAATTATTATGGTTGTGAGCTGAGTCTACATTTATGAAAATCCAAGGTTTTGCCTTATTTTTAAAACTTAATAAATTTTGCTTTGGCAACTCAATGTTATAACCAAACTTATCAATTAAAAGTTTTTTTTTAATAAAAGATTTAAGATGTTCAGCTAAATATCTTTGTCTAAAATTTTTTTTTAAAAAAAAAAATTTATTTCTACCTATAATATAGTTTTTTTTTGCTTTATTAAATAATATTGGAATTATAAATCTTTTGCTTGGGTCAGTACAAACAATGAGATCTGGGTTTATTTTTTTAATTAGTTTAAAAAGATAAATGGATTTTGAAAAAAAATTTAAAATATTTCCGCGTGTAACATTGAAGTGATATATTTTTTTTA